>ERZ857775.1161-NODE-1161-length-32928-cov-14.072035_pt1 | contig 32928 bp, 32 predicted proteins | sample MGYA00519698_ERZ857775 | MGnify/ENA primary metagenome ERZ857775 (study PRJEB31778, sample SAMEA3449363) | human gut metagenome | biome: human gut; feature: human-associated habitat; material: faeces | place: United Kingdom | collected 2010/2012 ...
GAGTCCCATGACGAAGCAGTGCATAAAAATCCTTATAAAAGCAGACTCTATGAATGAATCGGTGCTTCCTTAGTTTCCTGGTATTTGATATTGAAAGGTTCAAAAGGTTCAGCGTATTGTGGTACCGCCGCTTCGCAGTGCACAGTAAACATATTTTGCACTATACAAACCGGATTCGAAGGGAAGAGCAGCGTCCCGAAAATCCGGTGAGTCAGTGTCAGCAGAGCTCTCCCTTCAGCACCCATGTCTGGGCTGTGGTGACTCTGGCCATTCTGGTGTCTCCCACTTTAATTCCTTCTTCATAGGGGAAGAGGATCATTTTATTGGTGGAAGTTCTGCCGTACCAGTGGTTTTCATCCTGTTTGGACGGACCTTCCACTATGATTTCATAGGTCTTTCCTTCCATTTCCTTATTAAGGGCCAGGGAAATTTCATTTTCCGTGTCCATGAGTTCCTGGAGCCGGCGGTGTTTTGTTTCATCATCAATCTGGTTTTCCATACGGGCTGCCGGCGTGCCGGTTCTTGGAGAGTAGATGAAGGTGTAAGCAGAGTCGAAACGCACTTCCTTCATGAGCTTCAGGGTTTCCTGATGCATTTCTTCCGTTTCTCCCGGGAATCCGGTGATCAGGTCGGTGGTAAGGGCAACGTCCGGCATTTTCTTCCGTACATAATCCACCAGTTCTTTAAAATGTTCGATGGTGTATCCCCGATTCATGCGCTTCAGCATTTCATTGGATCCATGCTGTACGGGAAGGTGCATGTGGCGCACCACCTTGGGAGAAGCAGCCATGGCGTCCACCATATCAAAGGTCATATCTCTGGGGTGGGATGTCATGTAGCGCACCCTTTCGATGCCGTCGATTTCATCAATAGCCCGGATCAGGTCGGCAAAGCTGGTGCCGTTTCTAAAATCAAGGCCATAGGAGTTCACATTCTGGCCAAGGAGGGTTACTTCCTTGTATCCCTCTTCAGCCAGTCCTCTGATTTCACGGCAGATGTCGTCGATGGTGCGGCTGATTTCCCTGCCTCTTACATAGGGAACAATACAGTAGGTGCAGAACTTGTTGCACCCCTGCATAATAGGTACCCAGGCAAAAATTTTGGACTTTCTCACCGAACGAAGCTCGCTGTAGTCCTTCACACTGTGGGGATTCCGTTCCGTCTTCACCACGTGGCCGCCCCTTGCATTTTCTCTGGTAATAATATCCTTCAGATCGTGGATATGGTAGGGTCCGATAACAAAATCGATGATGGGCATGCGCTCGATAAGCTTTCCCTTGTTTTCCTGGGCCATGCAGCCTGCAATACCTAAAAGAAGACGGGGATTCTTATCCTTCAGCTTCTTGATTTCCCCAATTTTGCCGTACACCTTTTCCTCTGCATTCTGGCGGACGGAGCAGGTATTCATAATCACAATATCGGCGTCTTCCATTTTCTCCGCCGGCTTGTATCCCAGATCCTCCAGCTGGCCGTTAATACGTTCCGTATCATTTTCATTCATCTGGCAGCCATACGTAAGGGTATAGTAGAACTTATTCTCTGTGAGCCGTTTTTCTTCCACGACTTACCTCCTGTGAGCAATGCATCAATAGAATCGTTATCATAATATTATATCATATCCGTCTGATAGGATGAAAATGAAAAAGCCACCCCGGCGGATGGCTTTTTTCATTTTATTTGTCCAGCTTTTTGAAAAGGCTGGCCATTTCCAAAGCGTCCATGGCGCATTCAAAGCCCTTATTGCCGGACTTGAGTCCCGCCCGGTTGATAGCCTGCTCAATGGTGTCGGTGGTAAGCACGCCGTAAAGCACCGGCACGCCGCTGGAAAGGGATGCCATAGCTACCCCCTTCGTCACTTCCGTAGCCACATGTTCATAATGGTCCGTTTCCCCGCGGATCACAGCCCCAAGGCAGATGACTGCATCATACTTTCCGCTTTCCGCCATCTTCTTGGCAGCGAGAGGTATTTCAAAGGCGCCGGGTACCCAGGCCAGGTCCACCTTGTCCATGTCCACGCCATGACGGGAAAGGCCGTCGGCTGCTCCGTCGATGAGTTTGGAAACAATGACTTCGTTGAAACGGGAAGCCACAATGCCTACGCGAATCTGATTTTCATTAAAAAGTCCGGAAATAATATTCATTTTGTTCTCCTTTAATTAATAGTGTACTAGTGAGCTAGTGTACTAGTGAGCTAGTGAGCTGGTGGGCTGGTGAGCTGGTGAGCTGGTGGGAGATGGAGCTCCCCGGCCCAATCACATTATGCCTTTGGCTCTTCGATTTCCTTGTCCAGTTTCAGCATGTGCCCCATTTTTTCCTGCTTTGTCTTGAGGTAGAATTCGTCTTCTCTGGTGGGAGCGATTTCAATGGGCACTCTTTCTGTAATGGTGATGCCGTAGTCTTTCACTTCGTCCATTTTCTGTGGATTGTTGGTGAGAAGTTTAATATTGGAAACTCCCAGGTCTTTCAGAATCTGGGCGCCGGTCATATATTCACGAAGGTCGGCGGCAAATCCCAGTTTCAGGTTCGCTTCCACCGTGTCATAGCCTTCATCCTGGAGAGCATAGGCACGGATTTTATTGATGAGGCCGATACCTCTCCCCTCCTGGCGGAGGTACACCAGCACCCCTCTTCCTTCTCTGGCAATCTGCTTCATGGCAGCGGCAAGCTGCTGTCCGCAGTCACAGCGGAGAGACCCGAAGCAGTCGCCGGTAAGGCATTCAGAGTGAATGCGGCAGAGTACCGGTTTCCCATCGGACACATCACCCATGGTGAGGGCTACATGGTGTTCGCCGTTCAAGAGATTCACAAAACCGTGGATTTCAAAATGGCCGTACTTGGTAGGCATCTTTGCTTCAGCCACTTCTTCCACCAGTTTTTCATGCTTTTTCCTGTATTCGATAAGGTCCTGGATGTTGCCTATTTTCATCCCCTTTTCCCTGGCCAGTTTGAAAAGGTCATCCCTTCTGGCCATGGTACCGTCTTCGTTCATGATTTCGCAGCAGAGGCCGGCAGGCTTCAAACCTGCCAGACGGGCCAGATCTACGGTAGCCTCTGTATGGCCCTGCCTTTCCAGCACGCCCCATTTCTTTGCTTTCAGCGGAAACAGGTGCCCCGGTCTTCTGAAATCTTCCGGTTTAGCGCCGTCCTTTACAGCTTCCAGGGCAGTCATGGAACGGGCCGCAGCGGAAACGCCGGTGCCGGAATCCTTATAATCGATGGATTCCAGGAAGGCGGTGTGGTGATTGTCCGTATTATGGCGGATCATGGGCCCCAGGTACAGGGTATCCGCCATTTCTTCGGACATGGGCATGCAGATAACCCCTTTAGCCTCCGACGCCATGCGGTTTACATTTTCCGGTGTGGCAAATTCAGCGGCGCAGATGTAATCCCCTTCATTTTCACGGGATTCCGCATCCTGCATAATGACGATATGCCCTTTCCGGATTTCTTCTATAATTTCTTCAATGCTGTCAAATTTATAATCCATAATGTCCTCCATGCCCCAAAGTTTCCAGCATGCTCATGGTGAGGCCTTCTTTCGGACCTTCTTTCAGGAGCTGCTCTACATATTTACCCAGGTAATCACATTCTATATTCACTATATCTCCCGGGCGTTTCAAAAGGAGCGCCGTCTCACTGCCCGTATGGGGAATGAGGGCGATGGAGAACGAATCCTCCCGACGCGCCGCCACGGTGAGACTGATACCATCCACCGCCACGGACCCCTTTTCTATAATATAGCGCATCCATTTCCTGTCAGTGGAAATAGAAATATCGACTGCATTGTCATCCTTTTCCATGGAAAGAATGCGGCCTGTACCGTCCACATGGCCCATCATGATATGGCCTCCCAGGCGGTCGGAAAGCCGAAGCGCCCTTTCCAGATTCACCGGCGTGCCGGGACGGAAGAGGGAAAAGGCAGTGCGGCGCATGGTTTCCGGTGTCACGTCGGCAGTGAATGTGCTGCTGTCCATGGCGGTCACTGTAAGGCAGGTGCCGTTTACAGCGATGCTGTCACCGATTTTCGTACCCTCCAGCACTTTGCTGCAGGAAATCACCAGCTTTTCCGCCCTGTTCGTTTTGGAAATATGATGGATACGTCCGATTTCTTCTACAATTCCTGTAAACATATTACTTTCCATCACCGGAAGGCTCTTTCTCTGCTAGAGCCTCCGATCCTTCCCTGATTTCCTCTTCCAGCCGGTTGATTCGTTCGTCAGCGGCATCGGTCTTTCCCTTATCCACATAGGCTTCAATCACCAGGTCCGGCCCGCAGGTTTCCGTACTCATATCTTTCAGCTTTACTGCCTTATCCATGGACGAAGCTCCTTCTCCTCCAATAAGTCCCGGAGCCGATACGCCGCCGATAATTTTAGGTGCTGTGTAAATCCGCACCTTGTCCACAATCCCTGCTTCAAAGGCAGAAGCTGCCAGGGAAGCACCGCCTTCCAGCAGGATGCCGTCAATTCCCTTCAGGGCCAGACCGGTCATGGCAGAAGACAGATCTACCTTTCCCTTTTGATCGCCGTCGGTCATGATAATGTCCACGCCCAGTTTCGTGAGTTCCTCCCGCTTCTTTTCATCAGAAGAGGTGGTGGTAAGGACAATCACATCCCCGCCTTCCTGGAACACCCTGGCTTTCAGGGGCACCGACAGATTTCCATCCACAATAATCCGTACCGGATCATCCAGTCCTTCCGTACGGGCGGTCAGAAGGGGATTGTCGGCCATCACCGTACCGGCTCCCACCATGATTCCCTTATAGCAGCCCCGGAGCACATGGACCTCCTCCCGGGAATCTTCTGAGGAAATCCATTTGGAGTCCCCGGTGTGGCAGGCTGTTTTTCCATCCAGGGACATGGCCGCTTTATACAAGACAAAAGGCTTATGCTCTGTCACGTATTTCAGAAATACTTCATTCAGCTTCCGCGCTTCCTTCTCCATAACGCCAACAGTTACAAAAATGCCTGCATCCCGAAGGCGGCGTATGCCTTTTCCTGAAACCAGGGGGTTCGGGTCCACCATAGCCGTGACTACCCGGTCAATATCCTTTTCAATGATGAGATCTGCACAGGGCGGAGTCTTTCCATAATGGCTGCAAGGCTCCAGTGTCACATAAAGGGTAGCCCCCGAAGGGTCTTCCGTACAGTGAGCAAAGGCATTCACCTCCGCATGGGGCCCGCCGAATTTTTCATGCCAGCCTTCGCCGATAATCCGGCCATCTTTGACAATCACCGCCCCTACCATGGGATTCGGCCTGGCGTGGCCCATACCGCGAACAGCCAGCTCCAGCGCCCGGGCCATAAATTTTCTATCTTCATCGATACGCAAAAAATCCACCTTCCTTTCTTCCAGGGAGGTGGATACCAAATGCTGTTTCCACTCTTCTTTCATCCGGACTATACCGTCGGCTCTGGAACTTCACCAGATCTACCTCATAGGGAGGTTCGTGGGCTTTACCACCGGTGGGGACTTACACCCCGCCCTGAAGAGATTCAAAATTCTCTATTATTATAACAGATTGAACAGGAAAGGCAAGAGGGCAAAGGAAAGGCAGGGTAAGCCTTCCAGCCATGACACTGCCCATGTATAAAGGCCTGCCCTGTTGGAAATCCCGCCTGCAGGATGCAGACTATTCCATCACTGCCGCCACTGCCTTTTCCACGTCTTTTCCGATATCCTCTATGCTTCTGAGTCTTCCTTCCTCCGTACAGGGGATCCGTTTCCAGTGGTAGAGGGCAACCAGCTGACGATAGGCATCGTGGCATTTTCGGAGGTAATCCAGATGCTGTTCGTGAATATCCATGGAGCCTCCTTTCTTGGCTCTTTCTTTGACCAGGTTTTCAGAGACTGCCAGCGGAATATCCAGAAGAATGACCAGGTCCGGCCGTGGGAGTTCCAGTTCCCCGTATTCCGTTTTTTCCAGCCAGGAAAGGAAATCTTTTCTTTTTACTTCATCCTCGTACTTGGTCATCTGGTGTACCATGTTGCTGGTGGTGTAGCGGTCGGCAATAACGATGCCTCCTTTTTCATAAAAATCCTTCCACTTCATGCGATAGGATGCAAAACGATCCACCGCGTAGAAAAGGGATGCGGCGTAGGGATTGACGTCTTCCGGATTTTTTCCAAAGTCCCCTTTAAGGTACATTTTTACCAGGGCAGAAGAGGGGCTCTCGTAGTCGGGGAAGGAAATATGCATTACTTCCCTGCCCTTTTCCTTCAGTTTCTTTTCCAGAAGATTGGACTGGGTTTCTTTGCCGCTGCCGTCGATTCCTTCCAGTACGATAAGTTTTCCTTTCATAGTTTCTCCTTCCATAAAAAAGACAGTTTCCTTTTTAGAAACTGCCTTTTGCATCATGAATTATCCTTTTCTTTTAGGGTTGAAGGCGTTCATGGCGTGGTCTACGCCGTATTCCAGCGCCGCTTCAATGGAATCGGCGGTATGAATTTTGGCGTCTTCGATTTTTTTTATATCTTCTCCATAGGGACGGCTGAGCACGTGTTCTACTACGGTGTGTCCATCTTTAGGGTGGCCCACGCCGATGCGGAAGCGGTTGAAGTTCTCGCTGCCCAGATGGGCGATGAGGGATTTGATACCGTTATGTCCGCCGGAGGCACCCTTTTTGCGGATTCTGGTCTTTCCCGGAGGAAGGTCCAGATCGTCGCAGATGATGTAAATATCATCCAGGTCCACCTTGTAGTAACGGGCAATGGCACCTACCGCCTCGCCGCTGTTGTTCATGTAGGTGAGCGGTTTCACCAGAAGCACTTTTTCTCCCTTCACCACGACCTGGCCGATTTCCGCTTTCATATCTTCTTTCCAGAGAGTGACATTCCAGCGGCGGGCCAGTTCGTCAATGACGTCAAAGCCCATGTTGTGGCGGGTGTGCTCGTACTCTTTTCCCGGATTTCCAAGTCCTGCAATAATCTTCATTATTTATCGAAAAGCTGGCTTACGGAAGCGTCGTGGAAAATACGGAGGATGGCTTCGCCCAGAAGCGGAGCGATGGAGAGGACGGTGAGTTTGTCCTGGATCTTTTCTTTCGGGATAGGCAGGGAATTGGTAACGATCAGTTCCTTGATGTTGGAGTTCTTGATTCTTTCAGTAGCCGGGTCAGTAAGTACAGGATGGCATACGGCAGCATACACATTTCTTGCACCATATTCGGCCAGTGCTTTGGCGCCTTCGCAGAGGGAGCCGGCAGTATCTACAATATCATCTACGATGAAGCAGTTTCTGTCTTTCACATTGCCGATAATGTTCATGACTTTGGCTACGCCCGGTTCCGGACGGCGTTTTTCAATGATGGCAATGGGGGCACCTACGCGGTCAGCCAGTTCGCGGGCACGGGTAACACCGCCCAGGTCCGGAGAAACGATGGTCAAGTTGTCCAGGTTCTTGGATTTTACATAGTCTGCCAGAAGGGATGCAGACATGAGGTGATCCACCGGTACGTCGAAGAAGCCCTGGATCTGGCCTGCATGGAGATCCATGGTAACTACGCGGGTAACACCGGCAGTGGACATGAGGTCTGCCACCAGCTTGGAGCTGATCGGTTCACGGCCTCTGGTCTTTCTGTCCTGACGGGCATAGCCGTAGTAAGGAACGACCACCGTAATATGGCGGGCAGAAGCTCTCTTCAGCGCATCTACCATAATCAGCATTTCCATAAGGTTATCATTCACCGGTGCACCGGTGGGCTGGATAATGAAGCAGTCCTTACCACGGACACTTTCATTGATCATGACCTGAATTTCGCCGTTGTTGAACCGTCCACAGATAGCTTTTCCCAGCGGCACTCCGATGTAGTCGGAAATTTCCTTTGCCAGCGCCGGGTGTGCGTTTCCTGTAAAAATCTTCAATTTAGAAGTATCTTCCATGTCCATTTTGCTGCCTCTCCCTTTCCTTTCAAATATGAAAGTGTACAAGTTTTTCTGATCAGCGGATATAAACCCAGTCATCCACTATCACTGTTCTTATTATATACCAGTTTACCGGTAAATTAACAGTCAAAAATACGATTTCATCCTATTTAATGAGGAAATTAATCCTTATAGGTATCCTCTTTGACCCAGCCCTCGATATTTGTCTGACGGGCCCTTGCCACGGACAGTGCCCTGGCAGGTACATCTTTTGTAATGGTGGAGCCGGCGGCTGTGAAGGCTCTCTCTCCTACGTGCACCGGTGCTACCAGATTTGTATTGCAGCCGATAAAGGCATGGTCATCTACTTTGCAGCGATGCTTTTCCTTTCCGTCGAAATTGACAGTCACTGTACCGCAGCCGAAATTTACATTCTTTCCAAGATCCGAATCGCCGCAGTAAATGAGGTGCGGCAGCTTCGTGCCATCATCTACGGTGGAATTCTTCACTTCTACGAAATTGCCGATTTTGATGTGGTCATGGAGCACCGTATTCGGGCGGAGATGGACGAAAGGCCCGATTTCATCGAAATTTCCGATGCTGCATTCATGGGCGTATACCCGGTTCAGGTGTGTCCCCTCTCCCACTGTTACGTCAGTGAGCTGGGTATCGGGACCGATGACGCAGTCTCTGCCAATCACCGTCTTCCCCTGGAGAATGGTGCCGGGGTAAAGAACCGTATCCTGCCCCACTTCCACATCCTGCTCCACATAGGTGTTTTCCGGATTGATAATGGAAACGCCCTTCGCCATAAGCTCCTCCGCCTTGCGGAGACGGAGCACCCGGTCAGCTGCTGCCAGCTGAATTCTGGAATTAACGCCCATGGTCTCATCTGCATCATCTGCAGCCACAGGAACTACTTTCTGACCCTCACGAATCATGATTTCAAACGCATCGGTCAAGTAATACTCGCCCTGGGCATTCTTGTTGTCGATTTTCTTCAGTGCATCCAGAAGAGGCCCCACCTTGAACACATAGGTGCCTGTATTGATTTCATGGACAGCAAGTTCTTCCGGCGTACCGTCCTTCTGCTCCACAATGGAAGTCATCTGTCCCTTTTCATCCCGAAGCACACGGCCGTAGCCGAAAGGATCATCCAGCACCGCCGTCAGCACCGCAGCCGATGCATTTTCCTTTTGGCAGGTTTCCGTAAGGGATGAAATGGTTTCGCTGCGAAGAAGAGGTGTGTCGCCGCAGATCACCAGTACATAGCCATCCCGATCTGTCAGAAGAGGCGCCCCCTGCATAACCGCATGGCCCGTGCCGAGCTGCTCAGCCTGGTGAACAAAATCTACGCCCTTTCCGGCCAGATCCTGCCGCACCAGCTCTTCCTTAAAACCTGTAATTACCACACATCTGCCGAAACCGGCCTTCCGGACCACCCGGATGACCTGCTCCACCATAGGCACGCCGCACACGCGGTGCAGTACCTTGGGCAGAGCGGACTTCATGCGGGTACCCTGCCCCGCCGCCAGAATAAGGGCTGTCAAATCTGCCATTTTTCCTCCTGCTGTTACTATCTTAAAGAAATCTATATACGGATGTCATTTTCATATGTAAGCAAAACCCGTAGCTTTTATTTTAGCAAATGAGAATAGGGATAGCAAGGTAAAATAGAGTAGAGGAGCCGCTTTGCGGCTCCTCTACTCTATTTTACTTTCTCTTTTCATCCGAGGACTGCCTCCCCGGCAGCCCTTTCACATCTTTGCAGCAATGGCATCGTGGATCAGAGCGGCGTAGGCTCTGGTACCTTCGTTGTTGGGATGGATGTTGTCTCCGCCCAGCCATTCCGGGTGTCTGGTAACCGCTTCCTGCCAGTCAACCAGGGTGACATTGGGATATTCCTGTGTAATCTTCCTTAGATAGGCATTATTGCTGTCCTGCCAGCCGGTAGCAGGGCAGTGGACAGTGACCCAGAAAATGTGGCGCTCCGGTCCCAGATAGTCCAGAAGAGCGCGGGTTTCCCCTTCGTACTGGCCGTCCAGAGGACCATTGGTCCCAAGGGCAATAACCACCGTATTTCCAAGAAGTCCCATATTTTCTATCTGCCTGGCAATGCCAAGGCCGGCGCCTACGTAGCGGGAAACTTTGGCATCAATATAGCAGTCGGGAAGCACATCATGAATATCCATGGCGGAGCCCAGCATGACGGAGTCCCCGATACAGGCCACGTGATCCAGGGTAGGATGGCTCTTCGTCTTTGTTTCTTCCGGAACAGGAATGGCTTCTACCTGCTGGTTTTCCAGCATTTTTTCATTCTCCGCAAACCGTTCCTTCATTTCCCCCATGTCCGATACCCGCTCTGTAGAGGAATTCCAGAGGCCCCGGCAGCCGTAGACCATGAAGGGAAAGGCAGGCAGGGAAATAAGAAGAATGGCCAGGGCTTTCAAAAAGGTTTTCCTTGGGTGGCCTATGAAATGAATGTGCCCGGTCAGGAGATTTTCTACCAGACTGCTCCATACGGCAAGAAGGACAATGAGAAAAATTTCCGCTGTTTCCATCACATAGGGCATGATCCCTTCCCATTTCATATAACGGAATAGAAAAATGACGGGATACTGCCACAGGAAAATACCATAGCTGTACTTTCCAATCCAGCAAAAGAGAGGATTATCCATCCATTTTCCAAAAGGAAGAGACGTATCCGCTGTCCATACCAGAAGAAGCAGAAAAAGGATGGTATAGGCAGCCATGGCCCATTCATAGACTGCAGGGAGCCTGCCGTCCAGAAAGAAATACCCCGCTGCGGTCAGAACAATACCTGCCATGTAAAGAAACGAAATGGCAGTCTTTTTCCGGTTCCTGCTTTCACCGTCGTAAGCCCTGTGGGCGTGGCTAAGCCCAAGGGCCGCCCCTAAAAGCAGGGCATACATTCTGGTGTCAGTGCCATAATAAAGCCTTGTCATATCCATGCCTTCTTTAAAATCGTAGGGCATGACAGTCATGGCACCAAGGCCGACCAGGAAGAAAAAGGCGGTGCCAGCCTTCGGGCCGGAAATTTTTTCGATCAGTATGTAAAAACCATACAGAAGGGGCCAGATGAGATAGTACTGGATTTCAATGCCCAGAAACCAAAGGTGGGTAAAAGGGGACTGGCTGGCTATCCTTGTGAAATAGTCCGCATTCTGCTCAATCTGCCACCAGTTATTCACACCCAGCAGCACCGAAAGCACCTCCGGCCGGATAGCTGTGATAATATCCGGTGCAAAGAAGGAATAAATGCCTACGGTCATGAGAATCATAATAATCAGGGATGGATAAATCCTTTTTATCCTCTTCCACAGGTAGGACAGAAGGGAGAACCCATGGGACGCCCTCCCCTTCTCACCGGTATAGGCCAGAAGATAACCGGTGATTACAAAAAAGAGGGACACCCCCAGCCATCCGCCTTTAAAAACCTGAGGAAACATATGAAATAAGGTGACTCCCGTAATGGCCAGCGTCCTGAGCCCGTCCAGTCCGGCAATGCGGCTCCCCCTGTTTTTCAAAGGCAGGGGCTGCCCCTTTTCTATATCTAAAGCAGCATCCTTTGCTGCAGCTAAATGATTTTCCATTTTTCTTCTTTCTTCTCGGGCCTGCCCCGGAAATTTTCTATTTCATCGCATACGATTTATGCGTCTTTTCTGCAAACGACCTCTATTTTATCTCATCCACACCTGTTTTTCCATAGGATTTGTGAGAAAAAAAGGCCCCGGAGCAGCCGGGGTTCAGAGGGGATAGAGAAAAAGTCTGACGGAGTCCCACACCAAGGGAGGAAAGCCCGATGGATACACGCCCCTCTGAACCGAATACGCAGGCCCCTGCCGGAATACCGTTCTCCAGCCCTCCCCACAAAAAAGCGCCCCTTTTCATCAGGGCGCTTTTTTCATTTAACTACTTTATGTAATTATGTTTTTATATGCCGGTCTTCCTCCCATGCTTTCCGCATTTTTAACGGCGTCCAGAATGGCAAGGCGGATAGCTTCTTCCGCCAGATAGCCCACCGTATCCACCGGTGCTTCCACCTCACCGGAAGCCATGGTAAAGACGGTGTCTCCATCCATGGTGGTATGGACAGGCCGGATGGCCCGGGCATAGCCGTCATGGGCCATGCCCGAAACCGCTTTGCATTCGGCCTTGGTGAGCCTGGCATTGGTCATGACGCATCCGATGGATGTATTGGTACCCGTCTGCCTTTTAAAGCCCTGCATCATCAGTTCATGGGATGAAATGAAATGGGCGTCATCATCTGCGAGAGCTCCTGCCAGGATTTCATCCTTATCATAGATTTCTCCACAGGCATTCACTGCCATGTATGCCCCCACAAAGAGGCCGCTGGGGAGACTAAATTCAGCATAACCGGCGCCGCTTTTCATGGCGTGTTCAAAGCCCCGGAGCTTTCCGACAGAAGCGCCGGTACCGGCGCCATAGCAGCCCACTGGGAAAGTGTCTGAAGCCCTGGAAGCCGCTTCATAGCCCATAACAAGGTCCGGATGAGCCTTGGGATCTCCTATGGAAAGGTCGAAGAGCACAGCACCGCAGACGATAGGAACGGTCACATCTCCCACAGGAAATCCGATTCCCTTTTCCGCAAGGAAGTTCATAACGCCGCAGTCCGATTCCAGTCCAAAGGCGGAACCGCCGGAGAGAACAACCGCGTGAATTTTCTGCACCGTCTTTTCAGGACTCAGAAGGTCCGTTTCCCTGGTGCCGGGAGCGCAGCCCCGCACGTCCACCCCGGCTGCAGCGCCGCCTTCCGGCGCCAGAATGACAGTTACTCCTGTAAGTCCTTTTCTATCTTCCGCCGTACCGATAGCAAAACCCGGTACATGAAGTGTTCTCGTTTCCATTATGCTTCCCCTTTTCTTGCCATGGCAAGGCAGAGTTTCAAATCCTCCGGTAACGGTGCTTCAAAGTGAAGCGCCTTTCCGGTAACAGGATGTGTCAAATCCAGAGTCCAGGAATGGAGGGCCTGCCCTTCAATGGGGAAATGATCCTTCTTCCAGCCGTAGAGGGGATCGTTCACCACCGGATGACCGATATGGGCCATGTGCACGCGGATCTGGTGGGTACGCCCTGTTTCCAGCTTCAGTTCAAGGAAGGAATAGCCCGGCATGAATTCTTCCACCCGATAATGGGTAACCGCGGGCTTTCCGGTTTTGGGCGCTACATCCCATTTCATGCGGTCCTTCACGCTCCGCCCCAGAGGAAGGCGGATGACGCCGGTATTTCCCTCCATCTGCCCGTGCACCAGGGCCAGATAATGGCGCTGAGCCTCATGGGCCTTGATTTCCGCCTTCAGCACAGGAAAAGCACGGGCAGACTTGGCTGCCACCATGACGCCGGATGTGTCCTTGTCCAGCCGGTGCACAATGCCGGGCCGGATAGGATCCTCACAGGCAGACAGAAGGGACGGGCCGCAGTGGTAAAGAAGAGCATTGGCCAGCGTACCGTCAGGATTTCCAAAACCCGGATGTACCACCATGCCCCGGGCCTTATTGATAACGATGATATCCTCATCTTCATAAAGAATGTCCAGCGGCAAATCCTGTGGAACAAGGGAAAGCTCCTCCTTTTCTTCCCAGGAAAAGGAAATCTCGTCCCCTGCCTTCACATGGTAATTAGGTCTGAGCATTTTGCCGGTTAAGAGCGTCGCTTTCCCCTCTTTCATCCACTTCTGGACCTCGGACCTGGTCAGTCCTGAAGCGTCCTGCAGGATCTTATCCAGCCGCGCTCCTTCTTCTGTTTCTGAAATATGGCAGGTAATCTGGTTCATGAGCTGTGTCTCCAAAAATAAAAGGCAATAAGTCCTACCCCTGCACAGATAAAAATATCTGCAATATTAAAGATAGGCCAAATGCGGAAATCAAAGAAATCCACCACCGCCCCAAGCCGGGCACGGTCCAGTCCATTTCCCAGAGCGCCGCCAAGCAGCATGCCTACGGCAGAGGGAAAATAGAGGGGGTTTTCAGGAATCCTTTTCCGCATTACGAAAAAAGCAATAAAAAGTGCCACCACAATGGCAAGGAAAAACCAGTCCTGATGGGGCAGGATACCAAAAGCGGCACCGGGATTCAGGATATAGGTCAGATGAAATACATTCCGGATAATGGGAATGGTCTCTCCCAGTTCCATATGGTTCACGACAAACCACTTCACCAGCTGGTCAAAAATGGTAACAAAAAGGGCAGTGAGTAAAGTAATCATAAAATCCTCCTGTCCTGTATTATATCATATGGGGCCGCTTTGCGGCCCCAGGTTCAGAGAGAAAGGTTGACGGGCCCTTCGTGCCCGAAGGTTGTGGCCGCCTCTCGGTGGCAGGTTGTGTAGAAAGGTTATGTAGAAAGGTTTTTAAGATTGATGGGCCCTATGGGCCCAAGGGGTTCTTAGGGAAGCGCTGATTAAATCGTTATCGGATTTCATTCTTGCATTTTTATTCAATGCAAGGAATAAGTCGACGCGAATAGCGAGCTATTTAAGGAGGCTTATGACGCAGCATTGGATAAAAATACATATGAAATTCGATTCTGCGAATTAATCAGTGCTTCCTTAGTCCATTTGCATTCTCCAAAGAGGGCATGGGCTTTGTCTTCTATGCCCATAATATCGATTCCCGTCTGTTTTTTACGAACAGGGGCATTTCCCCACCATCTGCCCAGACTTTGGAAGAGAATGGGGCTTTCCCCTTCCAGCATTTTCCCCCACCGGTATTCCTGGCATATCTGCTCGAATATGGCACCCATGTATTCCGGAATGGAGGGAGCAATTCGTTTCCAGGCCAGTTCATCGGCGCCCCTCTCAATAAAGGATGTATTGGCTGGTATAAATCGGTACCAGAAACGGAACATATTGTCATCAATGCGGTAAATGCTCTTTCTTCCGCTCTTTTCCCCATAGGGTGTTTCTCTTTTTATAATTCCCAGTTCCATCAGGCTCTTCATATAGGTGCTGCAGGTGCTGGTGGTTTCACCTGTTTGGGAAGCAATTTCTGAAAGCCTTGTGGTACCGCCGGACACCGCAGAAATCATGGCATTGTACATGGACAGTTCCCGCACTTCCTGCTTGAGCAGGTTTTCCGGTTCCTCATAGAGAAGGGACGCGGGTTTCAGAAAGTTTTCCTTCACATTCTCTTCCAGTGTAAGGCGGGAGTCCATTTCCAAAAGGTAAGGCGCTGTGCCACCGGTCATCCCGTAAATGACAGCCTGGTCTTCCGGCGAGAAGCCGTGAAGGAAAAGGCAGCATTCCCGAAAGGAGAATGACAGGATTTTAAGCTGGGCCGTTCTCCTGCCATAGATCGGTGATTTATAGGCCAGCACTTCATCTTCCATGTAGGACATGGAAGACCCGCATAAAATAATCATGAACCGGGAGTTATTCCGATACTGGTCAATGAGCCTCTGCAGGACGAAGAAGAGGCCCGGTGACGTACGAGCGGCATAGGGATATTCATCCATGACCAGAATCATTCTTTCTTCTTTGGCCATTTGAAATACGGCTTCCAGGGCATCCTGAAAGGACGCATACAGAGGTGCAGGGCCTTCCTCCCGATGAAATCCATGGATGGCATCACTGAAATTATGAAGATTCTGCTTTTCGTTGGATTCAATGCCCATGAAATAAATGGCTTTTTTATCCCTGATAAATTCCCGGATCAGGGAAGTCTTCCCTCCCCGGCGCCGGCCATAGATAACGGCCATTTCAAATCAGCGGGACCGATATAACTTTTCCAATGACTGCAGTTCTTTTTTACGTCCGATAAACATGGCACCCCCTCCTTCATTTCCAGTATAGGCAGCCCATGGGATTTGCTCAAGTACGATTTAGGGAAGTACGATTGACTAAATCATACTTGAGCAAATTTTTACTGCAAGAGAAAAAGGACAGATTTCTCTGTCCTTTTTCTCGGATCGTGTTACAACCTGAACGGCTGTTATATTGGTCACTGTTTCTTCTTGCCGCCCAGATATGCCGCCATGACATCCGGGTTATTGGCAACTTCCTGCGCCGGTCCTTCCATGACGATTCTGCCCGTTTCCATAACGTAGGCATAGTCGGCAATCTGCAGGGCTTTGCGCGCATTCTGTTCTACAAGAAGAACAGTAGTACCCATCTTGTTAATGTCCTTGATTACATCAAAGATCTGCTGTACCACCAGGGGAGCAAGGCCCATGGATGGTTCGTCCAGAAGCATGACTTCCGGTTTGGCCATGACGGCGCGGCCGATGGCCAGCATCTGCTGTTCGCCGCCGGAGAGGGTGCCGCCGAACTGGTTCTGTCTTTCGAAGAGGCGGGGGAACCGCTCAAATACCTTGGACAGGTCTTCTTTGATTCCTTCCGGGTCTTTTCTCTGGTAGGCGCCCATTTCCAGGTTTTCACGGACAGACATATTCTGGAGAATCTGACGTCCTTCCGGTACCAGGACCACCCCTTTTTTCACGATGTTATGGGTCTTCATGCCTGCAATGGATTCCCCTTTGAAGAGGACGTCGCCGGCAATGGGTTTCATAATGCCCATGATGGTTTTCATGGTGGTGGATTTACCGGCACCGTTAGCGCCGATAAGGGTGACGATCTTTCCTTCCGGTACGGAGAGGTTGATGCCTTTCAAAGCTTTGATGTTGCCGTAGGCGGCTTCCACATTTTTCAGTTCAAGAAGCATCATTCATCCTCCTTTCCGAGGTAAGCTTCAATAACCTTGGGGTTGTTCTGTACTTCTTCCGGTACCCCTTCCGCCAGTTTCTTGCCGAAGTTGACTACCATGACATGGTCGCAGAGTGTCATGACCAGGTGCATGTCGTGTTCAATGAGGATAATGGTGGTGCCGAATTTTTCGCGGATATTGTGAATCAGTTCGGTGAGGGCTGCGGTTTCGCTGTCGTTCATGCCGGCTGCCGGTTCATCCAGAAGGATGAGCTTAGGCTGGGTGGCAAGGGCTCTGGCGATTTCCAGTTTTCTCTGTTTGCCGTAGGGAAGTTCGGTGGCCAGACGGTCAGCGTCTTCGGTAAGGCCTACAAAGGAAAGGAGTTCCATAGCCTGCTCACGGGCTTCCTTTTCTTCCTTCTTCTGGGAAGAGGTGTGGAGGAAGCTGGCAAGAAGCCCCGATTTCAGACGGTCATGATGGCCGACAAGGATGTTTTCCAGTACGGTCATGCCGGTGAAGAGGCGGATGTTCTGGAAGGTACGGGCAATGCCCATATTGATGATCTGGTAGGGTTTCTTTCCCTCGATAGACTCACCGTCAAAAAGAATATCCCCTTCCGTCACCTGGTATACGCCGGTGATAAGGTTGAAAATGGTGGTTTTGCCGGCGCCGTTCGGTCCGATGACGCCGAAGATTTCTCCTTTTTCTACGGAGAAGGACATATTGGAAACAGCAGTCAGACCGCCGAACTGTTTCACTACGTTTTTCATTTCAAGAAGCATTACTGATTTCCTCCTTCTGCAGAGGCTTTCTGCTTTTTGCTGAATTTACGGGAAATCCATTTCACAGCGTCGTAGGAGAGGATGCCGTCAGGACGGAAGGCCATGAGGGCTACCAGCATGAGGCCGTAGATGATATCTCTGTATTCAGCCATGGCACGGAGGGATTCCGGCACGATGGTGAGGACAGTTGCACCCAGGACGGAACCCCAGAGCACGTTGCTGCCGCCGAATACGGTGTATACCAGGATATCTACTACTTTGTGCCAGGAGAAATCGGTGGGGCTGATGAAGAAGGTGGCATGGGCATAGAGTGCGCCTGCAGCGCCGGCAAAGAAGGCGCTGAAGAGGAATGCCATCATTTTATAGCGGACTACGTTGATGCCGGTGAGGGAAGCCGCATATTCATCGGCCTTCACAGCTGCCCAGGCACGGCCGATGCGGGAGTGTTCCAGGCGGTACCAGAAGGTTACCACGGCGATGACGAGAATGAGGAGAACGATGTTCATCAGAAGCTGGCCGCCGGTCTGGGAGTCGATTTCCAGGGCATCCAGAAGACCCATGTCGCTGGCGTAGTCGGAAAGTACGCTGGCCATGGAAGGAATGCCGGAGAAGCCCAGGGCGCCGTGGGTGATGTCAAGGTTCAATGCGATAACGCGGACCACTTCACCGAAGCCCATGGTGGCAATAGCCAGGTACAGGCCCCGGAGACGAATGGTAGGCATACCGATAATCAATGCGACGAAGGTGGCGAAGAGCCCGCCTAATACAATACCCACAGGCATGGGAACGCCGTACTGGGTGGTAACGATAGCGGAAGTGTAAGCCCCCAGACTCATAAAGCCTGCATTGCCCAGGGACAGGATACCGGTGCACACGGTCATGTAGACGGTGAGAGCCAGGATAATGTTAATGCATACAAAGGTGAATACCTGCAGGAAGTAGCCATTTAAAATTTCATCCATTACGGTCTGCCTCCTTTGCCTGCCTTGGAGAACAAGCCTTCAGGGCGAATAAAGAGAATCAAAATGATGATACCGAATGCCACTGCATCGCGGTAGGTGGAAGAACCGTAAGCCACGGCGAAGACTTCGGCAATGCCGAGGATGAAGCCGCCGGCCATGGCGCCTTCCACGTTGCCCAGGCCGCCCATGATGAGCACTGCCAGACCTTTGAGGCCCATGGCTGTACCCATGGTAGGTTCGATGGCGTTGAAGGAAAGTCCGATGAGCACGCCGGCTGCAGCGCCCAGGGCGGAAGCCAGCATGACGGTGAAGGTAATGATGCGGCTGGTATTGATACCCAGAAGACCTGCGGTTTCCGCATTTTCAGAGGTAGCTCTCACTGCCTTGCCGATTTTTGTCTTGTTCAGCATGACTGTCAGGAGAGCCATGAGAACCACGGCGGTACCCAGGGAAATGATCTGGATGCCGGAAATCTTAAAGGCGCCGAAGTCCATGAGGCCGTTTCCGAAGGTAGCCGGGAAAGAACGGGTCTGGGGCCCCCACACCATAAGTGCCACACTTTCAAGGAATGTGGACACGCCGATAGTACTGATGAGCGGTGCCAGATGGGTCACTTTGCGGCGGCGGAGCGGACGGAGTGCAAAGATTTCCAGTCCATAGCCTAATACCGCGCCGCCGATCATGGCGCCGATGAGTGCCGGGAAAATGCCCAGTCCCGCTTCCGTTACCAGAAGCAGGCCGATGTAAGCGCCGATCATAAAGATGCCGCCATGTGCCATGTTGACGATGTTCAATACGCCGAATACCAGCGTATAGCCGATGGCAATGACCGCATAGGCGCTTCCCAGCGTTAAACCGTTGACAAGCTGTTGAAAAAACACGATCTTCAATCCCCTTTCCAAAATAAGAAGGCTCATGCCTTCATTTCTATGAAAGAACAAATGGCATTAAAAACGCCCCTGCTGCAATCTGGCGTCATTGCAGCAGGGGCGAATTGGAATCCGCGGTACCACCCTGTATTTATCACTCACTGAACGGAAAGAAATGCTTATGGTACATAAAACAAAACGCCCCTATTTCCATTGTGGAAATAGGGGCGACATGCGCGGTACCACCCTACATTGTACTCTCAGTTCATCATCCGTAACGTGGAGAAACGCCTTTGTTTACTATGTTCAACAGAGGAGCTCACAGGTGATAGTCAATACTGGAATGCACCGGCTTGCACCATCCGCCGGCTCTCTATGCCATGGACCACTATATCCCTTGTCCCGATCATCGCTTTTTAATGCCTGTAACGCAGGCGGCGTCGAAAATTACTTGGTTCACTTTCGAAACTCCCGGGTGAGCCTGCATCCTGCTTCATACTGACTTGCACCAGCCGTCAGCTCTCTGAAATCTACTGCCGGACGCTTATCCCGATCCTTGCCATTCGTTCTTTCGTGTTATGGTTGATATTATACTGCCTTGATGAAAAAAGTCAATAGGATTTTTGAAAGAAATGTGTAAAACCTCTGCGGCGCTGACAATGCGCCTCTATTCCCATGCCGCAGGTCTCCCCCTCTATCTCATTTTCCCCATTTATGTTAAAATCACTGTAATACCGGCAGAGCGGAAAACTCTGATGAAGGAGGATACTATGTTACACCAGGTTTCTATTTTCACCGCCAATACAAAGGGCGCGCTCAGCAAAATGACTGCCATTCTGGCAAAAAATGACATTAATATTTACACCATGCTGGCTACAGACAGTGCGGAATTCGGCATCGTCCGCCTCATTGTAGACAAGTCGGAAGAAGCAAAGGAAGCATTGGAAAAAGAAGGATACCAGTGCCGGGTGGATCTGGTCCTCGCCGTGGACATGAAATCCGATAAGCCCGGCACCCTGGACCACATCCTGTCGGACCTGCAGAACGCCAACGTCATGATCCGCTATCTCTATATTTCCTTCGACCGCCAGAGCGGCTCCCCTATCGCCGTCTTCTCCACCACCGAATCGGAGACCGAAGCATTCCTCAAAGGAAAGGGCTACCATCTGCTGGACCGCTTCTAAATGAATAAAAGAGCCGGAAAGAAATGCCAGTCATTCTTTCCCGGCTTTTTTTCTTTCACCCGGTGTTATAATAATAAAGACGAGATGTACTGAAAGTTATTTCTCCCAAAGGAGGTCTTATGAAGCACCAGGAACATTTCCCCTTAAATGATAAAGAGAAAGCGCTTCTCCATATGGAAGAGGAAAAGCTGGGCCAGCCCCTGAAGGAACTCACCGGAGGCCCTGCCTACAGCATGTGCTTTGCCTGCGGCAGCGACAATCCCATAGGGCTCCATCTTCATTTCTTTTCCATTCCCAAAGGCTGCCTTGCCTTCTTCACCCCTTCCCATGAACACCAGAGCTACAATGACCGCATGCACGGCGGCCTCATTATGACCCTCATGGACGAGGTCATGGGAAATTATCTCTTCCTCACCACCGGGGTGCCTGCCTACACCGGCAAAATGGAATCCCGCTTCCGCTCTCCTGTACTCATCGGGGAGACGGTGAAGGTCATCTGCCATGAGGTGAAACGAAAAGGCCCCCTGGCGGTTCTGGAAGCCCAAGTGCTCCACGAAGACGGTACGGTGGCTGCAGAAGCCACGTCTCATATGATGTTTGAACAGAAAGGATGATTCTTATGGCAAAAGAAGAAATCGTAACCAAGGTCAAAGAAGTCATGAATGCGCCCAGCTGCTACAGCGGGCTGAAAAAGGTATGTCAGGACATACCTGGATGCCGCCGGAACAGCAGATGAAGAGAAAGCAGCTGCTCTGCTGAAGAAAGAACTGAAGGAAGATGTGTGCTCCATCGACCATGTGATTCCTTTCTTTGAATCAGAAGAAGGCGCTGCATTTTTTGGCGCCGATACCGCCAGAAATCTGGCAAAGGCTGCCCATGAGGCAAAGGATAAGGGCGTTAAATACTGCATCTGCCCCGCCTGCACCGCCGGCGGCTGGCTCCTTGACCACGAATCGGAATGGTAAGAAAAAGGGGCTGTGAAAAAATGATTTACATTTTTTCACAGCCCCTTTTGTATACATAAATTTTCACGGAAATTGGCCAAATGACAGTCTGCTTTCTGCCTCTACGTCATTTCGAGCGATACTGTATGTAGTTATGGATGATAATGCCTTTTGTTCTATTGAGGCTCTGAGCCGAAAAATCTCCTGCCACCATGCTGCTTGTGCCATTAGGATGTGGGATTTCTCCACTGCGCCGCGGTCGAAATGACAGTGAGGTGGAGTAGCAGCGGTGTCATTTCTGTATTTTTCACAGCCCCTTTTTTAGGGAAGCACTGATTAATTCATAGAGTCTGCTTTTATAAGAATTTTTATGCACTGCTTCGTCATGGGACTCCTTAAATAGCTCGCTATTCGCGTCGTCCCATTCCTTGCATTGCATAAAAATTCAAGAATAAAAGCAGACAGTGATTTAATCAGCGCTTCCCTAGACCGGTCAATCTTAAGAACCTTTTGCCTTTTTGCTATAATAGACAATAGAGAAAACGAAAGGCAGGGATTGTGATGAATTACGGTTTTACCGTTTCTTATGACGGAAGCCGCTATGAGGGCTGGCAGCGGCAGGTGCGGACAAGGGAGACCATTCAGGGGAAGCTGGAAGACACGCTGGAGAAGATTACCGGCGTAAAGGGGCAGGTAATCGGCGCCGGCAGGACCGATGCCGGCGTCCATGCCATAGGGCAGTATGCCAATGTCCATCTGCAGGAGGAGTATGACCTGAAATTGCTTGAGGATGCATGGAACAGGGCTCTGCCCGATGATATTTCCATTCACGGCCTTACCATTATGGACGAAAGATTCCACAGCCGCTTTTCCGCCAGAGAGAAGCACTACCGCTACTGTATCCGTTTAAGTGCAGAGAAGGATGTATTCCGTCGGCGCTATGTGTGGCAGCTGGGGGAGGTGCTGGATGTGCACGCCATGAAAAAGGGGACCGCCCTTCTTCTGGGCACCCATGATTTCATGTCCTTCTGCGGAAATAAGCACTTTAAGAAATCTTCTGTCCGCACCATTCGTGATATTTCCCTTACCCTTTCCGGCGGCGAGCTGGCCATTGACTACAGGGGCGACGGTTTCCTGCAGAATATGATTCGTATCATCACCGGCACTTTGGTGGAGATCGGTGAGGGTAAGAAAAGGGCTGAGGAAATCCCTGCCATTCTGGAGGCGAAAGACCGCGCAGAGGCCGGTTTCACCGCGCCGCCCCAGGGACTGACCCTGGTGGAAGTGGTGTATTGAAAGGATAAAGGCAAAATTTTTATTTCATCATTTTTGCCGGAAATGGAGAAAAGTTATGTCGGAAAATCTGCCCACCATTGCACAGATGGAGTGCTTTATCATATATGGCCGGGTGGGGAATTTTGCCCGGGCTGCCAGGGAAGCGAATATTACCCAGTCCGCTTTCAGTGCCCAGATCAAAAGGCTGGAATTCACTCTGGGGGTGCAGCTGATTGAAAGATCCAGGAGAGGAAGCCATCTAACCGAAGAAGGGGAGCGGTTCCTGCCCCGTATCCGGGCATGGATGGAGGAACTGGGGAAAATCGTAGAGGACATCCGTCCTGCTGCAGAGGAAGGGGCGGTGGAGCTCAATGTGGGAATCCTCCGTTCCCTGGGGGACATCCATATGAACCGGCATATTGCCCATTTCCAGCGGCTGAACCGGCAGATCCAATTCAATGTGTATGACATGCCCACCTACCAGATCCACCAGGCCATGACGGAAGGGAGGCTGGATGTGGTTTCCACCTACTTTGTGGAGCAGAGCCTGCCTGATGGGGCGGGAAAGGACGAATACGACGTGGTGCCCTTCGGACGGGATCATATGGTGTACTACGGTCCCTTGATGGACATGGGGAAAAAGCCTCTTACCGTAGAGCAGATTCTTTCCACGCCCCTGGTGCTCTATCCCACCACCTACTATATGAACCAGATTTATGTCCGCTATTTCAGGGACGCTGCCCTGAAGCCCCAGGTGTCTGCCCGGCTCTCTTCCCCCTATGCCATCATTCACTACTGCCAGGAGAACAAGGCCGGCGCCCTTCTGCCGGACCGTCTGCTCACGGCCCTGGGCTGCCACAGGGGGCTCCATGAGCTGGAGACGCCCCTGGAAGCGGAATGCTACCTTATCTATCGGAGAAATCATCCTAAAATCCGCCTGATTCAGGCCTATGTGGACCAGGTGCTGGCCAGCTTCCCGGGAAAGCACATCCGCTATAACGGGCCTTCGAAATGACCATGGAGTGTGGCGGTTATGGCGCGGTTTGTTCCCTTTTGAATGATGATCAGCTGTCTGCCGCTTCGTCATCTCGAGCGGGTCTGCATGCCGGTATGGCAGAAAGGGTGTCCGGACTGCCATGAAACTCTGAGTCGAGAGATCTCCCTCTATCCTGTTTGCGGCAGGAAATAACCATGGGAGTGTCAGCTGTATTGCTGATTGAGCTTTCCGTACAATGACTGATTCAAAAAACTGATGTTCAATGGGTGTTATCGTTTTTTACGATAACACCCATCTTTTTTATCTGTTATACAAGGCAGGAGGGAAAAGGTATAATGGTGTCCGTATTTCAAAAAGGACCGTACGTAAGGTCCCGTCAGTACTGCATAGAAAGAGGTTGATTTTTTATTATGGCAGTCAAACCACGTCTGTGGACCCGGGGGTTCATCCTGGACACCCTTGTTAATTTCCTTATTTACATTATTTACTATATGCTGGTGGTCATCATCGCATCTGAGGCCATCCATTCCCTTCATGCCACCGTCAGCGAAGCAGGCCTGGCAGCGGGCATCTTCGTGCTTGGCACCCTGGCGGCCCGGCTGGTGGCCGGCCGGTCGGTGGAAATCTACGGCCGCAAAAGAATGCTTTACGCCGGCATCCTCTTCTACCTGGTGACCACCTGCATGTATTTTGCAGCCAACACCCTCCCCATTATGTACGCCGTACGCTTTCTGAACGGCGTGGGCTACGGCATTGCCTCCACCGCCACCAGCACCATCGTATCCGCCATGATTCCCGCAGAGCGGCGGGGCGAAGGCATCAACTATTATGCCCTCAGCATGAGCCTGGCAGCTGCCATCGGCCCCTTCATCGGCATGATTATGCAGCAGTTCCTCTCCTTTAACATGATCATCCTCTTCTCCGTGGTCATGGTACTGGCCTGCCTGGCGGCCGCCTTCATTATGAAAGTGGATGAAATGAAAATCACCGAAGAGCGCAGGGCGGAACTGAAGGAAATCAACCTTTCCAGCTTCCTGGAACCCAAGGTAATGGGCATTTCCATCGTAGGCTTCTTCGTAGCCCTCTGCTATTCCAGCGTACTGAGCTTCCTTGCCACCTATGCGGCAGAACTCCACCTCATGACAGCAGGCACCCTGTTCTTCGTGGTCTATGCCCTTTCCGTCACCTTCATCCGCCCTGTGGCCGGTGTTATGTTCGATAAGAAGGGCGAAGACTTCGTCATGTATCCCACCTTCCTCTGCCTGGCGGCAGGACTCCTCATCCTGTCTGTTACCACCAGAAGCTGGGAAATGCTCCTGGCCGGCGTCTTCGTAGGCCTGGGCTACGGCACCTTCATGTCCAACGGACAGGCCATCTGCGTGAAACTGGTGGACGAAGTCCGTATCGGTGTGGCCGTATCCACCTACTTCGTCATGCTGGATCTGGGACTGGGCGTAGGCCCCTACATCCTCGGCGCCTTCAAAGGCCCCCTGGGATTTTCGGGCATTTACTCCCTGGTAGGCGTAGGCTCCGCAGCCTGTGCCTTCCTCTACTACGGCCTCTACGCATGGCGCCGCAACCTGCGTCAGGGCCATGGAGCCGGCTCTGCGGAAAAAGCATAAGCAGGGATAAGGGTCATGAAGAAATGATAATCATTGCTTCATGGATCTTTTTTGTGCCATGAAGTTTCCTGTCCGGCATGGGGGATGGTGTGTCACCTCCATAGGAAACCATTTGTGAAAAGTTTCCTGCCCGGCATGGCAGTATGGTGTGCTACCACCACAGGAACCTTTTTCCTCCCTCCGGCAAAGGGAAAAAATAATTTTGAAAAAATCTCAAGAATTGCTTGACATATATCGCCTCGATTGGTATACTACATAAGTCAGTCAACCACTGATGAAAAAAACAAGGCGCTGGCCGCAAGGCCAGGGAATAAGCAGCATGGAGAGGTGTCCGAGCGGTTTAAGGTGCATGATTGGAAATCATGTTGACGGCGAATACCGTCACGGGGGTTCGAATCCCCCTCTCTCCGCCACAAAGAGAAAAAGCTCTGTCAGCAAAGGCAGAGCTTTTTTCGTGTCCTTCATTTTATATTTCAAGATATATGAAGCCTATAATAGTTTTATATAGGAATAAAAGAGACGTCTTTTCAGTTTAAGGCTTTCTACCAGCATCACTAAATAGCAGGGGTATAAATTTCATTGCCGGAGACTGTGTCAATCTAAAGAATCTTTTTCCCTGCCCTGTGTGATACAATAAAACAAAAACCTTTTTCAATGATTTCAGGAGGAACAATGGATCCATTCGTTCATCTTCATGTGCATACGGAATACAGTTTATTTGACGGTACCTGCCGCATTAAAGAGCTGGTGTCCCATGTGAAGGATATGGGGCAGACGGCGCTGGCCATTACGGATCATGGTGTCATGTACGGGGCGGTGTACCTGTACAAGGAGTGCATGGCCCAGGGGATCAAGCCTATTATCGGCTGTGAGGTGTATATTACCCGGGGAAGCCGGTTTGAGAAGAGGGCGGGGGGCGAGAAGGAGAAGCTGGCCCATCTGATTCTTCTGGCGGAAAATAATGAGGGTTACCAGAACCTTATCAAAATCTGCTCCAAGTCCTGGACGGAGGGGTATTATTTCAAACCCCGGGCGGATCATGATCTCCTTGTGAAGTATCATAAGGGGCTTATTGCTATGTCCGCCTGCGTAGGCGGCGAGCTTCCCCAGGCCATCCTGAATCATGACATGGAGAAGGCCCGGAAGGTGATCCAGTTCTACATCGATACTTTCGGGAAGGACAATTATTTCATCGAGCTCCAGAATCACGGCCTTCCTGAAGAAGCGGCGGTGCGGCCTGCTCTGGCGGCGCTGGCGAAGGAGTATGGTCTGGGGCTGGTGGCTACCAACGATTTCCACTATACGAAGAAGGAGGATGCAGGAAGCCAGGAAATCAAGCTCTGCATTTCCACAGGAAAAACGCTGGACGACCCTTACCATTTCCATTTTGCCAATAATGAGTTCTACTGCAAGAGCGGGGCGGAAATGGAGGCCATTCTGGGAGAGTATCCCGGTGCCATTGAGAATACAAAGAAGATTGCAGACCGCTGTCATGTGACCCTGACCTTCGGGGACCATAAGCTGCCCTCTTTTGACGTGCCTGAGGGGGAGACGTCCACCACCTATCTTCGGAAGCTCTGCGAAGAGGCACTGCCGGAGCGCTATCCCCATCCTACGGGAAAGGAGAAGGAGCGCATGGATTACGAGCTGGGCGTCATCGAGCACATGGGCTTTTCCGACTATTTCCTCATTGTCATGGATTTCATCCGTTATGCCAAGTCCCACGGCATTCCCATCGGGCCGGGCCGCGGCAGTGCGGCAGGGAGTATCGTGGCCTATCTTCTTCATATTACGGAAATCGATCCGCTGCGTTTTGACCTCCTTTTTGAACGTTTCCTGAATCCGGAACGTGTGTCCATGCCGGATATTGATACGGATCTCTGCTACCGGCGGCGGGGAGAGGTCATTGATTACTTGGCCCGGAAGTACGGGAAGGAGCAAGTGGCCCAGATTATTACCTTCGGCACCCTGGCTGCCCGGGCGGTTATCCGGGACGTGGGACGGGTGACCAATATGCCCCTCCGGGATGTGGATAAGATTGCAAAAATGGTACCTTCCGGCCCCGGGGTGACGCTGAAGAAAACGCTGGACGGCTCCCGGGAATTCAAGGATCTTTATGAGTCCAATCCCCAGGTGCACAGTCTCATCGACCACTGCCTGGATCTGGAGGGACTTTCAAGAAATTCCGGCACCCATGCTGCCGGCGTGGTGATCTGCTCCAACCCCGTAGACGACTATGTGCCCATCCAGCTCACCCAGGACAATTTCATCCAGACCCAGTATGAAAAGGATCAGGTGGAGCAGCTGGGCCTTCTGAAAATGGATCTTCTGGGTCTCCGAAATCTGACGGTTATTCATGACGCCCTGGAAATGATCGAGAAGAACCGGGGCATCAAGCTGGATATCAACCATATCCCTGATAAAGACGAAGCCACCTGCCGTATGCTCTGCGAGGGGGATACCATCGGTGTGTTCCAGTCTGAATCCTCCGGCTTCACTTCCCTTCTCATGAAGCTCCATCCGGACCGGTTCGAGGATCTTATCCCCATGGTGGCCCTCTACCGGCCAGGCCCTCTGGGAAGCGGCATGGCGGAAGATTTCATTAAGAGAAAGCATGGGGAAATCCCGGTGGAATATCCCCATCCGTCTTTGGAACCGATTCTGAAGGAAACCTACGGCGTCATCCTTTACCAGGAACAGGTCATGCAGATCGCCTCCGCCATGGGGGGATTCAGCCTGGGACAGGCAGATATGCTCCGCCGCGCCATGGGCCATAAGGAGCCGGAAATCCTGCAGAAGAACAGGGATACCTTCGTGGAAGGGGCCGTGAAGAACAGGGTGGATGAGAAGACTGCCAATTACGTGTTTGACCTCATGGTCCACTTCGCCGGCTATGGCTTCAACAAATCCCACAGCGTGTGCTACGGCTGGATTGCCTGGCAGACGGCGTACCTGAAAGCCCATTTCCGTCCTGAATTCATGGCGGCCATGATGACCTGCTACATCGGCGACAGGGAAAAGGTGAGCCGCTATATTTCCGATACAAGAAGGGCGGGTGTGGAAATCGCCGCTCCGGACGTGAACCTGTCTGACGCCTATTTCTCGGTAAAAGGAAATAAAATCCTCTTCGGCCTGGACGGCATCCAGAATGTAGGGGAAAATGCGGTGGAAGGTATCATCGAGGCCAGAAGAAAAGGAGGGCCCTTCCGGGACATCAGCGATTTCCTGGAAAGGGTGGACAGCCGGGGACTGAACAGCCGGGCCTGCGAAAGCCTCATCCGCTGCGGCGCCCTGGACTCCCTGGGCCATAACCGCTCCCAGCTTCTGGCGGTGCTGCCGGAGGCCATCAGCAATGCCCAGTCCGTAAGGGAAGACAGGGAATCGGGGCAGATGAGCCTTTTCGGTGATATGGACAGCGCCAAAACCATTGTATATCCGCCGCTGCCGGATATACCGCAGAATGAAAAAATCGAATGGGAAAGAAAGCTCCTGGGCTTCTATGTCAGCGGCCATCCCCTGGATGCCTATAAAAAACAGATGGCCCGCTGCACGCCTATTTACCAGCTGAATGCAGAAAGTGCCCGCTACGACGGCCGCACCGTCACCATCGGCGGCACCGTGGCCCATGTGAAGGGCACCATGACAAAGAAAGGGGCACCCATGGGCTATGTGACTGTAGAAGACTACGACGGTGAGCTGGAAGCGGTGGTGTTCCCGTCGGTGTGGGAAAAGGTAAGGCCCATCCTCACTGAGGACGCCGCCGTCTGCGTCCGGGGCCGGGTGCAGTCCAATGAAAGGGAAGTGAAAATCCTGGCCGATGACATTATCCCCCTGTCCACCTTCCATAAAGCCGTCCGCCCGCCGGTGGCGGCTGTCCACCTCTATGTGGATGAAAGGCATGAAAACAACATGGTCAGCGACGCCCTGGGCCGTATCCTTCTGAAATACCATGGAGACACGCCGGTATTCCTCCATATCCAGAGGACAAGACAGGAAATCCGCATGGTGCCGAAATTCTTCCTTGACTTCTCCGAAGAAGCGGAAGAAGCGCTGAAAGGACTTCTGGGCAATGCCTGCGTGGAAGGACGGAAGTGAGAAAGGGGCCGTCGTACAAAGGAATTCGGAACACTATTCCCGGAATCAGGCGGGTTCAGGCGCCTTTTGGACGCCCCGGTTCTATGGGTCATGTGCTGATGCACTGACCGATGGGTTCAGCCCACAGAGCGGGCTGGTTCAGGGAAGTTATAAAGAATCGCCGCCAAAGGCGGCGATTCCACACCCGCTGAACTTTCTGAACCCGCTGAACCTTTTGAACCTCGGCCGCATAGTGGCCGTCCATAAATAAGTATGCCGCGGAAGGCCCCTATATGATATACTAAAATAGATAAAATCTTCTAAAGAATGAAGCCTTGCAGTTGTTTTTAAGGGGGTTATTATGAAATTTCTGGTTTGCGTGAAGCAGGTGGTGGATACTTCCCAAATGGAGGTGGATCCGGCCACCGGTAGACTGAAGAGGAATAATGCAAACAGCATTATGAATCCTATGGACAGGAACGCTTTGGAAGCGGCCTTTGCTTTGAGGGATCAGGCAGGCGGCAGGGTGACGGTGATTTCCATGGGGCCGCCTCAGGCGGCAGCGGTGCTGAAGGAGGCCATTTCCATGGGAGCCGATGAGGCTTACCTGGTGACAGACCGCGCATTTGGCGGCGCCGATACCCTGGCCACCAGCTATACTTTGTCCAGGGCCATTGAAAAAATCGGGTCCTTTGACCTCATTTTATGCGGACAGGAATCCATCGACAGCAATACAGCCCAGGTGGGACCGGAAATTGCTGCCACCCTTGGGATGTCCGACGTAAGCGCAGCTGTTGGCATTTCCTGTGAGAAGGAAGGCTTCCTCACTGTGGAAAGGCAGATGGGAGATAACAGGGAAGTACTGGAAATGAAACTTCCCGGTCTTATTACCTGCACCGGGGAATTGAACAAGCCCCGGTATCCCAGCATTAAGGGGATCCTGAAGAAGGAAGAGGTGGAAGTCAAAAATCTTACCGCCGCCGACCTCAATGTGGATGCAGCACGCATCGGCATGAAGGGGTCGCCTACCCAGGTAAGGCAGGTTCGTCCGGTGGTGCCGCCGAAGAAAGAAAATCTCCGCATTGAAGGCGGGACGGCGGAAGATGCGGCTGATGAGCTTACTGCGGCTTTGAAGAAACTGAATCTTGCATAGGAGGGCAATGATGGATTTTTCTGAATATAAAGGAATATATGTAATTGGCGCTCTCGTAGACGGCAGGATCCAGAGGGTGACCGGCGAGCTCACCGGCGAAGCCAGAAAGCTGGCAGATGAGCTGGGCGAAAAGGTGTGTGCCGTCCTCATCGGCGACCGTCTGGAAGAGGAGGCAGCATCCCTTATCCCTCTGGGAGCGGATAAGGTGTATGTACTGACAAACAGCCTCCTTTCCCATTATGACGGCAAGGCCTACCAGAAGGCACTGGCTCCTTTCTTTAAGGGAAAAAAGGCGGATACCATCATCATCGCTGCCACTCCCTTCGGAAGAGACCTGGCACCCCGCTTGGCAGCGGAGCTGGTGTGCGGCGTTACCGCTGATGTGACGGAGCTTTCCGCCGATAAGGAAAAGGGCCTGGTTATCTGGTCCCGCCCCGCCATGGATGGCAATATTATGGCGGATATTGTAAGTCCTCTCTACCGCCCCCAGGTGGGCACCGTGCGTCCCGGCATTTTCAAATATCCTAAGGCCGATAAATCCCGCACCGGAGAAGTGGAGGAAGTATCCGTATCCCTTGAGGAAAAGGATCTAGGGACCATTCTGAAGGAAATCATTGCCGGAGAAGAGGATGAAAATCCTGTGGAAACGGCGAAAATCGTGGTGGCCGGCGGCCGTGGATTCCACAGCCGTGAAGAATGGAAACAGGTGCACGAACTGGCTGACCTTCTGGGCGCTGCGGTAGGCTGCAGCCGCCCTATTTCCGAACTGGGCTGGGAACCTCACAGCCGCCAGATCGGACAGACCGGCAAGGGCACGGCTCCGAAGGTATACTTTGCCCTGGGCATTTCCGGCGCCATGCAGCATATGTGCGCCGTGAACGCGGACATTATCATTGCGGTGAACAAAGATGCCAGGGCGCCGATTATGGAAATGGCGGACTATGCGGTGGTGGCGGACCTGAAACAGTTCATGCCTCTCCTGATTTCCAGAATCAAAGCTCTTAAGGAAGAAAAACACTCTTAATATGTTATAATATGTGAAGAAATGCAGTCTTATTTCCTTTGCGGAGGTGAACGGTATGGCAGAAGCAAAAACTACCATCTACTACAATCACAATTTCTACTATGATTTCAGCAAAATCATCAGTGCCGACGACAGAGGCCTGCAGTTTGGCGACGGCTGCTACGAATGGATCCGGGTATTCCGGGGCCATCCCTTTGCCCTTTCCTATCATGTGGACCGTCTGTACCGCTCCATGCGGCTTCTGGGCATCCGCCCGGTGACGGCGCCCGATGAATTTACGGAAATCGTGGAAGTGGTTATCGAAGAAACGGGAGTCACCGAAGGCTATGTGAAAATCATCGTTACCCGCGGCAGCGGCGACCATGACTTCACCATCCCCTCCCGAAACGCCCTCCGCCCCAATGTGCTGGTCTATGCAAAGCCCATTAACCTGGACAGCATTGCCAAAGTGCAGGACGGCGTAAAGTGCATTACCATGAACGACGACCGCGGCCACCACTGCGACATCCTCTCCCTGAACCAGCTGAACAACATGATGGCCCGGGCAGAAGCGCAGAAAAAAGGCGCCTACGACGCCATCTTTATCAAAGACGGCCTTCTTACCGAAGCCAGCCATTCCAATGTGTGCATCGTCAAGGCAGGCGTCATCTGGACTCCGGCGAAGAATGAATTCATGATCCCCGGAATCACCCGCTCCCTGGTGCTCTCCCGCGTAGCCCCCACCGCCGGCGTTACTTCCATCGATGACGGCGCGGAACCGGTGCGGCTGGACAACATGATGGATGCGGAAGAAGTCTTCCTCACCAACAGCCAGGACGGCATTGTGCCGGTACTTTCCATCGATGGCAAGCCCATCGGCGATGGCAAAGTGGGCACGGTGACAAGAAAGATTCAGGAACATTACCACCATCTCATGACCGATGGTTTGCCGTAACAGGCAGTCAAAAAGCTGAGAAAAAATGTTCAATCATTTTTTCTCAGCTTTTTTTCGTGGGGAAAAGGGGAACCTTAACCACCCTTGCATTCCTCAATGAGGGCAAATGGGACGCTTTCCCCGGGGCGGGGCCGGGCCCTCAAAACTTACGCTTTGCTCTTTACCGTTTACTGCCGGAGAGGAACCGCAAAGCGAAGGCAGCATTACCAAACTCATCGCCCCTTTAAAAATTGCGGCGAAGCCGCTACCACCACCCTCAGCGCCAAAGGCGCTGTCGCCCCCTGAGCGAAGCGGACCACCACCCTTCTACACAACCCGCGGCGCCAGCCGCGCTCCTTTTTTAAAACTTGCGGCGCCAGCCGCCACCACAACCCTCGGGCCGCAGGCCTGTCAAACCTGAGAATCTTAAGAACCCTCGCTTGCAGAGCAGGCGTCAACCTTTCCCCTTAGTGTAAAATTTTACTCGGTAGGGGAATTCTTCCAGAAATAATAAAAGAGGAAAGCCTCCCCTTGAGTGGAAATGTTATAATTTCCGTGCACAAATAAAACAAAGAAAGGGCTTTCC
>ERZ857775.1162-NODE-1162-length-32881-cov-10.221897_pt1 | contig 32881 bp, 18 predicted proteins | sample MGYA00519698_ERZ857775 | MGnify/ENA primary metagenome ERZ857775 (study PRJEB31778, sample SAMEA3449363) | human gut metagenome | biome: human gut; feature: human-associated habitat; material: faeces | place: United Kingdom | collected 2010/2012 ...
TCCTGTTTAGAATGGCAAAGATATACGGATATCCCCACTAAATTTCTACTGCCCCAGATTATGATCCTGGTGATGAAACAGAAATAAACTACGATGTCGACGATTTAGATCGAACTGAAATAAATTTATCAATTCCATATTACAAAATTATTTGGCATGAAAGTATCTATCAATATATTTACGATAATTTGAATTTATGGGCTTGCAAAATAGAAGAAGACATTAAAGTATATAAAGAACTTTGCAATATTATAGATAACATCCCTGCAATTATATCCACTATTAGACATAAAAATAGTACTCCAAAAGCCATCCCAAGTCTGATGCAAAAGTTCAACATTAGTAAGAAGACTGCTGAAACGATTGTCAACATGAAGTTATACATATTGTCAACTTTAACGGTTGGTGATTGTAAAAACACTCTTCAATATAAAAAGGAATTGAGAGGAACTGTAACAAAATTAATCATCTTAAAAAAGAAAATCATCGAAACGTACAGAGCAAATGAAAAAATCAAAAAATGACATGACTAATAATGGCTAGTTTATTAACATTTTCCAATATTTAAATAACCAGAATATGAAAAACTATTATTTTAAAGAACTCATAAGAGATAATGACAAGGCGGAATTCATTGGCTATGGAAATCCTGATGCTGATATTTTAATTATCGGCAAAGAATGTGCTATTGATCCAAAACATGACCCAGATAACATTTATGAGTTGAGTATAACAAAAAACAGAGAACAGTGGTTAAGTATTATAAATGATACAAACAAACAAAATCCTGATAATGTACCTTCTTGGTTTTCTGAATGCCCTAGAGAAGAAAAATTCAGTCCATTATTCCCTTTTAAAGGTCAAGAAAAGAAAAGAAAAAATATGCGGACCAATACTACAAAGAAAAGAAATGAAAATCACGGAACCAATACTACATGGTATAATTATCAAAAACTTATAGATAGGATAAGGGCTATCGATAGTAATCATCCAGATAGAACAAAAAATGATGAAATAGACTTTCTAAAATATTGCTTTATTACAGAATTCAGTGGCATATGTAGTCTTTATAGCAAGAAAAGCCCCGAAGTCACAGAATCTATCAAAAATAGAACTACAAATTTATTGAATCACCTTTTTTTTAAGTCTTTTCCTATCATCATAATAGCTTGCGGTCATTATGTCCGCCAATATAAAGATATTATTGATTTACAGAAGTTATTTGAGGTTAAATGGGATGAACGCACAATCGAAGTTGAGAATAATTGGTATAATTTACATAAAGGAAACAATAAAATCCTCATTCATACAAATCAGTTATCAATGAATATTTCTAATCAATTATTGGATAAAATAGCCAATGAATGCCAACCATTATTTAAAGGAATAAAACAAGAAGACATACATGTAAAATGATTGGTTAATTGATAAAAAGTAACCATTTAGATTAACTAGATAATTAATCCACTCTCATTTATTCATTTATTATTGGTACTACAGACTGATTCGACAGTAGGATACAAAACAAGTTTTTCGCCAAAAAGGAGGCCGAATATACTTTCTTTTCGTATTTTTGCACTAAATTTCCTCGAATCATGAAGAATGAACCGATATATAACTTGCTAAACACTATCAATTATCCTGACGACCTGCGAAGACTAGACGTAGAGCAACTGCCGGAGGTATGTAGTGAATTAAGGCAAGACATTATTAAAGAGCTCTGCTGCAACCCGGGACATTTTGCTGCCAGTCTGGGGACGGTGGAATTGACTGTAGCCTTACACTATGTCTACAATACGCCATACGACCGTATTGTATGGGATGTGGGACATCAGGCGTACGGGCACAAAATTCTGACAGGGCGTCGCGAGGCTTTTTCCACGAACCGCAAATTTGGGGGAATCCGCCCTTTCCCGTCACCGGAAGAAAGTGAATATGATACTTTCACTTGCGGACATGCTTCCAATTCCATCTCCGCAGCTCTCGGTATGGCTGTAGCCGCTGCCCGGAAAGGAGAAACCCAACGTCATGTCGTAGCCATCATCGGCGATGGTTCGATGAGTGGCGGACTGGCTTTTGAAGGACTTAACAACGCATCCACTACGCCTAATAACCTGCTGATTATCCTGAATGACAACGATATGGCAATTGACCGTAGCGTGGGAGGAATGAAACAATATCTTTTCAATCTGACAACCTCCAACCGTTACAACCAATTGCGTTTCAAACTTTCACGGATGTTGTTCAAGCTCGGTATTCTGAATGAAGAACGCCGCAAAGCGCTGATACGTTTCGGCAATAGCTTGAAATCGATGGCTGCCCAGCAACAGAATATTTTCGAAGGGATGAATATCCGTTACTTCGGTCCGATAGACGGGCACGACGTGAAGAACCTAGCCCGGGTGTTGCATGATATTAAAGATTTGCAAGGCCCCAAAATCCTTCATCTGCACACAATCAAAGGAAAAGGATTTGCACCGGCGGAAGAACACGCTACCGAATGGCATGCTCCGGGCAAGTTCGATCCTGTCACCGGCGAACGTTTCATAGCCAACACGGAGGGAATGCCTCCTCTCTTTCAGGAGGTATTCGGTCATACCCTAGTGGAGCTTGCAGAAGCTAATCCAAAGATTGTCGGTGTGACCCCCGCCATGCCCAGCGGTTGTTCGATGAATATTCTTATGGAGAAAATGCCCGAACGCGCGTTCGATGTCGGTATCGCCGAAGGACACGCCGTTACCTTCTCCGGAGGAATGGCTAAAGACGGGATGTTGCCATTCTGCAATATCTATTCCTCGTTTATGCAACGGGCGTATGATAATATGATTCATGATGTAGCCATACAAAATCTTCCCGTTATATTGTGTCTCGACCGTGCCGGACTTGTCGGTGAAGACGGTCCGACTCATCACGGAGCTTTCGATATGGCTTATTTGCGTCCGATACCCAACCTGACCATCTCCTCCCCAATGGATGAACATGAATTGCGCCGATTGATGTACACAGCACAACTGCCGGATAAAGGTCCGTTTGTGATCCGTTATCCGCGAGGACGCGGGGTAGTGGTTGACTGGAAATGTCCGTTGGAAGAAATCCCGGTAGGAAAAGGCCGGAAACTGAAAGATGGTGACGACCTTGCGGTTATAACAATCGGTCCGATAGGCAACACTGCCGCCCGCGCCATTTCCCGTGCTGAATCGGAACTGGGCAAGTCTATCGCCCATTACGACTTACGTTTCCTGAAGCCTTTGGATGAAGAGCTATTACATGAAATCGGACGGAAACATCAACACATCCTCACCATCGAGGATGGTATCGTCAAAGGTGGCATGGGTAGTGCGATTCTTGAATTTATGGCGGACAATGAATATAAGCCGACCGTAAAACGTATCGGTATTCCTAATATATTTGTGGAACATGGTTCAGTTGCAGAGCTGTATCATTTATGCGGTATGGACGAGGAAGGTATTCTGACTAAAATAAAAGAATTTATCAACTGACATGAAGATCATTATTGCCGGTGCCGGCAACGTAGGCACCCATTTGGCCAAATTGTTATCGCGCGAAAAGCAAGATATTATCTTGATGGATGATGACGAAGAGAAGCTAAGCGCTCTCAGCTCTAACTTCGACTTGCTGACAGTTGCCGCCTCTCCTTCTTCCATTTCCGGACTAAAGGAGGTGGGTGTCAAAGAGGCCGATCTGTTTATCGCAGTCACTCCGGATGAAAGCCGCAATATGACTGCCTGTATGCTGGCTACCAACCTGGGAGCTAAGAAGACAGTAGCGCGTATCGACAACTACGAATATCTTCTGCCTAAAAACAAAGAGTTCTTCCAAAAGCTGGGAGTAGATTCATTGATCTATCCGGAAATGTTGGCTGCTAAAGAGATCGTATCTTCCATGCGTATGAGCTGGGTACGTCAATGGTGGGAGTTTTGCGGAGGAGCACTCGTGCTGATCGGTACAAAGATGCGTAAGAAAGCGGAAATTCTAAATATTCCCCTACATCAGTTAGGCGGTCCCACCATTCCATATCACGTAGTAGCCATCAAACGCGGAACGGAAACCATTATCCCGCGCGGAGATGACGTAATCAAACTAAATGATATTGTTTACTTCACCACTACCCGCAAATATATTCCTTATATACGTAAGATAGCCGGGAAAGAGGATTATGCCGACGTACGTAATGTAATGATTATGGGTGGAAGCCGCATCGCTGTCCGTACCGCCCAATATGTGCCGGACTATATGCAGGTGAAAATCGTCGATAATGATATCAACCGTTGCAACCGACTGACCGAATTATTGGATGACAAGACGATGATTATCAACGGGGACGGCCGTGACATGGATCTTCTTATTGAAGAAGGACTGAAAAATACAGAAGCCTTCGTTGCCCTGACCGGAAATTCCGAGACCAACATCCTTGCCTGTCTCGCCGCCAAACGCATGGGAGTGGAAAAGACAGTTGCGGAGGTGGAGAATATCGACTATATCGGCATGGCGGAAAGTCTCGACATCGGTACGGTTATCAATAAAAAAATGATTGCCGCCAGCCACATCTACCAGATGATGCTGGATGCCGACGTGTCTAATGTAAAATGCCTGACATTCGCCAATGCGGATGTTGCGGAGTTTACCGTTCCCGCCGGAGCTAAGATAACCAAGCATTTAATCAAAGACTTAGGGCTCCCGAAAGGAACTACCATCGGAGGTATGATCCGTAATGGAGAGGGAATACTGGTAACCGGCGATACGTTGGTCCAACCGGGTGACCACGTAGTGGTGTTCTGCCTGAGTATGATGATTAAGAAAATCGAGAAGTTCTTTCATTAAGTTCTTTAATTAGATAGTAAGTATCAGGTAATTGTTATGATTAACTCGAAGATGATATTCCGGATTCTGGGCTTTCTGCTTCTGATAGAAACAGCCATGTTACTATGCTGCGGAGGTGTCTCGCTCTTCTATGAAGAAGGGGATTTAAAAAGTTTCCTAATCTCATCAGCTCTTTCTGCCGGTATAGGCATTGTATTGCTCGCCATCGGCAAAGGGGCGGAAAAATCACTCAACCGACGTGACGGATATGTCATTGTCAGTGTGGCGTGGGTTACATTTTCCCTTTTCGGGATGTTACCTTATTATATAGGAGGATATATTCCCAATGTCGCCGACGCATTCTTCGAGACAATGTCCGGATTCAGCAGTACCGGTGCCACTATCTTGAACAATATCGAATCAATGCCTCACGGAATCCTATTCTGGCGTGCAATGACGCAATGGATAGGTGGTTTGGGAATTGTATTCTTCACCATTGCCGTCCTACCGATTTTCGGTGTGGGAGGTATCCAGGTATTTGCAGCGGAAGCCAGCGGACCGACGCACGACAAAGTGCATCCCCGTATTGGTGTCACCGCCAAATGGATATGGGGAATCTATGCCGGAATGACGGGAACTCTGATTATATTACTGACAGTGGGAGGCATGAGCATATTTGACAGTGTATGTCATGCTTTCACAACAACCAGTACAGGTGGCTTTTCCACCAAACAGGCCAGTATCGAGTATTACCATTCGCCTTATATAGATTATGTAATCTCTATTTTCATGTTCCTTTCAGGTATCAACTTTACGTTGCTACTGCTCATGTTCAATGGTAAAATAAAGAAGTTCATCCATGATGCGGAACTGAAATTCTATTTCCTATGCGTATCTTTCTTCACCATATTCATTGCAGTCTGGCTCTATCAGACTTCTCCGATGAGCGTGGAAGAAGCATTCCGCAAATCCCTCTTCCAAGTTATTTCACTACAGACTTCGACGGGATTCGCCACAGCCGACTATATGCTCTGGCCTTCTATTCTTTGGGGATGTCTCCTTATCGTAATGATCATCGGAGCCTGTGCAGGCAGTACAACCGGAGGTATCAAATGTATCCGCATGGTGATCCTCTTCAAGGTAGTAAAAAATGAATTCAAACATATCCTGCATCCCAATGCCGTACTTCCGGTACGGGTAAACAAGCAGGTTATCTCTCCTTCCATTCAATCTACAGTATTGGCCTTCACCTTTTTGTATGCGGTAATTTCTATCATCAGCATACTTATCATGATGGGCTTTGGAGTCGGTTTCCTGGAATCTGTGGGAACAGTTGTCTCAAGTGTGGGCAATATGGGACCGGGACTTGGCACGTGTGGTCCGGCTTTCTCATGGAGTGAATTGCCCGATGCAGCCAAATGGCTGCTTTCCTTCCTAATGCTGTTGGGGCGTCTGGAATTATTTACGGTATTATTGCTTTTCACTTCCGACTTTTGGAAGAAGAACTAATCCTCTCATTCACGCTTACCGAACAAGAGGATTATTACATTTTTATCTCTAATTAATTTCACTTATTTGTGTATTAAGGGACTAGCTATTACCCCTTCGTACGTCATTTTGACCGGTTCAATCTTCCCTTCTTCATTGAAATACATACGGTCAATACAGGTTACACGACCATTACCGTCAGTTTCTCCCAACGGATGACGATGGTATATGATGTACCATTCATCCTCTCCGGATCCCTTGACTACAGAATGATGACCAGCTCCGGTACCGATAGTCGGATCCCGCTGTAGGATCTTACCAACTCTTTCAAAAGGTCCGAAAGGAGAATCTGCAATTGCATAAGCGACACAATAATCCGGTCCTACCCAAGCCCCTTCCGACCACATAAAATAATATTTCCCGTTACGTTTCAACATAAATGGTCCTTCCGTATAGTTTTCAGGAGTCACCTCTTTATACATAGTCCCATCATCAAAAGGTACAATGCTCAATAAATCGGGAGCCAACTTTACCATATTACAATGTCCCCAACCGCCATAATACATATAATATTGCCCGTCGTCATCCTTAAAGACAAATTGGTCAATCGGTTGGGCTCCATTCACAAATTTATCAATCAGTGGTTTGCCCAATGCATCTTTAAACGGTCCTGCGGGATTATCAGCTACAGCTACCCCGATACCTCCCATCTCTTCATTACTCTGAATATCATTAGCACCGAAAAAGAGATAGTATTTATTTCGCTTGGACAATAGCCGGTGCCCATAACGCCCGACGAAGCCAGCTGATATTCTCTTTTGAAAGTACTTTCGGGTGTTTCGTCCACGTTACCAAATCCTTTGATGAGAAAGCATCCATAAACAACTGTTCATCGTAAGGAGCAGAAAAGGTCGGATAAATCCAATACTCATCATCAAGCACAATTCCTTCCGGGTCGGCATACCATCCCGGAAATATAGGATTCCCACTAGTCGCCAACGCCTGATTTACCGGCTGTTCCAATACGGCAACCGCCACACGTGAGTCGGCACAGCCGTAATACAAGAACCATTGTTGATTATGATAAACGAGTCCTTCGATAAATACCGTTCCGGCAGGATACTGCCCGCTTTTCTCAAAATCGGCTTCGGGAACAAAGAACGGTTTGTCTAAGCGGTCGATTAATTTAGTCGGGTCTTTGAGGTCAAACAGTGCCTGTCCGGCACAGTAAGAGTTAGCGGTGTAAAGTGTATCGCCTTCTACACCCGCTTTATTCTTGCCGTTATAAAGCAAAAGGATTCCCCGCTCCGTCATGATGGCCGGTGGACCACATTCAGTCAGTTCACTATCAAATTTACCTTCACGAGGTATAAGCACTTTCAGGAGCTCCCCATTCTCATCCAACATCGGTGTCCAGTTTATCAGGTCTTCAGAGGTGGCTACATTCACAAACTTCTCACCCCAATACATATAATATTTTCCACCAATCGTAGCAATCACCTGCTTACCGCCCTGCAATCTTGTTACAATAGAGGCCGACTTGGAAAACTCGTCAAAAAAACGCCCGTCATAAGCCTTGCCAAAAGCCGGTCCATGCTTTTCCCATGTCTGCAAATCACGGGAAGTGGCAACAGCCAGACGTGCTTGCTTACGGTTCCATTGCGTATAAAGCATCACATACAACCCATCTGGTGTCATCGCAACACGCGGATCTTCGCAACCGCCGGGATTCTCCAATTCTTTCTGACTGTCTTCTCCGGGATAGAATACCGGAACCGGCATTCGTTCAAAATGTAATCCATCCTCAGAAGAGGCATATCCCAAACGGGAAGTACGTGCACCTATCCCTACCGCTGAATTATCTTCCGCACGGTAGAGAACTACTACTTTTCCATTGTAAACCGTTGCTGCCGGATTAAATGTATCACTCTCTTCCCATGCAACTGTATCCGCTCTCATCGGACAAAAGAACTTAGTAGACCCATCAGGAGAGATAATAGGATTGATACCTTCCGGACGCTGGAAATCTGTCCATGCCCAATCAGGAAATCCCGAAGTATCCTTGTTTGTATTACAAGAGGAAATTGCAGTGAGCAATATCCCAAAGAAAACAGTATTCAAAAAACAGTTCTTCATTATTTTCACTATTTGTAAATTCATATATTCAAGAGTCTTAGTCAAAAGAAGGAGGCAATGTCTTTATCCCCCAATTCTTATTGGGTACGCCTGACGTAGTATAATCAATCGTAGCTCCATCAGACAGTTGTTTCCAATCGAGCCAAGTACTTTCGTAAGGCTTTCCGTTTAATTTCATTGCCCGAATATAGATATTTTTCTCCGAACCGCCTTTGATAACTATGTCCCCCTTTTTAAGATGTATCTTTACAGAAGAGAATATAGGCGTATTGATAGTAAAACCTCCTACACCCGGTATCTCCGGATAAAGCCCCATGCAAGCAAATACATACCATGCTCCCATCGTTCCCAAATCATCATTGCCCGGCAAACCGTCGATTTCGCTGGTATACTGTTCATTCAATACTCTATTGATAATCTCTTGTGTCTTATACGGACGACCAATCCAATTGTATACCCATGGAATATGGAAGCTTGGCTCATTACCCGAAGCAAACCAGGCGTCATTATAACCGGCATCCAGGCGAGTGAAGAATTCGTCCAGCCGTTTCTCCGCATTCTCTTTTCCACCGATAATCTCTACCAGCCCTGCAATATTATAAGGAACCATCCAAAAATAGTTTTTATAAGTAGACTCCCGGAAGTCTTCACTCAACGGCTTCCATGAGCCATCCGGATTGCGCGATTGCAACCATCCGGTTTCCGGATTGAATAAGTTTTTCCATGAACGGGCAAAGTGAAAATATCTCCAACTGGCAAATTCATCACCGACCGCATGCAACGCAAACTGTCCGATTGCAAAATCTGCAGAAGTATATTCCAGTTGGATGGAAGCATTATAATAGCCCTTTTCCAAATATTGCTTCAATCCCGGACGAGTCTCCATCTCCTGTGATTTGGCTCCCGGTTCTTCCGCTCCTTTCCGCATAATCTTAAAAAGAGGTTTCGGATCATAGTCACGCGCACCGAATGCGTAGGCGTTAGCTACCAATATAGGAGTAGGATCACCTTGCATCACACCTGTTTCTATGTTTGCCATCACCCAACGGGGAAAAGACCCACCGGATTGTTCGGCAAATAACTGATGAGAGATTACAATGTCTGACGCGACGTGCGGATCCAGCATCGCCAGCAATTGGATTTGCGTACGATAAGTATCCCAGTTACTAAAAGAAGTATACTGTTTGGAGTGTGTCTTATAAACCTTGAAGTCAGCTCCCATATACTCACCGTTCACGTCACTGCAAACATTAGGATGAACAAACGAACGATACAGATGTGTATAGAACTGTGTCATCCGATCGGGGTTTGTACCTTCCACCTCAATCTTGCCCAAATAATAATTCCATTTATCTTCCGCCTGTTTTTGTATCCGTTGGAAATCCCAGTCTGAATTTTCAGTCTTCAGGTTCTCACGGGCATTCTCCACAGAAACATAAGAAACACCTATTTTATATTGTATCTTCTTCTTTTGGTTCACATCAAATGTAAAATAGACTCCGGAAGAACTACCTTCGGCAAAGGTTGCACCCGATTTCAGTTTATCCCGTTTCCAAGTTCCCGTCTCCAAAGCATCCGTATCAAATTCTGCCACGAAATAGACTTTGTAAGGCGTACGAAGACCACAGAAATTACCACCTTCCGCATATCCTTCACATCGGTTCGGAGCGGTGATTGCAATAGCAGCCTGTTCAATCGGAGTAGCAGAGACACCCCCACCGATAATAACTGTTCCGTATTGCTGGTCCACAGGAAATTCATAGTTTGCCATACCCGTTCTTTCCGTCACAGTCAGTTTTGCTTTAATATCCTCCTGCACGGTAGCCTCATAATAACCGGCATGTCCCTTCTCTTCGGAGACATTGATGCGGCAATCCAACATATTGTTCGGTGAAAATTTCAATTTCCCTTTCAATGGGAAAGTTGGAAAATTCCCCATATGTTCACATCCGGCACCGCTCAACTGATTGATAACAAACCCGGAACGTTTTGAAAAGTAAGAGGGAGTGAATTGTACCATTCCGTACGGATAAGTAGCGCCCGGATAAAGATAACCCGAAGCGAGACCAACACCTTTGGTACCAATCAAGGTATTAACTTGGCGGGCATATTCTTTTGTAGTCTGTGCGTTCGTATATTCTCCTCCTAACGAGGTGACAAACAGCACACAAGCGAAAATTACTTTCTTCATTCTTTTTTTCTTTTAATTTCAATATTTCGATAGTCGTGAAGGGCTTGTAGTCACGATGCTAATTTTATTTGTTTTTCTTGCTATCTTTATTTCTCTCGTTACTGATATTATTACGTATAACTATAGTCTTCCGCAAAGATAACTATAGTCTTCCTTGCGCATAACTATAGTTATACGCAAAGTACACTACAGTCAAATGAAATAATATCAGGCAATGAACTGCTTTCCAATAGTATCGCAAGTCAATAAATATAGCGATGCGGATAAAAAAAGCAAGAAGCCTCTCCTACCTATCTATTCGTTTTCCCATGCATTCTCCCAACCATAGATACGGAAGAAATAGGGACGATAGAAATCAGCACAGCCAACCTCATTAAAGTTTCGTGCAAACCCGCCATCTCTCGGTGCCTCCGAATTGAAAGAAATCACTAGTTCACCCTCTTCAGACAGACCATGATGTACAAATACATTATATACCCACCCATGGCTAGGATCGCCTAACTTATCCAGTTTATCAGGGATAGTGAATATTTTTTTACGTGCCTTAGGATCTGTTTGTGAAATAAAAGGACCATAAGGCTGAGTACTGCGGTGCAACCATACCTCCTTTCCCAGAGGTTCCTGTGATACCATATAATAGTAGTCTCCATGCTTGAACACATTCGGCTGCACTCCCCACCAGGACATAATTTGCGAAACTTTCAGTTCATCGGGCGTAGGAGCATCATCCTGCCACACGAAATCCGGTTCTGACTCGGTTCCTTTGTTTACATAATATTCCCATTTTTCTCCTAAATCGCGACCGGACTTCGTTCGTGCCACTACCGGTCCTTTCGAACCGCCTTTACGTTCAGCATCACCATACAGATATGTATGACCATCTTCGCATTCAAATACGGCAGAGCCATAGTTGGTGATGTAAGTCTCGGACAAACTTTTATAAGAGATTTGTTTCATATAAGATTCGTCACCCGGCTTGCCGGTCAAGTCGTATTCGGTCAGAGCCGTACCGTCACGCCCCATACCTCCATCATCAGTTTTAAAGCATTCACCCCACAACACCTGAAGAATTTTTTTGCCATTACGTTCAATCACTGTGGCGTCACCCGGCCAATAATAATACTTTTGATCAATACTTCCGGCTTTTATATCCACATCGGTCTGTTCTCCCTTGGGATGACGCAGGAACGTACGTCCTTTATAATAATCCGACCGGAATCTGTCGTCTATCTGCACCAATTCGTTCAGGCAATGAAAGCCGTTATAGTTTTGTTTGGTCTGTATAATAACGGCATTACGGGGGAAGTTGCTTTCATTACCGCCACGGATACGAAGTGTCGGGTCAGACAACATGCCAAAGAAGCTATCACCGAAAGACCAGAAGATGTTTCCATCCGGAAGTTCTGTCGTATACACTCCGTCACAACCGTTCATACCCCGGTCACGGGTGAAATAGCGATCATAGGTTTTATCTTTTTTTACTGTAATACAGCTTTCCCAACCGTCATTCGGCATATCTACAAGTTCCAGTTCATCTTCCTGTTCGTCATCAGCATACCAGGGATTGTAAACTGTTTGAGGCTTTTCTTCCACAACGACTACTTCAAAGTCATCATCGCTGCAACCTGCCATTCCTCCCGCTGCAACAATCGTCAAAGCCAATACGTATTGTATGTTTTTCCAAGAATATTTCATAATATATCAGTTTTTATTTTACGTTCCTCCGACATCCTCACTCAATCACAACGGAGCGAATATCACTATAATTATAACGAATATCACCGTTGTATTTGGTAGCTACCGCTGCACGGACATACAACTTGTTTCCATTCGCTTTGATAACGTGAGCGTATTGCTGTAATTTAGTACCGTCCATGACAAGATTCACATCAAAGGTCTTATCGCCTGTCAATAGTTGCACATCGTCCGTCCCCGAGCAATCGATATTTCCCGAACCAATATTATTGCCCGTCTCCTGATCAACATGAGGAGAAACATGACAAAAAAGAGCAATCTTATCAATCTTGCATCCCCGATTGTCCGGAATCCAATTCCAAGTACGTTTAATAGAAACATTAGCTCTCACAGCACGATTCTCAAACGTCAAATCATTGAGATAAATTGTACAGAACGGGGTTACAGGCACCATTACTTCTGTATATCCGTTGATGCTAACCGGCAGTTTCTCTGTCGCAAAGAAATTGGCTTGTCCGAAGTCCATCAAATATTCACCACTGAAAACCAACGTATTGGTAAACGTGCCGTCTTCAGTCGCATAAGAAAGTTGCGGGTCAGCTTCCACTTCCCAGTCCTGCTGTGTCAGTTGCACACGTAATCCAGCCTCCGAGTTCACAGGCTGATAAACTGTTTCACCGGTAATCTCGTCTACTACTATCCCATGGATAGCACCATCGGGCGCTTCATAATTGTCCAGTTCACCACAACCGGCCAGCATCGCAGCGCAAATGCCGGTACATACTGCAATTGTATATTTCAAATTCATGATACTCATAGTTTTAATCAAATTCCGGATTATTTACCAATTTGGGGTTCGTCTTCATATCGTCATTCTTTATCTTCAGATAATAGTTCCTTTTATAGAAATGCTTGCGAGCACGTTGCAGACGTTGACCATCACTTTCTTCTTTCGAGAACACATATTTTTTCGGAGTCATCAGCCCAGTTGCTTCATCTCTTTCAGCACCAGCATCAGAAAGTGCCCATGGATAAAGAGCAGTTGCCTTATAACCATCCAATACTCCTGTTCCTCCATTATCGGCACGTGGAGTGGCAGCAATTCTCCAACGACGCAAATCCCAAAAACGGTGTGACTCATAAGCAAGTTCCACACGACGTTCATTACGCACACGCTCCAGCAACCAAGACATTCCTTTTTCCGTTACTTCCGCTTCTGTAATCTCATGGATACCGGCACGATGCCTTGTCATATTAAGAGCAGTCAATGCTTTGGTCACATTTCCTAATTCAGTCTCTGCTTCCGCCAAGTTCAGATACATTTCTGCCAAACGGAACATCGGCCATGGATTGGTGCACTTATCATAATCTTCCTGATCTTCTACTACAAACTTACGTAGATAGAAGCCGGTTTTTGTAGCTTCCTTGTCTTCATAAGGACCATCTTTCCCAATACCGGAAATCTCACTTCCGTCTTCCAACCGGATTTTCGTATCCATATTGCTCGGGTAATTCGAGTCTCCTACATTCGGAATGTTACCACCATTGGATACACCACGACGAATTTCAAGTATCCCATCCTGATATTTATCACCGGGCAAACAAACCGTAGCAGCCAAACGCGGATCTTTATCTTTGAATATATCTATCAGATTATCATATTCAATCCGTTCTATACGGTTTTCATTCTGTCTTGTCACCTTCAGTGAACCATCATAATCATTGATATACTCGAATGCTTCCACAAATTCAAGGCTCGGTTCTTCGGAACCTCCATAGCCGAAACCTTTACGGAAAGAATAAGGCGCACACATCTTGGTATAATTATGCACAATATCAGGTACCATATAGCTCTTACACCAAATAAACTCTTTATTGGTATCATCAAGGAAAAATGCCCGATAACTTTTTACGCGCTCTTCAGGAGTAGAGAGATTATAGCCAACCAATTCGTATACATTGTCTGTAATGACCTTATTAGCAGCAATAGCTGCCTGTTCCCAATAGTAATCAGCTTTAGCCGGCGACACTCCTACACAATGAGCCTCATCAAGAGTACCGTATTTGGCAATCGAAGCGGCATATAGGCAGGCTCTGGATGCCAATGCATAAGCAGCATATTTCGTCACACGATTCCGGTATTGGGGGTCACGGGTTGCGGGCAACATATTATCGCCAATTTCAAAACATTCTTTGCGGATAAACTCCCAAATTTCTTCTTCCTTGTTGCGCGGAAGTTGCAATGTACTCAAATCAGTATTCTCATCATATTCCTGCACTTCAGTAATCAGAGGTACCCCGCCTAGACGTTTCACTAATGTGAAGTAATGCATGGCACGCAAAAAACGAACTTCCCCTTCCACTGCATCCCGCTCACTTTCGTCAATGGCTGCCGTTTCTATCTGACGCAAAAAAGTATTGCAATTACGAATTTCCTTATAAGTATCGCCATACGTATAGAACCAGTCATCACCTATATAGGCGTCCATACTACCCAAACCGTCGGCAGGATTAAATCCTACAATAGCTTCATCCGACCAAAGAGCCAGCGTACGGGGTCCGAAATCGAAGAATACGTCACCACAATATTTAAATTCCTCGTACTGCACATTGCTATAAAGCTGCGCCAATACGGAAGTCACTACGGCAGGATCACTCCACACTGTTTCCGCCGGAATAAATGTGGAAGGCTTTATATCGAAATAATCATTGCATGATGCCATAGTGAGCGACATCAATAAAGCCGATACCGAATATTTTATAGATTTCATGTTCTTGTCTTATTTTAAAATTCCAAATTAAATCCGAAGTTCACTGTTTTCATCTGCGGATAGTACATACCGTATAGCGCCTGTCCTTCCGGATCCATACCATCCACCTCAGACGGTGCAAATGTCAGGATATTGTAAGCACCCACATAGAGACGGAGACTCTGTACGCCGGCTTTCATTGTCCACTTCTTCGGTAACGTATATCCTACTTCCACATTCTTCAGACGCAGATACCATATGTTAGGATTCCAGAAAGTCGATTCGGCTGTATTCGTTTTCGGAGCGCTGTCAATACGGGTCGTAGGAAAACGACCGGGAATCCATTCGCTGTTCAAGTCTGACGGATCTTTCCGGTGCCATCTGTCTGTAAACATCTGATAGCCATTTCCCAGACCATCTTGCAAAAATGTACTCTTATATTGGATAGCATACGTATAATTGGCCGCTCCCTGCCACATCATCGAGAAGTCCACCCCTTTCCATTGCGCAGAAAGATTCATGCCGAAGAATATTTCCGGTGTACCGTTACGATTAATCGGTTGCTTGTCGTTATCATCGATAATTCCGTCATTATTGATATCTTCTATGCGGATGTCACCCGGCATTAACGTTATGTTGCCTTGTCCGTCGTGGATAGGCGCACTCATAATTTCTTCATAACTTTGGAACTGTCCCAAAGCCCTGTAAACCCATGATACGTTTTCCCAGCGGTAAGCACCATTGTTGCGCCAATCCAGATCAGCGTTTTTGTAAGCAGCCTGCTCTCTATGCAGATTTTTCTTGCGAGTGTATGAAACATTTCCTTTCACCTCATAACGTACATCGCGCACAGCATTCTTATGCGAAAGTACCAACTCGAAACCACGGTGGGAGTCGCTGTTCAGATTCATTTCCGGCAGTTCAGCACCGAACGAGGTCGGCAGTGTTGCATCCAGTTTCCCTTTCAATCCGGTACGTTTGCGATAGAAATAGTCGAATTCGACACCCAGTTTACCTTGCCACATCGAGAGGTCGAAACCGACATTAGTCAGTTTGGATTCGTACCAGGTGAAGTTCGGGTTGATCAATCCTTTATCTTTGGCACCCAATACCAGATTATCCTGGCCGAATACAAATTTATTGCCCGGATAAGTATATCCTTCAAAATGATTACCCAGACTCGCATCCACTTCATCACCGATGACACCGTAGGAAGCTCTCAGCTTGATATTATCAAAAATATCCGTATTGTCCTTAATAAAGCTTTCTTCCGACAATCTCCAGCCTAATGACATGGCAGGGAATATATTCCAACGCTTGTCTTTGGCAAATTTGTAAGAGCCGTCATAACGGAAGCTTACTTCCGCCAAGTATTTCCCGGCATAAGCATAGTTGAAACGTCCTACCAATCCGGCCCAGAATTTCTTCTCCGAATTACCGGTAATCTGACGATTGTTGGCGCTTGCCGCATCCAACTCGGGGATAGCATGATTATCCAGTTCACCGGAAGCCTTGAAGTATTCGCGTTCATACTGTTTAGTTTCCCACAGCAACAAACCCGATACGGCATGGTCACCGAAATTATTATTGTAGTCCAGTGCATATTGTTGTGTCAGCCAATAATTGGTATCATGATAACGATTAATGGTATTGTCCGTCTTGACGGGACGCTCCTTATAAGTGTCCGTATCTGCATCATAATCATAGGTGCCATACGTTTTCGACAGTTCTTTGGCCAATGTGGAATTACGTTCATAATTCACCATACCGCGGGCACTCAATCCTTTCACCCATTTTGAAAAGTCGTATTTCAATTGAAACTGTCCGTTAAACTGGTCACCATAGGATTTTTTAGTACCAATCAAATCCCGGTCAAGGTAAATCAGCGGATTCTTCCCACCTCCCAATACCGGTGCATAATAATCAGGATTATTATTCGCATAAGGGCCGTAAATAGGTAAAGCCTCACGCATGGCCTTGAATACTCCCTGAGAAAACAAATCATCAAAAGCTCCCCCGCTTCCCAAAGCAATAGGAGAGTCACGTGTCTCACGACGTGCACTCAGATTGAGTTCGGCTGTCAGATTTTCAACGATTTCATAGCTCAGGTTAGAACGTACGTTCATCCGTTCATAACTATCTTTAGTATTCACAATACCATCCTGATGAAGATATCCGAATGAAGTGAAATACTTCATTTTTTTCGTACCCCCTGAAATACTTAATGTATGCGTCTGCATAGGAGCACTTTTCTTCAATACCAAATCATCCCAATACGTATTGGTGTAAAGGTCATGCGTACCTTCCTGCACTCTACGAATATCATCGGCAGAGTACACAGCAGGCATTCCTGAGTTATAACTGTCTTCGTTAATCAGGCTCATGTATTCCACTGCGTTCATCGTCTTAGCATAGTTGGTAATACTCTGCAAAGAATAATTGAATCCGTAATTTACCTTTGTCTTTCCCTCTGTTCCCTTCTTGGTAGTGACAAGGATAACACCATTAGCTCCCTTGAAACCGTATACTGCAGCCGATGCATCTTTCAATACGTTGATAGACTCTACATCATTGGGGTCGATAGCGTTGTATGAGGATTCTACTCCGTCTACAATGACCAATGCCTCACCAAAACCACGAATATCTATTTCAGCCCCGTCTTCTCCCGGACGACCGCTTTTCTGTACTGCACGGATACCCGGCAAATTACCGGCCAAAGCACTCGACAATTTGGGGCGATGCGCCTGTACCAGTTTGTCACTTTTAACGGTAGCGATGGAACCTGTCAGATTTATTTTCTTTTGAGTACCATAACCTACGACGACTACTTCATTAATAGCAACAGCATCATCTTTCAACACAACCTGAAAGTTTTTCTTTCCTTTCACTACGATTTCCTGTGACTGCATGCCGATGTAAGAAATAACCAATGTCTTTCCGTCGGCAACAGCTAATGAAAAATTGCCGTCGAGGTCCGTCACTGTTCCATTTGAAGTACCCTTTTCCATTACCGATGCACCGATAACCGGTTCGCCCGTAGCATCCGTTACCTTTCCGGTCACTGTATTTTTCTTTTGTGAAATCTCCTGTGTATTTAGCACTGTCTTCACTTCTCCGGTTCTTGTCTCTGCGGAGAGGGAATTGCCTGCCCACACAACATTTCCCGTCAAAAATAACATGCATAGCGCAACACTGAACTTATGCGTTGCTCCTTGAGCACGACTCCGGTCGGCACCAAGTATTCTTCTGCAAAAAAAGTTTTCCATATTCATTTCATTCTATTCTTTTTCAAATTATTCCAGTGCGATACGACGTATGGCATAATTGTCACTATCGGCCACATAGATTACTCCATTCTTATCTACTGCTATACCCATGGGATCGTCAAACAAAGCTTCACTGATTAAACCGTCTTGATAGCCTTCCGTTTGCGCTTTTCCGGCAAAAGTCGTGATTGTTCCCGCATCCAATGAAATTTTACGGATACAACAGTTATAGCGATCGGCTACATAGATATTGTTTTGAGAATCCATACATATCTGGCACGGGTGGTTGAGTGTAGAACCGCCCAAATCACCATCAATCAAATCAGGCAAATTTCCATAATCACTACCAGCCAGACGGGTACATTCCTTTGTCTCTATATTGTATTTGAAAATACGGCCATCTTCCTCAACAGAGAAATACAATATATTATCATTGTTCACATCAAATACCATTCCTCTGGAGAACTTGCCATTCACCTTATCTGTGGGTATACCTAAGTTCTTACCAATCCAAGGTCTCTCACCGACCTCCAAACTTCCCAAGGCTCCTTTCATAAACATGAAGATTTCACCGGTGCTGGGACGTACTGTAATCGCCTTACGTGCACCATACGCGTCAATTCCACTAGGGAATCCAGCAGTTTTATCCCACTTGAATTTTTCGTCCTCTGTCCTGGATTCAAACCACCCGTTTTCCTGATCGTAGATCACTAAGTCTCCCCATTCTGACTGGTCACGTACAGCATATAACGTTCCGGTTACAGGATTCATTCCTAATGTCAACGAAACATTCCCTACATTCGATTTCCCTACATGAGTCAAAAGCCCGGTCTCTGAATTTGCCTTATAAACATAGTCGTCACCACCTTGCTTCACTACAAAATACACATTTCCGTCTTTATCCACGTTCAAGTTACTCTCCATCTTACCGCAGAACTTTGCTTCTGCCAAAGGAATCTCACCGGTCGGATTTTCCGTTACTATCGGCTTGTTATCCGGCTTATCGGTTCCTCCTTCATTTTTGAATTTGCCGCCCACCAATGTAGATACATACATTTGAATAATGTAATCGAAAAGTTGCTTGCACTTCACTTCTTCGCCATCTATCTCCACTTTCACGAAGCATTCTTCTCCCGGAAGTCCCGGTACACGCACCACGATTTTATCATCTGTAACCGAAACAACGGTAGCTTCCTTTTCATTAAAAAAGACTTTCACGCTCTCTTTGTCGGTACCGAAATTCTTACCGTTTAAAGTTACTTCCGTATCACGAGGACCTTTAATGGGAGTGAAATCCGCCACCTCGAAAGAATGTTGTGGAGTTGTATCATCCGGCAACCCCTCATTATTGTCATCATTACAAGCAGCAAAGGCAATTCCCAAAGCCAGGCAAAAGGCCATTTGCCATCTTAAACAAGATTTAAAAAAGTCATTCATAGTTTATTACCAATTAATTTATTTCAAAGTATTACAAGATATATAAGTTTTAGTACTTATCTATTCACCCTTTAAACGCGTTTCAACCTAAGAACGAATAAAAAGAAAAATACCACTAAACATCTTCTAAAAAATATTATATTTTTCTACGAGACATCTCCATTTTAGCGTCTATAGTAATCCACTGTCGATTTTATGCCTATCTCTCCACCAAAGAAAGAAGAAGTAACTTTATAAATGGAAGGGCAATCCGGATTCTCACGGGATAGCTTATTCCATTCTTCCCATAGGCTATCATATTTGTGAATATTGTCCACCATCAGTTTTTCATCCAATGCCACACCTGTTTTCCCTGCCTCATAACCACGAAGCATTATCTCCCACGCCACTGACAGAAATTCATACTTTATACGTCCATAGGTGCTTGAGACACATACAAAGTGATTCAACTCCTCGTATGGAAAATGCAATGTACGGGAAATCCGTTCGATTTCTTTCCATATACGGACAGCTTCTTTTTTCTCCTCTATGTATTCGCCCACCTTATTCTTCTGAATGATAGAGTCGAAATAACTTTTCAGAAAGAAATCACCTGTCACCGCATCATCCCGTGTCCAATTGACATACACATCCCCCCAAGCACTGTATTGCCCTTTCAATACACCTTCTGATGAAAGCAGGCAGAGTTTGCGAAACGCCTCTGTTTCCGCTTCCGGTAATCCTTTCTTTCGGGCAAAATCAGCAAAAAGGCTTTCTTCGGAACATGACGGATCATTCGCCCAACCCGCCAGCACATGGGCATTTAACTCCAACCAAAATTCATTGGTGATATAAGGACCACCCCAACCACCACCGCGAGACCACGTCCAAATACCTTTCAGTAAGGGGTTATCTTTCATTTGATTCAGACAATAAGGCTGCCGGACACCTGCTTTCTTAAATTCATCGAAACCATCAATGACCCCTTTTGCTATGTAGTTAGGATGAGCCGCTTTTCCTTCATACTCTCGCTGACATTGCACTTCTACAATCTGCGCATGTTTACCGATACCAATGCAGGGATTAAACGGCACACCATAACGTCCTGACTCTTCCAACCAATATGTATCCAACTTATCATAATCCACTTGAGGGATAGACACACCCGAACGCCAAAAGTCGGTCATCGTATGCTTGAGAGAAAAATAAAGATTAGGATGAGGCTCTACGCTATCCGTTACTGACAAATAATGATGAGGCAGAGAATGCAGTTTACCCATATCCCAGGTGCGATAGAACAATCGTTTGTTGCGTTTCTCGCAAACTTCCTCCCTCAGCAGATTTATCAACGTGACATGGTCATGCATTCCCTTTTGTACCGGATGATTACCTACATAATAAGGCGCATCGTGCAGATAGGTTTCACCGGTACGAATCACCAATCCATCCAGTTGCGGAAATGTATCAAATATCTCTTTCATCAGTTCGCGAACACAATGTTGAGTGTATGGTTTCGAAATATCAATCTTTCCTTTTTCATTTGTCAGTTCTGCCTTATGTTTTTCTACCAATGCAGATGGAAACACGAGCATATCGAGCATACAATAAACATCCAGTCCTTCTTTCTTGGCATCATTATATTTAGAATGAATGATATGCGCTTTTTCTGCTACCCAGCGACCCGCTTCAGACGTATCCGGAAAAAGGGAGTCATCCCAACTTTTCCAGTCGATTCCGAACTGTGCCGCTTCAAACAGGAAAAAAACCTTCGCACCATATCCGTTTGCTTTCAAGTACGAAGGGTCTAAAAACTCGGATTTCGTCAGAGCTTCCCCTGGATTGTGATGCACCATGTCCATCACAAGGTAAGATTGCCGACAGCTACAAAACAAAAGAGCTGCAATCAGGCTTCCAAGCATACTTATGCAAATACTATTTCTCTTCATAAGCATCATTTTCTCATAATCTCAGTCCTACCTTCTCTGTCTGTCCATATTGCTTCAGCAACACATCGACACCACCCTTCAGTAGTTCACCTGCTGCTTCAACAGTCACCTCCCGCTCTTCACCCGGCATCAAAGTTATATAATTATCAGACATGATAACAGGTAAAACCCGCTTACCGGTAGCTCGGTTGACCAGACGCAGGCGATTGGCCATAGCTATTGTGACAGCATTATTCTTTATACGCAATACCAGTTTACCTTCTTCCGCTATCCGCTTCACGAGCTTGCATGACAAGTCAGCTTCCGGTAATGTACTCAATGCCGTATAATCAAGATCCTTTACTCCATTTCTCCAATAGAAGTTATCAGAGAGCAGATTTCCTTTCCCGTCGGTCAGTTCCAGACGAATAAAATGGAGTGGAGTTAGCTCTTCCGCGTCTTTCTGCTTTTTGTTACCATACACTTCCATCTCGTATAAAGAATATCCGAAAGAAGTTACACGTTTACTACAAACCACTTTCACGTAGCGCGCTTTAAGAGAGGGTAATTCTATGACTTCTGTACCGCCCTTTCCATTCTTTTCTGTATGGACAGTTTTCCATATCTTTCCATCGTTCGAGATTTGCAACTCATATTCTTTTGCGCAAGCCGTTTCCCATTTCAATACTACCTTTTCAATCTTCTCTTTCTTACCCAAGTCCAGGCAAATCCATTGTGAATCATTATATTCACTTTCCCAACGACTACCGGCTCCTCCATCGACAATCAAAGAAGCATCTCTGGCAATCCCCGTAGTGGAAGAAGCGGTCACTTTCTTTCCAAAAGCCAGATTGGACGGATTAAAATTCAAGGTAAAGGCTTCAGCAATATTACTGGAAGCTACATTCAGCCGCTTCATTTGTCCGTAAGAAGGAACCACTTTCCCGTTGAGGTCGTAAATCGTAGCTTTTGCCACCACTCCCGACAAGTCTTTTGCAGTAGTATTCACAACCTTTATTTTATTGTTGGATGCATTCCACTGGATATGTATATGTTCGCATGCCTTTTTCGCTCCCCAATATGCCCCGGTAGGGTCGTAATAATAATCGTACGTCTGCCACACGAATGACGGATAAGCAGGATGACTCATCCAAATCAACAATCCGGCTGCATCATTCCACATCTTGTCATTCCAAGCTTCATACATACCCTTCATCACCTCTATATTCAGCAATTGCGCTTTCTCACAAAATTCTTCCAGTCCGACCGACTCTCCGAACTGTGTATTCACCGCTTGTTTATAATTGACAGGATTAGCGTTTGAGGCTTCTTTTCCGAAGAAATGCTTGTTCCAGACATTATCATCATCGTTTTTCAACTGTTCGTCAGTAGGTAACGGCCACCAGGATTCCTGCGGAATAAACTCTTTCACGCTCTCGAATGTCGGAAAAGTAGCCGTACCGATTTCCGTACGCATGCCGTAGCCATGATCCACTCCATACGGATAGGCAGGTTTGTTAAAAGCCAGATTACTGCTTGATGTCTCGAAGTGATGTTTCGGCGGTTGATTGCCCCACCAGCCGCTCCCGGAAAGTCCATCCTGATTGGAACAAGACTTATACATCCGGTCGTTATGATCTTCTTCGGCCACAATCTTGCGCAAGTAATTATCCAATTCAGGAACCGGATGCGTTTCGTTCGCCCCACACCAAATGGCAATAGAAGGGTGATTGCGCAAACGCTTCACTTTATCGAGTGCATTCGCTTTGAAAGCTTCCGGTTGTGCTACCTCATTATAAGCTACGTACAGCCAAAAATCATTCCATACCATAATACCGTACCGATCACAATAATCATAGAACTCGTCATCGGTGACACAACCGGTCCATAGACGGATCATATTATAGTTCATTTCTTTATGCAAACGAATCTTTGTTTCATACTCTTCATCGTGGCAACGAAGCAGATATTCACTCATTCCCCAATTACCACCTTTCAAATAAATTTTCTGTCCATTAATGAAAAATGTCAGTACCGGATAGCCGACTGCATTGTCTACCATCTTATATTCATATTTCTTAATACCGAAAGTCACTTCCTTTTCATCAGACAGTTCTCCATCTATCGAACAAGTCAGTTTACAAGTATATAGTTCAGGTTTTCCATAACCATTCGGCCACCAAAGTTTCGGTTCCTCAATCACCAGCCCAGCGAAATCCTCTTTATCAAAAGATAAACGGGAGGTACTTCCGGCAGCTACCTGGATAACTTTTGAGAAAGTAATATTTCCCGGTTGAATGACTCCGGAGACAGTTACATTCTTCGCCACAGAAGAAGCATTTCTTACATCTGTAGAAACAGAGATTTCAGCTTTTTGCAGAGTAGGTAGTTCTGAACGTACCCAAGGATCTTCCATAATAGCATCTCCGGTAACTGCCAGATAAGCATTTCCGGTAATGCCAGCTAATCTTCCGGGAACGTAAGGCATCCAATCCCATCCTGCGGCAGCCAAATAACTGGGGCTGCATACTACTCCGTAATGGTCTTTCGCCTTGCGTGTCTTTTTCTGATCGGGATCGGCTATTAAAACAGCAACAGCATTCTTTCCCGACTTCTTTATCAGATGGGTAACGTCAAACTTTGAACGTATCATGTGCCCACTCACATCTTTAGTAGATGTCTTAGTACCTGAGATTTTCTCTCCATTGAAATAAAAATCAGCAAAACGGTTCGTATTATCGAAATGAAGCCATACACGTTCTCCCTCGGAATAAGAATCCGGAAGTTCAAACTCCGTCCGATACCAGAATGGGCGGTTATAGAAAACCTCATCTACTTTCCATATGTTATCCGCATAATCCGGATCAGGAACAATCCCCGCCTCAACATAAGCCGTAAAGACAGTCCCCGGAACTACTCCTTTGACGTATCCGGACATTTCAAATCCGGGAGTGGAGATTCGCTCACCGGAAACTCCGCCTAAATCTGCCTGCGGTTTCAATTCCCATACAACTCGGGGATTAGAACTATTCAACGACAAAACAGATGTCTGTGCCAGCCCTGTCATAGTCAAGGCAAACAAACTCAAGGTTACTAAATAAAGTCTAAACAGATTTATCATATGATTGTGTTATTGAGTTTTATACTATTTTTCTTTATTCGTTTTAGTAGAAAAAGTTGAATCTTCTTCCCTATCAACTCCCCACTTCTCATTGGGTTTATCACCCATAAACAACTCCAATATTCCGCCTGCTGCAATATCGGAAAAATCCAAATAACATCTATTATATTCTTTGCCATTTAACAGAGCTCTTTGTATGTAGCTATTTTTTCTATGGTTATTATGTGCTATGACCGTAAATGTATCCCCCGAATAATAATCAGGATCCAAGCGGAATTCTATCTGATCAAAAACCGGGCTGGTAATTTCCATACGTGTATCACCCGGGCAAGAAGGATGAATTCCGGAAGCTGCCAATACATACCAAGCCGACATCTGACCGACATCCTCATTGCCGACAATACCTTCCACACTATTGGCATAAGCTTGCTCGCAGGTATGTCGCGTCCACTTTTGCGTATACCAGGGTACACCCAGTCGATTGAACAGGAAAGGAACAAAATGTACCGGCTCATTGGCATGATTATAATATACGTTCCACAACATATCCGAAGGGGTATTATTAAAGAAATCAGTCAGATCTGCAATTACCTTTTCCTTACCTCCCATCAATTCTACCATTCCGGGAACATCGTGCGGCACAAACCATCCTTGCTGATAAGCATTTGCTTCTATACAACCATACCACTCTTTTGTACGTGCGTCTTCCGGCCACGTCACCCAACTGCCATCTGCCATACGAGGACGGAACCAACCTTTTTCTTTATCAAAAACAGCATGATAAGCCTGCCCCTTTTCATAGAAACATTCAAAATCATCCTCTTTTCCCAAAGCCTTGGCAAGCTGAGATATACACCAGTCAGTATAGGCATATTCCAATGTATGTGAAATACTTAACGGTTCGGGAGTATAGCCCAATGAATCATTACCAAAACGTCCGGATGTATTGACCGCATACTGATAGGCTTTTTCCACATCATACGTACGGATTCCTTTTATATAAGCATCCGCCAATACAGACAAAGCAGGATTGCCCAGCATACACCCGGAATATGCATTAAGAAGCTCCCACCGTTCGTAATATTCACGTTTACTTTGATCAGCCATAGTAATCAAAGAGTTCAGTTCATCACTGACTAAACGAGGATTAATAATTGTTTGTAAGGGAAACTGGCTTCGGAATACATCCCAACCACTGAATATGGTTCGCTTGGTAAAGGTACTGTCACTCATGTATATTTTCCCGTCACCGCCTACATAACGGCCATCAACATCTGTATAGATACGAGGATCAATCATGGTATGGTACAAAGCTGTGTAGAAAATAGTTTTCTCATCATCCGTACCACCGGATATTCTAACACGTCCGAGTTCTTTGTCCCATAACTCATTGGCTTCCCGCTTTACCTGTTCAAAATCCTTAACTGCTATTTCCCGTTCGAAATTAGTAGCGGCCCCTTCCATATCTACAAAGGAAATACCTACTTTCATCTCTACAATCTCTCCTTCTTCTGTCGGAAACTCTGTAAAGAAACCTAAATGCTTACCTTCCAGCTCTTTTTTATCCTTAATAACCGGAGATTGTGAAATACGTGTCAAATAGGGAATACTTGCTACTTCATCACGCTTCCGCACCCAATGGTCGGGTATGTCCGCACTCCAAAAGCCATAATCGGTCAAAGGTTTGCTAAATTGAGCGTAGTAATAAACGGTATAATCGGCATTTCCTTCACCGTTACCCCATCCACCGCCTTCGGGAGGACACTTCATCCAACCTTGAATTGTATGGTCATCTATCACTTTTACATATTGGGCAGTGGATGTTCCACCTACTCTACGTGCTAAATCAATCTGAATACGGGATTGCCCGTCTGAGGGATAAGTAAAACGCAGTATCCCGCAATGGGGAGTCGCGCTACTTTCCACTTTAATCCCATAATCAGTCAGTTCTACCGAGTAGTATCCGGCCTTAGCCGTCTCGGTAGCTTTATTGTAGGCTGAACGATAGCCTTTTATACTATCATTATTTTCTTTACCCGCTACCTTATGCAGTTTTCCGGTAGTAGGCATAACGAGAAAATTACCTAAATCGCCAAACCAACCGACTCCACTCATTTGGGTGAAAGCAAATCCTTCAATCGTTTTATGTTCATCACTATAACCGGAGCTATTATCTCCTCCCGTTATTGTATTCGGGCTCACTTGTACCATGCCGTAAGGAGTGGTTGCCCCGGGAAAAGTCTTACCTAGTCCGTGATATACGCCTGCCGCACCAACACTAGTGCTGGCACCGATAAACGGATTCACATAATCAGTAGGTTTCAATTCTTCCTTTGCCGCATGAGGGGAAGAGCAAGCTGTCGCCCACAATAAAGCGCAACCAAGGAAAAGATTAGTAGTTGTCTTATACATAAAAATAATTTATTAATCAATCAAAACTCAACATGAAAGTCTTTATACCGAACCGAGGCATTGAAATATCCATCTCTGATACTCCGGCACGCATCTTTATCTTCTTTTTCCTTATACATCCGCCATTCAAATCAACTTCTTCAACACCGGATAAGGGAATATGAAAAATAATCTTATGTTTCTTGTCATCTCCTTCCGCGTTAAACAGCCGCAGTATGATTCTCCCATCCTGAAATTGTGCAGAACTAATCTGATAACCCGTATTGTGTAAGTCTATGAATGATTTAGAATCCACTTTTCCCGATGAATGACAAGAATATAACAATGGTTCATTCCAAGAATCACTGGCGGTAGCAATAGAAGCCTCATCCCATTTTCCGCGATGAGGAATAATGGCATATTTCATCTTTAACTGACCGGTAATCCTATAGTCCGGTCCCCAAAGCCCTACTCCGGAATATTGTGCTGTCAATCCCAACGGATAACCTTCTCCATGAGAATAAGAGGTCGTGTGATCAGACAATAAAGCCAAAGCATAATCTCCCGTTTCCTCTACCAAATCAACCCAATGGAGAATAATATTATGCTTTATCTGATCCCAAGAAGCAAAAAATGTATTTTCCAACTTACTTTCACAAACATCAAATGGTGCATTTTTATAAATATGGGGAGAATGGAGGTTTGCCGGAAATAACACACTCAATTTAAAACGGTCGTCACAATAGGCCCTGCGATTGTCACGCCAATGCTTCTCCTTATATTCTCCGATACCTACATTCTTTTTCCAGTCGATTGTAAGGTCAAAATCAATGCGCTGTGTTCCTTTAGCAAGAGTAACGATCTGCGTAAACGGATGCGAAGCTATTTCACCTTCTATTTTCACCTTCTTTTCATATATGTTATCTCTTAACACCGTCATTTTTGCCGGATGTTCAGCAGAAGAACGAAACTGCCCTTCTTCATAGAAGAAACCTCTTAGTTCCCCCAAAGCATACTCACCTGTTTGTACTGCAAAATCCTTATTTTTCTCTTTCTTAGCTATCAGACTTTTTATAGTTCCTCCCTTCGACAAATCGAAAACAATCTTATACAAGTCATTTTCAACCACGTATTCCTGCCCTGTGCTCTTTTTATTTTCCGAAGTTATCCTGTTTTCCGGCACATTCTTTTTACCCGATTCTTTCTTTCTGATACAATACGTGGAATAACCGAAGGGAGGGACTTTTACCTCAAAAAACAACCGATTCTTCTCACCTTCTTTTTCTACCTGAAAATCAATCTCTTTACCTTTCCAATCATATATTTTGAAGTCCATACTTGCATATTCACCGGGCAGTAGCACATTCGCTATCTCCTTTCTCTTTGTACCTAACGTATTAAAAAAACGTATATATTCATCCTGCTTATTCGTTCCGGACACTGCTATATTCTGATCATAAAAGCTTTGCATAGACTCTTTGATAAGCTTATCAACAATGTTATTCGTATTATCTGTCCATCGTTTTATCTCTTCTGCCCATGCAACTTTTCCATTCAGTCTGTTATAAGGCACAATCCATGAGTCGTGATGCTGTGCCAGCATCAATGTACGCCATGCCTCATCCATATCTGCCTGATTATTCCTGTAACCGTTATCCAAATGAGCTATTGCCGAAATTTTCTCAGCCATAACTATCTTATTCTCTGAAGTTCGTACTTCCTGTGCTATCTTCTGTAATACTTGGCTTCCCCACATGAGATTCACGCGCATATCTTCTTGTGAGAAATACCAATCATCATCTGTCTTACCAACAGAAATCTTTTCTATGTAGTCTTTCCATCTTATATAATGGGATCTATTTTTTGTATTCTTCCCGCTTCCCAGCCACGGACCATTTTTCCATCCGGCATCCTGATAGCACATTCCTACCGGATGCTTGATGCCTGCCTCACGGCACGCAACTAAATAAGATTCGGAATTACACCAAGCCGTAGTCTGCCAAGTCGAGCCCTCTTCCAATTTCTCACAAGCATAACGAGGAACAGTAAGTATGGATGTCCCGTCGGTCCCTATCCAGTTCACCAACTCTCCTCCATAAGCACTTGTATATCCTCCCCAACAAGTATTGGGGCATTTTAATACTGCATATTTGAAACCAAACAATTTTAAGATTTGTGGCAAACAACTTGTAAAACAGGGTTCTTCTACAGAATATGTGACAAAACGCACATCCGGAAAGTGGGTGTTTATCTTTTTTATACCATATTGAAACTGCCTGATAATACTTTCACCTGAGATGTTAAAACAATACGGTTGGGCATAAGTGGGGTTTGTAAATTCTACCTGTTCACCTGCCGCCATTTTCTTAAACTGCCGATAAGCTTCGGGAGTACGTATTTGCACAGTATCCCATGTTTCCGGCTCTATCTCAAGCCCAATTCTCCAATCCGGATGCATGGACAACTGATCAACAATAAACTGCGTTTTCCATTTCACCGGATAGTGCCCATAGATTCCTCCATGATATCCATCTGCAAAATATGCATGTTGCGCATAAGAAAATGTAGATATAAAAACTGTCAATAATAATATGATATAAGTTCTATTCATGGTATTTTTCAATTGAACAATTATGCAGCCAAGCACATATCAAGCTTTATCCGTAGTTTTTTAAGCGCTATCCCCATCTGGCATTCAACGGTATTTACGGAGATTCCCAACTGTTCGGATATCTCTTTATATTTCAATCCTTCCACCCGGCTCAATAAGAAAATGTCACGACACCTTTTCGGCAAACTATTGATAGCGGCCCGGATCAGTATCTCTGTGTCATTATCTTCAACTACATCTACTTCATAGGACGTTTGCACACTCTCTACATACCTTTGTTCAAACACTTTATGTTTTAAATAGTCTAGACATTTGTTTCTTACAAGTCGGAAAAGATATGCATTCATATTATCAATGTGCTCGATAAAATCGCGGTTTTCCCAAAGAATGATAAATACATCCTGAGTTATATTTTCCGCATCTTCTTCCTGTATCACAAACTCTTTTGCAAATCGTACCAGTTTTGAATAATAAGTAAGATATAATTCTGAAAAGTTCATAACTTTGTGTTTTTAGATTAGTATTCAGTTACCAAAAATCTTGTGATGCAAAGATAGAAGCGAAAAAGGCCTACTTCTTATCGGAAGTAGGCTAAAAAGTAGATATTTTAAATACACATAGAATTATAAATCACTATTAAACAGCAACTTACCACACACACTCATAAAATATTTGGTAAACTCAATAGAATCATTTTTGCAATAAGGAACCCAACTTTTTCACCTTTTCCTCGAAAAGATTTCCTTCAAAAACAGACATTCTCTTCACTTTACTCTTATAATTATAGATCGTCTGCACAGAATAATGCAGAAATGCAGCAATCTGTCCTACATCTGTAATTCCTAAACGAATCAGAGCAAATATACGTAATTCCGTATTTAACTGGTCTTTTTCAAGCTTATAACACTCTTCCGGTCTTAGAAGAGAATTGAACTCTTCTACAAAGTTGGGATATAACTTCAAAAATGCTTTATCAAAATTAGTATATAACTCTTCCAGTTCTTTCTCTAAAGGACGGGAAGAGGATTTATAAAGATCATCAATCTGACCCGTTTTTATTTTCCGGTTTACATTTTTCCTGTATTCATCGAGCTTATTAATGTAAACAGCAGATTGATTCATGAAATAACCTACATACTTTTCTTTAATCAAATTGGCTTCATCCAAATTTTGATTCAATGCAACCAGTTCCTCATTCATCCCCTTAAGATTTCTTCGGGCGCGTGAAACTATTTTAGTTTGTTTATAAGTGAAATATAGAGTTATGGCAAGAGCTACGACAAATAAGCTGGTCAGAAAAATATAAAAACGCAAATTCTGCTTTTGTTTTTCCAATCTAATCAAATAAGTATTTTCAATAATCGGATGGATTCGGGCAATCACCGTATTCTTAAAACGGGAATTATAAAAAATAGCGTCGGCCAAAGCTACTTTAATATAATTATAAGCCCTGTCAATATCTCCTTTATGAAACAGATTAACGGCCAAAGTCAGCAATGCCTCATTTTCTTTTACAGCCAGTTTGGTATCTGTCATAGCCGCCAATATCAGATATTTTTCTTCAAGTCCTGAGTTTCCTGTTTGTTTATATACTCTTGAAAGTCCCATAGCCATCATTGCATATCCATGCGTTTCCGGTACCTGCTTATTATAAATTTCAGTCAGTATTCCAAGTGCCTCTTCGTTTTTTCCTTGCTCCTGAAGCTTCACCGCTCTTTCTTTCAGATATTCTTCTGACTGATCATATAAAATCATCATGACAGTATCCCGATACGCCTCTTTTTGCCGCATATACTCATTTGAAAAACGGACATCATCCGTATAGTTTATCAAGTTTTCGTAATAACGAATACGATTCCAACAATACAAAGCCTGCAAATATCCCGGTAAACTATCACACCTGATTGACTTGAAAATATCATTTGCTTGTACAAACAACCCCGATAAAGAATACACAAAAGCCAAATGAAGCTTACTTTCCAACCAATGTGCCTTGTCATCGTTTTCCTCTGCTATCCTGATATTCTCATGGATATAATACTCTGCCGAATCACAAATAAAAGTTTCATACTGGCTGATGATTTCTGCATTCAATTGATATAGTTCATCAAGGGTATGCAGTTTGCTCTTTTTCAACTTCAGTTCTTTTATAATAGTTTGCTTCTTTTCCGTATATAACTGACGCTCAGAAATGACTTTATCAAGCACTCTTAATAAAGAGTCATTCACATTCTCCGCATAAAGAGTTACGATAGAATTCATTAAAAATAATATAAGGCAAAAGGTGTTTCTCATATCTATTGTTTATATTTGTCTCACAAAAGAATATATTTTCTCCGTGCTATTCGCTAAAAGAGAATAGTTTTTTTTCGCAAAGCCACATCTTTTAACAAAAGAAGAATCCCATCATATTGATTTGTGTAAAGAGATTTTAAGATACACCAAACACTCGATTCAAGATAAAGCGAGTTAAAAAATACTTTTTTGCTACCCCGACTTTGCAAAAAGTATAAATATTAGTTCTATATTTGCAACCATTAAAAGAGAAAGATGAAACAAAGCTTAAAATTCGGACTACTTTTGGTACTGGCTTTGCTCATTCATTGCGCTACAGACGGGGCAATGGAAAACAATTGCAAAGCTTCCTCCCCGACTTATCGGCAGGAGAAGTGCTATGTGTCTCAGGACCGTCCGGTACATAATGCTTTGGAACGCCTTTACCATCTTTATTCCACCCAATCTTGCGATATGAGTCATACGGACGTCGCACATGTTCCGGCAGATAAAAGTATACTGTTACTGATCACTTACTTCTGCGAGCATTATAAATCCCAAAGTCCGCCTCCCTCATCTTCGCTTCACTCTTCCGAATATTTCTACGATCCTATCTCCTATTATATATATGGATTAAGAAAGATTGTGGTTTAGCCGACAGTACAGTCGACACTTTCATTCGTCATCTCTTACAGTTGGTTTTATCCCCCAGAGGGTGGACAAACTAATTGTTTATTTCTATATAATATTCAATCTAAACAGCTATTGAATTATGAATTTTACATTTTTAGTTGTT
>ERZ857775.1187-NODE-1187-length-32431-cov-10.408883_pt1 | contig 32431 bp, 24 predicted proteins | sample MGYA00519698_ERZ857775 | MGnify/ENA primary metagenome ERZ857775 (study PRJEB31778, sample SAMEA3449363) | human gut metagenome | biome: human gut; feature: human-associated habitat; material: faeces | place: United Kingdom | collected 2010/2012 ...
TGTAGTAGGGGCTTCGAATAATGTACATAAGCCGGGTGGCGCAATATTAAAGAACCTGATAAACGGCGGTTATCAGGGAGAACTTCGGGCTGTGAACCCAAAAGAGAAAGAAGTGCAGGGAGTTCCTGCCTTTGCGGATGTGCAGGACGTGCCTGATACGGACCTTGCGGTATTGGCGGTTCCTGCTTCAATGTGTCCTGGCATTGTAGAAACATTGGCTGGTCGGAAGCATACCCGGGCTTTTATCATACTTTCTGCCGGCTTTGGTGAGGAGACTCATGAGGGGGCATTGTTGGAAGAACGTATTCTGGAAACTGTAAACAAATATGGCGCGTCGTTGATAGGACCTAACTGCATCGGATTGATGAATACTTGGCACCATAGTGTGTTCAGTCAACCAATTCCAAATTTAAATCCGAAAGGAGTGGATCTTATCTCCAGTTCGGGTGCTACAGCCGTATTCATATTGGAAAGTGCGGTGACTAAAGGATTGCAGTTCAACTCTGTATGGTCGGTAGGAAACGCCAAACAGATTGGGGTGGAGGATGTATTACAGTTTATGGATGAGAACTTCGATTCTGAAAAAGATTCACGAATCAAATTGCTCTATATTGAAAGTATCCAAAATCCGGACCGATTATTGTTCCATGCTTCTTCATTGATAAGAAAAGGGTGTAAGATTGCAGCGATTAAGGCGGGAAGCTCGGAAAGTGGAAGCCGTGCGGCTTCTTCGCATACGGGAGCTATTGCCAGCTCGGATTCTGCTGTTGAGGCTTTGTTTCGTAAAGCGGGAATTGTACGTTGTTTCTCACGTGAGGAGCTGACTACCGTCGGTTGTGTGTTTACCTTGCCCGAACTGAAGGGAAAGAATTTTGCGATTATCACTCATGCCGGAGGTCCCGGAGTAATGCTGACGGATGCGTTGAGCAAGGGGGGGCTGAATGTGCCGAAGTTAGAAGGTAACCTGGCAGAAGAACTGAAAGCGCAACTCTTTCCGGGAGCTGCTGTCGGTAATCCGATTGATATTCTTGCTACGGGAACCCCGGAACATCTGCGTCTTTGTATTGACTATTGTGAAGAGAAATTTGAGAATATAGATGCTGTGATGGCCATTTTTGGAACTCCGGGACTAGTCACTATGTTCGAGATGTACGATGTGCTTCATGAGAAAATGCAGGTTTGCAGTAAACCGATTTTCCCGATACTTCCTTCCATCAATACTGCCGGAGCGGAAGTGGCAGCGTTCCTTGCTAAAGGTCACGTGAACTTTTCGGATGAGGTCACATTAGGGACTGCTCTTTCCCGCATTGTGAATGCTCCTAAACCGGCAGTTCCTGAAATAGAGCTGTTCGGAGTGGATGTTCCGAGAATTCGGCGGATCATTGATTCTATTCCGGATGACGGATATATCGCGCCTCATCATGTACAGGCTTTGCTTCATGCAGCCGGTATTCCGCTTGTAGATGAATTTGTGTCGGATAATAAGGAAGAAGTGGTGGCTTTTGCCCGTCGTTGCGGATTTCCGGTGGTGGCAAAAGTCGTTGGACCTGTGCATAAATCGGATGTTGGCGGGGTCGTGTTGAATATCAAGAGTGAGCAACATTTGTCTCTGGAGTTTGACCGTATGATGCAAATAGCCGATGCAAAAGCAATCATGGTACAGCCAATGCTGAAAGGTACGGAACTTTTCATTGGAGCGAAATATGAGGAGAAGTTCGGGCATGTGGTCCTTTGTGGTCTGGGAGGTATTTTTGTGGAAGTGCTGAAGGATGTCTCTTCGGGTTTGGCCCCGCTTTCTTATGAAGAGGCTTATTCGATGATTCATTCGCTGAGGGCTTATAAAATCATACAGGGGACACGTGGTCAAAAGGGGGTGAATGAGGATAAGTTTGCGGAAACCATTGTTCGTTTGTCTACCTTGCTCCGTTTTGCGACAGAGATTAAAGAAATGGATATAAACCCGCTTTTGGCAACTGAGAAGGCGGTTGTGGCGGTTGACGCACGTATTCGAATAGAGAAATAGGACTATTTTATTATTCATTGAGACGTAATTGCTATCTTTCTTTTGTTATTTTGCCTACATTTGGTAATTCAAACAGAAAGCTAGAAAACACGTAATATGAAGAAGACTTTACTACTTTTAATCTGTCTTGTTTGTTACTCGGGCATTTGCCATGCACAAGTGGCGAATGAACATTATTATTTCAAAAATCTGAGTGTACAAAACGGATTATCCCAAAATACAGTCAATGCGATTTTGCAGGATAAGCAAGGATTCATGTGGTTCGGTACGAAGGATGGACTGAACCGGTATGACGGTTTGTCGTTCCGTAAATTCAAACATGATAATCGTAGTCGGCAAAGCATTGGCAATAATTTTATTACGGCTCTCTATGAGGATGCGGAGGGAAATATCTGGATAGGAACAGATGTGGGGCTCTACGTTTATTATCCGGAGAAAGATTCTTTTTTGCACTTTACCGAACTCAGTCTGGAGGGTACAAGAGTAGAACACACAGTAACTGCAATATCTGGTGATAATCAGGGATGCGTCTGGATGGCTGTAGAGTCACAAGGATTATTCTGCTATGATTTGGAAAAGGACCAACTTCGGAATCATACATTAAAGGATTTTTCTTTTCTTACCAGCAATGTGCAGACTTTTGCGTTTGATAATAGCGGAACGCTTTGGATTGGCTGTTACGGTGACGGACTTTTCTATTCGAAAGACCGCTTGAAAACACTTCATCCCTATCTGTCTCCTGTGGATAAACAAGAAACTTATGCGAACGATGTTGTGATATGCCTCGCGAAAGGTGCGTACAACTGCCTGTATGTAGGTTCATTGAAAGGAGGGGTGAAGGAGCTGAATCTGACTTCGAATAAATTACATGACTTGCTTTCGGTGGATGAAGGTGGAGAGTCTGTATTCTGCCGTGAATTGCTGGTAGCTTCTGACAATGAACTTTGGATTGGCGCAGAGTCGGGGCTTTATATTTATAATCTCCGGACGGGCAAGTATGTTCATTTGCGTAGTTCGATTAACGATCCGTACTCTTTGTCAGATAATGCTATTTATTCTTTGTGCAAAGACCGCGAAGGTGGTATCTGGATTGGTTCTTACTTCGGTGGGATAAACTATTATCCCCGTTTCTATACGAATTTTGAGAAATATTATCCAAAAGGAGCAGCGAACGGGTTGCAGGGGAAACGTGTACGTGAGTTTTGTCAGGATAATCAGGGTATTTTGTGGATTGGTACGGAAGATGGAGGCTTGAATCGTTTTAATCCTAAAACAAAGACTTTCTCTTTCTTCACACCAAGCAATGCTTTTACAAATGTACATGGGTTGTGTATGGTTGGTGATAACCTTTGGGTAGGAACTTTCTCAAAGGGAGTGAAAGTGGTGGATACGCGGACGGGAGCTATTGTAAAAACGTATCTGAAAACAGAGTCACCTCATTCGTTAGTGGATAATAGTGTTTTTTCTATTTGCCGGACAACGACGGGAGATATTTATTTAGGTACTTTATTTGGTTTGTTGCGCTATAATAAACAGTTGGATGGTTTTGACCGGATACCGGAACTGAATGGAAAGTTTGTATATGATATAAAAGAAGATTCCGGTGGTAACCTCTGGCTTGCAACTTATGCAAATGGTGCTTATTGTTATAATGTAAACGAGAAAAGATGGAAAAACTATTTGCATGATGAAAATAATCCGAAAAGTCTACCCTATGATAAAGTGGTAAGTATCTTTGAGGATTCACATCGTCAGGTGTGGCTGACTACTCAAGGTGGAGGCTTCTGCTGTTTTCACCCGGATACGGAGACTTTCACCAATTATAGTTTGGCTGATGGATTGCCGAACGATGTGGTTTATCAGATTGTGGAGGATAAAGAAGGATTCTTTTGGCTGACTACCAATAATGGCCTGGTATGCTTTCAGCCGGCTACGGGTGGGATGAAAGTATATACAACTTCCAACGGTTTGTTGGGAGATCAGTTTAACTATCGATCGAGTTTTGAGACGGAGGATGGAACGATCTATTTAGGAAGTATTGATGGCTTTGTAGCGTTTAATCCGAAGACTTTTTCGGAGAACAAGTCTCTTCCTTCTGTTGTGATTACGGATTTTCTGTTGTTTGGTAAGGAAGTGTATGTGGGTGATCCGGGATCTCCGTTGGAGAAGAGCATCACCTTTTCCGACGAACTTGTACTTCAATCCAATCAGAACTCTTTCTCTTTCCGTGTGGCGGCACTGGACTTCCAGGCTCCGAGAATGAGCAGGATAATGTATAAGCTGGACGGTTTTGATGCAGACTGGCTGACGGTAGGCGAGAGCCCTATCGTCACTTACTCCAACCTGCGGTATGGCAATTACACTTTCCGGGTGAAAGTCTCTAATAGCGACGGGGTATGGAATGAAGAGGGAATATCCCTGAAAGTACATATTCTTCCGCCTTTCTATCTTTCCGTCTGGGCTTATATCGTGTATGCTTTGCTGATTATAGGTTGTTCTCTGTATACGGTTATGTATTTCAAGAGACGCAGCAACAGGAAGCATCGTCGGCAGATGGAGAAATTCGAACAGGAAAAGGAACGCGAAGTATATAATGCGAAGATTGACTTTTTTACGAATGTGGCCCATGAGATACGTACTCCGTTGACATTGATTAAAGGTCCGTTGGAAAATATCATACTAAAGAAGCAAGTGGATACGGAAACCCGCGAGGACTTGAACGTCATGAAGCAGAATACGGAGCGGTTATTGAACCTGACCAATCAGTTGCTTGATTTCCGCAAGACGGAGAGACAGGGATTCCGACTGAACTTTACTGAATGTAATGTTACCGAAATCTTGAAAGAAACTCATAAACGCTTTACTTCCCTTGCCAAGCAGAAAGGGTTGGATTTTGTTTTGCAGATGCCGGAAAAGGATTTTTATGCCCATATCAATCAGGAAGCATTTACGAAAATCATCAGCAATTTGCTGAACAATGGGGTGAAATATGCGGAAAGTTACGTGCATATATCGCTGGCAGTGCCGGATACGGACGGAGGCAATTCATTCCGTATCTGCACGGTGAACGACGGAGTAATCATTCCTGATGCAATGAAAGAGGAGATATTCAAGCCTTTTGTTCGTTTCAACGAGCAGGAGGATGGAAAAGTGACTACCGGAACCGGCATCGGGCTGGCTCTCTCCCGCTCGCTTGCCGAACTGCATCAGGGGACTTTGACTATGGGAAAAGGGGAGGAGAATAATACTTTCTGTATGACTTTGCCGATAGTACAGGATACGACAATCACCTTGACAACGGAAGTGGAAGCGGGAACTGACAAGATAAACGAAGCTCCTGCGGAACAAGCAGTAGAGAAGGATAGCCGTCCGACTGTGTTGGTAGCGGAAGATAATCCGGATATGCTTGCCTTTGTGGTTCGTCAACTGTCGAAAGATTACACGGTGCTGACAGCTACCAATGGCGCGGAAGCATTGCGTGTACTGGACGGCAATTATGTGAATCTGATGATAAGTGATGTCGTGATGCCTGTAATGGATGGCTTCGAACTGTGCAAGACGATTAAGTCGGATTTGAATTACAGCCATATTCCTATCATACTGCTGACCGCGAAGACTAATATACAATCGAAGATAGAGGGAATGGAACTGGGCGCGGATGCCTATATTGAAAAACCCTTCTCTGTGGAATATTTGCAGGCGTGCGCTTCCAATCTTATTCAGAACAGGGAGAAGTTGCGCCAGGCTTTTGCGGAATCTCCTTTTATAGCCGCTAATACAATGGCATTGACGAAAGCCGATGAAGAGTTTATCAAGAAACTGAACGAGGTTATCAGGGTGAACTATGCCAATCCGGAGTTTAGTATGGATGACATGGCGGATAACCTGAATATGAGCCGTTCTAACTTCTATCGGAAAATTAAAGGAGTGCTGGATCTCAGTCCGAATGAGTTCCTTCGTCTGGAGCGTCTGAAAAAGGCTGCCCAACTGCTGAAAGAGGGTGAAAACAGGGTCAATGAAATCTGCTATATGGTAGGATTTAATTCACCGTCCTACTTTGCAAAATGTTTCCAGAAGCAGTTCGGAGTGTTGCCAAAGGACTTTACGAATGTAAAGGAGTAGCGGTTTACTTTTGAGTAGAAAATGTCGTTAACTAATTAAATATGCTATTATATGAAGAATTTATTTATCGTATTTTTTTGTCTGGTATCAGTTTTGGCTATAAAGGCAAACGGACAAGAAAGTTTGTGGAAAATACAGGCTGTTGATTATCAAGGAACTTATTATGGCGCAGCAGTAGCGAATGGCGGTATCGGTATATTACCGTGGAAAGAACCTTTCTCCGTTCGTCATGTCATGTTGAATCATGTATTTGATGCTGCCGTTCCCCAAGATGTGAGCCGTGTGTTGCGAGGAGTCAACCCGTTTAATTTGCAAATGCAGATTGATGGACAGGGAGTGAGTGGTGATAATATCTCGGGGTGGGGGCAGTGCATAGATATGAAAGCCGCCACGCACGATACGCATTTCACTTATGGTGGAAAAGCGGATATCTCTTATAGTATCTGTGCCTTAAGGAATATGCCTTATGCGGGACTGGTGCGTGTAGAGGTGGCTGCATTGGAAGATATGTATTTATCAGTGGAAAATCCCATTGAAGTACCTGATGAATATAAGAATCCCGGTTCGAAACAGGTGAGTGTGAATGTCAATGGAAACGAACTGAAAATAGTACGTACCTGGGCTTTATCCAAATACCGTGAACAGAAAGTGTCAGCTTCTTCCGCTTTTATTTATGATAAAAATCCAAACCTGCAGCAACAATATGACGGAACCAACCGAATCGCTATTTCATTAAAAAAAGGAGAAAAATTTTCTTTCGCTTTATTAGGCTCCGTCTGTACCGGACGTGATTTTATAGACCCGTATAATGAGTCGGACCGTGAAGTGATTTATGGTGCGAAAGAAGGTTTGAACCGCCTGATGGATGGACACCGGAAACTTTGGAATGAACTGTGGGAAGGGGATATTATGATTGAGGGAGATGACGAGGCGCAGCGTGCCGTACGGTTTGCACTTTATAATCTTTACTCTAATGCCCGCAAGGGAAGCCGGTTGAGTATCTCTCCTTTCGGGCTTTCTGCCCAAGGATATAACGGGCATATTTTCTGGGATACCGAGTTATGGATGTATCCGCCTATGCTTTTCATGAATCAGGGCATTGCAAGGACAATGATGGACTACCGTACTGACAGACTGGAAGCCGCCTGTCAGAGAGCATTGAGCTATGGATATGAGGGAGCCATGTTTCCGTGGGAAAGTGATGATGCTGGAGAAGAGTCATGTCCGACTTGGGCCTTGACCGGAGCTTTTGAACATCATATCACTGCCGATATTGCTATCGCGGCCTGGAATTATTACTGTATGAGTGGTGATAAACGGTGGTTGCGTGAAGAAGGTTTTCCTTTGATGGAGAAAGTGGCGGAATTTTGGGTAAGTCGTGTAGAAAAGAATGAGGATGGTTCTTATTCGATTCGCAATGTGGTGTGTGCCGATGAATATGCTGAAGGGGTGGATGATAATGCATTTACCAATGGTGCTGCTATGCGTGCATTGCAAGATGCTGCTAAAGCTGCTGCGGTATGCGGTGTTAAAGCACCTGCAATCTGGAAGGAGATAGCCTCAAAACTACGGATTCCGAAATTTGAGAATGGAGTGACTATGGAGTATGAAGGCTATAACGGACAGGCAATAAAACAAGCGGATGCCAATTTGCTGGTATATCCATTAAATCTGATAACCCGCCCTGAAGAAATCCGTAAGGACTTGGAGTATTATGAAGATAAAATAGATAAAGCCGGACCGGCAATGTCTTTCTCTGTGTTGGCTTTGCAATATGCGCGTCTTGGTGAAAGTGATAAAGCTTATGAACTGTTTGTGCGAAGTTTCCGTCCTAACCAGTTACCTCCGTTTGGCGTTATTTCCGAAGGTGCAGGAGGAGCGAATCCTTATTTTGTAACTGGTGCGGGAGGACTTTTACAAACTGTCATTAATGGCTTTTGCGGTTTGGAAGTTACAGATAATGGTATCAAGCAGCTTTTCTCAGAACTGCCGAAACATTGGAAGAAGTTGACGATAACAGGAGTGGGACCGGATAGAAAGACTTATGTCCGGATGCAAAAATAACATTGTTAAGTCTTGGTGTAATGAAGTATACATATATACACACTGTACGAAACATTATTCGTTGATTTCTGCTTTCATTTAGCCCGATTGAGACTAAACTTTCATTTATTGACCTGTTTTTAATACCTGAAATAAGTGCAAACCCCTATTTTTGCTGCAGTAATAACTTAATATTAACACAGAACCAGTATCCTTTACTGATTCATATAATCAGGTTTGCATGAATTTTAAATGTTTGTTTTGCGGGGCGCTTATTACACTGTATGTCGGAGTTGCTGAAGCTGTCAACTATGTTCCGGAAAATATTTCAGCTTCCATATCGTTGAAAGTGCCGGGAAATGTAGCTGAAAGGTATTCACTGAACTTGCAGCAATTGGGGAATAACCGTTCATCCTATTTATTGGAAGCTTCTGAAAGCATTCCGGTTACAATCACTCAGAGGGTGGCAGATGTAAATGGAAAATTACGGGTAAATGTCTGTATAACAGCACTCGAAGATATTTATTTTAATTATAGTCAACGGCTATCAACAGGCTATCGCCATGATGATTGTCAATTTTATATGCCGGGTTTCTGGTATCGCCGGAATCTCCGTTCGCCTAAAGATGCGCCTTCGTTCCATTCTTCAGATAGTTGGTTGGTGCGTGAAGACAGGCTAAGCGCACCGCTTACGGGTGTTTATTCGGAAAAAGAAAAACACTTTGTGACTGTGAGCCGTATCGATAAGTTTGCAGAAGAAGCCTTGAGCACTTATCGGGAAGGAGAAATTATCCTTTCAGGTAAAACGTCTCTAGGATTTACCGGATTTGAGAATCAAGACGGAATAACTGCGCTCTCTTTTGGCTTTCCTTATCGTGAAGCTCCCAAGAGTTATATTCGTAAGCTGACATTGGCACCTGCGGTAGAAGCTTTTCAATTCCTGAAAAAAGGGGAGACTGTTCTGCTGACATGGGAGATTCAGGAGAATAAGGCTAATGATTATTCTGATTTTATACGCCATGCATGGGAATATAGTTATGACACTTATGGACCTAAACCTGTGGAGACTCCTTATTCCATAACGGATATGAAGCAAGTTCTTAGCGGATTCTTTATAAGTAGCTTCGTAGAAGGACATCCGTTGGTTTATAATTCGGGAATACATCTAATGACGGAAAATTGCCAGAGTAATGGGCAGGCGGAAGTAGGATTTATTGGTCGTGTGCTCCTTAATGCATTCAATGCTTGGGAATATGGTCACCAATCTGATAGGGAGGATTTGAAAGCAAATAGTATGAAAGTGTTTGATAGCTACTTGAAGAACGGCTTTACTCCGGTCGGTTTCTTCAAAGAGTCGGTCGATTTTGATAAAGGCTATGAAGATCCTGTGCGCAGTATACGCCGTCAGTCCGAAGGAATCTATGCTATGTTGCACTTTCTTGCTTATGAAAAAGAGAACGGGCGTCGTCATCCCGAATGGGAGCAGAAGATGAAAAATATGCTGGATATACTTTTGCGGTTGCAACAGGCTGACGGTAGTTTCCCCCGCAAGTTTCGTGATGATTTTACGATAGTTGACACTAGTGGGGGAAGTACTCCTTCGGCTACTTTGCCGCTGGTAATGGGATACAAGTATTTCAAAGACAAGCGATACCTTGCCAGTGCTAAGCAGACTGCGGATTATCTGGAGAAAGTATTGATTTCTAAAGCCGACTATTTTTCGTCCACACTTGATGCCAACTGCGAAGACAAGGAGGCATCTCTGTATGCTGCTACGGCTACCTATTATCTTTCATTGATTACAAAAGGAGACGAGCACCGGCATTATGCAGACCTGACGAAGAAAGCTGCTTATTTTGCCTTGTCATGGTATTATGTATGGGATGTTCCTTTCGCGCAGGGACAGATGTTGGGAGATATTGGTCTGAAAACCCGCGGCTGGGGCAATGTGTCGGTGGAAAACAACCATATTGATGTATTTGTGTTTGAGTTTGCTTCTGTGTTGCGATGGCTGTCAAAGGAATATGCAGAACCCCGCTTCTCGCAATTTGCAGAAGTCATTTCTACTTCTATGCGCCAGCTTCTGCCTCATGAGGGACATTTATGCGGAGTGGCTAAGCCCGGTTACTATCCGGAAGTTGTTCAGCACACAAATTGGGATTATGGAAAAAACGGGAAGGGATATTATAATGATATCTTTGCACCGGGTTGGACGGTAGCTTCTTTGTGGGAGTTGTTCACTCCGGGGCGTGCGGAGTATTTCTTGAAATGACATAAATAGGTCAGAATTTATATCTATTATATTTTAATTGGATTTTGAACAAATTCTTTTAATTATTGAATTGTTTGTTTTATTATATTTTGCATTGGTTGCCTACTTTTGCTCTCACTCGGTTAGAGACAAAGTATTTATTATGAGATTTTTAAATTTAATATTATGGATTTGAAGAAAGCATTTTTTGTTTGCTTGTTGTTGTACTATGGAACAAGTGCCAACTCCGCTTTACCTATACATTCTATGGCTGGTAAGACGAATCTGTCGGAGCAGGCGAAAGGTATTCGTATTAGTGGTACGATAACCGATAAGGACAAGAATCCTCTTCCCGGTGTGAATATACGCGTTATGGAAGAAGGAGGCACTGGAGTGATAACGGATATGGACGGACATTTCTATATGGATGTGCCGGGAAAAAGTTCCGTAATTGAGATTTCCTATATAGGATTTAAAACCCAGCAAATAAAAGTTGGAAGCAAGATTAACTTTGATGTGATTCTTGAGGAAGATATTGAAGCGCTGGAAGAAGTGGTGGTTACGGGATATGGTAGTCAGAAAAAAATGTCGGTTATCGGTTCTATCGAAACATTGCAGCCAAAGAAGTTGCAGGTGGGGTCTTCACGTTCTGTTACTAATAACCTGGCGGGACAAATTGCCGGTGTGATAGCTGTTCAGCGTTCCGGTGAACCCGGGTACGATTCTTCTAATTTCTGGATTCGTGGCATTGCCTCTTTCTCTGGCGGACAGTCGCCACTAGTATTGGTTGATGGAATTGAACGTGATCTAAATCATATCGACCCGGCGGAAATAGAATCGTTCTCTGTATTGAAAGATGCTTCGGCAAGTGCTATGTATGGTGTGCGCGGTGCGAACGGTGTGATTGTTATTAATACAAAACGTGGTAAGATAGGTGCTCCTTCTGTGAATTTTCGGGTGGAACATTCTATTTCAGAACCTACAAAACTTCCTGAGTTTATCGGTGCAGCCGATCATATGGCATTATTGAACGAACTTACGGAAGACAGGACACGCTTGCCATTCAGCCAGGAGCAGATTGACAGGACTCGTTATGGATATGACCGGGATTTGTATCCGGATGTAAATTGGCTGGATCAAATAACGAAAGATTACGCTTACTCTACTCGTGCTAATTTAACGGTGTCGGGTGGCTCCGATTTTCTCCGGTACTCATTGGTCGGTTCTTATTTCGGTGAGAAAGGAATTATGGAAACGGACAAGACATTGCCTTATGACACCGGAATGAAGCTGACCCGTTATAATATGCGTGCCAATGTCGATTTGGATGTTACCAAGACGACAGTACTGCGTTTGAATGTCGGCGGTTTCTTGCAGACGCACCGTAAGCAGGCTTTTAGTACGGACAATGCTTTCGACAAGGCATTTATGACTTCTCCTTTTGTGCACCCTGCCCGTTACTCTGACGGAACAATTCCTATCATGAATATCAACGGAGTCAATCCTTGGGCTGCCGTGACACAAAGTGGATATGATGTGGTTACGGCCTCACAGATTCAATCTTTGTTTGCTGTCGAGCAGAACCTGAAAATGATCACTCCGGGATTGAAAGCGAAAGTGTCATTCTCGTTCGACCGCTGGAATCAGAGTTCGATAACCAGAGGCAAGAATGCGACTTACTATACTATTGCTACCGGTCGTGATATAGAGGGTAACCTGATTCATTCGGTGTTGAAATACGGAGATGATTCTTTGGGACATGGCAATAAAGGTGAATATGGAAATTCGAGGGTCTACTTTGAAGGAACGCTGACTTATGCACGTACTTTCGGAAAACATGATGTGGATGCATTGTTCCTGTATAATCAGCAAAGTTTTGACAACGGTAGTGTACAGCCTTATAGAAAGCAAGGTATTGCGGGGCGTCTTTCTTATACATTCGATAGCCGCTATGTGACGGAGTTTAACTTTGGTTATAACGGTTCGGAGAATTTTGCCAAAGGAAAACGTTTCGGATTTTTCCCCTCTCTTGCAGTTGGTTGGCTTATATCCGAAGAACCTTTTATGGATAAGTTCAGAAATACTTTGAGTAAATTGAAATTAAGAGGATCTATAGGAAAAGTTGGTAATGATGACATTGGTGGACGACGTTTTGCCTATATGACAACATTGAAGACAGATGCAGACACGTATCACTGGGGTGATACAGGGCAGATTGAACGTAAAGGTATTTCTGAAGGAGAAGTAGGAGTGGAAAACCTTACGTGGGAGACTGCATTAAAAATGAATCTTGGAGTAGAACTGGGCTTATGGAATGAACTGGAACTGCAAGTAGATGTATTTAAAGAAAAGCGTACTAATATTTTCATGCAGCGTAAAATTATTCCGTCACAAACCGGATTCTTGACAAATCCATGGGCTAACTTTGGTGAAGTGACTAATCGTGGTGTGGAATTCTCTTTGAATTATAGTAAACAAATCAATAAAGATTGGTTTATAGGTTTCCGTTCTAACTTTACTTATGCTATCAATCGGGTAGACGAATATGATGAACCGGAATCTGTGGTAGGTACATACAAAGGGCTGACAGGACGTTCATTGAATACTTTGTGGGGGTTGCAGGCAGAAAGACTGTTTACGGCAGATGACTTTGATGCGGATGGTAATTTAAAGTTCGGTATACCGACACAAGATGTAGGAGCTTCCAAGGTTCGTCCGGGTGATATTAAATATGTGGATATGAACGGTGATGGTTTCATTACTGATGCAGATGAAGGTTATATTGGCGGAACAGTAGACCCGCGTATTGTTTACGGATTCGGTGGTAATATAAATTACAAGAACTGGGACTTGAATTTTTTCTTTCAAGGGACGGGCGATACTTATCGTGTAATCGGTAATACAACATACTTTATTCCGGGTAGCGGACAAACGTTGCAAGGAAATGTCTATTCCAACTATAATGACCGGTGGACAGAAGAGAATCCTTCTCAGGATGTATTTTGGCCAAGATTGTCGGAAGAGCCTAACCGGCAAAACTACCGGAGCTCCACCTGGTGGAAAAAGAATATGCGATTCTTGCGTCTCAAGACTTTGGAATTGGGATATACTTTGCCGAAAATGATAACCGAGAAGATACATTCGAAGTCGGTTCGTTTCTACGTGAGCGGTAATAACCTTTTCTGTTTTTCTCCGTTCAAACTATGGGATCCGGAATTGGATACTGATACCGGTTTGCGTTATCCTGCTATGCGTTCCGTTATGTTTGGAGTTGACCTGAATTTCTAATTTAAAAAAAGACGATCATGAGTTTGAAGAAATATATATTTGCCGGATTGATAGGCATCGTATCGTTGGGTTCCTGTACGTATCTTGACAAAGAACCGGATACGGAGATTGATATAGATATGGTCTTTGAAAATAAGACAAAGGTAGAATCTTGGCTGGCTAATGTATACAGCCGTATTCCTAATCCGGGAAATGACTGGTTGAATACATACGGATGGGAAGTATTTGCGGATGACCTGACTGCTTCCGCACGCTGGCAACAGTGGGACTGGCCTAATATCACTAAGATTCTTGGTGGATGGACGCCTAATACACAATGGGCGGGCAATTTCTGGGATGGTCTTCCTCAGAAAATACGCCAGGCTTACATATTTATTGAGCGGGTGCATGCATTGCCTGAGGCCGATCTGTCACAGAAAGAAGTGGATTATATGAAAGCGGAAGCGCGTTTCCTTGCAGCTTATTATTGGTGGCAATTGTTGGAGACTTATGGACCGATTCCTTTTAGACCCAATTACATTGCTCCTACTGACTTTACTCTTTCGGACTTAATGGTGGGACAGAGACCGTTTGACGAGATTGTCAGTCATTTGGATAATGAAATGCTGGAAGCGGCAAAGCAATTGCCGCCTGTATGGCAAAGTATAGAGAAATATGGTCGTATCACTTCCGTTATGTGTCTGACTATTCGTGCAAAAATGTTATTGTTTGCAGCCAGTCCGCTTGTGAATGGTAATGAGTGGTACATCGGGCATAAGAATAAGGAGGGAGAAGAACTGTTTAATTCTACTTACAGTCAGGAAAAGTGGGTAAAGGCTGCTGAGGCTTGTAAACTTTTGCTTGATGAGGCAGACCAGGCTGGATACCGTTTGTATGTGGAATATAATGCAGAAGGAGAGATTGACCCTTTCACTTCGCTTGAAAATGTTTGGTTCACCAAGTTTCAGGATGGAAATAAGGAAATTCTGTTCCCTTACACAAAGCAGGATGCTTATCAAAGTTATCAGTTCTATACCAATAAGGCTGTGACTAAGGAGTATGGTGGTGGAAATGGTTTGGGAGTATATCAAGGGCTGGTAGATGCTTTCTTTATGAAGAACGGGCTTCCGATAACGGATGACAATGCAGAATATGTGGAAGGAGGTTTCTCTACAGAAAAAGAAACAAGAGTCACTGAGTGGACAGGTGGAACAGGACAAAAGGGAGAAGTGACTGCAGAAGGGACTTATAATATGTATTGCAACCGCGAACCGCGTTTCTATACAACGGTGAGTTATAATGGTTCTTGGTATGCCTTAGCCGGACGTAAATATGAGTTCTTTAAGAACCAGAAAGATAACGACTACACACACGATGCTCCTCAAAATGGTTATTTGGTTCGTAAAAAAGTATATCCTCAGGATAATCCGAAGAATGGCAGTTATAAATGGCGGCAAATGTTCTTGTACCGTTTATCAGCTTCTTTCCTTGATTATGCCGAAGCAATCAATGAGGCTTATGATAATAAGGTATCCCGTGAGGAAGCATTGAAATATGTAAATAAGGTGCGTGAACGTGCAGGTGTGCGGCAGTATACATTGAATACTGTTTCATTGGATGACCCTAAATATATTCATGTAGATGACAATCAGCTGGCAGTACGTGAGGTAGTTCGTATGGAACGGCGTGTTGAACTTTGTTGCGAAGGCTCACGCTGGTCGGATATCCGCCGTTGGAGAATCATTGAGAGTCTTCCTGAAATGTGTGGAGATGACTATGGCATGAATTATGGTGGAACGAACAGTAATGAGTTCTATAAGAGAACTGTATTCCAAACGCGTGTATGGAAAAAGGCAATGTATTGGATGCCGGTATATTTCGAGGAGATAAATAAGAATCCTAACCTTGTTCAGGCTCCTTTCTGGAATTAATTAAATGAAAAACATGATTATGAATAAGATAATGAAATTAATATGCTTGCTCTTTCTGGCATCGATAGTAGCGAGCTGTAATAAAGATCCGGAGTACTACACACTGGAAACGCCTGCAGACCAGATGCTATTAAAGACTTCTTCTGCTGACCTTACTTTGGAGAAAGAGAAGGAGAATGAGACTGCGGTTACTTTTACGTGGAACGCTGCAGCACAGCGTGGTGGTGACGCCAGTATTGCTTACTTCTTTAGAATGTATATGGCGGACTTACATTCCAATGTCACTAACTTATATGAAATTGAAGCTGGAGAACGCTCTATTAGCTTCACGCATAATGAGCTGAATGATATTTTGGCTTCTTGGAGCATACTTCCCGGAGATAAAGTTACTATCGAGGCAGAGGTAATCGCTCAAGTGAATTCGTCTGCTCAGTATTTGAAACCGGAATTGTCGAAAACACAATTCGATGTGGTCGGGTATGATAAGAATGCTACTGCGATTTATATGGTAATGGTAGATGATGCCGGAGAAAGAACGGTTCGGAGAATGACGGAAAAAGTTGTCGGTTCGGGAATCTACCAGTCACAGGCAGAATTGAAACCATGCAAGTACTTCTTTGCGCTTAGTGCGGAATCGGATTATCCATGTTACATGAAAGGCGAAAATGGAGATAGCTCTTTGCAGTATGTAACGGAAGAAGGTGATTATGAGATGCTGGAAAATACGTTTGAAGGTGCTTACGAAGTGATTGTAGATTTGAATGGTAGCATTGTGCGTATTATCCCTAAAATATATGAATTACCTAACAATGGTATTTGGATTATCGGTGACGGTTGTTCTGCTGTAGGTTGGGATGTGAATGGTGCTTTTGAACGGGGAGGAATGAACAATAATGATCCTTTGCACCCGGAACTTTGGACGTATACAGGAGAGTTTTCTACTTCAGGAGAAGGAGCCTTCAAACTTCTTGCAGGTACTAAGGAAGAAGGTTATGGAGGATATTGCTTCTTTGCTCCTGTAAAATGGGCTAATCCGTGTGAAAACCATGTTCTTGAAAAGTTGAGAAAAGGCGGTGATGACTGGAAATGGAAAGTCCCGGCTGCAGGAACTTATACACTAGTTATAGACTTGAGTGCCATGACCATTTCTTTGAATCCGGTGAAATAACCTATAACGTAATATCATTAAAAACGAATAGTATGAAATTCATAAGAAATATATGTTTAATGTCTTTGTTTACTGCTTCGCTCATATTGGGAGCATGCGGTGACATAGAAGGTGCGGGCGAACCACAACCCCGTGTACCGAGAGTGGAAGTGGAATCTGAAAATTACTATGTACAAATTGTACAAGAGAATATAAATGGGGTTGCTTTTGTATATCGTTGGCTGGATATGGAAACAGCATCGAAATATGTTATAACTTTGGCGTGGGAAAAAGATGCAGAAACGACTGAAACTCTGGATATAGAGGATAAGAGTATACTGACCTACGACGGAGTGCGTGAGTTGCTTTTTACCAACCGGCAAATAATGGAATACATGAGAACCTTTGGATTGGATGAAAAGGAAGCTCAACTGAGCATTACATTGGAAGCGTTCCAGGCAGATGGTACGCCAATTACTTCCGAAGCAGCTAAGGCATCAAAGACCTCTGAAATCGATATTATATTGGGTCCCGGTGTGGAGTTAAATCCGGATTTGGAATAGAATAGTAACAATTAACAAGAAAAACTCAAAACTTATGTATATGCAAAATATAATCGCGCTTGGAATGATTTCCCTATTCACTTGGGGGTGCGGTAATAGTGACAAGCAGAAAGGTGAAACGGTGCAAACACCGTTGGAAGACAAAGTGTGGTATTCAAATCCGGTTATAGACTCCGATAATCCGGACCCGACAGTGATAAAGGCAGAGGATGGATATTTCTATCTGTACGCTACGGGAGGTAATACATGGATACATAAGTCTAAGGATCTGGTACATTGGACTTATGTGAGTGGTGCCTATGAGGAAGATAAAAACCGTCATGGGAGCCGGATGCTGGTATCTGGGCACCGGATATTAATTATATCGATGGTAAATATGTAATGTACTACTCTTTGTCCAAATGGGGCGGTGGAGAAAATTGTGGTATTGGAGTTTCCGTTTCGGATAGACCGGAAGGACCGTTTACTGACCAAGGTAAGTTATTCCGGAGCAATGAGATTGGCGTGCACAACAGTATCGACCCTTTCTATATCGAGGATAACGGCAAGAAGTACCTGTTTTGGGGAAGCTGGTATGGTATTTGGGGAGTTGAGTTGAGCGAGGATGGCCTTTCGCTGAAAGGTGGAATAGAGAATGCGAAAGCAACAAAAATCCAAGTTGCTGCCGACACCGGAAACACGAATGCTTACGAAGGGTCCTATATATTGAAAAGAGGCGATTATTATTATCTGTTCTGTTCTACCGGTACCTGCTGTGAAGGTGCGAATAGTACCTATCAGACGGTGGTATGCCGTTCTACGAATCTTTTCGGTCCTTATGTAAATAAGGCGGGCGAAAAGATGAACGATAACAAACATGAGGTGTTGATACATAAGAATGATGCATTCCTGGGCACAGGGCACAATGCTGAAATAGTACAAGATGATGAAGGTAAAGACTGGATAATCTATCACGCTTACCGCACTGCCGATCCGTCTTTGGGTCGCGTAGTCTTGCTTGATAGAGTGTATTGGGATGACAACGGATGGCCTTATCTCGTAGGAGATGGTCCGGTTGTGAAGGCGGAAGCACCTGCTTTCAAGGATAATAAGTAATTGGTATGGGATAATTGCAGCTATATAGCTGCAATTATCCTAATTTTGTTCTCGGATTTTAAATTTATAGGTTTTAAAAATGTTATGAAAAAAAAATTACTGCTAAGTTTGCTTTGCATTTTACAAAGTGTTCTATTTGCACTGCAAGCACAAAACACACAACGGAATATCGCATATACGGATGATAACGTGAGATTCACAGTCATCTCCGACGGGGCTCTCCGCTTGGAATATGCTCTGGATGGGAAATTTGTAGACGACAGATCGCACATGGCTATCAATCGCCTGTATCCTCAAGTAGATTACAAACTGAAAACAAGAGGAGGATGGGTTGAAATAACGACTTCTAAGATGAAGATGCGTTATAAGAAAAACAGCGGACAGTTTACGGATAAAAACTTAATTATCACCGCAGCTAAAGAAATGCTGCCTTTTTTCTGGAAACCCGGTATGCAACAGAAGGGTAACTTGAAAGGTACTTATCGTACATTGGATGGCATGGATGGTGATACGCAGACACAGACTTGGGTGGCTGATACAAAGAAGGGTGAAAAACTGAAACTGGAAGATGGTCTGCTGGCTACGGACGGCTGGACTTTCATCGATGATTCGCAAGGACTTCTGTTTGATAATGATAAGGATTGGGATTGGGTGAAAGAGCGTCCGGCTAATGGCGGGCAGGACTGGTACTTCATGGCTTATGGACATGATTATAAAGCAGCTCTGAAAGATTATACTCTTTTTGCCGGAAAAGTGCCGTTGCCACCCCGCTATGCGTTCGGTTACTGGTGGTCGCGCTATTGGTTGTACTCTGATAAGGAATTCCGTAATTTGATTGATAATTTCCATGCGTATCAGATTCCTTTGGATGTATTGGTAGTAGATATGGACTGGCATTATACGGAACAAGGAAAAGGCGGTTGGACTGGTTGGACCTGGAACAGGGACCTGTTTCCGAATCCGAAAGGATTCCTCGGATACCTCAAACAAAATGACGTGAAAATAACCCTCAACCTGCACCCTGCGGATGGAGTGGCTTTTTATGAAGAAAAATATCCTGAACTGGCAAAGGATATGGGAGTTGATCCTCAGTCGAAACAAACGATTCCATGGATAAACTCAGATAAGAAGTTTATCAAGAATATGTTCAAGAATGTATTGACTCCGATGGAGAAAGACGGGGTTGATTTCTGGTGGCTGGATTGGCAACAAGGGATCTATGACCCGAAAATGAAGAATTTGAGTAATACCTGGTGGATTAATTATGCTTTTTTCAGTAATATGGAAAAGAACCGGGATACGCGTCCTATGTTGTACCATCGTTGGGGAGGTTTGGGAAATCATCGCTATCAGGTCGGTTTTTCAGGTGATGCGGTTGTATCATGGAAATCATTGGATTTTCAGCCTTATTTCAATTCTACGGCTTCTAATGTATTGTATGGTTATTGGAGCCATGACTTGGGCGGACATATCGGCGAAAGTATCGATCCGGAAATGTACACTCGCTGGTTGCAATTTGGAGCTCTAAGTCCGATTATGCGTACGCACTCGCAAAAGAGTGCCGGTTTGAATAAAGAACCGTGGGTGTTTAACAAAAGGTATTGTGATATTCTTCGTAAGACAATCCGGCAGCGTTATGAAATGGCTCCGTATATTTACACGATGGCCCGTAAAGGGTATGATGAGGGGTTGTCGCTTTGTCGTCCGATGTATTATGACTATCCGGAAAGTAAAGAGGCTTATGAATTTCGCAGTGAATATATGTTTGGAGATGATATTTTGGTTGCTCCCGCTACGGCTCCGGCAAAGGATGGTTATGTACAGGTGCGTGTGTGGTTGCCTGAAGGTGAGTGGTATGAACTGCATACCGGTACTTTACTGAAAGGCGGTCAGATTGTAGAGCGTCCTTTTGCTATCGACGAATATCCGATTTATGTAAAGGCAGGCGCTGTATTGCCAATGTATACAAGCAAAGTAATGAACTTGAATGGCAATGACGAAGAAGTTGTAATTACCGTATTCCCCGGTGGAAATGGGGCGTCTTCCTTTAGTTTCTACGAGGATAATGGAAACGATAAGAATTATGCGTCAGAATATGCTGTGACTAAACTGACAGTTTCCTGCCGGGGACAGGAACAAACAATTGTTATTGGTAAGCGTGAAGGACAATATAAAAATATGCCTGTTTTCCGTTCATTTAAAGTGAAGGTGCTCTCATCGCTTGTCCCGCAATCTGTTACTGTGAACGGACAACCTGCAAAATACGAATACTTAGGTGAAGAGTTTGCTCTTTCTGTCGATTTGCCGGTTTTGTCTTGCGACCAGGAAAAGGTCATTAAGATAGTTTATCCTGCGGAAACGGCTGATATGAACGGTTTATTGGGAGCATCGAGACGAGTTGCCAAATCTATGGAGCAGTTGAAATATCGTGATTCATATATTTGCTTTAAAGAAGAATTTGGTAAGATGGGAAGTTTAAGTGAAGCAGTTACTTATGCTCCGGACAAGATTTCTTCTTTAGTTTCCGATTTCTGGAAAAGTTATAATGATTTTCCGGAAGTTCTGAAACGCCAAGGTTTGAATGACGATAATAAGGCGTGGTTCTTGCAGTCTATTTGCTGGAAATAAGAGTGTAGATGGACGGAATGATGAAGAGGAAATCCTTTTCGGACACTCTCCTCTTTTGTTTTTCAGGCTGAAACCTGTCAGAGACTTGACAAATGCATTTTAATGTTGTATCTTTGTAGCTCAAGGAAATGGATTTCTGCCTGATAATAACTGAAAAATTAGATAAAAATGAATATAGAAGTAGTATAATATAGTGACAATTGTTCTCTCTCTTCTTGGACTATACTAGGAAATAGAGTATCTGATATAGGCTAAGGCTGCGAATTTTGTGGAATTTGCAGCCTTTTTTGTTGTAAAAAATAGACGATAAAAGTCGAATTCGCAATTTGAGATTTTATAATAAACTTGGATACCGTTTATAATAAACTGCTCAAAAGTTTATTATAAATGTATCATACGTTTATGTACTAAGCTGTAATGATATTTGATGGAACGTTTTCCTTTGTGTGGTATCTTTTGGGATTGAGGTAATTATAATATACAAATAGTGTAGTCTCTTACTTTTACAAGATGGAGCGGAAGGCGGCTCTCTATCCCGCCCAGTTCTCTCTATCCAGATTCCGATAACTGATGGCTTCCGCCAAATGAGCGGAAAGAATCTGTTCACTTCCTTCCAGATCGGCAATGGTACGCGCTACTTTCAATATACGGTCGTATGCGCGTGCGGAAAGATTGAGGCGTTCCATTGCATTTCGCAGCAGGGAAAGTCCTTTGTCATCCGGCCGCGCATAAATGGATAATAGCTTGCTGCTCATCTGTGCATTGCAGTAGATTCCCGGATACTCAGCATAGCGTTTTTCTTGTATCTGACGTGCTTGGATGACACGTTCACGAATAGCGGCACTGGATTCTCCTCTCCGTTGGTCGGAGATCTTATCAAAGGGGACGGGAATTATTTCAATTTGTATATCTATCCGGTCAAGTAAGGGGCCTGAAATCTTATTCAAGTATTTCTGCACTTGTCCGGGACTGCATACACACGCTTTGGTCGGGTGATTGTAATAACCACATGGGCAAGGATTCATGGAGGCTACTAATGTGAAGCTGGCAGGATAATCTATACTGCTTTTTACACGGGAAATGGTGATGCGCCTATCTTCCAACGGTTGTCGTAGTACTTCGAGTACGTTTCTACTAAATTCTGGCAATTCGCTATTCTTAAAATACTTGCACCATTGTAGAAACTTTCTTATCTTTGCGAGAGGTAAAGACTATTATCTGTGCTATTATATTGCATTATAGATAGTTAGCTAATAGTCTTGATTGCAATAATATTAAATGTAACAGATATGAGAGCTGCATTTTTGATTAGGTGCTCAACTAAGAAGCAAGACTATGAGCGACAGGTAAATGACCTAACTAGACTGGCTAAGAAGTTTGGTTATACGTCAAGTGATAATATGATATTTGGTGAGCATATCACTGGTAAAGATGATGCAAGTAAGAGAGATAGGCAGTCTATTCAACGTCTAAAAGATGCTGCTATTAATAAGGAATTTGATGTCGTTTTAGTGTCGGAAGTTAGCCGAATGAGTCGTGACCCTATGTCGGGTCGGTTATATGTTAGACAGCTTATCAACATGGATATTCCTGTGTATTTTAGGGATATTGATACTTGGACTATAGACCCTGTAACTGGCAAGAAAGTTAGAGATGCTGAAACTATTATAGGTGCTGCCTTTGATGCTGCTTGGAAATACATAAAGAGTATGAAAACACAAATAGCATCTGGTAGACGTGATGAACTGGATAACAATCAAATGAGTATAGGACAGCCCTTCTTTGGTTATAAAAGATATGGTGGTAGAGATAAGGGTAAGAAGAATAGTTGGGTGATAAATGATGATGCCGCTAAAGTTGTGGTAGATGTATTTGAAGAATATGTTAAAGACGGTGCAACACTGAAATCTACAGCTTTGGCTATTACTGCCAAGTATGGTGAACAATTTAATAAGAAATTCAGCATAGGGACTATAGAGCATATTTTAACCTTTGAACCTTATTGTACTGGTATAAAGGTTGTATCTCTTACTGACCCAGATACAGAAGATGTAGATGAGTTTGAAGTCGAGATACCTACTATCATAACTAGGGCTATGTTCGATAAAGCCACCACTAAGAGAGCTACAAATAGAACTGCTAGAACTCCTTATCCAAAACAGGCTACTTATATATTGAGTAAACTTCTTAAATGTCCTATCTGTGAACACTCATTAACTCCACAGAAACGTGGTGGAGATAAGGGGGATAAATATAGATTGATGAATGGGAAGGTAGCTATTAGGTGGTCATGTATGTCGGGTATCAATAATGCTACAGATTGTAGTAGTCGCATTACAATTAGTAATGAGAAATTAGAAGCTATTATTTGGGGCTTAGTTAAACAGGAGTTAATAGGATTTGCCAATTTGAATGATGAGGATAGAGTAGCTAGGGTGGTGGAACTTACCGATAAAATAACCAATTTGGAAATGAATATAGCCAACTTTACATCTCATATATCTAACATGGATAGATTGATAGAAAGAGCTTATAGTGCTTATATGGATGCTCCGGATTCTGTAATGGATATAGCTAAAGATAAGTACTATAAAACCCTAACTAAGTGTGAGAATGAGAGAGCGGAGTGCAAGGATAAGATAGAAGCTTTAAATGTAGAGAAGTTAAGATTGGAGAATATGAGGACGTTCTTCAACCAACCTACCTTGCCAAAGGATGCCATTGAGAAGGCAGAATCAGACCCTATTAAAATGAGGAACTTAGTAATGGAACTAGTAGACAAGATATATCCTTATAGGATTACAACCTATGTATCACCAGCTACTAATAGGATAATGAAGAATGGTATAGTTCTATTGGAAGTATATACTATAAATGGAATTTATAATGTCCTATATGACGGTAATCAGAGGAATAATAAGGTAGCCTATTATATTAGCGGTAATTATGCCACATTCCAAAATGGAAAGAATAAGCTTGATGCTTATGATGCCGGAGAGTACTTTGTTATCTCTAATGCCACATTGGTGACTGAAACAGAAGATGTAGATTTAACAGTAACCTTTAATGAACTGATAAAGATATGTATGCAGAATGGTTGGGAAATAGATTATACTTACAAGATGTAATATTTCACTGAATATAATTATTAACTAGTAAATGTGGTTGATTAAATTGAAAATGAGGTTGTGCCAATGTCTTGACACAACCTCACGAAAGATGCTATTGGGCGTTTAATGCAGCTAAAGCTGCTTCTAAAGCTTCTTTAGACATGCCACTCAATAACTGTGCTTGACTTGAATGTTTCAGTTCTGTACAGTTCTTAATCCATTCACTGTAAACTGCTATTCTTGCATCACACCAAGAAACAAGGTCGGAAGCTGTTGCTCCCTCTTTATACCACATTCCATAAGTTCTATGCATTTCTGCACGTTTACGTTCTTCAGCACTCTTTACATTTGCATTTTCCAAATTTGACATAGTTTTAATTATTAAGTTAATAATACATTTATTACCAGCAAACCTTACTGGATATTCAGATTATAAGCTAGTAAATTAACTATTATCTGGAAATGCGTTGCAAATGTAGTATGAAATTTAATAACCTCAAAGGAATAATAAGGATTTCTTGTATGATAATTAATTCTTATATAATAATTGATTTATACGTAATATTGTATCTAGCCTATCAAGTATTATCTAAACAAGTTATTTGAATGGCTAGGTAATAATATTACTATTCCCTACTAGTAGGGTCAAGTACATAGGAATTTACTAGCGGAAGGTAGGGTAGGATATATAGGCATACAGAGACTTTATATCCTACGTTTCTTATCATATCCCAGATTATAGAACTTCTTAAACATCTCCCAAATGTAGCCAATAAATCCAATTATGATGAATGGCAGGAAAGGCAGAAGAAGGCTACTCCAACCATATCCCAAACACAGCCCTATAATTACGCCTATGACATATAAGGCTGTTATAATTCCGCAACCTATCATTACTCCTCTTCCTCCTGCCATTACGTATTTAATTGGAGCATTAGGAGTGAAGAAGTCTGGTTCTTTATTCTCTGATTGATTATTATTCATATTAGTTTATTTATAGTTACGAGATATTAGTTTAATTCTTATCTTTGTAGTAGAATTTCATAAAAGTTGCTAGTTATGGGTGTTCTATTGGTTACAGGTATTTTGAAGGAGATAACATGTTTACAAGCTGTTGCTGATGATGAAGCGTGTAAATATGGTTACGAGTCGTGGATAGCCTACTGTTATAAAACCAATATATTTACAAGATTCATTACTATATGCCCTTGCTGTAAGAAGTCATTTACTAATGACAACCCTGCTGTTGGTGGGCATGTACTTGCTGAATACGGACGACTAAATGCAGAAGGTAGACTTATTTATACCGAGTGTCTTACTCCTATCTGTAAGGAGTGTAATGACAGTTATAAGAATCATCAGGCTTTGAAAGTATTTAAAGTCCGTGGTTATCATTTATGTCGAGTACCTAATAAGCCACCTAAACGATAAACTTTAACATCAAAGAATATATCTTAATGATTAAATCTAATAGAACAAGAATACAGCTCGACTTCTTGTGAAGTTACTCATTAGTAAGTAGTTAAACAAATGGCGGTATGTTAATCAATCGTTAAATAATAGCTTGTCTAACATCTCCTTTAGTTGTTTGGGTAACTTCTTTCTAGGGTTACAGTTTACAGGATTGTCAACCTTTACTAGTTCATTCTTATCATTCAGTTCGTATCTAGTTACACGATACTGTTGCTTCTTGTTTCTTTTCATATTCATAATTTACCTCCATTCTTATATCCTAGTTTACCTAGCTCATTTACTTAGATTTGGGTATAAATATCTCCTTACCATTCTCATCGTATTCTGCTTTAAATGGGTTAAGAATCTCTTCATGCCCAGTTAAGCAATCAGTATCATCTTCATCTTTTACACCTGTATCATACTCATCATCGAATAAGAATGGTACCTCTCTCTGTACAAGTCTTCTGTCTCCAGTCTCTAAGTTAGTTACATAGTACGTACCCATATTAATATAGGTGTACTCTTTACCGTCTACAACCTCTGTATAAGGATATTCTTCCATAATATTACTCTCTATTATTTATAATTGCTGGAGCTGCCAAACTCCACCCATATTTATTAAACTGTTTAACAAATTCTTCTCTTTTATCAGGTTTAAGTAAATTATTAAAGAGAATGTCCAAGTGAGAACCACCATGACCACTAGCTCTGCCCTGTTTGATTACCTGATTTACTGCATCAGCATCCTTAAAGTTAGGTAATCCAGATTTACCTGCTCTCTGCTCTAATTCTATTAATGGGTGTAACTGGGCGTTAAACTCACCTGGGTCAGTTAAGTACTTATACACCTTTCGAATTTCTTTTATATCATTCTTAGGATATCTCTTTACCATTGATGCTACAAACTCGTCTTCTGATACTATATTGTCCTTCATTAAAGCTTGTAGCCTAGGGTTGGCAAATAACGCATCATCAACAGAACCTTTAATTCCACTCAATGCTGCTTGATAATTCTCAATTGCGTGTTTGAACTCATGTCCTACTGAATTAGGTGGGAAGTCAGCGAGTATATCTATGTCTATATAATCGTAACTAGGATTCTTCATTATATCTGGATGAGTTAATGTTTGAGGATTGCGTATTGGATATCCTTGTATATCTAAAGTTCCAGGTTTAGGTGATTTAACCCTTAACTTTCCTTGTTTGGCAGCTTCTTTAAAATCAGTAACAGCCTTAACATATTGAGTACCTAATTCTTTATCTATATCAGCAAGTTTCTGCATGGTTTCTGAATTATCTATGTATTCTATAAAGTTAAGATAGTCACGATTTACATCATCTACGGTTCTCTTATACACCTTACTAGGATAGTATGCATCCACTTTAGGCTTAGCTCCTTTCTTAAACACTCTACCATTCTTCAAATCATCTCTAAGACTAAAGATTACTTGGTTATTAGAATATCCATTATCATATACATTATTAAAGATTACCCCGTCAGCACTCATCTTATCAGCTGCTCGTTCTAATGCTGCTCTGTTAGGTACGTCACCTACAGTAACTATTGGTCTCTCTAACTCTAAATCACCTTCTACTCTGTAAGGTCTCTTGGCAAATCTCTCTCTAGCCTTAGCTGCTTTCTCTGCCTTACCTGGTATAGAGTGATTAGCTGCTGTTCTTGGATTGCCAAATTTACCTTGATACCATATACCAGCTTCAGGAGCGCCTTCATGAATAGCATCCCACCTTTCTGGAAAGTATAACTTTGGGAATCCAGCACTGTTCTTGTCATGTACTACATGTATGGATTGTCTAGGTCCCCAACCTACATTATTAGGTAGCGCATTATTAGGAGTAGCTAAATGCTTAGATTGCCTTTTAAACTCCTTACCAACTGCACGTTTAGCCATTTGCTTACCTGCATATCTACCTGCCATAGATGCACCTTTACTAAGTAAACTACCTAATCCTGTTGCTAGTGTAGCATAGTCTGTAAAGGTAAGGATTCCATTTAAATTATGCAAACCTTCTTCATACTTCTTTGCTTGCATATAATCATCATATCCTTTACTAGCTGCTTCATGTGCTTGTTGATGCTGCCAAGGACTTTTAGCATCAGAGGTTACTATAGGCTGTTCGGATTGCCCATATATGTTTATCATGGACTGAATATGTTCAGCTGGAGTAGCCTTTCTAATTCTATTCGGAATATTGGGTCTATAGTCTCTAATTGCATCACGTCTATTAATAGGTTGTGCAGGTTCTTGATATTTAATAATCATACCATTCTCACCTTTAGGAATACCATTATATACCCCAGTAAGCACTTTAGCATAATTAGTAGCTTCTGCATATCTTCTTATACGAACATTCAACCTTTCTGATACTAGGGTATTATATACAAATATATATCTTATAAAGGTTGAATACTATTCCGCATGAAATTTACCGTACTCCTTTACTAATGGTGTTGGAATATAGATAATATCTTCACACCCATTTGGTCTCTTAGTTCTATCTAAAGCCAAGAACTCTCTATTGTCATACCTAAAGAAGCCAATAGTGGTTACTAGTCTTTCTTCTTGATATACACCTTCCCACATTAATTCTCGTCTCATCGGTCCGTCCCACCTTTTATCCCAAGATACCCACATAGGGTCTCCTGCTTTATATCCCTGTTCATGCAGATTTAATCGTTTCTTACTCATCATTCATTCCGTTTATAACATTTACCAATTATCCATTTTGTAAATAAGTAGAGTAGTATTATAGCTACGCTGATTAATAAGATACGTTCTATACATGGCAATATACTATTCTTAACTAGTAGATGATATGTAATGCCTTTATATTTATACCACCAATAAGACTGTATTGCTTGTATAATACATTCTATTACTATTAATAACCACAATACCACTCTAATTACTTTCATTTCTTATCTAAATTAATACTTCCTCTAATATTAAATTTCTTCCCTGGTATAGCCCACTCATAGCCATTAAAGTCATATATATCACGATAATTCATCGTTCTGTTCTTAGAGTCATACTGTACAGTATAATTCTTTAGAATATTTAATGGTGTATTGTATTCATGAGCTCCATTAATAAGTCTCCCATTCTTAATCAAATTCCTGCTGTTATGACTATATTCGTTAAGAACAGTTGGTTCACCAGTATTATAGGTCTTTCTTAAAGAATCTAAGTTCTGTTTATCTAAGTTTATGAGCCCAGTAACTAGCTGCCAATCTTTACCCATTATATTCTTAGATTCAGCAATTTTAGTCTCCCTTGCTATTCTGTCCTTTAGTAGAGTTGTATCAACAGGTATCTCCGCTTCTATGTCAGAAGGCAATCTAACACTACCGTCTTCATTAGAAGGAAGGAATTTACTATCATAAGATAACCCTAATCTCTTCCTCCAACCTGCATCTGCAACCGAATCTGTCACTATATAATCCATTTCGTCTGGATTAGCTACTTGTTTGTAAGCCGCCCTAGCTGCTTTGGCAGTTGCTACATACCACGGTGGAGTGTTCCAAGTTGCGTCAAATGTACTATAAATAGCTCTATTTCGTTTTGGAACATTCTTATCTTCATCTGTTCTTATCGCAGACCTATTAATAGGTTGTGCTGGTTCTTGATATTTAATAATACCACCTGCTTTGAAACTATTATACACGCCTCTTAATGAATTGGCATACTCCTTAGCTTCTGCATATCTTCTCTTACCTTTATTAGAACCAGTAAGCTTAGCTACAAACTTATTAATATCATCATTCTCATCAAAGTCATATAGTCTCTTTAAGAATTGTATCTTATCTGCTGCATACTCATCCATAGAATTATAAGACCTAAACTTCTGCTTAATAGCTTCACCTTTAGCATTTTTATCATTACCAGTTACATAATCACCTTTCCATGAACTACCAGTAGTTAAATTACCAAAGTTGTACTTACCTTGTGCAGATTTACCCCAACTAGATTCTAATGCGTCTTGTGCTAATAACATTCTAATTGCATTATCATTAGTAATACCTGCCTTCTTATAGGCATTAATAAGTTCTGTAGACCATTGCTTTCTGTTAGTATATGGACTCTTCCAAGTTGAGTTGGCAGTAACAGGTTTATCGGTAACAGGTTTACTAGCTACTGGCTTATTAATTACTGGCTCTGCTGTAGGATTATTAGCTACTACATCAGTTTCTTCAGTATCTCTTACTGGTACTACTAAAGCTTCTGGTTTATCGTAAGTTGTATTATAATTATACTCACTAAATGGATTAATAGGATTAGTAATATCAGTGTAATCTATTGTAGGATTACTTACTGGATTATAACTTACGAACTTCATTCCTTGTTGAGCTTTCTTGATTCGCTTCTTATAGGTTGGGCGACTTGATTTGATGAACTTCTTGCGCATGTCTCGTTTGCCATTTATAAATATTCAACCTTTCCGGCATAGGGGTATTATATATAGATATATGACTAAGAAAGGTTGAATATTATATTAACAGCATGAGTATGATTCAATAAGGAAATAGTAATCCAACTATCTTCTTAAATACATCACCTGCCATTAGTTCACCACTTGCAGGTAATCCAGCCTTATTAATAGATACAATGATACTATACTTGGGATTATCAGTAGGAAAGTAACCACAGAACTCTACCGCATACATATCCTTAGTACTATCCTCATTAGTAGATAATGAACTAGTTCCCTGCATACCTGCAACTACTACCTTATCAGACTTGGCAGGTTGACATAATCCGTCAGTAATATTAAATACTAGAGCTTTCTTCAAACTATCAATACTAGCCCTACTTGCTATTTGGGGATTAATAACTACTACACTATCCTTATATAGTTGAGGCTGTATCATCTTCCCATTGTTAGCAATAGCATTATAGAAGGTTAGTATTTGGATTGGCGATATTTGTTGATTATATCCAATACTTGACCATGCAAAATCACTCTTAGCCCAATTGTTATCTTTAGGAGTTACAATGTGTGCAGGCTTTAGATTGGCTATTCCTGTGATACTATCTGGCTTACCATAGCTCATATTAGCTAATAAATTAAAGTATGCTTGGGGATTATTACCAAATGCTTTCTCCATTGTCTTATAAATGGCAATATTGGAACTAGCTGCCAATCCTTCTTGTACTGTAAGCTCACCATATCCACCTCTATGCCAATTATGGTCTTTAAGCTCTCTGCCATGAACTTGATAGATACCATTTCCAGTATCAACCTTATCACTCAACTTCACCTTACCAGTTTCTAAAGCTACCAATAGCGATATTGGGTGCATCAGACCAGTAGACTGCCATACAGAGAAGTTCTCACATGATTGGTAGTTCGTACTGTCTTTCTTAGTAAGTCCAACCAGAGCTTTTATTTGCCCTGATTGAACTTCCATTACTATAGCCTGCCCAGATAAAGCATCGAGTTCAGATAGTTTATTCTCCAGTAGAGAAGTTACATTTACTTGTAATATACTATCTATTGTGGAGATATTCTCTGTAACTTGTTGCCTAGATTGGCAGGAAACTAATAAGAACAATATTATTAACGCTATAAATTCGTTCTTCATTACCTTAGAGTAGTTTCTGTATTAGTTGTTCCATTCTTTACATACAGAGCAATTAGGGTCATGAATATTCTTTCCGTCTTTTAGTATAAATTGATGTTCATAGTACCCTTCTTTCTCTAGTTGTTTACACTTCTTACAGGTAGGATGATGCATTCCTTCTCCGCTTTGTGGTGTCCCATCTCTATTGTAAAACATTATATATTCATGTCCATCCGGTTTCGTAACTTTCTTACTACCTGCCAGTTTCTCATCATTTGGATAGAATACACCGTCCCTATAAGTACCACCCTTTCCTTTACAACTGAATAATGTAATTAGTGCAAATATTACACAGATGTACAATATGTTTACATTTGGTCTCTTCATTGTAAATTCCTCCTTAGCTGATTAATATATAGTTAACCCCTTTGGGATATTAAATAATAATTGTCAATAAATAACTGCGATATTTATGATTAGAATATAATTGTCACAGGCTTATTATTGATTTTAGTATTGCCGTAATATTTCTTCTTAGGATAGTCCTTTAACAGATAATTCTTTGTTTCCTTAGGAATATTGGGATTAGCTATGTCGTCTTCAATCTTACGCATAGGTACATATATACTCATCCATTTGTCTTTATTGAGTATAGCATAATCATCATACAGAGCTATGGCGGTAATTTTACCATTATCTTGTACTTTAATCTTAATAATTACACTGGTATTACTAAAACCTCTAGCTTCTCCATTTACATTTCTAATCTCATCTGCATATATGATACTTGAAATTAGAATCATCACATACAATAGAATTACTTTCTTCATATCATTAATAGATGCCCTTTTGTTCCTTAACAGGCTTTTAGTTATTAATTATAGTGTGAGGAACACAACATAGAGTTGCACACTTCTTTAATAAAGAACTGTTGAGTAGTAAAATAGACTGTCTGTTTCTTATATACCTGTATTTATGCCAACCTGTTCCCTATAGTTGGCTATTACATATAGAAAGGTGTGGGAACACTATTTGCTTTATCCTTGTAACGGGCTCTCGCATTGCCTTTGCTGTGGATAAAACAATAGCAACCCACACCAAGCGGCATATAGAAACTTTACAAACGTAAGGTAAGTATATATCCAAAGTGCGGGTGCTATTGCTATCATCTTCACAGCGTTTCAAATTTGCGAGATTTGTTACAAGAAGATAATT
>ERZ857775.1216-NODE-1216-length-31823-cov-12.576051_pt1 | contig 31823 bp, 24 predicted proteins | sample MGYA00519698_ERZ857775 | MGnify/ENA primary metagenome ERZ857775 (study PRJEB31778, sample SAMEA3449363) | human gut metagenome | biome: human gut; feature: human-associated habitat; material: faeces | place: United Kingdom | collected 2010/2012 ...
AAGGAGGCTTATGACGCAGTATTGGACCAAAATGCTTATGAAATCTGATTCTGCGACTGAATCAGTGCTCCCCTCAAAAATCCGAGGCCCTGAAGGGGCCTAATGTGTCTCTTCCGTAAAATGCCGCCTTTCGGCGGCGCCTTTGCACAGCAAAGGCCTATCCTCACCCCTATCGGGGAGCTCCTTCCAGTGGAAGTAGCCTGCGTTACGGGATTTCCCTCCTGCCGCATAAATCACGCTGAACATTCTGCTGAATTGGCCGCTACGCGGCCACCAAAGGGGGCGGGCCCTTCGGGCCCGAAGGCTGCAGCCGCTGCGCGGCTATGATTATAAAGTCAGCGTTACGGGACTTGCTTTTATGTCTCCAGTGGTGCATGACAAAGAGCCGGTGTTCCTCAGGGTTTTGAGAAAATGATTTACATTTTTTCACAGCCCCTTTTGTATACATAAATTTTTACGAAAATTGGCCAAATGACAGTCCGCTTCCTGCCTCTACGTCATTTCGAGCGATACTGCATGTGGTGATGGATGACAATGTCTTTTGTTCTATTGAGGCTCTGAGCCCCGAAATCTCCCGCGCAATGAGGTTTATACTATCGTGAAATGAGATTTCTCCACTCCACTGCCGACCGTCGAAATGGCAGTGAGGTGGAGTGGCAGCGCTGTCATTTCTATATTTTTCAAAGCCCCCTTCCTGAGGAAGGGGGCTCCGCAGGCGGTCAGCACACAGCTGATACACCTTCTATCATCTAATATCTATCATATAATTTCTATCGTCTCACTCTTATCCTAATTTTCCCTGGGCTTCCAGCACTTTTTCTGCAGCTCCCATGATGGCCAGCTGGGCGGATTCGAAGGTGAGGCCGCCCTGGAAGTACATGACGTAGGGCGGGCGCACAGGGCCGTCGGCGGACATTTCAATGGTGGATCCCTGGACAAAGGTGCCTGCTGCCATGAGGATGGGGTCTACGTATCCCGGCATAGGTCCCGGCACAGGGGTGGCGTCGGAGTCTACGGGAGACCAGTTCTGGATGGCTTCAGCGAAGCGGCACATATTTTCTTCGGAGTCCAGTGTGACCGTAGTAATGAGGTCAGTACGAAGATGACCCGGTTCGGGGCTTGTCTTGAAGCCGATGAGCTTGAAAACCGCAGCGCAGAATTCAGCGCTCATCATGGCCTGTCTTGTCATGTGTGGCGCCAGGAATAGGCCTTCGAAGAAGGGGCGGTAGGAAGCGGCGTAGGAGCCCATTTCAGCGCCCAGTCCCGGGGCTGTCCATACGTAGGAGCAGAGTTCCACCAGGTCTTTTCTGCCGCAGATGTAGGCACCGGTGGGAGCCAGGCCGCCGCCGGCGTTTTTAATGAGGGAACCGGCGGTAATGTCGGCGCCCAGTTCGATGGGCTCTTCTTTATTTGTAAATTCACCGTAGCAGTTATCCACAAAGCAGATGGTTTCCGGGTTCTTTGCTTTCACCGTATCAATGATTTTCTTAATATCTTCAGGGAAGAGGGAGTCCCTCAGCATGTAGCCCCGGGAGCGCTGGATCTCTACAAGCTTCGTATTTTCATCCACCGCGTCCGCAATGGCTTTGAGGTCATAGGTATTTCCCTTAAGGGGCACTTCTTTGTAGTGAACGCCTTTGGAAATCAGATTTCCCGGAGCATTTCCTGTAATGCCGATGACACTTTCCATGGTATCGTAGGGAGCTCCTACCGCAGACACCATGGTGTCGCCGGGCTGGAGAAGGGCCAGAAGGACCGTAGCCAGGGCATGGGTGCCGGATACGAACTGGGGACGCACCAGGGCGCTTTCTGCGTGGAATATGTCGCACCAGATTTCTTCCAGCTTCTCTCTGCCCGGGTCGCCGTAGCCGTAGCCGTTGGAGGGGGCAAAGTGGTAGGCGGAGAGGTGATGTTTGCGGAATGCGGTTAATACTTTTTCTGTGTTGAAGAGAGAAATCTCTTCCATTTCATGAAAAACAGGCGCACAAAGAGCGAGCGCCTCTTTCTGTACCTGTTCAAGTTTTTGATTCATTTGTTAGTCTCAGATCCTTTGAATAGTAGATATTGCGTGCTTGTAAATCAGCTGGGAACGGTTTTCGCTCACCAGAAGAACGGTGAAGCTGTCGAAGGATTTGACCTTCCCCTTCAGCTGTACGCCGTTCATGAGAAATATACTGACCGGAACATTTTCTTTTCTGGCTTCATTCAGAAATGTGTCCTGCAGATTCATTTTTCCTTCCATCTTGTTTCTCCTCCAAAATATGAAATGACATAGGCCTTGATTTCCCTGTACCATATGTCTTCCTCTGATGGGCTGCGTTCCACCCAGTGAATATATGGCATTCTTCTGTACCAGGTCAGTTGTCTTTTGGCAAAGTGCCGGGTATTTTTCTGAATCAGCTCTTCTCCTTCCTCAAGGGAGAGTTCTCCTTTCACCACGGGAATCATTTCTTTATAGCCGATTCCTTTCAGTGACTGTGCTTTTTCAGAAAGACCGGAGGAAAGAAGCTTTCTCACTTCCTCCGGCAGTCCATTTTCCATCATGCGGTGGACTCGCTTATTTATTCTATCATATAAAACGGCTCTGTCCATAGTAATTCCTATAACCGGGCCGTCATACAGGAGAGAATCGGATTTAAAAGGCTCCTTTTTCCCCTCCCCCGCCTCCAGAAGCTCCAGTTTCCGTATCATGCGCTGGGCGTCAGGGGGAATATCCTTTTCTCCTTTTTCACGAAGCAGGGCTTCCAGTCCTTCCCTGCCCTTTTCTTCCCATACCTTTTCAAACTTCTTTCTTCCCTCTCCCTTGGGGAGGAAGGTGTAGCCCTCCAGAAGTCCCTGGATGTAAAGGCCTGTGCCGCCGCAGACGATAGGAATCCGTCCCGCTTCATTTTCCTCATGAATGATTTTTGATGCTTTTTCCTGGAAATCGGCGGCAGAGTAGGGTTCGTCAGGCTCCAGCTCATCCACCAGGAAATGGCGGATGCCCCGGGCTTCCTCCTTTGTCACCTTGGCGGTACCGATGTCCATGTGTTTATAAATCTGGAAGGCGTCTCCGGAAATAATGGAGGACCCCAGCTCCCGTGCCAGGTAGAGGGAAAGGTCTGTCTTCCCCGAGGCCGTGGGCCCCAGGATGGTGATAAGTTTGTCTTTTTTCATAGATCGATTACCCCGTAAGCCGTAGACTGTCCCTTGTGAGAATGGACGGAAGAAAAGAGATGGTTTTGAAATAAAGGCGAAAAGGGCCTTTCTTTTACTATAATTCTTTTTCCTGCAATATGCAAAGCCAGGGTAAGGATTCCTTCATCCAGCCGGTCATAGGACGCAGCCTTCCGGAAGCCCTCCATGCGGTTCACTTCCCTTTTCACCGGCAAACGGAACATGGTGTCAAAGTAAATGACATCAAAGCTCTTGGGCTCTGCGTTCTCCAGAAAATGGCGGAAATCCTCATGAAGGAGGCGGATACGGCGAAGCGCTTTTGTGAGGCTCTCCTCTTTTTTATCGGTAAAGGAAGCAAGGCCTGCCCGTCCGATTTCATAGAGGGGAATGCTTTTTTCAAGGGCAGTGACCTGTCCCCTGTCTCCCAGAAACCAGCTGAGGACCGTAGAGTCTCCGCCCTGGCCGAAGGTGGCATCCAGCACGGACACCGTGCCTTCCGGAAGAAGGCGGCAGAGGCGGTCCTCATGCCCCCTTCTCATCTGCTCGCATCGGAGCACGGCGGTCCCCAGATGAAAACGGTACTCCTCGCCGCCAATCCAGAAGGAGGGCTGCTTTTTCCCGTAAATCAGAAATCCTTCCTTATGACAGCGCGCTCTCATGTCCTCCAGGGTGCCTTCCCGAGGCACAAAGGGAAGGGAAAGGGCTCTTCCCCTCTCTTCCGCCTCCTCCCTTACGGAGCGGCTGTAGTTTCGAATGGTGGTGACAGCAATATTCATGGCCGTTTGAAGAGCCTTCCCAATTCACCGGGTGTGAATTTCACAATGGTCGGCCGGCCGTGGGGGCAGACGAAGGGCCTTGATGTATGGAAAAGATCTTCTATCAGTTCCTTCATCTGCCGGATATTCAGGGGATCTCCTCTCTTGATGGCACCCCGACAGGCAGCGTAGGCCATCATGCGATGGCGCATTGTTTCCGGCGAAGGTACGTCTTTTTCATGGTAGGCTTTCACAATATCTCCCACAACCCTTTCCATTTCGGAAGAGGAGAGATCTTCCGGCGAACCGGTAATGCGGATCACGTCGGGGCCTGCCTGTTCAAAGGTAATGCCAAGACGGTTCAAATCTTCCCGGTGCTCGTCTAAAAGGTCCATATCCCCTGCGTCCACATGGATGAGGTAGGGAATCAGGATTTCCTGCACCGGAATGCCTTCTGCCTTTTCCGCCAGATGGTCATAGCGCACCCTTTCATGGGCGGCGTGCTGGTCGATGATGAGAAGGTCTTTCCCATGCTGGCAGAGGATGAAACAGTCCGATACCTGTCCCAGCGGAATCACCGGATCCGTTTCCACCTTTTCTTCAAAGAGGGGCTCCGCTTTCATCTCATCCTGCTGACGGGGCTCTTCCTTTCGGAAATCCGCAAACACCGAGACATTGGAGAAAAGATCCTTTCTGTCTGTGTCCGGCGTAAAGGAGAGAGTCCTATTTTCCTCACTTTGGCGGAAGGGTGGCGTTCCTCTCCGGCCCATATAGGATGAGGGCTGAGGTTCTCCCCAGGAAGCAGCAGGCCTTGTTTCTTCCGAAAGACCGATATCCGGCTTCCCCGTAGGCGCTTCTTCCACTTTGATTGAGCCGGGAGCAAAATCTTTTTCCTCCACCACCTGGTGGCCGGGGTCATGAATCATTTCCCTGGCAATGGTATCGGCGGTGGACTGGGATGTCAGCGTCCCCAGCACGCCGTGGTACACCATACGGAAAATGGACTGTTCATCGGAAAATTTGATTTCCCGTTTCTGGGGATGCACGTTCACATCAATGCTTTCCGGCGGCACGGTAAAAGACAGCACCATAAGGGGATAACCGTTTTTCGGAAGCAGGGAATGGTAAGCATTATCCACTGCCTTGGACACCACTGCGCTTTCCACCACCCTGCGGTTGATGATAATAGTCTGGTACTGGCGGCTGCTTTTCAGGAGAGAGGGCTTTGAAATGAGACCTTCCAGAGTTACGTTTTCTCCATCCTCCTCCACCGGCAGCATTTCACCGGCGGTTTTCGTGCCGTAAAGGGCGGAAATCACATCCACCAGCCTGCCGTTTCCCGGAGTTTCAATCACCGTTCTGCCGTTATTGATGAGGCGGAAAGCAATGTCCGGATTGGCCAGGGACAGTTTCCCCACCATACTGTTGATGCGGGACGATTCTGTTCTCTCCGATTTCAGAAATTTCTTTCTGGCAGGCACGTTATAGAAAAGATCCCGCACTTCCACCGTGGTGCCGGCAGGAGTGCCTGCAGGCTTCACTTCCGTGATTTCCCCGCCGGTCATTTCCACTGCCGTGCCTTCCGTATCTTCATGCCTTCTGGTAGTAATGGTGGCCCTGGAAACGGAGGCGATACTGGGAAGGGCTTCGCCCCGAAATCCCAGAGACGCAATGTGGTAAATATTATCCACAGAGGAAATCTTGCTGGTGGCATGGCGGATAACGGAAAGCCTGGCGTCTTCCTCCGTCATGCCGCAGCCGTCATCGGTAACCCGGATATAGGTCATGCCGCCGTCGGCAATTTCCACTTCAATGGAAGAGGCACCGGCGTCCACTGCATTTTCCACCAGCTCCTTCACCGCATTCACCGGCCGTTCCACCACTTCACCGGCGGCAATCTGGTTGGCTGTCACCTCATCCAGTATATGAATCACTGCCATTATCGGGCCTCCTTGGCTTCCTTACTTAAGCGGAATAAGATTTCCATGGCTTCAATGGGGGTCTTGCTCATAACATCCATATCCGCCAGTTCATCAATAATCGGGGAAGTGAAAAGGTCAAAGCCCATGGGCTCTTCCTTCTTTGCTGCCTTCACCGGCACAGGCCCCTTTCCTTCCTCTTCCAGTCCTTCCAGAATATCATCTGCCCGCTTCAAGAGAGATTCGGGAAGGCCTGCCAGCCTTGCCACATGGATGCCATAGCTCCTGTCGGCGCAGCCGGGAACGATACGGCGCAGGAAAGTGATTTCCTTTCCCCTTTCCTTCACCGACACCGTATAGTTTTTAATATGGCTGCTCGTATCTGCCATAACGGAAAGTTCGTGGTAATGGGTAGCGAAAAGGGTAAAGCCGTGAATCTTTTCATCAATATACTCCACCACCGCCCGGGCAATGCTCATGCCGTCGTAGGTACTGGTGCCCCGGCCGATTTCATCCAGAAGGATAAGGCTGTTTCTGGTGGCATGGCGAAGGATATGGGACACTTCCTGCATTTCCACCATGAATGTACTCTGGCCGGTAGAAATATCATCCGTAGCGCCAACCCTTGTGAATATCCGGTCCACCGGCGAGAAGGAAGCACTTCTGGCAGGAATGAAGGAGCCTGTCTGGGCCATAATGGTCAAAACCGCCACCTGCCGCATGTAGGTGGATTTGCCCGCCATGTTCGGGCCTGTAATGACCAGAATTTCCTGGTTCTCATGGTTGAGCTCCGTATCATTGGGCACAAACATTTCCCGCTTCAACGCGTGCTCCACCATGGGATGGCGGCCGTCCTTAATGGAAATACGGCCTTCCCGGCTGTTCGTAATCCGGGGCCTGGTATAGCGGTCCTTCAGCGCCGCCCTGGCAAGGCTGGCGATACAGTCCAGCTCCGCCAGTGCCCTTGCCGTTTTCTGCATATCCGGAATTTCCGGACGGATTTCCGCCTTCACTGCCTGGTAAATCTTAAGCTCCAGCTCCTCCGTTTTTTCCTTTGCCGTCAGCGCCTTGGCCTCGAACTCCTTCAGCTCCGGCGTAATGTAGCGCTCCGCATTCACCAAAGTCTGCTTTCTCATATAATAGGGCGGAATGGGAATCTTATTGGCATTGGAAATTTCGAAATAGTAGCCGAACACATTATTAAAGCCGATTTTCAGCTTAATGCCGGTTTTTGCCTTTTCTTTTTCCTCCAGGTCTGCAATATACTGCTGGCTGTTTTCGGAAAGGGAGCGCACCTCGTCCAGTTCTGCAGAGAAGCCTTCTTTAATATACTTTCCGTCACGGATATTTCCGGTGCCGTTTTCATTCATGGAACGGTCCAGAAGATCAAACACCGGGCCATGAAGGCCGATCTGGCTGTTCAGCTTCTTCAGAATCACAGAACCGGCGCCGGACAGAAGATGTTTAATTTCCGGAATCATGCGAAGACTGGCTTTCAGGGCAAGCAGATCTTTAGGGGAAGTGGAATTCGCTTCAATACGGGAAAGAATGCGTTCAAAGTCGAAGACCTGGGACAGCATGTCCTCCAGATTCGTGAGTTCCGTCATGTGGTTCGTCAGCTCTTCGATGCCATCCTGCCTGAGAATGATACGGTTCACATCCGTCAAAGGCCGCTCCAGCCACCGCCTCAAAAGCCTGGCCCCCATGGCCGTATGGGTGTAGTCCAGAAGTTCCAGAAGCGTTCCCTTCCGTCCGCCGTCCCGCATATTGCGGGTAATTTCCAGATTTCTGAGACACTCCTCCGAAAGGGTTAATGTATGATCCTCCCGGATGGGAAGCACCGAATGAAATACGGACACGTCGGACTTCATTACATCTTTGATATAGGCGGAAAGGCGGCGGAACACCGTCTTCACATTGTCATTTTCAAGGGAAGCTGCAGCATCAGGAAGATTCCCTTCCTCCTCCCCTTCCGCCCGGGACATAAGGCAGGACCCCAGACGGGCAGCTGCAAAACCGGTGAGTTTCCCGTAGAAATCATCGGATACACTGCACACCGCCTCGGCAGGAGAATAGACGGAAAGCATATCAAAGAAATCGTCCCTTTCCTTCTTTTTATCCCAGACACCCCACCAGCATTCGCCGGTGGACACATCTGCCAGCACTGCGTCCAGTTCCTTATCTTCTTCCAAAATATAAATCAGGTAATTGTTGGACTTATCGGCAATGGAATTTTCAAAAAGAATGGTGCCCGGCGTGATGACACGAATCACATCCCGCTTCACCAGCCCCTTTGCCTTCTTCGGATCCTCCAGCTGCTCACAGATGGCCACCTTGTAGCCCTTCTGGATCAGACGGTAAATATAAATTTCCGCTGCATGAAATGGAACGCCGCACATAGGCACCCGTCCCTCGGCGCCTGCGTTCTTCCCGGTAAGCGTAAGCTCCAGTTCATGGGATGCAGTCACAGCATCGTCATAAAAAAGCTCATAGAAATCGCCCAGCCGGTAAAAAAGAAGACAGTCCTGATACTTGTCCTTCACCTGTTTATATTGTTCCATCAAAGGCGTTTTCGCCATGTCATCACCCCGTTCTGTTGGTTGGATTGTCTTAGGGAAGCGCTGATTCAATCACTGTCTGCTTTTATTCTTGGATTTTATGCAATGCAAGGAATGGGACAACGCGAATAGCGAGCTATTTAAGGAGTCCCATGACGAAGCAGTGCATAAAAATCCTTTTAAAAGCAGACTCTATGATTTAATCAGTGCTTCCTTAGAGGGATTGTTGACGGCCCGACAGGCCGCAGGGGCTTTGCTCTTCGGGCAAAAGGTTGTGTAGAAGGGTTGCATTCGCTGTCGCTCAGGGGACAGAATAGGGCCTCTCTATTCGTACCCTTAGAGTCATATGGCCCACCAATTACCAGCAACCAGCTACCAGCTACCAGCTACCAGCCACTAGCTCACTAGCTCACTAGTACACTAGCCCACTAAATAACAATATTTCACATCAAAGGAGAACCTTATGATTTTATTTGACGGCGGCATGGGGACCATGCTGCAGAGATTCGGTCTGGAGGCAGGAAGCTGCCCTGATTATTACAATATTTCTCATCCCGATGTGGTTCAGCAGATTCACAAGGCCTATTGGGATGCGGGAAGTGAGTTTATTACTACCAATACTTTCGGCGCTTCTCCCATGAAGCTTGCCGATTATGACCTGTCGGGTCAGGTGGAGGCCATCGCTTCCGCTGCGGTGCGGAATGTACGGGCTGCCTGCGGGGACAGGGTGAAGGTGGCCGGGGACATGGGGCCTACGGGCAAGTTTATCAAGCCCATCGGGGATTTGTCCTTTGATGAAACCTGTGAAAATTATTTCCGCCTGGCCAAGGCGCTGGCCGATGCGGGAGCGGACTGCCTGATTATTGAAACCATTATCGACATCCAGGAAATGAAGGCAGCGCTGATTGCGGCCAAGGCAGCCTGCGGGCTGCCGGTAATCTGCCAGATGTCCTACTCAGAGGACGGGCGCACCATTCCCGGCACGGATCCCGCCACCGCCACCATTCTTCTGGACGCCATGGGAGCCGATGTGATCGGCGCCAACTGCTCCGTGGGCCCTGACAAGCTGCTGGATGCAGCCCGCCAGATGGTTTCTATCACCAATAAGCCTATCATCATCCAGCCCAATGCCGGCATGCCGGTGCTGGAAAACGGGGAGACCCGCTATCCGCTGGAGCCGGAGGAGTTTGCCTCCTACGGGCCGAAGTTTGCTGAAATCGGCGTTTCCTACCTGGGCGGCTGCTGCGGCACCACGCCGGATCATATCCGCGCCCTGAAGGAAGCCCTGCAGGATGTACCGGTGGCAAAGCCCCGGGAGGTGAAGCCTTTCACTGCCCTCACCTCCCGCACAAGAACCGTATACATCGGTGATGCGTATGCACCTGTCAAAATCGGGGAACGCATCAATCCTACGGGCCGCCGGAAAATGAGGGAAGATATCCAGCGCGGCAGTTTCGTTTCCGTAAAGAAGGAAGGACTGGCGGAGGTAGCCGCCGGTGCGGATGTGCTGGATGTGAATATGGGCGTCCCGGGCATTGACCAGCGGGATGCCATGGAAACTGCCATTTCCCAGCTGTCCATGCTCTGCCCGGTACCCCTTTCCATCGACAGCACGGATCCCCAGGTCATTGAAAGGGCGCTGAAGATGTACCCCGGCCGCCCGCTCATCAATTCCGTGAATGCGGCGGATGAGGAAATCATGGATAAGGTGCTGCAGCTGGCAAAGAAGTACGGCGCCGCCCTTCTCTGCCTCCCTCTGGAAAAGGGAAATCTGCCGAAAACGGCGGAGGAACGAATCCGCATCGCCCGCCGCATCATCGATAAGGCGCTGGCAGCGGGCCTTCGGAAGGAGGACCTTCTGCTGGATCCTCTGGTCCTTACCATCGGTTCTTCCGACACCGGCGCCAGGGAAACACTGCGGACCATTTCCCTGTATAAGAAGGAATTCGGCCTCCCCTGCGTCATGGGCACCAGCAACGTTTCCTTCGGTCTTCCCGCCCGCCCGCGGATTAATGCGGCCTTCCTCACCATGGCCTTTGCCTGCGGCATGAACGCCCCCATTATCAACCCCCTGGACCAGGGCATCCAGGATGCCTTCGTCAATGCCCGGCTCCTTCTGGGCTTCGACCCCGGCGCCCAGGATTTCATCAAGGCAGCCGCCGTTTCGGAAGAGCCCAAGGCAAAGGCGCCGGTGAAGGATCTGCCGCCGCTGGAGCAGATCAAGGCCGCTGTCAAGAACGGTGAAAAGGAAGAGGCCGCTTCTCTGGTGAAGCCCCTGCTTGACAGCGGGATTTCCTCGGAAACCATTATCAAGGAAGGCCTCACCGCAGCAATGACGGAAATCGGCGACGGCTATGGTGCCGGCAAAGTATACCTCCCCCAGGTAATGATGGCGGCGGAAGCTATGCAGGCCGCTTTCAAGGAGTTAAAGAAACTGCTTCCGGAAATGAGCTCCGCCGTAAAGGGCACCCTGGTCATCGGCACGGTGAAGGGCGACATCCACGACCTGGGCAAGAACATCGTGGCCGCTCTCATGGAAAACAGCGGCTACCGGGTCATGGACCTTGGAAAAGACGTGGAAGCAGAAGATTTCATCAAAGCGGTGAAGGATGAAAAGGCGGACCTGGCAGGCCTCTGCTCCCTCATGACCACCACCCTGCCGGAAATGGAACATACCGTAAAACTCCTGAAGGAAGAAACGCCGGCGGTGGACATTCTCGTAGGCGGCGCCGTGGTAACCCAGGACTACGCCACCCGCATCGGAGCACCCCATTACTGCAAAGACGGCATTGCCGCCGTTAAGATTGCCAATGAACTGATAGAAAAGAGGAATGGATGATGACCACATTAAAAGAAAAAAACAAGCAGCATATCTTTACCCTCACCACGGAGCTGGATCCGCCGAAAAGCGCCTCCCCGAAGGTGACGGAAGAACAGGTGGTGAAAGTGGCGCCCTACGTGGACGCTGTAAACATTGCGGACTGCCCCATGGCCAAAATGCGCATGAGCCCCATCGCCCTTTCCTCCATCATCCAGAGCCGCTACCAGGTGGAGTCCATTTTCCACCTCACCTGCCGGGACCGGAACATTATCGGCCTTCAGGCAGAACTTCTCGGCGCCTATGCCCTGGGCGTCCATAACATCCTCACCCTCACCGGCGATCCGCCCTCCATCGGCGACCATCCCCATGCCAAAGGGGTCTTCGAAGTAGACTCCACCGGCCTCATCGAAATCGCAAGAACCCTGAATTCGGGAGAAGATATGATGGGCCACAAGCTGGGCGAACCTACAGACTTCTACATCGGCACCACCGCCAACCCCGGCGCCGACGACCTGGATAAGGAAATCCGACGGCTGGAGGGAAAGAAAAAAGCGGGCGCCCAGTTCATCCAGACCCAGCCTATTTATGACATCAAACAGGCGGAAGACTTCCTTGCCGCCGCCAAAGACCTCACCCTCCCCATCCTCTTTGGCATCGTCCCCCTGAAGAGCTTCAAAATGGCTACCTACCTCAATAACAACGTACCGGGCATCTTCATCCCGGACAAGGTGATGAAAGCCATGGAAAAAGGCGGCCGGGAAACAGGCATCGCCATTTCCAGAGAACTGGTAAAGGCGTTGAAAGAAATCCACGCCGCCGGTGCCCACCTCATGCCGGTGAACGACGTGGATGCGGTGGGAGAAATAGCTGGGGAAGAGATTTGAGGTTTGAGATTTAAGACGTCAGACGGTCAGACTTCAGACTGGCATTGTGCTGGGGAACGTGTCCCCTACTTACGTCAGGAACCTAGGGAAGCACTGATTAATTCGCAGAATCGAATTTCATATGTATTTTTATCCAATGCTGCGTCATAAGCCTCCTTAAATAGCTCGCTATTCGCGTCGACTTATTCCTTGCATTGAATAAAAATGCAAGAATGAAATCCGATAACGATTTAATCAACGCTTCCCTAGGTGGAGGGCGATTTCGGGGCTTCGCTCGAAATGACGACAGGCCGCAGTATGGCCAGGGTTCAGAGGAGGAAGGTTCAGATGATTGATGCGCCCTGCAGGCGCAAGGGTTCTTGCGTTTGACGGGCCTTTGGTCCCGAAGGTTATGGATTGCCCTACGGACAATGAATTTTAAAATGCCGCCTCCGGCGGCGCCTTTGCTGCGCAAAGGCCTATCCTCAGCCCTATCGGGGGAGTTCCTTCCAGTGGAAGGAGCCTAACTTTACGCGCTATCCTTTTTTCACATGAGGTGTGTTCTCTTCTCAAAATAACGGGGGATATAAAAGAGCCTTCCTGCAGGCCGGCATTTTCAGTAATGCCAGTCTGCGGGAAGGCTCTTTTTGTATTTCACCAGTCTGTCAGTCCGCCGTCTACGGGGATGACGGCGCCGGTGATGAAGGAGGCTTTGGGGGAAAGGAGGAAGGCGATGAGTTCGCCTACTTCTTCCGGCCTGCCGATACGCATCAAGGGGTACCAGTCTCCCATTTCTTTGCGGCTGCCGCCGTAGTCTTTGAGCTGCTTATCCAGAAGGGGTGTGTCAATGTCGCCGGGGCATACGACGTTGGCCCGGATGCCTTCTACTGCCAGTTCCAGGGCCAGGGAGCGGATGAAGGAGACGAGGGCGCCTTTGGTGGCGCCGTAGAGGCTGCACTGTACGTTGCCCTGGAGGGCGGCGTCGGAGGCGACGGCTGCGATGCTGCCGGCCTCGCCTCTCATGGCGGGGATGGATTCTCTGGCCAGTTTCATGGCGCCGAATACGTTCACTGCGAAGTATTTTTCAATTTCTTCGTCGGTGGTATTTTCCAACAGTTTTTCTTCGTAAATGCCGGCGGAAAGGACGAGGCCGGTGAGTTTTCCCAGGGCGGAGGCAGCCTTCACTGCCCTTTGGCAGTCTTCGGTTACTGTGACGTCACAGGGCACGTACATGCTGCCGGGCACTGCTTCTTCCGCCGATTTCCCTCGTTCTTCGTTTCTTCCCAGAAGAACGGGGCGGATGCCCTCTTTGGCAAGGATTTTGGCGGTGGCAAGGCCTATGCCTGAGGTGCCGCCGGAAATGAGAACGGTCTGTATCATAGCTCCTCCTTATTTCGCAAGGGAAGAAACATAAACGAACTGGATGCCCTCTTTTTCCAGCTGGGGCACCATCTGACGGAAGGCTTCCGCTGTCTTGGGGCGGCAGTGGCCTATAATGACGTAGGTGCCGTATTTCTGCGCCCGCTCTGCCGCTTCCCGTATCATGGCGGAAATGGCGGCCACGTCAGCTTCGTTGTCCACGAAGAGGTCGTTTCTTACATAGGGAACGCCGTAGGCTGCAGCCGCTGCGTCGGCGGCAGTGGTGGAGTTGGTGCGGCTGTCGAAGAAGAAGAGGTGGCGGTGATGGAGCTCATTCATCACCACGTCCATGGTGCGGCGGTCAATGGTGGCTTTGGAGCCCTGGTGGTTATTAATGCCCACTGCTTCCGGTACCTGGGAGAGAGAGTCTTTCAGAAGGCTCCTGATGGCTTCATCGCTCATGGAAGTGAGGATGACTTTGGGTTCCATACCGATGCCGGATACGGACTCCATGGGCTGGTGGAGAATCACCGGCATACCATGGGCATGCCAGGAAATGGCGGCGTCCCGGGTGTGGACCTGGTTCGGCATGACCGCCAAGGTAAGGGGAATGCCCAGGGATTCATATACATGCTGGGACTCCAGGTCTCTTCCTGCGTCGTCGATCACCACTGCCAGCCTTCCCTTCACGGCAGAGGGGGTATTGGGCTTCGGCGCCGGAGCTGCTTTAGCAGGAGCAGCAGCCGGCTTGGCAGAAGATGCTTCCTTCTTCACACTGTTTCCACTGACCGATGGCTTTTTGGCAGCAGATGAAACAGCAGCAGAAGAACTTCCCGATACGGAAGATACGGGAGCGGAAGTTTTGGAACGTGATTCATCTTCTTTCTCAGGGGCCGAAGAAACAGCCACCGTCTTTTCCTTCGGTTCTTCCTTCCCCGTCACTTTCGCTACAATGGAAGGCAGGCTGAAGGACGATTTCTCTTCTTCCTTTGCACCGGTGGAAGGCACAGAGGATGTTTTGGCCGCTTTACTGTCTTTGGCCGGTTCTTCATCGTCTGCCTTCACCTGTACTGTGACTACCTTATCCATGGCAGCCTTGATTTTTTCCTTCACGCTTTCCGGCGTGCCCTGATCTTCCTTCGGCACCAGCCCCTTCATTTCCTTATCATTAAAAAGGTGGCCGATGGTGGTCACATTTTCCGCCACCGTGGAATCAGGGGCATTGGTCATGCGGTCCGTCATGTAGGCGGAGCCCATGATTAATGCCACAAAGAAAAGGAGCACCAGAAATGGATGCCCGCCCTTCTTTGCCGTCCTTGTCCGCCGTACCCGTCTTTTCCCTGCCATAGTTCTCTCCTCGCTGACAGTCCTGTAATGACTATCGAATTTATTTTCTATATTATACCATATGGAGGGTGTGGGGAGAGATTTGAGGTTTGAGATTTGAGGTTTGAGGGCATAGAGACAATCAGGCTGGAGACGTCAGACGGTCAGACTTCAGACGACATTGAGGCAGAAGGCTTTTCGGTCATAAGCGATAGGCAGCGGTGAGGCTCGGGTTCAGAGGGTTCAGATGGTTCAAAGGGTTCAGATGGTGGTGGATTGCCGCTGCGCGGCAATGATTTTTATAGGCCGCCTTTGGCGGCGGAACGGCTGTATGGACTTTCATTTCTACTTGCCGCCTCCAGCAGTGTGCCTTTGGCAATCCCCCCTCGCCACTGCGTGGCCCTCTTCCGCCCCGGTGGGAAGCGTGTCACTGGATTCTCAGTCGTCTGTCGACTCCCTATGAATCCAGTTCCCTTGCCACCTGACAAGCAGGGGGCGCAAGAGAGTATATAGGCGCTCGCCCCCACCCCTTAAACAGGGGTGGGCAAGTGGCGTTACGGGATTACCTTTTGTGTCATCTGTGCCGCATGACAATCAAGCGCTTATGTGCATGATGGCCCATTTCTCCCCTATTTCCATGTGATGATATAATAGAGAAAAACAGGTTTGCCGTGATTTCAATGAAAGAGGTTGATTTCCATGAAGCTGGTAGTGATTAACAAGTTATCCGATGAAAAAATCAATGCATTGAAAAAGGCTGTGCCCGGTTCGGTGGTGGAGGCTTACCGGTCGCCGAAGGAGGCGCTGCCCCATGTGGCTGACGCCGATGCCATTGCCCTCTGGGGATTCCAGGATGTGGAGCCCCTCCTGCAGGCGGCGCCCCATGTACGGTGGGTTCATTCGCTTTCCGACGGAGTGGAAAAGCTCCTCACTCCCAGCATGATGGAAAGGCCCATTATTCTCACCAATTCCCACGGTGTCCATGACCGGGCTGTCTCGGAGCACACCATGGCTCTTCTTCTGTCCTGGTTCCGCCGCATTCCTGATGCGGTGCGCAGTCAGAGTGCCCATGAGTGGTCCCGTCCCCACGGGGAGTCTCTCTTCGGAAAGACCATCCTGATCGTAGGCTTCGGCGGCATCGGAAGGGCCATCGCCCAGCGGGCCAAGGTCTTTGAGACCCATATCCTGGCGGTGAAGAAGCACCTGTCCCATGAGCTCTTTGCGGATCATGTGTATACCCAGGAGGAAATCATGGCTGTGCTGCCTAAGGCGGACATTGTGATCGCAGCCCTTCCTTCCACGAAGGAAACAGAAAATTTCTTCGATGAAGCCAAGTTTAAGGCCATGAAGAAATCGGCCCTCTTTATCAACATCGCCCGGGCTTCCGTGGTGGATGAACCGGCTCTGGTAAAGGCCCTTCAGGAGGGAATGATTGCAGGCGCCTGCATGGATGTGTTCTCAAAAGAACCTCTTCCGGCAGATCACCCCTTCTGGGATATGAAGAATGTAATCATGACCCCTCATATTGCCTCCATGGTTCCTGATTTCTGGAATAAGCTCACCTATCTTCTGGAAACGAATTTCATCGCTTTCAGCCATGGGGAAAAGCTGCTGAATGAAATCGATAAGAAGAAAGGGTATTGAGAGAGGGGCCGCAAAGCGGCCCCGGGTTCAGAGGGTTCAGAGGGTTCAGAGGGTTCAGAGGGTTCAGAGGGTTCAGAGGGTGGTGGTGGCGCCCTGCGGGCGCAATATAAAAAAACTTCTTGCCGCCTCTGGCTGCCCCCTTCCGGCTTCTCCACTCTCCCCTTTCCGACGAATGAAAGCAATAAAAAAACAGGGCTTCGTGCCCTGCTTTTTTTATTTGCCTTCCATAACGTCGGTGAAGTTTTTGATGATGACGATGGGCGTTTTCTGGTTGTCGTTGCCGAAGGGGTTGTCGATAAGGATCTTGGCGATCTGCTTGGGATCCAGGCCCTGGCTTTTGCCCAGAACGGCGGCTCTTTTCAGGTCGTTTACGTCGGCAATGACGGCGCCGTAGGCGCCGGTGGCTTTCTTAATCTTTTCGCATACGTTGTCCGTATCCGCCGGGCCGTATACGAGGCACTTGTCGAAGGGGGGCATGGTGCCGGTGACGTCGTCGATGAGGGATGCCTGGCGGCAGCGGGCATAGAAGACACCGTTCTTTCCGAAAATCTTGGCCACAGCGCCCAGGGCGAAGGAGAAGAGCATATTCCATTTCCCTTCTTCATCCATGGCTGCCTGCATGCCGTAGATGCTGGCCATGGAGCCGGCGGAGGGAACGAAACGGTTCATAAGTCTTGCCTGCCAGCATACGTTCAGTTCTTCCGGACGGACGTAGCGGTTCTGGGTGATGGCTACCACCGATTCGGCGGAGCAGACGATGTCGTGGTCCGTAATCTTGTCGCCTGCATATTCCAGGATGGCATCCACAATGTTGTCATGGTGGGTGAGAATGCGGGTATGGATAGGAAGAAGTTCAAGTTCTGCCATTATTTTCTCACCTCCGAAGTATATTCATAGAGCGCATTCTGCAGCTCTTCCCTGGTAATAACGATTCTTGTTTTTGCGTAGTAGTAGTCGCTTCTTGCCACCACCTGGTAAATGATGTCCATGCCGAATTCCGGGAAGGTTTCCAGGTCCTGGAGGATGCTTTGGCCTTTGCCGTCGATGTCCAGGGTGATGAGGAATTTCTTTTCCTTACCGGGATCCAGAATGAAGGCCTGCCAGTAGTCATCATCCCGGGGCACGTCGAAGTCGGTGAGGTGCCCGGTGACTCTGGCATTGTCATACTGTTCGAAGGGAAGGTAGATGCGGACGAAGGCATCCATAATGGTTCCCAGCTGTTTTCCCACGTTTTTGATGGGGATGGTGAAGGAAAGGGTCACGTGCTTCCTGTCCATGGACTCCACATGGAGAGGGGTGCGCTTCGATTTCAGCATGCGAAGCACGCAGTCTCCCTTAATGACGGCCACTGCCCAGTAGGCAATGAACCCGAGGCAGATGATGAGGACGATCACTGCCGCAATTTTAAGCAATAACAACATTTCTTACTCACTCTCCTACAAGTTTTATTTTTTCCACAGGCACCGGCCCGAAGAGGCGATGAACCAGCGGCGCTGCATGGTCCACACCGGCGGTGAAATAAAATTCATCCTTCCCCTTCTCCTCTGCCAGGCGGCCTTCCTTTTCCAGTATGGCCATGCCCGTTTCCACCGTGGGAAGGGCGGGGTCAATGAAAGGAATTCCCGGGAAGACCTTCCCAAAGGCATCCGGCACCAGCGGATAGTGGGTGCAGGCCCAGTAGCCTGTATCTATACCTAATGCATGATACTCCTTTGCGGCCTTCTGCACAAGGGCGGAAATGAAATTTTCGTCTTTCCCCTGCTCAATGGCTGCCGCCACCCCTTCGCAGGGCACCTCTATCCATTCCACTTCCGGAAATCTTTTTTCCAAAGTTTTTTTATGGGCATGGGTTTTGATGGAAGCGGGGGTAGCAAAGATACCTGCCTTCTTTGTACCCTCTGGCAGGGTAATGTGAAGGCTCATCTTCACCACCGGCACCGGCCCTTCGGTGAAGGAAGGGGGCACATTAAAGGAAATGGTATTGCAGGCGATGAGGATCATCTTCACGTCTTTTGCCAGAAGGAAAGATTTGATTTCCTCTGCAAACCGTCCGATTTCCTCCCTGCTTCGTTCGCCGTAGGGATTCCGGAGGCTGTCCCCCAGAAAGACCATGCTTTCCTTCGGATATTTTTCATGAAGCACCCGGGCCACGGTAAGGCCTCCGATTCCGGAATCCATAATGCCGATAGGTCTGTTGTCCATTATTCTCTATCCCCTTTGGAAAGATCAATGAGGGCGGTGAGCTTCTCCTTCGGAAGCCGCACGATCCTGCCGGTTTTCATGTCGGTATAGGTATTCACCGTGCGGCCAGTGGTGAGAAGGGCGCCGGATTTCTCGGAAACCACTTCGTATTCGAAAACAAGTCTGGCCCGGTCTACCTTGCGAAGATAGGTCTTAATCAGGAGCACTTCATCATACCGGGCGCTCTGATGATATTTCACTTCTACTTTCACAATGGGAAATACGATGCCCTCGTCCATGAGCTCCGTGAGGTCCAGTTTTCCTTCCCGGAGATACTCCACCCGGGCTTCTTCAAAGTAGCGCAGGTAGTTGGCATGGTGCACCACCTTCATGCCGTCGGTTTCGTAAAATTTCACTCTTCTTTTATATACATACATAGCAATGTCCTCCATGGCTTTATATTTTTTAATTATACCACAGAACAATTCCCTAAAACGATTCTCCTGCTACTGCTTCGAAATTGGAATGATGAAAAAATGATGGAAGCCCTGCCGTATGTCACAGGCTCCATGGTCATTTCAAGCGGGAGGGCATTGGAAAAAGGACAGCCCCATTCCGGTGGGAGATCTCTCGACTCAGAGCTTCAACAGAGGACAGGCATATCGTTTCCCTTACTGACGTACCGCCCCGCTCGAGATGACGAAGCGGCGGACTACTTATCGTCATTTCGAAAAATGCATAAGGCTATAGAAAAAGGCTGTGAAGAAATAAATCCCTATTTCTTCACAGCCTTTTTCCCTATTTCCCGTAAGTGTCCCATTCCATTTCCATGAGCCGCCAGTTCTGGCTGGCGGAGTGTTTCTGGAGCTGGAGGATGTCCTTATCCTGTTCTTCGTTTTGGGAGAGGGCCGTTTCCGCTTCCCAGCGGATGTCGTTCAGCTGGTCGTCGTAGCGGGAGGATTCTATGTTCATCATCCTCTCCTGCAGGTCCGTAATGAGGAACTGCTGGTAGATGACCATGGCCAGAAGGGCTGCCATGATGAGGTACAGGGGCCTGTTTTTCTCCCAGTCCACTTTATCTTTCCAGTTTTTCACGGAAATCCTATTTCCTCATTTCGTCGTCCAGCTTCTTGTCATCGTTCAGCATGGTGAGATGGTCTTTGGTGAATTCGATCCACAGACGGGCCGCTCTGGAGAGGAAGCGTCCCTTCTTCCAGATGGCATAGAGGTGATGGGTCATTCTCGGTTCTGTCATCACCCTGGTCACCACACGGCTGTCCTCGCTGTTGGCAGGGCAGAGGCGGGATGGCAGGATGGCCACACCCAGGCCGCTGGCTACGGTCTGCAGCATGAGTTCCCGCTGGCTGGTCTCAAAGACTACCTTGGGGGTAAAGCCGATTTTCTTGCAGTTGGACAGGATGTCGTCGTGAAGGTTGAAATCGTCCCGGTAGAGCACCAGGGGATAGTCTGCCAGAAGCTTCATAGGTACTTCTCTGTTTTCTTCCAGAGGATAGCCCTTGGGCATGACTACGCACATTTCATCTTCCGAAAGGAAGAAGGATTCGAAATCCTTGTTGGGGATGGTGCAGATAATGCCTACGTCGATGATGCCTTCCTGTACGGAGGATTCAATGACCTTAGAGCCGTGTTCATAGAGCTTGATGGCAATCTGGGGGTAGGTGCGCTTGAATTCGCCCAGAAGCTTGGCAAATACATGGGCATCGGTAATAGGCGGCAGGCCGATTTCGATGGTGTCCTGCTTCAGGTTGAATTCGTTTTCAAAGTCTGACTTCAAATGTTCAAAGACGAAGAGGCAGCGTTTGGCATAGTTGTAGAAAATGGTGCCGGGCGCGGTGATTTCCACGGTCTTGGCGTTACGGATGAAAAGGGTGACGCCCAGTTCTTCTTCCAGAGATTTGATCATGCGGCTGATGGCGGACTGGGAAATGTGGATGTTCCTGGCAGCCTTGCTGAAACTTTTCTGCTGCGCCACTTCCATGAAATACTTCAAATGACGATAATCCATTCTTCTTTCCTCCTGTGGACTTTTCTCCTGGCAGAAAGGTACTTCTGTCATAAATCCCCGGGAAACACTGATTCATGGGATGGCCTGACTTCACAGGAATGAGATCGGGCCATAGGTATTCGGCGCTTCCCTTGTGCAATGATTGACTTTATTCTATAATAATGATGTGTCTATCAGGACGCAGCCTGAATGTACAGTATCTTATGATTTGTATAGAAGAAAGTCCGGACATCTATGCGTATTTATCATAGAACTATTGTACATAATTTCCGGGCATCTTGCAAGAGACAGGAGTGAAAAAGGATACCCTTCCGGATTTCTGCCGCCCGTGTTTTGGCAGAAGAGGACTTTCTCTATTCCCTATCCTGCAGGTATTTTCAATGAAAGGCAGGTCTTCTGCTTTTCGGAAAAGGAGTTGTTGATTCTGTGAGAAAAGTAAAAACAATGGATGGCAATACAGCTGCTGCGTATATTTCCTACGCATTCACTGAAGTAGCTGCTATTTATCCGATTACCCCATCCTCCCCTATGGCGGAATCGGTGGACGAATGGGCTGCCCACGGCAAGAAGAACATTTTCGGCGACACAGTACATGTCGTGGAAATGCAGGCTGAAGGCGGCGCTGCCGGCGCATTTCACGGCTCCCTCCAGGGCGGTGCTCTGACCACCACCTATACTGCATCCCAGGGGATGCTCCTCATGATTCCAAATATGTATAAAGTGGCTGGCGAACTGCTGCCGGGCGTATTCCACATCGCTGCCCGCGCACTGGCCAACCATGCCCTTTCCATTTTCGGCGACCACCAGGACGTGATGAGCGCCCGGGCCACCGGCTGCGCCATGCTGGCAGAAGCCAATGTCCAGGAAATCATGGACCTGGCAGGCATTGCCCATCTGGCTGCCATTAAAGGACGGGTTCCTTTCATCAATTTCTTCGATGGTTTCCGTACCAGCCATGAAATCCAGAAGGTGGAAGTCATGGACTATGATGAACTGGCTCCCTTAATCGACCAGAAGGCCCTTGCTGCATTCCGTGCCCGCGCCCTCAATCCGGACCATCCGGTCATCCGCGGCACTGCAGAAAACCCGGATGTCTACTTCCAGCACTGCGAAGCAGCCAACCCCTTCTACAATGCGCTGCCTGACATTGTCCAGGACTACATGGACAAAATCAGCAAAATCACCGGCAGAAGCTACCACCTCTTCGACTACTACGGCGCACCTGATGCGGACCGCATCGTCATCGCCATCGGCTCCGTCACCGATATCTGTAAGGACGTGACTGATGCACTGAACGCCCACGGCGAAAAGGTAGGCGTCCTCAATGTCCATCTCTATCGCCCCTTCTCTGTCAAACATTTCCTCTCCCAGATTCCGGAAACCGTGAAGAAAATCGCTGTCCTTGACCGTACCCGTGAACCCGGTGCCATCGGCGAACCACTCTATCTGGATGTGGTTTCCGCCATCGCTTCCTCCGGCCGCTCCATCAAGGTATGCGGCGGACGCTACGGCCTTGGTTCCAAGGACGTGATTCCGGAAGATATTATGGCTGTGTATGAACACCTGAAAGAAGAAACACCGCGCCATAACTTCACCCTGTCCATCAACGACGACGTAACCGGCCTTTCCCTTGCGCCGGTGCCGGTACCGGAAATGCCTGGAAAACTCGTTTCCTGCAAATTCTGGGGCTTTGGCAGTGACGGCACCGTAGGCGCCAACAAGAGCGCCATCAAAATCATCGGCGACCACACAAACCTCTATGCCCAGGGCTACTTCGCCTATGACTCCAAGAAATCCGGCGGCGTCACCATTTCCCACCTCCGCTTCGGCGAAGACCCCATCAGGAAACCATACCTTATCCGCAAGGCTGACTACATTGCCTGCCACCGTCCGTCCTACATTTATAAATACGACCTTCTCCGGGGCTTCAAGCCCGGCGGCATTTTCCTTCTGAACTCCCCCTGGAGAAAAGAAGACCTGGAACGGGTACTCCCCGCTGCCATGAAGCGGAAGCTCGCTGCCCTCCACGCCAGATTCTACATTATCGACGCCTTTGAAATCGCTAAGAAAATCGGTCTGGGCGGCCGTATCAACATGATCATGCAGGCTGCCTTCTTCCATCTCACCCACATCATTCCCGATGAAGATGCGGTGAAATACCTGAAGGATTCCAATGAAAAATCCTACGGCAGAAAAGGCCAGAACGTGGTGGATATGAATAATGCCGCCGTAGACGCAGGCATGACGGGTATGGAAGAAGTGGAAATCCCGGCAGCATGGGAACACGCCACCACCGGCGGCTCCATTGCCAGAGTGGCCCGTCCTGATTTCGTCAAAGACGTATGCGACGTCATGAACCGTCAGGAAGGGGACGACCTCCCTGTTTCTACCTGGAAAGGCCTGGAAGACGGCACATTCCCTTCCGGTACATCCAAGTACGAACGTCCATCTGCTGCCATCAACATTCCTGAATGGATTCCTGAAAACTGTATCGAATGCAACCAGTGCTCCGTGGTATGCCCCCATGCCACCATCCGTCCGGTTCTGGTAACAGAAGAAGAAGCGGAAAAAGCACCGGAAGGATTCATTGTGAAGGAATTCAGAGGCCCGGTGAAAGGCCTGAAGTTCCGCATCGTCATCGACCCGGAAGACTGCTATGGCTGCGGCATCTGCGCCAACACCTGCCCCGCTCCCAAGAAGGCTCTCGTCATGAAGCCTGCTGAAACCCAGCTGCCGAAACAGAACCTCTGGGACTACGCCATGAATCTCCCTGCCCGTAAGAATCCGCTAGGCAAGGGCAACCTCAGAAGCGCCCAGTTCGAACCTACCTACTTTGAATTCTCCGGCGCCTGCGCAGGCTGCGGCGAAACACCGTACATCAATATGGTGACCCGCCTCTTCGGCGACCGCATGATGATTGCCAATGCCACCGGCTGCTCCTCCATTTACGGAGCCAGCTCCCCCTCCATGCCTTATACAAAGAACGCCAAAGGCCAGGGACCGGCATGGGCCAACTCCCTCTTTGAAGACAATGCAGAATACGGTCTGGGCATGCACCTTGGGGAAGCCAAGCTCCGTGACCGCCTCACCGGTAAACTGAAGGAAGCGCTTCCTGCTGCCGATGACACCGTAAAAGCTGCCATCGAAGAATGGCTGGACAAGAAGGACGTCGGAAACGGCACCAGAGACAGAGCTGACAAACTGGAAGAAGCCCTCACGGCAGAAGTGGCCGCCCATCCGGAATACAAAGAACTCCTTGACCTCAAGGACCACTTCGTGAAGAAATCCCAGTGGATCTTCGGCGGCGACGGCTGGGCCTACGATATCGGCTTCGGCGGTCTGGACCAGGTACTGGCTTCCGGCGAAGACGTGAACGTCCTCGTACTGGATACCGAAGTGTACTCCAATACCGGCGGACAGTCCAGTAAATCCACCCCGGCTGCTGCCATTGCCAAATTTGCAGCTTCCGGCAAGAAGACCAAGAAGAAAGACCTGGGCATGATCGCCGTTTCCTACGGCTACATCTACGTAGCCCAGATCGCCCTGGGTGCTGATATGAACCAGGCCTTCAAAGCCATCAGCGAAGCAGAAGCCTATCCGGGACCGTCCCTCATCATCGCCTACGCTCCCTGCATCAACCACGGTCTGAAAGCAGGCATGGGCAAGTCCTCTGAAGAAGAAAAGAGAGCGGTGGAATGCGGCTACTGGTGCAACTGGCGCTATAACCCCACCCTTTTGGAACAGGGAAAGAACCCCTTCCATCTGGACAGCAGGGAACCGAAAGGAAACTTCCGGGACTACCTCATGGGCGAAGTCCGTTTCGCATCCCTTGCCAAACTCTTCCCTGACAAAGCAGAAGAACTCTTCGAAAAGACAGAAAGAGACGCAAAACAGCGCCGCGAAAACTACGTCCGTATCCAGAAATCCTACGATATGGAGCTGGCTGCGAAGGCAGAAAAGAAATAATCGTTCCTTAAGGGTATAACAAAAAGGACTGTGAGCAATCACAGTCCTTTTTATTACAGGAAAATGGCCGCACTGCCAATTTCAGTTTATCGAGCTGTTAGGGCGATGCTTACGGATAGAGTCATTCGTGCGGGGGCTTCTAGCTGCTAGCAGCTAGAAGCTCCATGCGAATGGCTCTTCTACCCATCTGCACCTCTCCAACAGCTCGACAAACCGCAATTTGACGGTATAGTCAATATTCCAATCCCATTACCATCCCATTATCGCGTTTCTCTGCGTTGTAACCTTATCCACCGGTATAGAGAAATCTGGCCCGAAAAGTTCATGGGTCAGGAATTCCGGCTCCACTGTATCCACGATCCGCTTCGCCGCATCTGTCGTAAAGGGCCGGTGCTGGTCGATGCTGATGATATGGTGGCCGATGATTTCCGGCGTAATCTCTGCTGGTGGCGGGCCTACATGGGTCCGCTGGTAATTGCCGGAAATGGAGCAGGACAGGTGGATGCCTTTGATAAGGTCCTTCATACTGCCCAGCCGGTTCACGATGCTGCAGACATAATCCGCCCCATCCGTTTCCGTCCGGATACCCCAATTTGTATTCATAAGGTGCCCCGTATCCAGCATGATACCTACATTCTTTCCCGGAAGACAGCTGAAGAAATAGTCCACATCCTCCGGTTCCAACGTATAGAGTCCCGGCCAGAATATGTTTTCAAAGAGTACCTGTACTGTCTGCGGCACTTCATCCGCCACGGCGCTGTATACTTCCGCCGCCGCTTTCAACACTTCCCGGCTGCTGTAGCGGAAACGGCGTGTCCAGATTTCCTCCACACTGCAGTCTGCCACATGCCACACAAGGTACGCCGGTTTTTCCGCCAGGGCTGCCCGGATATTGTTCCGGATCCGCCGCTCCCAGGCTTCCACCGTGATACCGCCGAAATAATCGACAAGGGACTTCTCCGTAGGGAAATCCTTCTTATATAAATCGCTCCGCCCCAGATAAAAATTCATCCAGTCCGGCCAATAGGCCAGATGGCATCCAACGGTGAGAGAAGGCACCGGATGCTTCGCCGGCTCCTCCCCGTACACCAGATTTTCAATACCCTCCAGTTTGAGGTCCTTTATGATTTTTGTTATATCCTCTTCCCTGTCATAGGGCATCATATAATGACTTACTGACTGCTTCATGCTGTGCCTCTCTTTTGGATGAGTTTGCCTTTCCTTCCTATTTCTTTTCCTCTTTCGGCAGGCTCGCATTATAGCGGTCTACCGCCTGTTGGGCTTTCTGTACTGCATCATTTCTTTTCTTGATGATATCATTGGAATCATTGGTGGCGCCGTCGATGTATTTCTGTGCGGCCCGCACATATTCATTCACAGCGTCCATATACTTTTTGAAATTTTCAAAATCCTTGACTCCCTCTGCCGGCGGGACCGGTTCCGGCGGCAGAAATCCATCCACCGAGGGATAGGCTGCTTCCATATTAGTGGCTGTCTGGTCAGGCATCGGCTGATTTGTTTCTTCCGCCAGAGCCGGAAAAGAGGAGCCTATCAGGAATGCGGCAGCCAATGCCGCCCACTGCTTCTTCATTGAATCACCTTCCCTTGGAAATCATGATGAAACGGAATCAGGCACAAACCGGTGGAATGGCAAAATCCGCCATTCCAGCCTAATCTAATTATGAAGAGAAAACTGAAAGGGAATGGTAATATGGCAGGGCGAAGGCTGGCCGTACCGATCCAGGGCAGGGCTGAAGCGCCACTGATAGGCCGCTTCCACTGCCGCACGGTCCAGTGCCGGATTTCCTGTGGAGCCTGCAATCACTGCTTCCGTCACGTTTCCCGATGCATCCACCGACAAGGTGACATAGGCCACCCCTTCTACTTCTGCATTTTGGGCAGACCGCGGATAATTCGGCCGGACCGATGAAATCACCACCGGTGCAGTCACCGCCATGCCGGCGCCTTCGCCATTTCCTCCGCCGCTGCCGCTCCCGGTGCCGCCTTCTTCACCGCCGCCGATTCCGCCCCCTTCGCCTTCCCCTTCACCGGAGCCGCTGCCGGTTCCTTCGCCGCTTCCCTGTCCGTCACCGCTTCCGGTACCTTCGACGGAAGCGGCAGTTCCGCCGCCATCTCCTGAGGCTGATGGCGGAGCCGGCGTTTCCCTGCTCCTTTCTTCCTGCGCTTCTGTTTCTTCCGCAGCGGGAATTTCTTCCTGTTCCTTTTCAGGTTCCAGGGTTTCCTTATGTTCTGCTTTCTCTACTATATCACTTATTTCCTTCAAAATGGCAGGTCCGCCTGCACTTTCTGCGGCACTATTTCCACCACCGCCGCCTCCTCCGGCATCCAGGGTGATTTCAATGACTTGGGGCGGCAGTTTCTCCCTGTTCTGTATGCCCAACGCGCCAATCACCGCAGCAGCCAGCACATGAAAGGCCAGGGCGGCGGTTACTGCTTTGGAAAACCTTTTATTTCTGCTGTCCATGGTCATCACCTGCACTTGTGGCCAGGCCGAACCGGCTCACCCCGGCTCCTTTCAGCCGATCCAGCAGTGTCACCACCGTTTTATAGGAAGCGTCGTCCTCCGCCCGGATGATAACGAAGAAAGAGGCGTCCTGCCTGCTCTGCAGGGCTGCATTGGTGACAAGGGTCTCCATATCCATAGGTTTGTCATCCAGATACAGGGACCCATCCTTTTTGACCGTTACGGAAAATCCGCTTTTACTGACCGATTCGGAATGGGCCGCTTGGGGAAGGCGGACCGGGATTGTCCGGATGTCACTCATGTACATGGTGCTGACAATGAAAAATACAAGGCACAGGAACATCATATCAATCATGGGGCTCAGCATCAGTTTCGGCTCCTCATCATGGCTGCGATATCTTCTTCTCCTCATGATACCCGCCTCCTCACGCCTTTTCCTTTTCCGCTTCCGCCTCATCAATCATGGCGCCTGCCATTTCATCCATATCCAGCGTAGCGCCCTTGATGCGTGCGGAAAGATAAGCCTGGATGCACATGCCCACGATAGCGATGCACAGACCGAAGACTGTGGTAATCAGCGCTTCTCCGATGCCCGCCGTAACGCCGATAGGATTCTGCACCCTTTCATTCAATGCGTTGAAGGAAGACATCATGCCCGTAATGGTTCCCAGAAGGCCCAGCATAGGGGAAAGCCCGATAACCACGGAAAGGAAATTCATGTACCGGTGCAGTTCTTCAATGGAGCGGTCCACCCGGGCATAGACCACCGAAGCAAAGCGGCCGCCCAGATGTTTCCTTTCCGGCAGCATGGCTCCGGCGATTCGGGCAGCGCTTCCTCTTGACGATACTGCCAGAGCCTGCGCTTCCTTCACCTGGGAATCATTCAGGAGCCGGCAGAAAGCCAGAATGAATTTCGTATCTGAAATCGATTCCCGGTAGTACAGATACCGCTCCACCCCAATGATGACCACCACCAGCGAACAGGCAAGAAGGGGCCACATGCACACGCCGCCCCGCTGGAAATAATCCACTGCCGATAAAAAAATACCCATTTCCTGCGCCTCCGTTTCAAAAACTAAATGCAGTACCGCCCGATGATTTCCCTGCCGGAGCAGGTACTTTCCGGCTCTCCATCCCGTATGGACATGCCTCTGCTAAGGACCCCCCGATTGAATCAGTACTCTTCCAGCAGAATACATGCCATAGGAAAGTCATACATCCAAATCTCAGCTGCCGTCCCCGACAGGTCCGGAATTCTCCTTCGAACGGAGCACACCGTTCCGATGCAGCCGGGCTGCCTTGGCCCGCCTTCCCTGCATGACCTCCTGCAGGATATCCATTAGTTTCTTACGGTTCATCTTCACCGTTTCATCCCGGGACTCCCTGCAGCTTTTCATCAAAGTCTTCAATTCCTCGTAATTCATAGACCATTTTCCTTCCCTTCTTATAGAAAACAACTGCCGGACCCCCGGCCCGGCAGTGTTTCTCTTCTGTCATCGAAGAAATATAGGATTAGAAAGTATATCTTACGCCCACATCTGCCCGCCACTTCGTTTCCATATCGGCTCCGAAGTTATGGGTATAGGTGCCGTAGAGGTAAGTATTCCTTCCGATGGAAAGGCTGCCGCCGATTTCCATATCCAGCCAGGTATCCTGGAGGTCGATTCTCGTGCTCTTCAGTCCGCCGTCTTCTGCATAGAAGTCCGTCTTGAAACTGCCGCCGAATTCGTGGGCCAGAGCCAGTTTCAGGAAGGCATTGCTCCTCTCGGTCTGACGGCCGATACCAAGGCCGATACGGCCGATGGCGCTGTCGAAATCGTGCTGCTTCACGTTCAGTTCTCCCAGGTCGCTGTGGCCGCTGAAGTTCTTACTGTTCAGCCTGCCCATGGTCAGTTCCACGCTGGGATCCAAATAGAAGCCGTCATCCCTGACGAACCGTTTTCCGTATTCTGCGGAAATGGAATTGCCCCAGGTGTGGTAGTCTGCGTTCAGACGGTTCCCGATTTCATTGGATACATGGAATTCATTCTTCAGCCGTCCGGTCTTGAAGATGATGTCGAAGTACTTGCCGTCATCGGACACGCGAGTGCCGTAGAGGGCCAGGGTGGCCATATGTTCCTTGCCCTTGCCGCCGGTGTAGTTCACATCGCCCTTGCCATAGTCCAGGGCTGCGCCTACCAGCCAGCTGCCGGCTTTCCTGTCGTAACCCACCTGTCCAATGTCATAGGTCTGGCTCATGTAGGTGTTCTGTTCATCGAACTTGTTCTTTCCGCCTACATACCTTGCCCAGACGCCGCTTTCCGCCTGTCCCAGGCGCACATCGCCCATACGGCGCTGCAGGTCGTTATTGTTGCTTCTCCACATCATGGCTGCACCCAGGAGGGCGCTCTTGGTGCCCTTCATCATCTGGGTCTCTTCACTGCCGTATTCGATGGTGAGGTCGTCCTTTACAGGATCATATACATAGGAGCCGGTGCCTGTTTTATCGAAGGTCAGGTTCTCCGCTCTGAGGGATGCACTGCTGCTGGTGAGGCCTTCGGCAATCTTCAGGGTACCTTTGATATTTCCATCGTTGGCGGTGTAGTGGAGCTTATGGGCCATCCGGTTCAGCGTCTCGCTGGCCTGGTTCCTGTAGTTTGCCCATCTTGCCCTGTTTCCGCTCACGGTGAGTCCTCTGCTGTCGGTGACCATTTTGACCGTGGTACCGCTGTCTGCGGTGCCGATGGTGGTGTCACCGCCGTAGAAGGTGGTGGGATCTTCTGCACTGTGGCTGTAGAGAAGGTTCAATGTACCTGCAGCATGACCAATGGTGGTATCACCGGAGGTTTCCGAGGTCTTGTCCAGGGTGCCGTTCCTGCCGGTGAGGGAGGAGATGGTGCTGTCTCCCGTCTGCTTCCAGGTGCCCGCCAGTTCCACGGTGGTATTTCCGTTGGTGCTCCTGCCGGTCCAGGTGGAGCCTTCGCCGATGGATGCATTTGTCTTTCCGCTGCCGGTGGAGTCCCCGGTCCAGGATGCGCCGCCTCCCAGAGTGAGGGATGCGGTACCTTCATTGGCAATATCTCCCTGGATGGAAGCATCCTTCTTATCCAGTTTGGCAGTGATGGCGGAGGCCTTGTCAATGCTGAGTCCCTTGGCACTGCCATTGGTCATGGTGATGCTGCCGCCGTTCTTTGCGGAAAGGAGGCCCTTGACAGCCGTGCCGTCGGTGGATGCGCTGCCGCTGTCAGCCGTCACGTCGCCTGCGCTGCCTCCGGTCATGGAGAGGGTGCCTTTGGCTTTCGCCAGAGCTTCGCCCTTCACGTCGGTGCCTGCCGTGTAGATGGTGCCGCCGTCAGCAGTGATGCCTTCCGATGTGCTGCCGCCGTCAAGGTGGATAGTACCTTCCTTAGAAGCGGTGGCTGCGCTCTTCAGTACGGCGCCGTTGGTGGAAATGCTGCCCTTGTTTTCAGCCAGGACAGCTCCGGAAATGGTACCGTCCTTCAGGGAAATGGTGCTGCCATCTCCATCGGCATGAAGGGCGTTCTTCCCTTCCCCTGCGGTCATATCCGTAGTGCCGTCGGCGGAGATACTGCCGCCATTGACGGCTTCCATGCCGGTGCCTGCGCTGATGATGGTGTGTCCCTTCAGGGAGACGGTGCCTTTATCCGCCTTCACGCCGATGCCATCTTTAGCGGTAATCTGTGTATTTCCTTCTGTAGAAACAGTCTTTCCGTTCTCCGAGGCCATACCGACGCCGCCGTCTTTGGCTGTCACATGGAGCCAGTCCTTAGTGGTGACTTTCACATCATTATCCCTGGCATGAACCACACCGTCGTCATGGTCAGAAGCGGTGACTTCTGCCGGTTTAGAAGTGAAGTCGTAGCTTTCAGTCTTGTCATGGTACACGCCGGCATCCCGGTAGGTGTTCCTGGAGTCTTCACTGCCGTCAATGACCTTGTCCATGGGGTTGACCACCTGCTCCGACGGATAGACGGGGTCGTACTTGTAGTACCCTTCGCCGGCGGTCTTCCCTTCGTCCTTGTCGGTATAGAAGGAAATATCTCCCATCTTCATCATGGCAGAGGATGCGGTGAGCCCTTCGGCAATCTTCACAATGCCCTTCAAGTGTCCGTCTGCATAGCCGCTGTAGTAGAGCTTGCCCGCCAGCTTGTCCATGAGATCATAGACCAGGTTCTGGTCCCTGTAGTCCGTGGATGCGGTGTTCACACCGGCATTGTCTGTGAGGAGGGTAATGGTGGAGTTTTCCGCTGCCTTGGTAATCTTGAAATCGCCGCCCATAATGGAAGCTTCCTTGTTTCCATAGAGGGAAGCATGGTCTCTTGCCGTATCATCCTTGATTTCATGCCTGTAGATAACCGTAGTATTACCGCTGTAATTGCCTGCTTCAACGGTGCCTGCCTTGTCTCCGGACATATCAATGAGGCCCTGATTTCCTGCAAGAGAGGAAATATGGGAACTGCCTATATTGTTCCACAGAGCGCCTTCCTGCAGAGAAAGGTGCATATTATTTCCGCTGCTGTATCCCGTCCAGGAGGCGCCGCCGGTAATCCGTGCATTGACGTTGCTGCCGGAAAGATTATTGCCTGTCCAGGAAGCACCGTTCCCCATGTACAGATTTACCTGTCCGTTAGGAGACGCATTGGGATTGGCAACATCGCCCTTGAAATAGGAGTCTTTTGTATTCAGTCCCAGGTTGACTTCCGCTTTAGGGAAACGCTGATTTAATCCAATTATTTGCTGACTGGCAAGGCATAATCCTGTAAA
>ERZ857775.1218-NODE-1218-length-31798-cov-12.578773_pt1 | contig 31798 bp, 23 predicted proteins | sample MGYA00519698_ERZ857775 | MGnify/ENA primary metagenome ERZ857775 (study PRJEB31778, sample SAMEA3449363) | human gut metagenome | biome: human gut; feature: human-associated habitat; material: faeces | place: United Kingdom | collected 2010/2012 ...
GTGCCAGAGGGGTTTATAGCTTATGTGCATTTATCCTCCTGCCTTTCTCCCGGTTCCGGGGTTTCTGTTCCCATTATATCAAAGTTCTTGCTATTCCACAAATATTTCTTGACACAACCGCCGGTTCCGTCTGGATTGTGCTTTTCCTTTCTTTTCTTGATTACATCTACTTAGCCATCAGCTGCTTAATGCCCTGTGATTTCGCGCCCGGATTGTCGTTACCATATCCCTCTAACAGATTGATAACGCCCCAAATGCCAAGTCCTGCTCCAAGAGCGATAACCAAAGTCTGTAATACGCCGATTGCGCTGTTGAAAAATTCCATAAAACTCCTTTCTGCCGCAAATGCGGCTTGCCCGTAAAAGGGCATAAAAAACGGCGGTCAGTTTTCAAACTGCCGCGGTCATAAGTCCCCGCGCTGCCTAAATGTCTGCTGCGCGGCGGTATTCAGTTGTCAGTGTGGGCGATAGGAATTTTTGTAGGGGCGCGTATCATGCAAGTTGTCTTTTTCTTTGTTACTGCGTCAATTCCTCCTTTCTTTTCGCTGCTGCTCATACAGGGCTTCACACCGTTTCACAAACTGCCGGATAGCAGCCTGCCGCTGCTGTTCCCGTCGTTCAGCAATCGAAACAAGCCCGTTTATGGCTTCTGTGATTTTCTTGTCCTTTTTCTTTCTGATACGTCTATTCATGGTCGGTGTCCTCCTGCAAATCGCTTTCGCTGATTTCGTAGTAGTCAAATACTTCGTCCGGCTTCACAAGGGCGGGTCTGCGCCTTAAATGCTTTTCCATATCAAAAGTATTTTTCTTGTCATAGTCGGAAAGATATTTATAGTTGGGGTGCTTTGTAATGTCGTACTTATCAGAGAAGAACGGGCGCACCCCTCGTAGCTGTAAAATACATTTCCCGCCGTCCATAACCGCTATTTCATCTTCCGTCATAAGCTGCTTGCCTAACTTCTGATAGTTCAGCCCATGCGATACCTCGCGCCCCCGGTTCTCGGAAGTGTTGAAGCTGTCAATGGTTTCTTTCCCCAAGATTTCCGACATTTCTTTGAGGGTGGTTTTCTCCTTGCCGCCCAAGAAAAGGGTGGTGTCGCAGTTGCCGACTATGGTATCGGCGTTGTCCTTATAGATTGCCTTTAACTGGCTTTGCGACTGTAAGATAATCGACGCGGAGATTTCCCGGCTTCGTATGGTGGCTATGAGCTTTTCAAACTTCGGTATCTGCCCGATATTTGCAAACTCGTCTAACAGACAGCGCACATGGACGGGCAGCCTGCCGCCGTATTCATCATCTGCCTTGTCGCAAAGCAGATTGAAAAGCTGCGTGTAAAGAATACTCACGACAAAGTTAAAAGTATCGTCGGTGTCGCTGATGATAACAAACAGGGCGGTCTTGCGGTCGCCTATGGTGTCAAGCTCCATTTCGTCGGTTTCCATAAGGTCGCGCAGCTCCTTAATGTCAAAAGGGGCAAGCCGCGCACCGCAGGAAATGAGAATAGAGCTTCGTGTCTTTCCCGCAGATAACAGGAATTTCTTGTACTGCCGGACGGCAAAGTGTTCCGGGTCTTTTTCCTCCAACCGTTCAAACATGAGGTCAACGGGGGACTGAAATTCCGGGTCGTCCTCGCGGGCTTCACTGGCATTTATCATTTCAAGCAGCGTCGTGAAGTTCTTTTCTTCCTCCGGGGCTTCGTACCAAATGTAGCCGATAAGGGCGCAGTAAAAGAGCCGTTCCGATTTTACCCAAAAATCCTCCCCGGCTTTTTCCCCGTCCCCTTTGGTGTTGGCAATCAAGGTATTTACCAGTTTCAAAATGTCTTTTTCGCTGCGGATATAGGCAAAGGGATTATAACGCATGGATTTCTTAAAATTTATCGTGTTCAGCACCTTTATCCGATACCCGCCGCGCTGTAAGAGCTTCCCACACTCGACTAAAACCGTACCTTTCGGGTCAGTTACAACGTAGCTTGAGTGCATTTGCATTAAGTTGGGCTTCACAAAAAATCTCGTCTTGCCGCTGCCGCTTCCCCCGATAACAAGGATATTTTTATTCCTTGCATACTTCGGCTGCTTCGGGCGGCTGTTCATGGTAAGCCGTTCCGTCTGTGTCAGAAGCACGTTATTTTGAAATACCGGGTCGGTATAGGGCTTTATATCTTCGGCGTTGCCCCAACGGGCTGAACCGTATTCGATACCTTTTCGGTATTTCTTCGCGTTCTTGCCTTTGAAGTACACCATAAGCCGGATAAGGACAGCCCCCACAATACCGATAAGCAAATCCATAGGGGCAAGGCTCGGAAGCGGGGTTGCAAAGGCAGCGGAAAAGCCGTCTGCAAGGGAAAGCACCTTGCCGGAAAGGTCAGCCCCCGGCGCAAGGCGTACCGCTTGTCCGATTTTGTCAAAGAGATAGACAAAGAGCAGATAGGGGGCATTTAGGATAAGCAGCTTTTTAAGTTCCGGCTTCATAGCGATACCTCCCTGTCCTTTTTCTTCACTTTGTCCTTCTGTGCGTTCAGAGCTGCCGCCTTGTCTTTCAGAGTGGAAAGCAGCTTGCGGATAGAGGGCTTTTTATCCCTGCCTAATTTCTTTGCGGTAAATTCCCGGAACGCTTCGGTCATAACGTCAATATCCTTGCCCTTAAAAGACACAAGATAGGTCGGCGGCTTGCCGTTCTCAATCTTCTTGACGTTGTAATCAAGCCCGCTTTTCCTTGCGATAGGGTCAAAGGCTTTGATATTTTGGTCGGTAATCTCAATGTTGGAAACCTTTTCTCCCTGCTTCATAAGCTGCCGCATAGTGATTTTCCCATGCGGGGCTTTGGTTAGCTGCCCTTTGCCTTTGGCAAGCAGGGCTTTCATAGCCTTTTGCAGCACTTCGGCGGTCAGCTTAGATGTTTTGATTGCTAAAGACACGACTTTTTCATTGACTTCATCTTGCATGAAATCCCTCCTTTCATAGTTTGGTTAGGGTGGTGTGCCGCTTCGGGGCATAAAAATAAGGCGTACATTTTTCATGCCGCCTTTAGATACGCACCCGCAGCCCGTTCAAATCCGAAGCCCTCACACCGACAAGATACCAGTTGTCCCCGTACTCCATGCGGGTCGGCTTCCATTTGCCGCGTACAAACACTTCAAGGCAATCCCCACAATGCAATCCTCCGTAGTAGTCGTTAAGGTCAAAGCGAATGTCGTAACGGTCTGCCGTTTCATCAAAAATCAAAGCTCCTGTTTTCTGTGTCATATTAAAATCCTCCTGTTTTTTAATAGCCGCCGTACATATCGTGGTTGACAAGGGCGGTGTAATAGCTGTCAATGGTGTTGGGCGCGTTGAAAAGTACCGCTTTCAGATATTGCTTGATGTTACGGATTTTCGTGGTGTTCTCTTTCATGCAGTCAAAGACAAATTCAATGTGGCTGCTGTTCAGCTTCATAAACTTTGCTTTGACAAGCTCTGCCGGATAATCGTCCCCGGCGATACGAATTGTCTTTCGTTTGGTGCAGACAGTTTCAAGGATAAGGGACACAATCTCGTCCAAGCGTTCCCTGTCAATGTTGGTATGCTTGATAAAATGCTCATACTCGATATTGTCCTTGATGATTTCCTCATACACGCTGTATGCGTCTGCCGCTTCCGTTCCTTTCCGTTCCGGCTCTGCCGTTTCTTCCCTCAAAGGAGAGGGGTTAGGGGAAAGGATAGGAATGGAATGGTTACTTGATAAATCCGTATTTGATTTTTCTTTTTTTGGTAAGTCAGTCTTTTGTATATCTTTATTTAATTGCATTGGATTTTCCAACGTAGGTTTTTCCTGCGTAGGATTTTCCAATGTTGGATTTCCCAATGTTGGATTTTCCAATGTAGGTAAATCCAAGTTAGGCGGCTGCTCATAGATGATGTAATCAGTTCCCCGCAAGCGTCCTTTCTCGTCGCGCTCCCTTGAACGCTGAATATATCCGGCTCTTTCAAGATCCCGGACAGCTTCGCGGATAGCGTCGATTTTTTCCCGGTTGATATAGGACAGTCCCGCAAGGGTATAGTCCCAATCCTCCGGCAAGGACAGCATTTGCGATAACAGCCCTTTTGCCTTTAGGGAAAGTTCTTTGTTGCGTAAATGGTGGTTGCTCATAACCGTATATCCTGTGTTTCTCTCCACGCGGAAAACTGCCATAGCTTCATCAACTCCTTTGCTGCATATTTGTTACGCGGTAGAACAGCGATTTTAAGGGTTTAGGTATCAATCCCTTACCCTGTGAAAACCGTACCCGCAAAGCCTTGTGTAGCAAGACTCTTTTTGCCCCTACTGCGTAACATGAGGGTAAAAAAATAGCGGCGTTCCTTGTTTCCCGGTTGGGATAAGGTAACGCCGCCAGTGCGGTGCTATATGAAATTGTGTGATTGCCGACGTGCCGCGCCGCCAGTGCGTCGCGTTTGTATTGGGTTGTTTCATGCTCGCAAGATGTTCCGGCATATCAAGGCGCAATCCGTTAAAAGTAGTAAATTGGTAGTAAAATCAATCTGAAATCCTGCGAATGTGCTTGTATTTCAAGGGTTTTTCGGGATAATCAAAATTTTTAAGTATAAAATATAAAATAATAAAGCTGTCTAGGCTGACTGAGACTATAAATTTTGCTGTTTCTGAACACAACAGCAGGGTTTATAGTCTTATTTTTTGGTGGTAAAAAATGAAATTCAAGAAATATTTAATCAAGACATTAACAGTTATTGCAGGTTCAATCATATCCGCATACGGAATCACGCTCGCAATAGGCGCAGGCTTCGGCGGTGCAACGCTTGCAATACTGTGGCAGGGGCTTACAAATGTAACAGGTATGACAATAGGCACTTCTTCGCTTGTAGTTGCCGTAGCAATGATAATTTTTGCCCTATTCTATGACAAAAAGCAAATCAACGTTGGCACAATTCTTTACCAAATAATTTACAGCTTTTTTGTAGACGTGTTTACAAAAATTCAGCACTACACTGATATTAAAGCAGTTAATTTTATTATAATGCTGCTCGGAATCATAATTTTTTCATTTGGAACAGGGCTTTACTCCGCCGCAGATTTTGGCAGAGGCTCTTACGAGGCGGTCACATTTTCGCTTGCAGAAAAAAATGGTTGGAAAATTAAAATTGTGCGAATGGTACTTGATATTTTAATGGTAGTTATCGGGGTGCTGCTCGGCGGCAAATTCGGAATTTGTACCGTTGCCACAGTTTTGCTTTCAGGTCCTGTTATTCAGGCAACGGTAAATACAGTTAAAAAATCAAAAATTTTCAAAACAATAAATGATAATATTTGACAAGAACTAAAAGTGGCTTGAACGTGATGTTCAAGCCACTTTATCAATAGTATAACTTATTTCATTTTATTAAGAAGAGCATAGTCCTTAGCGTTGATTACGCCGTCCTTTGTAACGTCAAGATATGGACTGTACTTTTCGTCGCCCTTCTTTGAATTTACTGCGTCAATAAAGCTTAAAGTAAATGTGTCGCCGCAAGCGGAACACTTAACTGTTGCAGTATCATTCGAGAATGAAGAAAGACTGTAAGAATGAGCATCCTTCCAATTAGCATAAATGCTCTTATCCCCCGTCACATTATCAAGCGTGTCACTCCATGTGTCGAGCACCTTGCACTGCGGCGGATTTTTAATTTCAGGAGCAGTTACCGACTGCCCGTCATTTGCAAAAGCCCTGCCGATAAGCGAGGTGCTTTCACTGTCGGCATAGAAACTAACCTGATGGAAATCTCTTGAAACGGTAACGCTTACTTTCATATTTTCGCTTCCTGCAAGCTTGGTATTGCAATAATACTCAATACCGCCGTCAATTTCGCTTACGTCATAAGCAATAAAGCTTGCAAAATTAAAGCCTGAACCGTCGCCGTAATCATCAAGCGTACTTGAAACATAATTATCATTGTCAAGATTGCTGTTTTCAAAAGGAATAACAATCATATTGCCGTCAAAATTCGCTTTTAGGCTTACAGATTGATTGCCAATCATAGCATTTGTAACATTTGAAAGGCTTGTATTTTTGCTCAAATCAAGCGATGTCAAATTATTATATGTGCAATTGATTGAAGTCAAGCTTTGGTTATTTGAAAGGTCAAGACTCTTTAAGCTGTTTTGGTCGCATCGAAGCGATTTCAAATTAGGAACAAGAGTTAAATCAAGCTTTTCAAGTTTGTTAACATAGCAATCAAGCTTTGTCAACGAATCAGACAAAACAACAAGCGAAGTAAGCTGATTGTTTGCACAATTAAGCCTTTGAAGCTTATTATTTTCATAAAGATTAAGTTCACTCAAGCCGTCAGCCATACACGTAAGTGACGTAAGCTCGGTAAGAGTAGATACGTCAAGCTTATCAAGCGGATTTTTTGAACAGCTGAAATTTTTTAAATTAGGAAAATACTCGATACCCTTAAGAGTTGTAATACCACGATTTGCAACTGAAATAATAGGGTGATTATCTCTTTCCTCAACACTCAATACCCCGTTGCCGTCTGTATCAACGTTTTCGGATAAATACGCTCTGAAATTAGCGTCGGGGAAATTTATCTCATTAAGTGCAACGCTGTCATCGGCGAAGGCAACGACTGCCGAAAGGCAGCCTGTTGCCAAAACCGTTGCAAGAAGCACAGATAAATATTTTTTTAACTTTTTACTCATTTGTGCCTCCCGTTATCCTTTTGTGACTGTAAATGTAAATTCAGACATTGCCGTCGAACCGTCTGCATTTGTAACGGTAACTGTTACTTTTGTTGCAATTGAAGACAATGGGTTAAGATTACCTATTGTTGTAAGGGTAATTTTACCGTTTTTATCAATTGAGAAATTCGCTGTATCGTCAACTTTATAGTCTACCGATGTAATAGCGTTTGCGTCGGCAGGAGTAGGAATATAGCCTACTGTTACACCTTTAAATTTACTGAAAGTTAATTTGCTGCCTGAACTTACTGTATATTTACCGTCGGTCACAACATTGCCGTCAACAGTAAGCTCAAGCGAGGTGACAGGAATAACAACATTGATTACACTAATTGCGTATGCCTTAGTGTATTCTCTGCCCCATTCGTCAACAACCTTAACAGTAAGGTTAAACGTTCCCTTGTCAGCCGTCTTTGTAATATTGATATCATTGCCGCTTACAGAAGCTTTAACGCCGTTTTCATCGCTTACCGCAATATCGGTTGATTTAACCATTGCGCCGTCATTAAGTGCAAGCGAAAGGGTAGCCTTTTGAGTATCCTCAGGTACCTGAATAAGCGCTGTTTCGCCAATAACGGTATCGCCGTTTTTAACATTAATTTCAGGCACGATAAATTCGTGACCCTCAAGCGCTGTTGTTGCGGCTACAAGAGCATCACAAGCAGCGTCAATCTCTGACTGAGGAGCTTGCATATTTGCATAAACCTCATTAGCCTTGTCAAGTGCGGCAGTAAAGGTATTAGCGTAGGATACCTCATAATCCGTCGGGTTGATTTTGCTTGCCTCGTCGATAGCCGCCTTAAGCGCAGCCGTATCCCACGTGGTATATGCCTTAATTGTTGCGGTGTATCCACCGTCCTTAGCGGTAACGGTAATTGTTGCACAGCCCTGAGTAATGAATGTAACTACACCGTTTTCGTCAACTGTTGCAATGTCTTTATTATCAGATACATATTTGCAATCTTTGATTACGGAAATATTGCCGCCAAGTTCAAACTTAGGCGAAAGAGTAACTGTTTGAGCAGGAGCGCCGAATACCTTTTCGTCGGCAAAGCTGATATCTGTTACTCCGTATCTTACAAACGTAACCGTTACGGTTGATGAATAACTCTCGTCTTTTTCATTTGTAATTGTGCAAGTAATATCCGCAGCCTGAGCCGAAGCCGAATTGTTAGTTACAACACCGCTCTCGCTTACGGTAACGTTGCTGTTAGATGAAGTCCATTCAACTGACTTATAAACAGAATCCTTAGGCTGCTCATTAGCAACAAGACTAATACTCTTGCCGTTTATGAATGTGCCTGTGTAGCGGAAGTAGCCCGGATTTGGATTTGTTACGCCTTCTGCCTCATAGTAGCCGATTTCCACACCCTCACTTGCAACGTAAGGAATGAGTGAATCGTATGCATCGTTAAGCTTTTTAAGCATTGCGTCAGCTTCAGCCTGGGTAGCCTTGCCTTCGTTAATCATTGTCTTAGCCTCAGCCACTGCGGCACTCAATACATCAAGACTTGCTTTGGTGTATGTATATGAATCCTTAACCTCTTCAATAAGAGCGTTATATTCACTCTGCTTTTTGGCAAGAGTGCTGAAGTCTGTCAAAACAGCGACTTTAACCTTATCTGTAAATCCGCCGTCAAACGTTGTACCTGTAATAACAGCCTCACCCTTTTCAACAAAGGTAAGCTTGCCGTCATTTGATATCTTGACTGCGTTTTCATTGCTTGAAGTCCATGTGATATTGCCAAATTCAGGTGAACCCGAAAGTGTATATTCAAGCTGAGTTACATCATCGGTAGCGTAATAGGTAAGTTCCGATTCCTTAATGTCAAAGCCTGTTGCAATTTTGTCACTCATAGTAACATTGATAGTCTTTTCAAAGGCTCTGCCATATTCGTCTGTATAAGCAATCTTAACCTTAGCCCAACCGCCGTTGCTTCTGTCTGACGGTGTAAGCGTAATTGAACTGTCGCTTATTGATGAATCCATCTTATATGACTCAACAACGCTCCATTCAACCGCTTGATACATTGCGCCCTCAGGAAGAGCTGCCGAGGTCAATGTAATCTTATTATAATTGTTATAATTTGTATATTTATCGCCTGAAAGATTTATCGAAATTGAATTGTTATCGCCGATTATTCCGTTTTCTGCATCCTTATATCCGCCTACAAGCGGCTTAGCTGCAGTTTGATAAGTAATCTTCGCATCTGTTACGTGAACATACGGGTGCTCAATCATAGCCTCATAAGCCGCAACAAGATTTTGAGTTATTTCATCAATCTTTTCCTGAGTTAATGTATCGTCTGTCAAAGCATCGGTTGCCGCATCATACGCAGCCTTAAACACTTGACCGTAGTCATAAGCATAATCCTTATAATCAATATCCTTATATTCTTCAATCGCTGCCTTAAGCGCTGTACGGTCGCCGTCAGACGATACGTGGCATTCGCCGTAAATACCGCCGTCATACGATACGCAACGAACAGTAGTTGCACCGGCTGAAACGAATGTTACAAGTCCGTTTTCATCAACTGTTGCGATATTTTCATCATCGGACTCCCAATAAACGTCTTGAATACTTGCCTTGCCGACATGAGGAGGCAGGCTTGTGCCTTCAGGCTTAATGGTCTTTGAAAGCTGAGCGCTTGTGCCGAGTGCGCCTGAAATGCTTGACGGGCTTACTACAACATCGGTTACCGGATAGAATGCGTATGACACCCAAACCGTATCCTGATATTTATTGCCAAAATGGTCCTCAACCGTACAGGTAATCAAACCGTAGCAAGATTTATTTTGAGTAGGGGTGCATTTACCGTCCTGAGTTACGCTGATAAGCTCATTTGACGATTCCCAAGTTACCGACTTGTATGAGCCGTTGTTAGGATAAAGCCTTACATTAAGGTCAAGCACAGCGTTTTTATAACTAATACCGTCTTTAAGCACGCTAAGGTCATACTGATAAAATTCCTTAGTAGGCTCGCCGTCAAGGTAAAGCTCAACCTTTTTAATGTAGTTATACTTGACAAGACCGTTATAAGCTGCCTCAAGCTCTGTTACCATTGCATTAACCTGAGTCTGCGAGTATCCGCCCTTATCAATCATACCCTGAGCCTTGCTCATAGCATTTTGGTATACTTCCCAGCTGTCAGGATAATAGTTTACCTGATTGAGCTGCTGGTCGTTATATGATTTAACAAGATTTTCAAGTGATGTGTAGTTAGTTACAACATTAACATTGCACTTTGCTTCATATCCGCCGTCATACGTTTGGCAGGTAATTACGCAATCGCCGCCCTCTTTAAAGGTTACAATGCCCTTTTGGTCAACCGTTGCGATATTTTCATCGCTTGAATACCAATAAACGTCTGTGCAGCTTGCGCCGATACCCGGTGTACCCTTCGGTGTAACAGTAGCAGTAAGCGTTTTAGTTTCGCCAATCTTACCGCCCTCAATAGTGTCTGTATCAAGTGACACGCCTGTTACAGGAATTTTTGCAAATGTGATAAACGCATTTGTGCTTGTGGCTGTACTCATATAGTCGGTAACGGTACATGTAATCATTGCCGAACAAGCATCGTTAGACTTTGGCCTTGCAATACCGTTTTTATCAATTGTGATATTTGGATTTGATGATGTCCAATTAATGCTGTTATACATTGCGTTAGCAGGCTTTAATTGCATATCAAAGTCATATTTATAATTAGTATAGTTACCGGCAGCAGGTACCTTAACCGTTACGTGGTTGCTTGAAAGCGGTGTTTTGTTAGGCCCTAAAATATCTACACCTAAAATACCTACGAAGCCGCCGATTTTATAGAAATCATAAAGAAGCTCACGGGCGTAGGTGTCACACGTGTCTTGGCTTGCCATTGGCGAATCATAAAGAACATAGTATGCCATATCGAGAGAACCGCAATATTGGTCGTACTGCTCTTGATTTTCATCTGTGCACAAAACTACCGTTGAATCGCATAGAGAAACGATATTGGAAAGATAATCCTTGTCAGGATATACGGTAACCTCAGCCGTGTCAACATAACCTCCGTCGGCTGACACGCAATAAAGAGTAGCCGTGCCTACGTCAACACCTTTAATTCTTGCATCTCCGTTTTCATTATTCTTTGTTTCAACAGTAAAAATGTTTTCGTCACTTGAATACCAATTACATTTGTAGCATGCCGAATATGTGCCGTCAAAGCCACTGAATTTCATTGTATGAGTAGCGTCAACCGTTTCGCCTCTTGTTACGGAATACGAATCTTTGTCAATCGTGTTTGAACTTGTCGTATTCTTGGCAACCGTAACGGTAATCTCGTTTGATTTTATTTTTCCGTCGGCAGAAACTGCATAAACATTAAACGAATCTGCGTTTTCGTGAGCCGCTTTTTGTGTTATTTTTGCGGTATGAGTTTCATTTGAAAGGTCAGTTGAATAGAGACTATTATCAACTACCCAAGTAAGTTCCTTATTAGAAGCGTTTTCCGGCTCAACCGTTGCCGAAAGCTGAGCGCCCAAACCTGCGTACTGAGTACCTGCTTTAACAGATACATATTTATATGTTTTATCGCCAACGGTAACGTCTGTTGTTTTATTAATACTGCTTGCAACGCCGAGAGCGCTGTCAACGCTGATTGTAATATTTTCAACAGGAATGCCGTTTGTCATTTCAAATGTTGCTGTTTTTGAGGAGATTTCATAAAATTTGCTGTTTGAAACGTAGTAACCCGTCTGCGCCTTAAGAACTACTGTTGATTTACCGCCGGACACTACGGTGTAATGACCTGTTTTGTCAATCTGACCTCTGCCGTCGGTAGCAGGAGCGTCATCGGTAGCCCAAGAATATGTTGTCTCACCGTTTTCGTCCTCACCTGTTACCATACCCCAAGTAACATAGAGGTTATTGCTTTCTGCAACACGCTTCGGAAATACCTGATATGTAAGGTCTGTTTCCTGACCTGCTTCAAGATAGTTTTTGCCCGTGATTTCAACATCTGATAAATACTTACCGGTTTTACCTGTTACAGTAAGTTGTATTTCTCTTGAAATTCCGTTTGCCGCCGAAGTCGCAGTAATAGTACATTTTTGAGTTGAGATGCTGCCTAAAGAACCGCCCGCATCTCTGCCTGTGATGGTACCCGTTACAGGGTCAACAGAAGCAATTTCAGGATTTGACGATGTCCAGGTAATATCCGAGGTGTCGCCCGTTGACGGCTTAACATTTGTGATTGCAAGCTGAATTTGAGAGCCCTCTTGAACGGTGTTTGCGCCGTCAATATCAAAGCTTTCAAGCGGCTTAGAGTCAACAACCTCAAATGTGATTGAATCGTTATATACAAACTGAAGAACAAGGTTACTGATAAGCTTGACTGCAGTAGCGGTAAGCTGAACCGGGTCTGCCGTATCTCCGACTATGTCTTTAATTGCAAAGCAAGCGTCAAGAATTGCGGCAAGCACCGCCCTGTTTATATCAATTCCGATATAATCAATAAGAATTCCCGCAAGCTTATCCGAATCAATTGTTCCTTTTACCTCATAAAACTTGTTTACCAGCCCAAGAATACCGTTAATTATGTCGTCTGTATCAGGCGATGCCATAATCGTAACTTTACCCTTATTCTTAAACGTTACAAGTCCGCTGTCATTTACGGTTGCAACAACCTTGCCTTGAGTAAAGATTGAAGAACTCTTTACAGAATACATTGTTCCGTAATGCAAACGAAGTGGAGTTGTAATAGCTGAAAGCTGAACTTTTGAGCCTACAGCCACTGTGGTAGGAACCTGCGATTTATTGGTGATATGAGTTCCGTTCGGAAGAAAAGCGGCATACCACTCGTCATTCTTAACAACATTGATACGAAGTGAATCGTTATCAAGCTCGGTGCCGTTCTTGTCATAAAGCGCAACGTGGATAACCGAGTTAATGTTATTAAGATATTTGCGAAGAGAATCGATAAGTTCACCCTTGTATGAATCAATCCAACCGGCAATCGGTGAATCCGAGCCGAAGGCAGCCTCAACAATATCAATAATTGCTTCGGTATCCATAGAATCAATATCTACTTTGTCATTAAAGAGCGCTTTTTCAAGAACGGTAGCCATAACCTTACCCACAAGCGGAATAGGCTTAACCTCGTTATCAATCCAGTTTTGAATTACCGCACCCTTTGATGAGTCGAATGCCTTAACCACACCGTTTTGGTCAACATCAACCAAAGTCGGCATATCGCTGTACCATTTGATGTATCCGTTATCCGGCATTTCGGTATCGATAAGCTTATATGTAAGGTTGAGCTTTTCGCCCTCCTTCATAGTCTCAACATATACTTGCTTTTCTTCTGCTGTTTCGTCAACATACGAAGGCACCATTGTATCGGTGTCTTTATAAAAAAGCTCGATATCCCAATAGCCTTCAACTCCGTCGCCCGCAAAAGCAGATGCCGCAGGAATTATGCCCGTTACAGCCATAAGAACTGCAAGCAATACGCTGATAAGCTTTTTGCCTTTCCTTTTCATACGCAAATCTCCTTTTAATCATTTTTGCCTGAAAATCCATTGAGTAATGGCATATATTACCCAAAGTAATACACACTTTAATTATAATATTATTTATAAAATAATTCAAGAAAACGGGCTGAAATTTATTTCGTGATTATTAACAAACTTTTAACACTTGGATTGGTTATATTTACCAAACTGTTCGATAATATACAAATTGTCGACGTTTTGTCGTGAAATAATAAAAAAACGGTTGCAAAAATCACAACCGTTTTGAAAGTGTATATTAAAGCATTCTTACAATTTGCAAAATCATCAAAACATTTCCGAATACGAATTCGTTACATTTTTAAGCCTGCAAATCATAGAATACGAGCCGTCAGCCTGTTTAACAAGCTTTCTTCTGTCCTCAACAACAAGAAATCTGCCCGATTTTGTTCTTACGCTGTAACGTGAAACCGTGGTGCTTTTGCCATCGGAAATTTGCTTTTTTATCTGCGCTTCAATAAATTTTGCTTCCCTTTCGCTCACAAAATCATCAAGCCTGCCCTTGTGTTCATCAAAAATATGAAAACGTGAAAATCCCAAAAATTTGATGAAATCCTCGCTGACAATTTGAAGCTGCCAAACATCGTCGGTGTCCGTGCAAAAAATCGGATCGGGAAGATTTTTAAACATTTCAACAAGCATATCCCTCATTTTATCCGCCGATTCCTCAGCCTTCTTTATCTGCGTAATATCGGTTATCATCGCATGGAAAATCGGGGTGTTATCCTCGTCATATCGCCCAATTGCGGCATTGAATTTGCACCACTTATACTCGCCCTTATGTACTATAGTTCTAATCTCCAAATCGCACTCGCCGTCAGTCGCCATCGCCTTGCCTATAGCCTGAAAAACAATGCTCTTGTCCTCAGGGTGAATAAGCTCATCAAGGCGGTAATTTTTTTTGATATAAGCCTGCTTGGTAGTGCCGAAAATGCGGCAAGCACCCTCGTTTAAATATTGCACCTCAATGTGCATATCACTCGTAACTTTGAATAGGCAAACACCGCCTGTTACAAGGTCAATAAGATAGTTCATTTCCTTCGCTTTGTTGCGCAATTTTTCTTGCAACTCCTGCGATTTTGACACATCGGCAAGGGTGAGCCTGCAAAGGCTTGAATTATCATAATTTTGACCTGTGCAATGGATGAAAATTTCATTTTTATCCTTATCGATAAACTCTGCGTCAAAATAGACATAGGGTGAATTTTTCTTGCAAAGCGCTCTCATAATTTCTTCCCTGTAAATCGGCTTTATTATATTGTGAAGAAAGAGCTTTCCCTGCTTTATTTTTGACGGGTGAACGCCTGTAAACTCGCAAAAATGATTGTCGCAGTCAACAACCTTAAGCCCATCTGCCTTATCAACAACAAGGTTCATAAAATCAACCTCGTACACCTCATCGTCATTAATGCTGTAAATTTTTATCTCCCCCTTTAGAATATCCATAGTAAGCTGTCGCAATAAATTCTATGAATTATTTAAAGTGTATATGAAATCGCCGAATCACAGCTTTCTAACATAATAATTATAACACAAAATGTAGTGTTAATGAATACGTTTTGTAAACTTTTCTAAAATTTTGAAAAATATTATATTTATTTTTTATATAAAAATATTATTTTACTATATGAAAAGCGACTGATTTGTGTTAAAATAGAAAAGTATTTATATACATCAAGTTTCAAAAGATGAGTAAAAGGAGAACAAAATATGTCAAAGGTTTTTCGTATTTTTGTTGAAAAGAAAAAGGGAAACGACATTGAAGCAGGTCAAACCCTTGCGGATTTGCGTGACAATGTCGGCTTAAGCGCACTTGAGGATTTGAGAATTATCAATCGCTATTATGCTCAAGGTCTTACCGAAGAAGAATTTAACCTTGCGGTAAAGCAAATCCTTTCAGAGCCTAACCTCGACAATGTTTACACCGAGCTTTCAATCCCTGAGGATTACAGATATTTTGCAATGGAATATCTCCCCGGTCAATATGACCAAAGAGCCGATTCTGCCGCTCAATGTATACAGCTTCTCACAGCCGGCGAACGCCCTGAGGTGCAAAGTGCAAAAATAATTGCCGTTAAGGGTGACATCACAGACGAAGAATTTGAAAAAATCAAGAATTATATCATCAACCCTGTTGAGTCAAGAGTTGCAAGCCTTGAAATTCCGGAGTCGCTCAATATTAAATCAGACGTTCCTGCCGATATCGCAAGAATTGACGGTTTTATTGATATGAGCGATGATGAAATCGAGGCTTACCATTCATCAATGGGATTTGCAATGAGCATTGCGGATTTATGCTGGGTAAGAGATTATTTTAAAAATGACGAAAACAGAAATCCGAGCCTTACGGAGCTTAAAGTTATTGACACTTATTGGTCTGACCATTGCCGCCACACAACATTTGCAACACAGCTTGACGAAATCAAGATTGACAGCGGCAAATACACAGACGCTATCAACAAAGCTTTAGAGCAATATTTTGACATAAGAAAAGAAGTTTACGGCGACAGAGATAAGATTGTTTGCCTTATGGATATGGCTTGCATAGGCACAAAGGTGCTCAAAAAGCGTGGCCTTGTAAACAATCTTGACGAGAGTGAAGAAATCAATGCCTGCTCAATCGAGGTACCCGTTGTTATTGACGGTAAAACAGAGCAGTGGCTTGTTCAGTTTAAAAACGAAACGCACAACCACCCAACTGAAATTGAGCCTTTCGGCGGTGCGGCTACCTGCCTCGGCGGCGCAATCCGTGACCCACTTTCAGGCAGAGCATACGTATATCAGGCTATGCGTGTTACAGGCTCAGGCGACCCTACTACTCCTTTTGAAAAAACACTTGATGCTAAATTACCTCAAAGCAAGATTACAACGGGTGCAGCTGCAGGCTATTCAAGCTACGGCAACCAAATAGGTCTTGCCACAGGTCAGGTTACAGAGCTTTATGATGAGGGCTATGTAGCTAAGAGAATGGAGATTGGCGCTGTTATCGGTGCATCTCCTAAAGATAATGTAAAAAGAGAATGTCCGCAAAAAGACGACGTAATCGTACTTTTGGGCGGAAGAACCGGACGTGACGGCTGCGGCGGTGCAACAGGCTCGTCAAAGGCTCACAACTCATCTTCTATTGAAACCTGCGGAGCAGAGGTTCAAAAGGGTAATCCTCCTACGGAACGTAAAATCCAGCGTTTATTCCGCAAGGCAGAGGTTGCTAAAATGATTAAACGCTGCAATGACTTCGGCGCAGGCGGCGTATCAGTTGCCATCGGCGAACTTGCAGACGGACTTAAGATTGACCTTGACAAAGTACCTAAAAAATATGACGGCCTTGACGGAACGGAGCTTGCTATTTCAGAATCGCAGGAAAGAATGGCTGTAGTTCTTGACAAGGCAGACGTTGATACATTCATCAGGCTTTCCAATGAGGAAAACCTTGAGGCTACTCCTGTTGCTGTTGTAACAGATGAAAACAGGCTTGAAATGACATGGAGAGGTGACAAGATTGTTGACCTCAGCCGTGATTTCCTTAACACAAACGGTGTAACTCAGCACGCTAAGGTTGAAATCAGCGCAGTTGACGAAAATAAGAATTACAGAAAAGAAGTGCCTGCTGCTCTTGATAATCTTTCACTTGCAAACGCACTCAAGGCAAACCTTTCACGTCTTGAAGTTTGCAGTCAAAAGGGTCTTGTTGAGCGATTTGACTCATCAATCGGCGCTTCAACCGTTCTTATGCCTTATGCAGGCAAATATCAGCTCACTCCTGAGGAAGCAATGGTAGCAAAAATTCCTCTTTTAGAGGGTGAAACAGACACGGCAACGGTTATGGCTTACGGCTTTATCCCTAAGCTTTCACGTTGGTCACCGTTCCATTCTGCCGCATTTGCAGTATCGGAATCGCTTGCTAAGCTTGCTGCAGTAGGCTGTGACCCGTCGCAGGCAAGGCTTACATTCCAAGAATATTTTGAAAGACTTAATGATGTACCGTCACGTTGGGGCAAGCCGACAGCCGCACTTTTAGGTGCACTTACGGCTCAGGTTGGATATAAATGCCCGTCAATCGGCGGTAAGGACTCAATGAGCGGCAGCTTCAACGACCTTGACGTTCCTCCTACTCTCGTTTCATTCGCAGTAGGTATGAGCGAGGCTTCTAAAACCGCATCATCGCAATTCAAGCGCATTAATTCAACGGTTAAGCTTCTTGAACTTCCTGTTGACGAGGAAACAGGCTTACCGATTTATGACAAGGCTATGGAGCTTATGGTAAGCGTTTACGAAGGAATAAGAAACGGCAAAATCCTTTCAGCCTCCGTTATCAAAGAGGGCGGTGCAGCAGCTTGCGTATGCAAAATGGCATTCGGTAACAAATTCGGCTTCACCTTCGCTCAGGGTCTTGATAAGGAAACATTATTTGCCGCAAAAGAGGCTTCTTTTGTTGTTGAACTTGCAGACGAAAATGCTTATGACGGCGTAGTTCTCGGTAAAACAAACGATAACGGCGTATTCATCATTGACGGCGACGTTCAGACTGTTGACGAGCTTATTGACGCTTGGTGCGGCAAGCTTGAAAAGGTATTTGCTACCGATTCGGGCAAGAAAGCCAATATGCCTTATGACGTACCGCTTTATAAAGAGCGCTCAATCTTTGTTGCTAAAAACAAGGTTGCAAAGCCAAAGGTATTTATTCCTGCATTCCCAGGCACTAACTGCGAGGTTGACTCTGCAAGAGCATTTGAAAAAGCCGGCGCTAAAGCAAACATTCTTGTTGTAAACAACCTTTCATCTTCGGCTATTAACGAAACAATTGACAAAATGGTTGAAGAGATTGAATCATCGCAAATCATTATGCTTCCCGGCGGCTTTTCAGGCGGTGACGAGCCTGAAGGCTCAGGCAAGTTTATTGCTACAACATTTAGAAATCCTAAGGTTAAAGAGGCTGTTACAAAGCTTCTTAACAACCGTGACGGCTTAATGCTCGGCATTTGCAACGGCTTCCAGGCTCTTATCAAACTCGGCCTTGTGCCTTACGGCGAGATTAAGGAAATTAACGAAAATGACCCTACCCTTACATTTAATACTATCGGCAGGCACATTTCATCAATGGCATATACAAGAGTTGCAAGCGTTAAATCTCCTTGGTTTAGCAGTGTTAATGCAGGCGACGTATTTGCCGTGCCTATCAGCCACGGCGAGGGACGTTTTGTTGCAAACGACGATGTTATGAAAAAGCTTATTGAAAACGGACAGGTTGCTACTCAATACGTAAATCTTGACGGCACTCCGGTAAGCGATATGCCGTTTAACCCTAACGGCTCGGTTTGTGCAGTTGAAGGTATCACATCTCCTGACGGACGTGTACTCGGCAAAATGGGCCACGTTGAAAGAAAGGGCAATAACCTTTATGCCAACGTTCCGTTTGAAAAGGATATGAAAATCTTTGAAAGCGGCGTAAATTATTTCAAATAATTGGTTCAATATAAAAAGCGCCAAATAATATTAAATCAATACATATTAATATTATTTGGTGTTTATGGAGGAAAATATGGGTTATTATTCAATAGTTATTGTTATTATTTCGGTTATAATTCTTTTGGCAGTAATGATATCATTGGCATTATATATTTCAGCAAATAATTATATCAAAAAGCATTCTTCTGAAATATATGAAAAAAACGAACCACTTTCATCCGAATGTAGAGATTTAGCTAGTTTTCTTCTAAAGCAGCAATCCACATTTAAAAGGTATTTAGCTGAAAACGGTCTTACGCAAACATATAATTGTTCAAACTCCGTTCTTTCAAACGCTGAAAATAATCCTATTAAATATTTAATAAAATACTCTGATTTGGATTATGACATTCAATGTTTAGAAGAATTAGACTTTTGCGAAACTTTTTCGGAAAAGCTCGGCATTTTCTATGAAAAAACCGATGAACTATACAAACAAGTGTCAAAAACAATTCCAAATAGAGTATATATATTTTTACCAAAAGAAAAATTCTTTGTAAAAATATGCAATATTGATTTAAGCTTTTTCCCACAGAGCTATCCTGTTTTCCGCTTTTTATATATAAGCCCTGCAGGAAAAAGTCAACGTGAATATAAAATTTTTATAACAACTGATGTTATTAAAGAAATTAAAAGCGAACTGTCAAGAAAACTAAATAAATATTCACATGCAAAAGTTCAAAGAAACACAATGACAAATGATTTGCGTAACGCAATTAAAAAGCGTGACAATTACACTTGTTGTATTTGCGGAAACAGTATTTATAAAGAGCCTAATTTGTTATTGGAAGTCGACCACATAGTTCCGATTTCTAAAGGCGGAAAAACAGAAGCCGATAATTTACAAACACTCTGTTGGAGATGTAACAGAGAAAAAAGTAACAATTAATTATTTATTGAAAGGATAAAACAAAATGAAATATGTAGTTGTTTTATATGACGGTATGGCTGACTATCCCGTACCTGCACTCGGCGGCAAAACACCTATGATGTGTGCAAAAAAGCCTAATATGGACTACCTTGCAAAGAGAGCTGAGGTAGGGCTTATCAGGACTGTTGCGCAAGGATTAAAGCCTGGCTCCGACGTTGCAAATATGAGTGTTTTGGGATTTGACCCTATGAAGTATTACACAGGAAGAAGTCCGCTTGAGGCAGCGTCAATCGGCATTGATATGAAGCCTACGGACGTATCGCTTCGTACAAATCTTGTTACTCTTTCAGAAGATGATTTGCCTTATGAGCAAAAGACAATTGAGGATTATTGCGCAGACGATATCTCAACCGAAGAGGCTGAAATCCTTATCAAGTATATTGATGAGAAGCTCGGCACTGACGAATTTAAATTCTATCCGGGTGTATCGTACCGTCACTGCCTTATTTGGGACAACGGCACAACCGACCTTGGCAAAATGACTCCTCCTCACGACATTACGGGCAAGGTTATTACAGAATATCTTTCAACAAGCGAGAATGCAAAGCCGCTTATCGAACTTATGAAAAAGAGCTATGATTTGCTTAAAGACCACCCTGTAAACCTTGCAAGAAAAAAGGCAGGCAAAAGACCTGCAAACTCAATTTGGCTTTGGGGTGAGGGCAAAAGACCTGCTCTTTCACCGTTTGAGGAAATTTACGGCATCAAGGGTGCTGTTGTTTCTGCCGTTGACCTTATCAAGGGTATCGGCGGCTGTGCTAAAATGGAAGTTGCCGAGGTTGAGGGCGCAACAGGCTATATTGACACTAACTTTGAGGGCAAAGCCAATGCCGCTCTTGACTGCTTAGAGAGAAACGACCTTGTTTACGTTCACTTTGAAGCACCTGACGAATGTGGCCACAGAAACGAGCCTGAAAACAAGGTAAGAGCAATTGAGCTTATTGATGAAAAAGTTTTGCCTATTCTTTTTGAAGGGCTTAAAAAGTATGATGATTACAAAATTATGATTTTGCCCGACCACCCTACTCCTATCGTTACACGTACCCACGCAAGCGACCCCGTTCCTTATCTTATTTATCATAAGCAAAACGAGATTGAAGGCGTTGACACAATCAATGAAGAAACGGCAAAGCAAACGGGCAATTATATTGACCACGGCCCAAGCATTATGAATCATTTTTTGAATGATTGATTAATCATATAAAATCATTCACCTGTTTCTCATACAAAATCTGACGCACCACTGTACGGCAGATTTTGAAAGGAGGAGCAACGTAGTGAATGAGGGATGAATTTTAAATTTATATTATAAAAATTCGTCACGAATGATACGAAGTTTGTGACGACGAATAAAATAATAAGGTTGCGAAGAAGTAGTCAGAATTGAGCATTTTGCGAGTGGGAGCTGTACGTGTGTACTGACTCCGAGCAAAAGGCTCAAAGCACCTAACGATACGATTACGGTATCTCGATACCTAAAATCGTATCGTTACAAAGTTGTTGATATAGATTATTTAATTATACATATACTTTATTAAATAAAACGTGATAACATTAACAATTCAGGTGCGGTTATGGCTGCTTATTCACAACCTAAATAAGGGGAATATTATATTATGAAACAAGGTACTATCTGCGTGCAGGGCGCATACCGCCCGAAAAACGGTGAGCCGAGGGTTTTGCCCATCGTTCAAAGCACAACATACAAATACGATTCAAGCGTAGAAATGGGAGACCTTTTCGACTTAAAGAAAAGCGGATATTTCTACTCTCGACTTCAAAACCCTACTAACGATACCGTTGCCGCAAAAATCACTATGCTTGAGGGCGGCGTTGCGGGAATGCTTACATCAAGCGGTCAAACAGCCAACTTTTATGCAGTATTTAACATTGCACAGGCAGGCGACCATATTGTAAGCTCCTCGGCAATTTACGGCGGAACATACAATCTTTTTAACGTTACAATGAGGAAGCTCGGAATTGACTTTACCTTTGTAAGCCCTGACGCTACAGAGGAGGAAATTCAAGCTGCATTTAAGCCGAACACAAAGGCTGTTTTCGGCGAAACAATTTCTAATCCGAGCCTTGATATTCTTGACATCGAGCGATTTGCCAAAGTTGCTCACAAAAACGGCGTTCCGCTCATTGTTGACAACACTTTTGCAACACCGATTAACTGCCGTGTATTTGATTGGGGCGTTGATATCGTAACCCATTCCACAACAAAATATATGGAAGGTCATGCTTCAACTATCGGCGGTGTAATAGTTGACAGCGGTAATTTTGATTGGACGCAAAACGACAAGTTCCCTGGGCTTACAACACCTGACGAAAGCTACCACGGAATAACTTATTCTGACACTTTCGGCAAGGGCGCATATATCACAAAAGCAACCGTTCAGCTTATGCGTGACCTTGGCTCAATGCCGTCACCGCATGATGCATTTTTATTAAACGTCGGCTTGGAATCACTCCATCTTCGTGTTGCAAGGCATTGCGAAAATGCTAAAAAAGTGGCTGAATATCTTAAAAATCACGATAAAATAACTTGGGTAAACTGCGCTATGCTTGAAGATGACAAGCAGTATGCAAAGGCACAAAAATATATGCCAAACGGCACCTGCGGCGTAGTAAGCTTCGGCATTAAGGGCGGCAGAGCTGCGGCTACAAAGTTTATGGACTCGCTTAAACTTGCGGCAATCGTAACACACGTGGCAGATGCAAGAAGCTGCTGCTTGCACCCCGCTTCAACCACTCACCGTCAGCTTACTGACGAACAGCTTAAGGAATGTGGCGTAACGCCTGACCTTATCCGTTTCAGTTGCGGAATTGAGGACTGCGAGGATATTATTGCCGATATTGAACAGGCACTTGCACAAATTTAATGCAAAAAGGAGTGAGAGTATGAGTGAAAAAGAAAATTCTAAAGCTCAAATTGAGCAAAATCTTTCGCACACCCATACTCCCACGAGCATACAAAAGAGGTTTCAAACCGCCTTGCACGTGCAATAGGTCATCTTCAAAAGGTTAAGCAAATGGTTGAAAACGGCGACGATTGCTCAGACGTTTTAATTCAGCTTGCAGCTGTTAAATCTGCGCTTAACAATACGGGCAAAGTTATTTTAAAAGACCATCTTGACCATTGCATTGTTCACGCAGTTGAAGAGGGCGACACCGCTATGCTCGACGAATTTAACAAAGCTATTGACAAATTTGTAAAATAGAATATAATGATTATAGATTTTGAAAAAGCATTAAGTATTTTGCGAGGGAAAAGGAATACCGTAGGGGCGAACATTGTTCGCCTGATAATCGCAAATCCAACGTATTTTTAAAATCAATAAAATATTTCAGGGCGAGGTGCAATTCCTCACCGGCAGTAAAGTCTGCGAACCGCCAAGGCGGCCGAAACGGTGCAATTCCGTTACCGACGGTTAAAGTCCGGATGAGAGAAATGTTTAGGCAAATTGTAATAATAATTTTGCCAAGTTCAAGCATTGCGCCCCAACATATTCGTTGGGGCTTCTCTTTTGCCCAAAAGGAGAAAATTATGGAAAAAAAGCAAACAAACAAAATCAGACTTATTACAGGCACGGCAATGCTGACGGCGGTTGCGGTAGGGCTTCAATATGTTGAAATAGCCATACCGATTATGCCGAGTTTCATCAAGCTTGACTTTTCAGATTTGCCCGAACTTATCGGCGCATTCGCTTACGGTCCGCTTGCAGGTGTGATTATTGCACTTTTAAAAAACTTAATTCACATGGCTGTTAGCCAGAGCGGCTTTGTCGGTGAGCTTTCAAACTTCTTGCTCGGCGCAAGCTTTGCACTTGTGGCAGGCTTGATTTATAAGCATAAAAAAACAAAAGGCGAAGCGCTCGTGGCAGGAATTGCGGCATCACTTGTTATGGCAGTAATCAGCGTGCCGATTAACTACTTTATTATATATCCTCTTTATTATAATGTTTTGGGCTTTCCTGAGGCGGCAGTGCTTCAAATGTATCAAGTGATTTTGCCGAAAACAAAGAGCATTTTGCAGGCATTGTTAATTTTCAATCTGCCGTTTACATTCGTTAAAGGCTTAATCTGTGCAGGAATAACAATGCTTATTTATAAGCCGCTTTCCACTGTTTTAAAGGGAAAATAAATTATAAGATAGACTTCGAGAAAGTGAGATAAATTTCGTGCTTGAGAAGCGGGCGACCAATGGTCGCCCCTACGGTCTATTTCAAAATCTGCCGCACAACCGTACGGCAGATTTTGAGAGGAGGAGCTACGTAGTGAATGAGAAATAAATTTCATAAAAATATTAAGAAATTTATTTTGAATGATACGAAGTCAGCGACGACGAGGCGAGGTGGAGGGATTTGTTTTTGATTAATCCCTCAGTCAAACCTATCGGTTTGCCGGCTCCCTTTACAAGGGAGCCATATAAAAAAGGTTCGGAAAAATCCGAACCTTTTTTATTATATATTTATGCTAACGGGAACTCTACCTTTGCCTTGAACAAATCGCCGTCGATTGACAATTCAAGCTCACCGTTTTGCACCTTGCAAAGTTCCTTTGCAATTGACAATCCCAAGCCGTTGCCCTCGGCAGTACGTGATTTATCGCCACGCACAAAGCGCTCTGTTAGCTCATCGGGTGTTATATCAAGAGGTTGAGCCGAGATATTCTTAATCTCGAAAACTCCCTTGCCGCCCTGCTCATACACGCTGACATATACACGTGAACCTCGTGCGCTGTATTTGCGTGCATTTGAAAGCAGATTTTCAATAACCCTAAACGTTTTTGCGCCGTCGGCAGTAACGGTTACGGGTTTTTCGCCCTGCTTAACCACAAGATTTAAGTTATTTTTATCGAAATCCTGCTGCACGTCAACAGTTGATTGCAAGCAAAGCTCCGACAAATTTATAGGCGCAAGATTAACGCTTACATTACCGCTCGTAACCTTTGACGCCTCAATCAAATCGTCAATAAGCCTTTTAAGCTTAGCGCCCTTATCATCAAGCACGTGGATATATTCCTGCGCCTTAGGGTCTGCAATATCGCAATTTTTAAGCAAATCAACATAAGTGATAATCGACGTAAGAGGAGTTTTTAAATCGTGGGAAACATTGGTAATAAGCTCGGCACGAAGTCGCTCGTCCTTAACCGCCTTAGTAATTGCATTTTGAAGCTCTGCATTAGTATATTTCATACTGTCGGCAAGGATTTTCAGCGACTGAGGAAGTGTATCTAATGCCATAGGCACGTCGATATGCTGTGATGACGCATAAATAATTTCGTCAAGCGCTTTAAAATACTTGCAAACCGCCCTGAGTGCAAAGGTATTTGCAACTATATCGCCTGCAATAAAGACAAACGCAAAAACGGGAAGTGCAGCCGAGAAGAAAACTGCAATAATAATTATCAAGGCTATATTTACGGCAAAAAATGCAAGCGAAAGCAAAATTATATTTCTTACAAACGTCTTTGGCTTATAAGCGTAGAGCTTAAATGTGCCAAATAGCTTTTTATTAAACCTATGCCAAGCCTTAAAGAATTTGACAATCAGCTTAATTATAAATTTGAAAATATGGAAAAGTGCAAAGCCGAGCCAATAAAGAAGCAGATGCTTGTAAAATTTCTTTCCGCTTTTAGAATACCTTGCAATAGAACAGCAAAGCTCAAAAAGAAGCACCCAACAGACAAAGCAAATTCCTGCAAAAATTGCGACAAGAATACTTGTATCATAAATATTTTCATTTGCTAACACCATGAGCAAAACAAGCCCGAAGCCGCCACCGCCGACTATACCAAGCTGAAGAAGCAGAGGAATATAATCTATAAATATCAGCTTTGCAGGCGAGTCATCGTCTTTTTTGCCCACTATTTTGAAATAATAAAACGCAATAACAAGAGAAGCGGCAAGCAAAATGACATCAATAATTGCAAGCTTAACAAGATTATCGTTAACCTTACCTGCATAATCGTTAAACTGCCTCATAGCCTCAAAATAGTTTGAAACATTAGGCTCGTTTTTTGAGGTGTTTATATAAGCATACAAGGAATAGTCCTTTGCCTTAAAGTTTGCACGGTAGCTTTGCATTATGCTTTTAAGCGTTTTTTCGGGAATTTCCTCACTGAAAATTTTTCCGTTTTCAATCTTAAAGCTGTCGTGCTTTGCCATAATCTCTTTTACGGACAAATCCGAGGCCTTATAAGCGACCTTATTATTTTTTATGATTATGTATTCAATGCCGTCCTTAATACCCCAATATTCAACGTTTTTATATTGAGACATTTGAGTTTTTACGTAATTATCATAACTTTTTTCAATATCCTTATAAAGCTTACTCTCATAATTTTTTAGAGTTATGCCGTCGGGACTGTCGTATGAAAATTCGTCTAAACAGGTATCCAAATGTTCCAAATATTTATAATAATTTCCGCTGTCTACACTATATGAAACAACATCTACAAAATTGCTGATTGGACAGATTTTGCTGTACTCTAGGTCAATGTCGTCTCCATCATTAGTTAGCTTATCAAGATAATAATTAAGCTGGCTCATCACCTGTTTATAAACAGTTTTGCAAGCCTTCGTCTTTTGAGAATTAAGATGCTTTTCAAGCCCCTTTGGGTCTAAATGTACCTTGTTTACTCCGTTGGCTATGCTTTCCTCAATGCTACACTCGACGTTGGTATTTAAAGTATAATATGAATAATCATTGCCGTTTACATTGTTATTTATAACAGTCAAAACCTCGGCAGTAGTTAAAAATATCGCCGAAAGACCTGTTATAAGCGCAAGAATTATGCACAATAATTTTCCTAAATAAGAATACTTAAATTTTTTCACATTTGTATCCAAGACCATACACCACCTTTATATATTTCGGCTCTTTGGGATTAATTTCAATTTTTTCACGGATATTACGGATATGCACAGTCACTGTTTTTTCGCTTGTAAAGCTCGGCTCGTTCCACACCGCCTCATAAATTTGAGAGGAGGAAAGTACCCTGCCCATATTTGTCATAAGATATTCCATAATCTTATACTCAATCGGCGTAACCTTAACGCCCTCGCCGTCAACAGACAAACTTTTAGCGTCCGTATCAAGCACAAGACCGCCCGTTACAAGCCTTGTCGGGGTAGCAACCATACTGCCGAGATTTACATAACGTCTTATTTGCGATTTAACCCTTGCAACAAGTTCAAGCGGATTAAACGGCTTAGTCACATAATCGTCTGCGCCGAAGACAAGACCTGTAATTTTGTCCGTATCCTCACTCTTTGCCGAAAGAAGAATAATAGGAAAATTATATTTTTCCCTAATCTTCAGTGTTGCCTTAAGTCCGTCAAGGCGAGGCATCATAATATCAAGCACAACGCAGTGAATTTCGTTATTTTGCACCTTTTCAAGTGCATCCTGACCGTCAACCGCCGTAATAACATTAAATCCTGCATTATCAAGATAAATCCTTAATGATTCGAGGATAGCCTCGTCATCATCGCAAACAAGTACATTTTGCATATCATATTCTCCGTTATAAAATAATTCCCATCCGATGATTATATTAAACATCATATAATCTAAAGAGTGGCAAAGAAAAAATAAAGAAATTATAAAAATTACTGTATTACATCTATAATATCTTATAGTTAATACATTGTCAAACAAATAAGCAATTAGTTATTGATTGTTGTGTTAAATAATGGTAAAATATACTTAATAGTTAGTTATTGAACACCATGACTAATAATTAAATGGTAAGGAGAATAAAATGGCAAAAAGGGACGGAACAGTAGATTTAAGAATTAAGAGAACGCAAAAATCAATCAAAAACGCTTTTTATGAGCTTATCGAGGAAAAGGGCTTTGACCATATATCGGTTAAAGACATCACAGAGCGTGCAATGATAAGCCGTAACACGTTTTACCTGCACTATAACGACAAGTTTGATTTGCTCAACAAGATTTGCGACGAACTTGTGTTCAAGCTTTTTATCGGCGTAGGCAAGCAATTAAGGCGTGAAACAAGAAAGCTTAGGGTTGACATCTACGGTGCGGCAAGCGTTATTAAAATGGGAATCAAAACCATTGAAGAGGACAGAGAGGCTTACAGGGTTTTGCTTTCAAGCTCAGGTTCTGATTTGCTTACTCAAAAGTTGCAGCAAGGTATTCGACGTGCGCTTGACCTTATCAGCTCAGACATTGATGGCATAAGCGAATATTCGCTTCAATACATAATTTCCGGCACCTGCGGAATAATCAAATACCAAGTCACTCACGAATCATCTAACATTGCAGACGAGGCGTATCGCTTTGCTGAAATTCATTTTGGCGGGCTTATTGAGGCTTTGCAGGAATCAAAGAGAAACGGAGAGGACAATTGAGCAGTAAAAAAACAAAAAAGGAAAAGCCAAAAAAAAATCGAAGTTCTAAAAATTTAAAAATCAGCACGAGGATTATTTTAACGGCAATTTTGGGTATACTTATACCTATTATTCTAATCGGCGCTTTTTCTCCTTTGCTTATATATTTCACAGGCTCATATTTTAACATTTCAAGTGTTACTACAAATTCATACTCCACCGTAAACCAAATTCAATGGTCGCAAACGATAAGCAGTATTTCAAACGCACTTTTATCGGATGAAAACGATAAGAAAAAAACCGAAAGCTTGAGCGAGTTTATTTCTCCCATTGAGCGTCTCGGTTCAAGCATATATATCGAAAAAAACGGAAAACCGTTTTATTCATCATCAAAAAGCGATATATTAAAAGAAGCTAACGAGATAGTCAACGTAAACAAAAACGAAAATCTGAATTATTTTGGAAACAACGGTCTTGTAATCGTAACACACGCCAACTCAAAATCCGATAAATATTTGATAGTGGCGGTAAATAAAAACTACACGGTTAAAAACGCAAGCACGCACTATGCGGCAAAGGAATTTACTAATCTTTTGCTTGGCAGAACGGGCATAATTGCTTTAATCATTGTTGCCGTTTTTGTTCTTGCAATAGTGATTATTTCATTTATAACGTCTAAAACAATAGTTAATCCCATCAAAAAAATTGCCGATGGTGCTGACGAAATCGCACGTGGCAATCTTGATTATGAAATAGATTACAAATCCAAAAACGAGCTTGGGCAAACGGTTGAAAGTTTTAATCAAATGAGATTGAGGCTGAAAAATTCCATAGAAAAGCAAAACAAGGCAGATGAACAGCGCAAGGAGCTAATTGCCGGAATTGCACATGACGTAAGAACTCCGCTTACCTCGGCAAAAGGCTATGCGCAAGGGCTTCGTGACGGAATTGCCGCAACGCCTGAGAAGCAGAAGAAATATATAGACAGAATTTGCTCCTCAATTGACGATACGGATAAAATACTTAACGAACTTTTGGATATTTCACGTTATGAGCTGAAAAGCTACAAGCTCAACAGGGTAAACGTTAATTTAAAAGAATTTATTGACGACGGCGCCGAAGAAATTAAAGAACTGCTTGAAAGAAGCAATTTTGATTTTTCACTTCAATGCAATGTCAACAAAGACACGCAGATAAGCGTTGACACCGACGCATTTGCACGAGTTTTCAGAAACATTGTTATGAACTCAATAAAATATGCACGTGATGACAGGCAGGGTATGGTTCGTCTTATTGTCAGCGAATACGAGCGCACGGTTATTATTGAACTTACAGATAACGGCTCAGGCGTTGAAAGTGAAAACCTTACTAAAATTTTTGATACAATGTATAGAACAGACCCTGCAAGAACAAAGGTTTCGCAAGGCTCCGGTTTAGGCTTGGCTGTTTGCAAGCAGATTGTCGAACTTCACGGTGGCTTAATCTGGGCAAGCAGTAAGCAGGGAGAGGGTCTTTCAATATTCATTTCAATGCCGAAAATTAAGGAAAGGACAGATAATATTGAGTAAGATTTTAATAGTTGAAGACGATGAGAACATTCTCGAGCTTGAAAAGGATTATATTGAAGCAAGCAATATGGAGGCGCAGGGTGCAACAAACGGAAACGACGGTCTTGAGCTTGCGCTTAATAACGATTACGATTTAATTTTGCTTGACGTTATGCTTCCGGGTATTAACGGTTTTGATATTTGCAAAAAAATCAGAGAAACAAAGAACACACCCGTTATTTTCGTTACCGCAAAAAGAGAAGAAATTGACAAAATTTCGGGCCTCGGTTTTGGTGCGGATGATTATATTGTTAAGCCGTTCTCCCCTGCCGAGCTTGTGGCAAGAATTAAGGCGCACATTAACAGATACAAAACTCTTACAAGCCAAAACGAGCAGGAAAAGAACGTTCTTGTGCGTGACAATATCAAGCTTTTCAAAAATACGGGCGAGGCATTCGTCGGCGATAAAGAGATCACACTTACCAAAAAGGAATTTGAGGTGCTTTATATTTTAGCTTCCCACCCTAACACGATTTATTCAAAAACAGAGCTTTTTGAAAGCGTTTGGGGCTATGATTCCCTCGGTGACACTTCTACTCTTACAGTCCATATCAACCGCCTGCGTGACAAAATTAAGGAGGCAGACGAAAACACCGACTGTATCAAGACTATTTGGGGCAGAGGCTATAAGTTTAAATAAAATCATATTCATTCGGTAAAATTAGAATGTAATATCGTGCTTTTGCCGAAGAAAAACAACAAACGCAATAAATATTAAAACCCCCTGTTTCGCTAATACCGAACCAGGGGGTTATTTATTTCAATATTAACTTTTTTCTTTTTCTAAATCAATCCCGATTTGCCAAAAGCACATATCCATCAGCTTCATCGGCGGATATAAAGTCCCATTACTTTCTAATTGCTTTCGCAAATTCTCAAAAGCCTCTTTATTATCATTATAAAATGAATAAAGTTGAGCCATAGAATGTTCATTAAAATTAGAAGAACAAACTTTATATTTTTTAACCGCTTGTTTGAAATATCTATCATAAGCAGGAGCACAACCGAACACGCCCAATAATATTTTCGTTTTAAATGTATCGGTTGATGAGATATCATTCGGATATCTATTCTCAATTTCCTTTACTGCTTGGAATATAGAATCAATATCACAAAAATCACTGTATAATTTATCGTATTTCGGCTTTGAAATTTCCTCAATAAAAGGTTTATGAACAAAATAATCATAATTCATCAATTCCGAATTACGAAGCATTCCCCAGCTCGCAAGGTAACAGCTTAAATGAAGGCATAATAATTCCGTTTTGCTTTCGTCTTTTCTATATTTTTTAAAAGCGTTATAGCAATGCTCCCAAGATTTGTACCTTGTATAGTTGCTATTTACTGAGTTATGATATTTTTTAATTGCATTTAATGCGGTATCTAAATTTATATCAGCTTTTTTAACAGCGGCAGGCTTTTTATAATCGGTCTTTCGCTTAATGAATTTATCCACTGACTTAGTAAAATAAACAACAGAATTATTAAAATCAGGTTGTGCAAAGTAACCTGCGTCAAGCCAATAATGCGCATATGACGGATTACGATTATAATCGTTATACCAAAAACGATAGCTGCCTGAATAAGTGTGCATAAAATCAGGTAATTTACCGCAAGCAATTCTTTCAATTTCATCAATCGACATTTTGATTTCTTTTCTTGACCTGCTCATTAAATAAATTGTTAATAAGTTAAGGTCATAATCATTCTTTACTGCCATAAATTTCACCCCTATTTGCCAAATACGAATTCATTTAACGCCTTCCCGCAATGTCGGGCAATAACCAAATTTCTCGCCTTACGGCGATTTCTTTTGCGCTTCTTAGCCATTTTCTTTGCATTGCGGCTGCGCCTGATACTTGCCGCAGCTTTTTCCGGTGGATGATTTATAACCATGTCCATAAAAGCCCTAAAGCTATAATCAAGCTCAACTTTTGTGCCATCAGGTTCGGTGATAATTTTCGTATGCTTTTTCTTTGCCATAACACTCACTCTTTTCATGTTTATTCTAAAATAAATATATCAATTAGCAAAAAGAATTGCAATAAGAATTATATTTAAGGGAAATATTATGGACTGTAGTCAAGACCTCCGGCTAAGCCGGAGGCTTGAGTAAGCCCTAGAAGGGCTTTTT
>ERZ857775.1230-NODE-1230-length-31502-cov-11.283079_pt1 | contig 31502 bp, 28 predicted proteins | sample MGYA00519698_ERZ857775 | MGnify/ENA primary metagenome ERZ857775 (study PRJEB31778, sample SAMEA3449363) | human gut metagenome | biome: human gut; feature: human-associated habitat; material: faeces | place: United Kingdom | collected 2010/2012 ...
CCCGCTTATTCTGAAGTTTTACCGCGCACTGTCGATCTCTCGACAAAGTTTTCAAAAAACATTGAGTTAAAAATTCCTTTTGTGACGGCTGCCATGGATACGGTTACCGAAGCGAAAATGGCTATTGCCATTGCTCGTGAAGGTGGTATCGGAGTGATTCACAAAAATATGTCTATCGAAGAACAGGCAAGACAAGTCGCCATTGTGAAGCGTGCCGAGAATGGTATGATTTATGACCCTGTAACGATTAAAAGAGGCTCTACCGTTCAAGACGCTCTGGACATTATGGCAGAATACAAGATTGGTGGTATCCCTGTGGTAGATGACGAAGGCTATTTGGTAGGTATTGTTACCAACAGAGATTTACGTTTCGAAAGAGATATGACTAAGCATATCGATCTTGTCATGACTCCGAAAGAAAAATTGGTGACTACTAACCAGTCTACTGACTTGGAGTCTGCTGCCCAGATTCTTCAAAAGCATAAGATTGAGAAACTTCCGATTGTCGGAATGGATGGAAAGTTGATCGGTCTGGTTACTTATAAAGACATTACAAAGGCGAAAGACAAACCGATGGCTTGTAAAGATGCCAAAGGTCGTTTGCGTGTAGCTGCCGGTGTGGGTGTTACTGCCGATACGCTGGACCGTATGCAGGCTTTGGTAGATGCAGGTGCGGACGCTATTGTCATTGATACGGCTCACGGACATTCGATGTACGTGATTGAGAAACTGAAAGAAGCTAAGAAACGTTTCCCGGATATTGATATTGTAGTAGGTAACATTGCTACCGGAGAAGCTGCGAAAGCATTGGTGGAAGCTGGTGCTGATGCAGTGAAGGTCGGTATCGGTCCGGGTTCTATCTGTACTACTCGTGTAGTTGCAGGCGTAGGCGTTCCGCAGTTGTCGGCTGTATATGATGTAGCGAAAGCCTTGAAAGGTACAGGTATTCCTTTGATTGCCGATGGTGGTTTGCGTTATTCGGGTGATGTGGTAAAAGCGTTGGCTGCCGGTGGATATTGTGTGATGATCGGATCATTGGTTGCCGGAACGGAAGAGTCGCCGGGTGATACAATCATCTTCAACGGTCGTAAATTCAAATCCTATCGAGGCATGGGTTCATTGGAAGCAATGGAGAATGGCTCAAAAGACCGTTATTTCCAAAGTGGAACGGCTGACGTGAAGAAATTGGTTCCGGAAGGTATCGCTGCCCGTGTTCCCTATAAAGGTACGCTTTTTGAAGTGGTTTATCAATTGACAGGTGGTTTACGTGCAGGTATGGGATACTGTGGCGCTGCTAATATTGAAAAACTTCATGACGCGAAGTTTACCCGTATTACCAATGCAGGTGTAATGGAAAGCCATCCGCACGATGTGACGATTACCAGTGAATCGCCTAATTATAGTCGTCCGGAATAATAAATATAAACGGTGAACTGTTAACGGTGAACGGTGAACAGGCTGTATGAATCAGCAGATGTTCGCTGCTCACCGTTTGTTGTTTGTAAAATGAGAATTGATGATGAAAAGATGTTTGTTGCTGCTATGTGCCTGTCTCTTTGGTATTCTGGCTTTTGCGCAGGAAGATCCTGTGCTGATGCGTGTTAACGGGAGAGAGGTTTTCCGTTCGGAATTTGAATATTCGTATCATCATTATAGGGCAGGTGAGGGGAGGGAGCTTTCCCCTAAAGAATATGCGCTGCTGTTTTCTCAGGCAATACAGAAAGTTGAAGCTGCTAAAGCTATCGGACTTGATACAACTGCTGCCTTTCGCAAACAACAAGAGGAGAATCGGATTAAGTTGATGGAGGATTGTCTGGTTGATAAAAAGACGGTAGATAGCTGTGCTCGTGTTTCCTATCAGAAAATGGCACTGAAAGCACGTACTGGGCAAGTGCAAGTAATGCAGATTTTTAAGTATTTGCCACAGACAATAACTTCCCGACATTTGGAAGAAGAAAAAGCTCGGATGGACTCTATTTATCAGGCTATCCGGAATCAGCCCGGATTGGATTTCTCTGCTTTGGTGGAACGTTATTCGGATGATAGGCAAAGCCGTTGGATTGAAGGATTGCAAACTACTGTTGAGTTTGAAAATATTGCTTTTGCTTTGTCGAAGGGGGAAATCTCCGAACCGTTTTTTACTCCTGCGGGAATCCATATTCTGAAGGTCATGGACAGGAAGGAGTTGCCTGTGTATGAGGATGTAGTCGATGGAATTGTACAGCGCATATTGCATAAGGAAATTCGGAATCAGGGGATCGGAAAAGTAATAGAGCGACTGAAAAGGGAGTGGAGGTATACTCCGAATCAGACAGGTATAGAGGAACTGTTGACAAAAGGAGATACGGAACGGACATTGTTTGCTATTGATGGGCAGGAGTATACAGGAGGTCGGTTCAAACAATTTGCCGCTTCCCATCCTATGACTGTGAAACGTCAACTTGAGGAATTTGTTGCAAAGTCTCTATTGGACTATGAAAGTAGAAATTTGGATAAAAAGTATCCGGAGCTTCGGTACGCATTGCAAAAAGCGGATGAAGATTATCTTATAAAGGGAATGACACGGCAGAAAGTGGAGTTGCCTGCAATGAATGATCGGGCCGGATTGGCTACTTACTTTAAATTTCATTCATCTGATTACCGCTGGGATAGCCCTCGCTACAAAGGTGTTGTTCTTCACTGTGCCGATAAAAAGATTGCGAAGCGGGCAAAAAAGATGTTGAAGAAGTTACCCGCCGATGAATGGATGGATAAGCTCCGGCAAACTTTTAATACATCCGGAGCAGAAAAGATACAGATTGAACAGGGAACGTTTGTCGACGGAGAAAATAAATATGTCGATAAACTGGTTTTTAAGAGCGGAGATTTTGAACCTTTATTGTCTTATCCTTTTACTATAGTTGTCGGCAAAAAGCAGAAAGGTCCGGATGATTATCGGGAAGTAATAGACGGGGTACGGAAGGATTATAGAACCTATCTTGACACGTGCTGGACGCGGGAATTGAGGGAGGCTGGTAAGGTTGAAATAAACCAAGAGGTTTTAAAAACAGTTAATAATAACTGATGTAACCGATTATTCACTATCTTCGTACCTTAAATAAGTAGATTTCAGTTGACAATGCGAATATTAGTCCTCTTACTGATTACCCTTCTCGGTTGTGGGGCGTGCAAGGAACAGCGCGACCACAAAGGAAAGACTCCTTTGGTAGAGGTGGACGGTAACTTTTTGTATAAAGAAGATTTGATGTCCGTGCTTCCTGTCGGATTGTCAAAAGATGATAGTATTCTCTTCGCCGAGCATTATATTCGTAGCTGGGCGGAAGAGATTTTATTGTATGAAAAAGCGGCAAACAATATTCCGGACAATGTCGATGTGGACAAACTGGTGGAAAATTATCGGAAAGCGTTGATTATGCATACTTATCAGCAGGAATTGATAAACCAGAAGTTGACGAATGATATCTCCGAACAAGAAATTACGGATTATTACGGACAGAACAAGGAACTGTTCAAATTGGAGAATCCGTTGATTAAGGGGTTGTTTATCAAAGTGCCGTTGACGGCTCCCCAACTGAATAATGTGCGCAGGTGGTATAAATCTGATAAACAGGATGCTATTGAAAGTCTTGAAAAATATAGTTTGCAGAATGCGGTGAAATATGAGTACTTTTACGACAAATGGGTATCCGTGACGGATGTGCTGGATATGATTCCGTTGAAAGTGGAAGCTCCGGAAGAATATGTGAATAAACACCGTCAGATAGAATTGAAAGATACGGCATTCTGTTATTTCCTGAATGTGAGTGACTATCGTGGAGCGGGAGAGGAAAAACCGTATGAGTTTGCCCGTCCGGAAGTGAAAGACCTGCTGGTCAATCAGAAGCGGGTAGATTTTATGGAACGAGTGAAGAATGATCTCTATCAGCAGGCAGTAAGCAAGAAGATTATATATAATTATTAAATACAAAGAATGAAGAAGTTTGTGAACTTTAGATTTGTTGTTACCCTTGTCTTGGCAGTATTTGCTAATGTGGCAACTTATGCTCAGGATAATGTGGTTGATGAAGTAGTTTGGGTAGTAGGTGACGAAGCTATTTTGAAATCAGATGTAGAAGAGGCTCGTATGGATGCCCTGTATAATGGACGCAGATTCGAAGGCGAACCGTATTGTGTGATTCCTGAAGAGATTGCCGTGCAGAAGTTATTTTTGCATCAAGCTAAGTTGGATAGTATTGAGGTTTCCGAAGCGGAGATCATCCAGCGTGTAGATATGATGACCAATATGTATATCCAGCAGATTGGTTCAAAAGAAAAAATGGAGGAATACTTCAATAAGACTTCGACACAGATTCGCGAAACTTTGCGTGATAATGCGCGTGACGGGTTAACAGTGCAGAAGATGCAGCAGAAATTGGTGGGAGAGATCAAGGTGACTCCGGCGGAAGTACGCCGTTACTTCAAAGATCTTCCGCAGGATAGCATTCCTTATATCCCGACACAGGTGGAAGTGCAGATTATCACGTTGCAACCGAAGATTCCTATCTCGGAAATTGAAGATGTGAAGAAGAAATTGCGTGACTACACAGACCGTGTGACAAAAGGGGAAATTGACTTCTCTACATTGGCGCGTTTGTATTCTGAGGATAAAGCTTCTGCCATCAAAGGTGGTGAGTGTGGATTTATGGGACGCGGTATGATGGATCCGGCCTATGCGAATGTAGCATTCAGCTTGCAGGATCCGAAGAAAGTTTCCAAGATCGTGGAGTCGGAATTTGGTTATCACATCATTCAGTTGATTGAAAAGCGCGGTGACCGTGTGAATACCCGCCACATCCTGTTGCGTCCGAAAGTATCGGAGAAAGAACTGACCGAAGCTTGTGCACGTCTGGATTCTATTGCTGACGATATCCGTGCGAACAAATTTTCTTTTGATGAAGCAGCAGCCGTTATCTCACAAGATAAGGATACCCGTAACAACCATGGTATCATGGTGAATGTTAATGAGCACTCGGGTATTACTACTTCTAAGTTCCAGATGCAGGATCTTCCACAGGACGTTGCCAAAGTTGTGGACAAGATGAATGTGGGAGAGATTTCTAAAGCCTTTACAATGATAAACGAGAAGGATGGAAAAGAAGTTTGTGCAATCGTGAAGTTGAAAACAAAGATCAATGGTCATAAGGCTACCATCGCGGAAGACTATCAGGACTTGAAAGAAATTGTAATGGATAAGCGTCGTGAAGAGATGTTACAAAAATGGATTCTGGACAAACAGAAACATACCTATGTACGTATCAACGAAAACTGGCAGAAGTGTGACTTCAAATACCCGGGTTGGGTGAAGAAGGATTGATGTTTAACAGCTTGATTTTATATGCTGAAACGAAATAAGAAAGATAAACAACAAGACAGGCATAGATGGCTCCTTATAGGCTTTCTATGCCTGTTTGGCGTATGTCTTGTGGCGCAAAACCCCAAGAAACCGGCAGACAAGAAACAACAACCGGCGAATAAGCAACAGTCGGAAAGTAAGCAACAGCCGGAAAATAAAAAGACAAAGGTTTATTTGCTTCATGCGGATGAGGGACAGGCGGATAAACTATCTCGTCCGGACGTGCAAGTACTGATCGGTAATGTGAAAATGCGCCATGACAGTATGTATATGTATTGTGACAGTGCGCTGATTTTTGAGAAAACCAATTCCGTAGAGGCTTTCAGTAATGTTCGTATGGAGCAGGGAGACACCTTGTTCATTTACGGTGATTATCTATATTATGACGGAATGACGCAGATTGCGCAACTCCGTGAAAACGTGAAAATGATTAACCGTAATACGACTCTACTGACGGATAGCTTGAATTATGACCGTCTTTATGATCTCGGGTATTACTTCGAGGGAGGGACTTTGATGGATGAAGAGAATGTGCTGACTTCCGACTGGGGAGAGTATAGTCCTGCTACCAAACAGTCGGTGTTTAATCATGACGTGAAATTGGTTAACCCGAAGTTTGTATTGACTTCCGATACATTAAGGTATAATACAGAGAACAAAATCGCAGTTATTCTCGGTCCTTCAAACATCGTTAGTGACAATAACCATATCTACTCCGAGCGTGGATTCTATAATACATTGACCGAGCAAGCCGAACTGTTGGACCGTTCCATTCTGACCAATCAAGGAAAGAAATTGGTGGGCGACAGTCTGTTCTACGACCGCGTTGCCGGTTATGGGGAAGCGTTCGACAATGTGAAGATGACGGATACCATCAATAAGAATATGCTGACAGGCGATTATTGTTTCTACAATGAATTGACTGACTCCGCCTTCGCAACAAAACGGGCTGTGGCTATCGACTACTCACAGGGGGATAGCCTCTTTATGCACGGAGATACTCTGCAGCTGGTGTCTTACAATCTGAATACCGACTCGTTGTATCGTTTAATGAAAGCTTATCATAAAGTGCGTATGTATCGTACAGACGTGCAAGGAGTATGCGATTCACTGGTTTATAATTCGAAAGATTCTTGTATGACCATGTATACCGATCCGATTCTGTGGAATGACGGTCAGCAGTTATTAGGTGAGGAAATCAAGATTTATATGAACGACAGTACTATCGACTGGGCACATATCATCAATCAGGCATTAACGGTGGAGATGAAGGACTCCATTCACTATAATCAAGTGTCCGGAAAGGAGATGAAAGCTTATTTCATAAATGGTGATATGCGTCATATCGAGGTGGTCGGTAATGTGCAAACGGCTTTCTATCCGGAAGAGAAAGACAGTACCATGACGGGATTTAACTGTTTGGAGGGCAGCGTGCTCCATCTTTATATGAAGGATAAGAAAATGGAAAAAGGGTTGTTGGTCGGCAAATCTAACGGAACGATGTATCCGATGGACCAAATCCCTCCTGACAAACTGCGTCTCCCTACTTTTGCCTGGTTTGACTATGTCCGTCCGTTGAATAAAGATGATATTTTCAACTGGCGTGGCAAACGTGCGGGAGAAACGTTAAAACCGACTACCGACAGGCGCCCAAAGACAGATAAGCGTAACTTAATTAATATGTAGCAGTATGGGAATGTTTAATTCGATGAGGAAACCCCGTGGCTTTAATCATCAATACATTTATGTAGACGAGCGTAAAGAGAAACTCGCCAAGATGGAAGAGAACGCTAAACGCGACTTGGGGATGTTGCCGGAGAAAGAATTTAATCCGGAAGATATCCGTGGTAAGTTTATCGAAGGAACTACCCACTTGAAAAGAAGAAAAGCAAGTGGCCGCAAGCCGGTCTCTTTCGGAATCATATTGATTATCATTGCATTCCTTCTCTATCTGTGGCATTATTTAGCAACAGGAAGCTGGAGTTTTTAATTGTTAATTTACGAAGTATGAGCGATATTATTCATTTGTTGCCGGATTCGGTAGCCAATCAGATTGCTGCCGGTGAAGTGATACAACGTCCGGCGTCTGTAGTCAAAGAGCTAGTGGAGAATGCAATTGATGCAGAGGCGCAAAATATACATGTGCTGGTGACTGATGCGGGGAAAACGAGTATTCAGGTTATTGACGATGGAAAGGGAATGTCCGAAACGGATGCCCGTCTTTCTTTCGAACGCCATGCTACATCCAAAATACGTGAGGCTTCCGATTTGTTTGCTTTGCGCACGATGGGATTTCGAGGAGAAGCTTTGGCTTCCATAGCCGCAGTGGCGCAGGTGGAGCTGAAGACACGTCCGGAATCAGAAGAGCTAGGGACAAAGCTGGTGATAGCGGGCTCTACAGTGGAGAGTCAGGAAACTGTTTCCTGTTCTAAAGGAAGCAATTTCTCTATAAAGAATCTGTTCTTTAATGTGCCGGCCCGGCGTAAGTTTCTGAAAGCTAATTCCACCGAACTGAGTAATATCCTTGCTGAATTTGAACGGATCGCTCTCGTTCATCCGGAAGTTGCCTTCTCACTTTACAGTAATGATTCCGAGCTTTTCAATCTTCCCGTATCTCCGTTGCGCCAGCGTATCATGGCTATTTTCGGTAAAAAACTCAATCAGCAACTGCTGAATATAGAGGTGAATACTACGATGGTGAAAATCTCCGGATACGTAGCTAAGCCGGAGACTGCCCGCAAGAAAGGTGCACATCAGTATTTCTTTGTCAATGGACGTTATATGCGCCATCCTTACTTTCACAAGGCGGTGATGGAAGCTTATGAGCAGTTGATTCCCGCCGGTGAACAGATCTCCTACTTCATTTATTTTGAAGTAGATCCGGCTAATATCGATGTGAATATCCATCCGACAAAAACTGAAATCAAGTTTGAGAATGAACAGGCTATCTGGCAGATTCTTTCGGCTTCTGTCAAAGAGTCATTGGGTAAGTTCAGCGCTATTCCTTCTATTGATTTCGATACGGAAGATATGCCTGATATTCCGGCGTTTGAGCAGAGCACCTCTTCCGAACCTCCTAAAGTTCATTATAATTCAGATTATAATCCGTTCAAGGTTTCGGCCGGAGGCAGTGGTGTCGGTTCATATAGTCGCTCCAAAGTGGAATGGGAAGATTTATACGGGGGATTGACAAAGGCTAGCAAAATGAATAATCCGATGCCCGAGCCTGAGACAGATTGGGAAGACCCTTTTAGTGGTGAACAACAATCGTTTGTCACGGAGAAAGAGGGAGAAACGCTGACATCCATAGCTTCGACCTTGTATGGCGATGAGCCTGTGGTGGAGAAAGGAAACCAACATTTGCAATTTAAAGGGCGCTTCATTCTGACTTCTGTGAAATCCGGTTTGATGCTTATCGATCAGCACCGGGCACATATCCGAGTACTTTTCGACCGTTATATGGAACAGATCCGGCAGAAACAAGGAGTATCTCAAGGCGTTCTCTTCCCGGAGATATTGCAGTTGCCGGCTTCGGAAGCAGCCGTGTTGCAAGGTATCATGGATGATTTGGCAGCGGTAGGTTTTGATTTGAGTAATTTAGGTGGTGGAAGTTATGCTATAAATGGCATTCCATCGGGTATCGAAGGATTGAATCCGGTTGAATTGGTGCGTAATATGCTGCATACGGCAATGGAAAAAGGAAACGATGTAAAGGAAGAAATCCAAAATATATTGGCTTTAACATTGGCGCGTGCGGCGGCAATCGTTTACGGGCAAGTATTGAGCAATGAAGAGATGGTAAGCCTTGTCGATAATCTTTTTGCCTGTCCTTCACCGAATTACACTCCGGATGGGAAAACAGTGTTGACAACGATCAAAGAGGAAGATATCGAACGTTTATTCAAATAAAACAAATTATTTTTTCTATTCATAAAACCTTTTAGTTCGGTTCGTGTTATTTAATTAGTTAAACAAAGAAAAAGATTTAAATAACCACTTAACTATTAGGTATATGAAAAAGATTCTGATGTTGCTGGCTTTTGCCGGCGTTGCGTCTGTCGCTTCTGCGCAGCAGACTATGACGGTAACTGAATACGAAGTGATTCAGGTACAGGATAAATATCAAGTAATAACCAATCCTTTCTGGAGTAACTGGTTCTTCTCTGTAGGAGGTGGTGCTCAGGTGCTGTATGGCAACAATGACCATATCGGCAAATTCAGAGACCGTGTCGCTCCTACGTTTAATGTATCTGTCGGCAAATGGGTGACTCCGGGTTTTGGTGTACGTTTGCAATACAGCGGACTGCAAGCTAAGGGATTCACAATGAATGAAACGGCCGATTATGTAGTCGGTGGTCCGAGAGAAGATGGGTCTTACAAACAGAGATGGGATTATATGAACCTTCACGGTGATTTGATGATTAACTTAAATGCATTATTCGGTGGATATAATCCGGATCGTATTTATGAGATCATACCTTATATCGGTGCAGGTTGGGCTCACTCCTATACTCGTCCTCATACCAATTCGGCTACTTTCAATGCAGGTATCATCAACCGTTTCCGCTTGTCGAATGCTGTCGATTTGAATCTGGAATTGAGTGCAACAGGGCTGGAAGGTAAGTTTGACGGTGAACACGGAGGTAAACGTGACTATGACGGTATCTTAGGTGCTACTGTAGGTGTAACCTATTATTTCCCGACTCGTGGATTCCAACGTCCTGTACCACAGATTATCTCTGAAATCGAATTAAGTCAGATGCGTGATCAGATGAATGCGATGGCTGCCGCTAATCTGCAGTTGCAACAGCAGTTGGCTAACGCACAACAACCGGTGGAAATAGAAGACACTGAAGAAGTTGTGATTGCAGATACTAACATTGCTCCACGTACTGTATTCTTCAAGATTGGCTCTGATAAGTTGTCTCCGCAAGAAGAAATGAACTTGTCATACCTTGCTAATAAGATAAAAGAATCTCCGAATACTACGTACACAATCAATGGATATGCAGACTCTGCGACCGGTACTCCGGCTTTCAACCAGAAGTTGAGTCTGGAACGTGCACAAGTTGTTAAAGATTTGCTCGTCAAGAAGTATGGCATTTCTGCCGATAGACTGAAAGTTGCTGCCGGTGGTGGTGTCGATAAATTCGGTCAACCGATCCTGAACCGTGTAGTATTGGTAGAATCAGCACAGTAACGAAATGATTTCAGCATTCAACGATTCTTTATAGTCGCTTGCTGAAAAAAGAAAAACGGCTGAAAGCGAAACCTGAAAGTAGGTGTTCTCGCTTTCAGCCGTCTTTTTGGGGTTTAGTCCATTTTACAATAAAAAGGTAGTCCTACCCGTGCTATATGTTCACCTATCGGAGTGCCGATATTTTTATTGTAGTCTACGACATCGACCTTATATAATAGTCCCAGATCTTCTATCTGAATATTAATGTCCATGAGTTGGTTGAAAGAAATATTATCACCTATTGCAGCTAAATCAATATCAGAGCCTTCCGAATATGTCCCTTTAGCCCTAGAACCGAAGATTAGGACTTTGTCTATGTTAGTGTGTTTCATAAACACATCACAGATGTCTGCTATGACAGTATCACTCAGTCCGTATTTCATTAGAATAATGTATTCATTTCAGTTTTCAATTTTTCTTCATTCAGTTTTATATCCAGTTGTTTTAGCAGAAGAGAATATTCTTCGTATATTTTACGGACGATCTGTATGGCATCTCCTTCATTATACGTATGGGAGGTAGTGACACGTGCTTTTGCCATACGTCGCCAGCCGTCATGGTCGGAAATCATCCCATCTTCAAAGGCTTGTTGCAGGGTACCGTTGGGTCCTTGTACAAATTCATATCCTTTGTATTTCATAAGGTCTTGCAGAACTTTCCAGCCGAGTTCAAAGGTATATTCGAATCGTTGGATCAGTCCTTCCATTTCTAATTCGGATAAACTATCCGGAGTATTGCGTGATTCTGTTATGTCCAAAATTCTTTTGTTTGCACGATGAAAACTATCATATCGTTGCAACCAGCGTATATCTTGTTCCATATAATTTCCTGTTTTAGAGTTTAGTATTTCTCTATTGCAAAAATACGTATACTATTGGGAAAAGCAAAGATAAAACATTGATTGTTCCATTTTTATCGGTTGCAAAAATGAAAATATAGAAAAAATGTATATATTTGTACCGTTATCCATTGGCGTTTGGATACGATTTATTTATAAAGAAGTATTTGTAAGAAGCGTTGTGCTTCATTCTTGTTAATGAAAACCTGAGAAATTTTCAATGTAACACAAGGATGGCATAAGCGGTTCTCACGTTGTATAGCGTGGGTCTGCTGTCCATTTTGTGTTACAGGGTTTTCTCAGGACCTTCATTAACGGAATGGCACGCAGTTCCACGTATTCGTATATATAAACCTCTGCCATAAGGGACTGCAGACAGAACAAACACATTGTTATTATGAAACATTTTATGCTGGTATGTGCATTGCTGTTTACAGCTTTTACTATGTTTGCACAATCGTCTGATGTTTATAAAGAACGTCGTGAACTAATGAAAATGTCAAAGTCAGCACTGAACGAAAAAGCGTCAAAAGCTGCAAAGAAGGAAGCCAAGAAGTATGTGAAAGAAGGCTGGGAGGTTGCTCCGGGTGCTTTGCCAATTGAAAAACAATTGGATAAAGCATACATGATGCAGCAACAATATGACGAGAGTATGTTTCCCCTGTTTATAATGGGAGAAGCGATGAGTATTGGTGAGCACTATGATGCGGCTAAGATGCAGGCTATGGAATTAGCGAAACAAAGTCTTGCAGGGCAAATACAGACGGAGATAACTGCATTGGTAGATAATCAAGTATCGAATAAACAGTTATCAGCTGATGAAGCAGCTTCCATTTCACAGACAGTAAGTGCGGGAAAAAATTTGATTTCACAGAAAATTGGTCGGGTGATTCCTGTAGTGGAAATGTATCGGAGTAAAAGTAACGGGAACAAAGAAATATTGGTTCGAGTCGGTTATAATGCAAGGATGGCAAAAGAAATTGCAAAGGATGCTATCAGGGATGAATTGCAACAAAAAGGGGAGGACTTATCCAAGAAGTTAGACCAATTATTACAGTAGTGATGGTGAGGTGTTTTCTGTTTTTTCTATTCCTATTACTGTTTTCACGTAAGGCTTTTAGCCAGCGCGAGATGACCGTTAAAGAAGAATATATTTATTATGCACCGAGGAATATATCTCCGGAAGAAGCGGAGCGTATTGCTATAGAACGTGCTAAAATTAATGCTATTGCTAATGCTTTTGGTACTATAGTGTCTCAGAATAATTCAACATTTATAGCTAGTGGAAATGGCAAATCGCAGGTGGAATTCTTCTCGTTAGGAGGAAGTGAAGTTAAGGGAGAATGGATTGAAACGATTGGTATTCCGCGATGTATAACATCTTTTGAAAAAGGTATGCTCGTGGTGAAAGCCATTGTAGAGGGGCGCATTCGGGAAATAATCAGTGCTCCGCTTGATTTCAAGGCTAAGGTGTTGTGTAATGGGACAGAAGACAAATTTGAACAGGATGAATTTAAGGATGGGGATGATTTATATCTCTCTTTTCAGTCGCCGGTAGATGGATATTTAGCTGTTTATTTATTAGATAATAACCGTCGGGCTTATTGCTTACTGCCTTACCGTAATAATACGGAAGGGAGAGTATGCGTAAAGTGTAACATAGCTTATGTGTTCTTTTCATCCAAACATGTACCTGCTGTTGAAGCTTCTTTAGTTGATGAATATACGCTGACTTGTGACCGTAGTAATGGCGAACTTAATCAGATTTTCATTATCTTTTCTCCTAATCTTTTTACTAAGGCATTGGACAATGATACTGATTCTCTGTTACCGCGTGAACTAGACTATGAAGATTTTCAGAAATGGTTAGTGAATTGTCGGAAACGGGATAAGGAAATGAGGGTGGAGACTAAATATATAACAATAAAAAATAACAATGGAGAATGATGAACCGAATATACTTCGGGATGTTTTAGAATCTGCTATTCGAAATGAGAATTGGAAATTAGCGCAAATAGCTTTGTCACAATTGAAAAAATATAGACTTTTTAGATGATGGCAATAAATGAGCTGTAACATCTTTGACTGCGGAATCAATGAGATTTCCTGTAGAACTATCAATTAGGAAATCTTCCAATATACTGTTGAAGCGTAAGAACTATTATTTGTCTGTGTATGTATCTAGGAAATTGCATACCTTACGAAGTAACAATAAAATAGAGGATGGGAGGTTGTTCGAAGAATGAATAAAATTAGTGACTTTACATTTTCTATAATGAGTTTACAACTATTAATTCTTGTTGTAATGATATGTATCTTGATAATTTATTTTACTAAAATATTTGCATTATTGTGATGAAGAAAAAGAGTATATTATTTATAGTTGTTTTTCTTGCAACCGTATTACCTTCAGTAGGACAAACTGCAAAAATAGATGGTCTGAAATACAGAGTTTTGTCTGGATCAACAGCTGAACTTTATGATGGTAAAAGTATAAAAGGATATGTTACAATTCCAAGTTCTGTGCAGATTAAAGGGAAAAATTATAAAGTAGTCAGAATTGGAACTTATTGTTTTTATCAAGGGTATGAATCCAAAAAAAGAAATTATTTACGTGGAGTGTCTATCCCAGAGACTATTGAGACTATAGGAGCAGGTGCTTTTCATGAATGTTTGTCGTTAGAAAGTGTACAAATACCGAATTCGGTCATAGCTATTGAAGAATTTGCATTTTCGCATGGAGCATTAAATACGATTTCTCTTCCGAATACATTACGATTTATTGGTGCGGCTGCTTTTTATGGGTGTAAGTTAAAGGAGATTGTAATTCCGAATTCAGTAACGGCTATCGGAACCAATGCTTTTGGATATTGCCATAATTTAATGAAAATTGTGGTTCCTGATCATTCCGTGAAGTCCATTTATCCGATGGACTCAGGTAATAGGAAGTGGTTTAGCGGCTCTATTTTTGAAAGTAGTCGTTCTATTAATGATGTATGTGGACATACCATTCCTTATCCTGAATATATCTATAATGAACTTCCGTATGATTGTCCATTTGTAGAAAAAAGACTACCAATAATCAAAAAGAGCTTTAGTTATTATGTGTATGATAAATTAATAAATAGGGTCAATGAATGGCAACGAAAGAAAGAATATGAGACAACTACACAATGGAAAGAAAGAGTGACAGAAGAAACCAGAAGAAAAAAAGTAACAGAAATGATAGAACAGATTCGTGCGGAATATATTGCTGAATATGCACCTCAGAGCATAGAAGGTGAATTGGGGGGATTTGATGCAGATTATAGTGCATATCCAGTACTAATACATGGGTTTAATACTTTTTATGCTCAGATACCATTAGATGATGCACCAATATTTAAAGAAAAGTGGGCACAGGTGATAATGCAACCTCAATATGGTATTGTTAATGATCAATTGGGAATATTGTCGTGTACTTTTAAATTGGAAGATAAAACTTATCGAAGTACAAAAAGTTATCCTAATGATAATTCAGCAGATTTGGTTCTGAACCTTCCCCCTTTGGAAATAAAATTAGGAGAAAGTCTGGAACAAATATCAAATAATGGAACTCCATCTGTACGTTTTGTTGCTGATAATAGTGTAGATCGTAATATACCAAAGGCTACAGTTATAAACTCGAAGACTTTTGCTGTCATTATTGGAAATGAAAATTATCAAAGAGTATCTAAGGTGAGTTATGCTCTTAATGATGCAAAGATCTTTGCTAATTATTGTCAAAAGACATTGGGAATACCGGCAAATAATATCCGTTACTATAATGATGCTACATACGGAATAATGCTTTCTGCATTAAAAGATATAAAAAGTATAGCAGATAGTTATAGTGGGAATATAAATGTCATTTTTTATTATGCAGGACATGGTTTACCTAATGAAACGGGTAGAAGTACTTATTTGCTTCCAATCGATACTGATGGCTCTCAAACAGAAGTATGTCTTGCCACCAATCGTTTATATCAGATCCTCAATGACTTACATGCCCGTTCGGTAATCATTTTTATGGACGCTTGTTTTAGTGGTTCGCAACGTGGTGATGGAATGCTTGCATCTGCTCGTGGTGTAGCACTGAAAGTGAAGACGGATGTGCCGCAAGGGAATGTGGTTGTATTTAGTGCAGCAAGTGGGGATGAAACAGCTTTCCCTTATAAAGAAAAAGGTCATGGTATGTTTACCTATTTTTTACTCAAGAAGTTGCAGGAAACCAAAGGACAGGTGACATTAGGCGAGTTGGAGGACTATATAGCAACTAATGTCGGGCAGCAATCAGTTGTTATAAACCGTAAAAAACAAACACCTACGGTCATTTCTTCAACAAGTATGGGGGAAAGCTGGAAAACAATGATGTTGAAATAAGTATTGAATAATTCTTTACTATGAAATACATAAGTTTTGTACTGCTTATTATAATCTGTTCTGTTTGCTGTACTGCTCAACAGACGAATACTTTTCGGAAACAATATGATGCTTTTAAGCAAGAAAAATATTCCGAATATGATGGTTTTCGTCGAAAAGCGAATAATGAGTATGTGGAGTTTATGCGGAAAGCCTGGGTTTGGTATCAAGCCAACCCTAGCTTTCTAATGCCACTTCATCCCGATCCGCCACTTCCTGTTCCTTTGTCACCGGATTTGAGCGAAGTAAAAGATATTCCGAAGAAGTTGCTTCCATATGAGATGGTGATTGTAACCCCTTCTATAATTGAACAAGCGGAACCAATAGCTCCAGTAAAAGAAACATTGAACATTGGAGAGATTTTTCATTTTAAGGCATATGGAACGGAAATGAAAGTTCGCCTAAGTAATAAATTACGTTATAATTTGAGAACTACCAGTGAGAATGATGTGGCTAATCAGTGGATGCATCTCTCCAACTCAGACTATAACAACTTATTATATGATTGTTTGGCATTACGCAGTCAATATAATTTGTGCGATTGGGCTTACTTAAATGTATTAGAACAATTGGCGGAGGCCTTTTTAGGTAAACAAAGCTCAGAGGTGGCATTATTACAGGCTTTTCTTTTCAATCAATCGGGGTATAAGGTAAGACTGGGGCGGTCGAAAACTAATCGGTTGTATGTAATGGTAGCTAGTCAGCATCAGATATATAATATGAGTTATTTTAATCTGAAAGGAGATTGTTTTTATCCACTCAACTATAAAGAAGATGGGTTGTATATCTATGATAATGCATTTCCCAAAGAGCAACAAATGTCTTTGATAGTAGGAAGAGAACAATTATTTATGGATACTGAAGTTGAAAGTCGTACGTTATGCTCAAAAGGAGAATATAGAGTGCAGGTCACTCTTTCCTTCAATAAGAATCTAATTGATTTCTACAATACTTATCCGCAGTCGTCCATAAATAATGATGGTACTACTAAGTGGACTTTCTATGCCAATACGCCGTTGAGCGAGATAGTTCGTAAGAAGTTGTATCCGGTGTTACGAACTGCTATATCTGGTAAAAGTGAACGTGATGCGGCGAATATTTTGATAAATTTCGTCCAAACCGCATTGATATATGGATATGATGATGAAATTTGGGGAGGTGACCGTCCGTTTTTTGCAGATGAGACTCTTTATTATCCTTATAGTGATTGTGAAGATAGGGCTATATTGTATTCTCGATTAGTAAGAGATCTCTTACATTTGGAAACTGTTCTACTTTATTATCCCGGTCATTTGGCTATGGCTATTTGTTTTAATGAGAAGGTTGGTGGAAAATCCTTTTTGATTCAAGGGAAAACTTATACATATTGTGAACCTACATGTACGGGATACGCACCAATAGGTTGGTGTCCGAAAGATTTAGAAACAATACCTCCCAAAGTAGTATTACTAAATGATTAATAATATATAGGAAGAGGGACTGTTTCAGAATTGACTTCTGAATTCAGCTTCCCTCTTCTTGTAATTAATGTGACGTTTTGTTTCTTTATATTTTTCTTTTAGTCGAATATCGGCAGTGAAACCTTTAGGTTCGGATACAGGTCGCCTAGTTGTTTCAAAAAATCATTTGCTATGATAATGGCTTCTATTGTCTCTTGGGGATTCGTTGGTATTTCTGCAATATTTGTAAAAATCAAGCAGGAGTAGATGATGAGTTCGACAGGTTTGTCATCAGTCTGTAGTGATAACTTATAGGCTTTTACGTTATTTCCGCGAGCTTGAGCCTGTGCCTGTACCGAACCGGTCAGTGGAAGTTTGGTAAGTCTGGAATTCTCAAGACGTGCTGCATCGAAGATAAAGTGCCGATCGATCTCACCGTCCGTATCTGTGTCGAATAAATGTAAGTTTTTTCCGCTTAGTACGAGATATTTAGGTGTTTGCACTGTGGTGAAACGTACTGCTCCCAAAGTTGCCATTCCTTTTAATTTATCTTTTACTCCGTCTTTGAGGGCAGAAGCTACCCCATATTCATTGCTGGCATAGTTGAAAGCATCAATCTTTTCCTGTTCCATCGCTTTCTTTAAGAAAGGTAGCTCGGAAGTCAGGAAGTGGTTTTTATACTTCTCGGCATTTGCAAATTCTGCTTTGAAATCAGTGTTGCTGACAATTTGAGCTTGTTGTGAGTTCTTGTTCTTTATATAGAACCAATACCCTAAATATAGGGCGATAAAAACGATGGGAATGAGTGTGTAAATTGACATAATTTATCTTTTTAAGTTATTGACTTAGGCGCAAATATATAAAAAAGTTAAGCAAAAACCATACAATTGTTTGGTTTTTGCTTAACTTTCTGTCAATGTACACTTTATCAGTGGCTTATCATTTCAGTAATGAGTAAATATAACGGAAATTTTCAGCAAGAAGATCGACATCCAATCCGTTTAAGAATGATTGCTCATAAGACAGGCCGAAATACATTTGACGGAACATGGTTGCCGCCTTCTTCACATCTGTATCAGGACGTATTTCTCCACTATCTTTTGCTTGTTGTATAATGGTAGTCCACAAATGATAATCCTGTTCATAAAACTTGGGTATCTGTTCCCGGATATTGGGATAGTACATCCTGACTTGTGTGAAGAAGTGAAAATAGTAAAAGTTGGGACAAGAATCATAAGGATTGTTGCCGTCATCTATTAATTCCACCAATCGCTTCATGGTAGCGGTTACACCTTTCAAATACAGTTCGATAAACTCTTTTAAGGTACATTCTTTTACATCGAACTTATTATTCGGATGATGGATTTGAAATACAAATTTGTCCACTACTGCTACAAATAAATCTAATTTGTATGGAAAGTAGTGGATGATGCCTGCTCTTGATAGTCCGCAGGCTTTCGCAATCTCTGTAAAGCTGGCTTTCTCATAGTTCATCTTGACAAATACCTTAAAGGCCTTTTCCAGCACTTCTTCCCGATTGGTAATCATACTTCTTGCAGGTTTTACGTTTTTATTACGAAGATACAGAATTTTTCAAATTGCTTCTTACTTTTATTGGATAGAGTTTATAAATTAATAGATTTATCTAGCTTTTCATAGAAATAAAAAGTCCGGGCAAGTGGGCCCGGACTTTTTTAGTTGTAGGAGAGTTTTATTATTCATTATGACACACTCTCTAATTAATCTCTTATTCCTGAGAGAAGCGTTTTACCTGTTCTTCGATCAGTTCTTTATCATCGAAGTAATTGATCTTCATTGCTTTCTTTACATCAGCCAATGTCTCGGCTGCGGTAGCTCTTGCCACTTCGCATCCTTTTCGGAGCATTTCGTAGACAGCAGGAATATCTTTGCTGAATTCTTTGCGGCGATTGCGAATCGGTTCCAGCGTCTCCTGCATGATGGAATTCAGGAAGCGTTTTACTTTTACATCCCCCAATCCGCCGCGTTGATAATGCGCTTTCAATTCTGCCAGATTCGGATAATCCGGTAAATAACGTTCAAAATGTTCCGGACGGCAGAAAGCATCGAGATATGTGAACACGGTATTGCCTTCGATTTTTCCCGGATCCTGCACACGGAGATGTCCCGGGTCGGTGTACATACTCATGATTTTTTTCTGTATTTCCTCCGGCTCTTCCGAAAGGTAGATACAGTTCCCAAGTGATTTGCTCATTTTTGCCTTACCGTCAGTTCCCGGCAAACGCAGGCAAGCTGCATTGTCCGGCAACAGGATTTCCGGTTCTACCAATGTCTCACCATATATATAGTTGAAACGGCGAACGATTTCACGAGCCTGTTCAAGCATTGGTTCCTGGTCTTCACCCACAGGGACAGTTGTTGCACGGAATGCTGTGATGTCCGCTGCCTGGCTGATAGGATAAGTGAAGAAACCTACAGGAATACTTGCTTCAAAGTTACGCATCTGGATTTCCGATTTCACAGTCGGGTTACGTTGCAGTCGGGATACGCTTACAAGGTCCATATAATAGAAACTAAGTTCGCATAATTCCGGTATTTGCGACTGAATAAAGATGGTCGCTTTGGAAGGATCGATTCCGCAAGCCAGATAGTCGAGGGCAACCTCAATAACATTCTGACGTACTTTCTCCGGATTGTCTATATTGTCAGTCAATGCCTGCGAATCGGCAATGAAGATAAACATCTTGCTATAATCACCTGCGTCTTGTAACTCCACTCTGCGTTTCAACGAACCTACATAGTGACCGATATGAAGTCTTCCGGTAGGACGGTCGCCCGTCAATATTATTTTTTCTTTTCCCATTGTTATTACCTTATTAATATCTATTTAGCGACAAAGATACGGATAAAAACTGAAAGATGTATCAAAATGGGAGCACTTCACTGTAAAAAAGTAGACGTTTCTTTTTGCCATTTGCAAAATATGTCGTTACTTTGCACAAATTTTGGAACCGACAATGAATCAACAGGAAATCAGAAGTAAGTATTATCTACATTCGGATGTTTTGCACCCGGAAACGGCAGGCTTCTTCTTTTTTCTCCAAAAACGATATTTTAGTTCTTTGGTAATGCGTTAATCCTTTTTTGAGGGTAACGCATTTTTTTTATGGATGAACTTAGAAACAACAACTTATTATAACAACAAAAGAAATGGAAAAGGAAATCAAGAAAGTTCTCGTTTTGGGTTCTGGAGCACTCAAAATCGGACAAGCCGGAGAGTTCGACTACTCAGGCTCACAAGCACTGAAAGCTTTGAAAGAAGAAGGTATCAGCTCAGTATTGGTAAACCCGAACATCGCAACCATTCAGACTTCTGAAGGCATTGCCGATAAGGTGTATTTCCTTCCCGTAACTACTTATTTCGTAGAAGAAATTATCAAGAAGGAACGTCCGGACGGTATTCTGTTGGCATTTGGCGGACAGACCGCATTGAACTGCGGGGCCGAACTCTATACACAGGGTATTCTTGATAAATATGGAGTAAAAGTGCTTGGTACGTCTGTTGAGGCTATCATGTATACTGAAGACCGCGATCTGTTTGTGAAGAAGCTCGATGAGATCAGTATGAAAACTCCTGTCAGCCAAGCTGTAGAAAGTATGGAAGACGCGATTGCTGCTGCCCGTAAGATTGGCTATCCGGTTATGGTGCGCTCGGCTTATGCGCTGGGAGGTCTTGGTAGCGGTATTTGCGCTAATGAGGAAGAATTCCTGAAGCTGGCTGAAAGTTCATTTGCGTTCTCTAAACAAATTCTTGTTGAAGAGTCTTTGAAGGGTTGGAAAGAAATAGAGTTTGAGGTAATCCGTGACGCTAATGACCACTGTTTTACGGTAGCGAGCATGGAAAACTTCGACCCTCTGGGCATTCATACCGGTGAGTCTATCGTTGTTGCTCCGACTTGCTCGTTGGACGACAAGGAACTGAAAATGTTGCAGGAGCTTTCTACAAAATGTATCCGCCATTTAGGTATCGTAGGTGAATGTAATATTCAGTATGCTTTCAACTCTGATACGGATGATTACCGTGTGATTGAAGTAAACGCTCGTTTGAGCCGTTCTTCCGCTTTGGCTTCTAAGGCTACCGGTTATCCGTTGGCATTTGTCGCAGCCAAGATTGCTTTGGGTTACTCGCTCGACCAAATTGGTGAGATGGGAACTCCTAACTCTGCATATGTTGCTCCTCAGCTTGACTATTATATCTGTAAGATCCCTCGTTGGGACTTGACAAAGTTTGCCGGTGTATCTCGTGAAATCGGTTCGAGCATGAAGTCGGTAGGTGAGATCATGTCTATCGGGCGTTCTTTCGAAGAAATCATTCAGAAAGGTCTTCGTATGATTGGACAGGGTATGCATGGTTTCGTAGGTAATGACGAACTCCATTTCGACGATCTCGATAGGGAACTTTCACGTCCGACCGACTTGCGTATCTTCTCCATTGCGCAGGCTATGGAAGAAGGATACACTATTGAACGTATCCATGATCTGACAAAGATTGATCCTTGGTTCCTCGGCAAACTAAAAAATATTGTTGATTATAAAGCTAAGTTATCTACTTATAATAAGGTAGAAGATATTCCGGCTGATGTAATGCGTGAAGCAAAGATTTTAGGTTTCTCTGACTTCCAGATCGCACGTTTTGTTCTGAATCCGACAGGAAATATGGAGAAAGAAAACTTGGCGGTACGTGCTCATCGTAAATCTATGGGTATCCTTCCGGCCGTAAAACGTATCAATACAGTTGCTTCCGAACATCCGGAACTGACCAACTATCTGTATATGACGTATGCAGTGGAAGGTTATGATGTAAACTATTATAAGAACGAAAAATCAGTAGTCGTGTTGGGCTCGGGTGCTTATCGCATCGGTAGCTCGGTTGAGTTTGACTGGTGTTCGGTGAATGCAGTTCAGACCGCTCGTAAGCTGGGCTATAAATCAATTATGATTAACTACAACCCGGAAACAGTTTCTACAGACTATGATATGTGTGACCGTCTGTACTTCGACGAACTTTCTTTTGAACGTGTGCTCGACGTAATCGATCTTGAACAGCCTCGTGGTGTGATTGTTTCCGTAGGTGGACAGATCCCGAACAACCTGGCCATGAAACTTTACCGTCAGTCGGTTCCTGTATTGGGTACTTCTCCAATCTCGATTGACCGCGCCGAGAATCGTAACAAATTCTCCGCAATGCTTGATCAACTGGGTATCGACCAGCCGGCTTGGCAAGAGCTGACGAGCCTTGAGGATGTCAAAGGATTCGTAGAAAAAGTAGGTTATCCGGTATTGGTTCGTCCTTCTTACGTGCTTTCGGGAGCTGCAATGAATGTTTGCTATGATGACGAGGAACTGGAAAATTTCTTGAAGATGGCTGCCGAAGTTTCTAAAGAATATCCGGTGGTTGTTTCTCAATTCCTTGAAAATACAAAAGAGATTGAGTTTGACGCGGTTGCCCAGAACGGTGAAGTAGTAGAGTACGCAATCTCCGAACATGTGGAATTTGCAGGTGTTCACTCCGGTGACGCTACACTGGTGTTCCCGGCTCAGAAGATTTATTTTGCAACAGCACGCCGTATCAAGAAGATCAGCCGTCAGATTGCCAAAGAACTCAATATCTCCGGCCCGTTCAATATTCAGTTCTTGGCCCGTAACAATGAGGTGAAAGTAATCGAGTGTAACTTGCGTGCTTCTCGTAGCTTCCCGTTTGTTTCTAAGGTACTGAAACGTAACTTCATTGAAACGGCTACCCGCATCATGCTGGATGCTCCGTACTCATGTCCGGATAAATCTGCATTCGATATCGATTGGATTGGTGTAAAAGCATCTCAGTTCTCTTTCTCCCGTTTGCACAAGGCTGACCCGGTATTGGGTGTGGATATGTCTTCTACGGGTGAAGTGGGATGTATCGGTGATGATTTCTCTGAAGCATTGTTGAATGCAATGATTGCTACCGGCTTCAAGATTCCTGAAAAAGCAGTGATGTTCTCTTCCGGTGCTATGAAGTCAAAGGTTGATTTGCTGGATGCCAGCCGTATGTTATTCGCTAAGGGGTATCAGATCTACGCTACTGCCGGAACCGCAGCCTTCTTGAATGCTCATGGTGTGGATACTACTCCGGTTTATTGGCCGGATGAAAAACCGGGTGCGGAAAACAACGTGATGAAGATGATTGCCGATCACAAGTTTGATTTGATCGTCAACATTCCGAAGAATCATAGTAAACGTGAATTGACAAACGGTTACCGTATCCGTCGTGGCGCTATTGACCATAACATCCCGTTGATTACAAACGCTCGTCTGGCAAGTGCCTTTATCGAAGCATTCTGTGACTTGAAATTGAATGATATTCAGATTAAGAGCTGGCAGGAATACAAATAAAAACTGCTTGAGCGGTATGGTATATTAAACTAAGTAAGACTCCCTCTTTGGCTTGTTCAAGGAGGGAGTTGTAGATAAAATAGGATTCATCATGTTAGTACTTCTATCCTGCACCAAGACTATGAGTGAGACTTCAAAGGTGAAAGCTCCTTTGAACACAGTTCCGCGTTTTCAAAAAGAAGCGTCCGAGATAGCTTTGCAGATGTCACAGTTCTCGGTGGATGAGTTGGAGCGTCTGTTGCGTGTAAACGCAAAGATAGCTGTGGAGAATTATAAGCGTTATCAGGTCTTTCATGCAGAAGGCACTCCGGAACTTCCGGCCTTGTTGGCTTACACCGGAATCGTGTTCAAGCGTTTGAATGCGAAAGATTTCTCCAAAGAAGAATTTGAATATGCACAGGAACATTTACGGTTGACTTCATTCTGTTACGGCTTGTTGAGGCCGCTGGATATTATCCGTTCTTATCGGTTGGAGGGGGATGTCGTGTTGCCGGAATTGGGGAATCAGACAATGTTCTCTTATTGGCAGTCCCGTCTGACGGATATATTCATAGAAGATATAAAGAACGCGGGTGGTATACTCTGCAATTTGGCAAGTGATGAGATGAAAAGCCTGTTCGACTGGAAACGGGTAGAAAAAGAAGTACGTGTCATTACTCCGGAGTTTCAGGTGTGGAAAAACGGGAAGTGGGCTTCGGTTGTTATCTATATAAAGATGTCGCGTGGTGAAATGACACGTTTCGTTCTAAAGAATAAAATAGAAAATCCGGGAGAACTGAAACATTTCTCTTGGGAAGGATTCGAGTTTAATGAGTCTCTTTCGGATGAGAAAAAGTTTGTGTTTACTAATGGTAAAGAAATATAATGTATGACAGAAGTAGAAAAAATGCGTAGCAGCCGGTTGACCGATATGGCTGTGCCGGAAATACAAGAACGTTTTGCGCATGCCAAAGCACTGCTGGCTCGTATGGGAGGAATGAGTACATACGAAGACGGATACAGAAAGCTATTGGAGGAATTAGTGCCCGGGATACCTGAGACATCGATTATCTGTCCGCCTTTCCATTGTGATCATGGAGATGGAATCAAACTGGGCGAGCACGTTTTTGTCAATGCCAATTGTACATTCCTGGATGGCGGATATATCACGATTGGCGCTCATACGTTGATTGGTCCCTGTGTACAGATTTACACTCCGCATCATCCGATGGATTATCTGGAGAGGAGAGGCTCTAAGGAATACGCTTATCCGGTGACGATTGGTGAAGATTGCTGGATTGGCGGTGGAGCTATCTTCTGCCCCGGTGTGACGATTGGCAGTCGCTGTGTGATAGGAGCGGGTAGTGTCGTCACAAAAGATATACCCGATGATTGTGTTGCAGTCGGGAATCCGGCACGTGTAATTCGGAAACAAGCGTAACCGTCAGGAAAAATTGCATGAAAAAAATCTCCTTTATTATTTGCTGATAATCAGTAGATTCGTTTGCCGAATGAAAACTTTCTTGAAAAATATTATTAGAAATGTTTGGAGGTTTCAAAAAAAAGCCGTACCTTTGCATCGCTTTTGAAACGGAAGTGTACGGGCGTTTAGCTCAGCTGGTTCAGAGCATCTGCCTTACAAGCAGAGGGTCGGCGGTTCGAATCCGTCAACGCCCACACAAAATCCAAGCACTTTCGTTCATCAAAAGGGCGTTTAGCTCAGCTGGTTCAGAGCATCTGCCTTACAAGCAGAGGGTCGGCGGTTCGAATCCGTCAACGCCCACATAAAACAGAAGTCTTGCGAAGAAATTCGTGAGACTTTTTTTATTTCTTACCGCTTTTATACAAACTTTCTTTATCCTTTTGCCTTATAACTCAGGAAAAAGAGTTAATTTTGCGCTCTGATAATTATCTAAGAAAACGTATGGAACTTGATGTATTGACGGCCATATCCCCGATTGATGGTCGATATAGAGGCAAAACGAAAGCTTTGGCAGCTTATTTCTCTGAATTTGCACTGATCAAATACCGTGTACAGGTAGAGGTGGAATACTTTATCACCTTGTGCGAACTTCCCTTGCCGCAATTAAAAGGAATCGATAGCAGCGTGTTTGAAACTTTACGGAATATCTACCGTAACTTTTCAGAAGCGGATGCACAGCGCATTAAAGATATCGAGAGTGTGACTAACCACGACGTGAAAGCAGTAGAATACTTCCTGAAAGAAGAATTTGACAAGATGGGCGGGATGGATGACTATAAGGAATTCATCCACTTCGGACTGACTTCTCAGGATATCAACAATACGTCTGTCCCCCTTTCTATCAAAGAAGCATTGGAACAGGTCTACTATCCGTTGATTGAAGAACTGATTGCACAGTTAAAAACTTATGCAACGGACTGGGCAAATATCCCTATGCTTGCCAAAACTCACGGTCAACCGGCTTCTCCCACCCGCTTGGGTAAAGAAGTGATGGTATTCGTTTACCGTTTGGAACGTCAGTTGGCAACGTTGAAAGCCAGTCCGATTACTGCCAAGTTCGGTGGCGCTACCGGAAATTACAATGCACATCATGTCGCATATCCCCAGTACGATTGGAAACAATTCGGTAACAGATTTGTTGCAGAGAAGTTGGGGTTGGAGCGCGAAGAGTATACAACGCAGATTTCGAACTATGATAACCTTTCTGCTGTTTTTGATGCAATGAAGCGTATCAATACCATTATGGTGGATATGAACCGTGACTTCTGGCAGTATATCTCTATGGAGTACTTCAAGCAGAAGATCAAAGCCGGAGAAGTTGGTTCGAGCGCTATGCCGCATAAGGTCAACCCGATTGACTTCGAAAATGCGGAGGGTAATCTGGGGATTGCGACTTCCATTCTGGAACATTTGGCCGTGAAACTCCCTGTCTCCCGTTTACAGCGTGACTTGACAGATTCAACGGTGTTGCGTAATGTGGGTGTGCCTTTCGGTCACATTGTGATTGCCATCCAAAGTTCTTTGAAGGGATTGCGCAAACTGTTGCTGAACGAGCCGGCTATCTATCGTGACTTGGATAACTGTTGGAGTGTAGTGGCAGAAGCTATTCAGACAATTCTGCGCCGTGAGGCTTATCCGCATCCGTATGAAGCTTTGAAAGCTTTGACCCGGACCAACCAGGCTATTACAGAAAGTTCTATTAAAGAGTTTATCGAAGAATTGAATGTAAGCGAAGATATTAAAAAAGAGTTAAGAGCAATCACTCCCCATACTTATACGGGGCTTTAATTGTTTACTTATACAATAAACGTGTTTTTTAAATAGGCCGTGAGGCCAAAGTCTAATTTTATTCGAATAAAAAAATGAGCACAGAAAACGAAGAATGGCGCGAAAATTCTTTCAATGAAGAGAATACAGGTGCCGGCCGTGATGGTAACAGGTCGTACAACAGAGAGGGAGGAGAACGTCCGTATCGTCCTTCTTACAACCGTGAAGGTGGGGATCGTCCGTATCGCCCGAGATTTAATGCCAACAATGAAGGAGGCGAACGTCCGCAACGTTCATACGGCGACCGCCCTCAACGTCCTCGCTTCAATAGCGAAGGTGGTTCTTACGGTGACCGTCCTCAGCGTCCCCGCTTCAATAGCGAAGGAGGTTCATACGGTGATCGCCCTCAACGTCCCCGTTTCAATAGCGAAGGAGGTTCATACGGTGACCGTCCTCAACGTCCCCGTTTCAATAGTGAAGGTGGTGACCGTCCTTACCGTCCTCGTTTCAATAACGGTGAAGGTGGCGACCGTCCACAGCGTCCTTACAATCGTGAAGGTGGTGATCGTCCTTATCGTCCCCGTTTTAATAATGGTGAAGGTGGCGACCGTCCTCAGCGTCCTTACAACCGTGAAGGTGGTGACCGTCCCTATCGTCCCCGTTTCAATGGCGGTGAAGGTGGCGGCTATCGCAGCAATAATGGCGGAGGTTACCGTCCGAGATTCAACAACGACCGTCAAGGAGGATACCGTCCTCGTCCGCGTACCGCTGATTATGATCCGAATGCTAAGTACAGCGTGAAGAAACAGATTGAGTACAAGGAACAGTTTGTTGACCCGAACGAACCGATTCGTCTGAATAAGTTCCTGGCAAATGCCGGTGTTTGTTCACGCCGTGAGGCTGATGAATTTATTACGGCGGGTGTGGTTTCTGTAAACGGTGAGGTAGTAACTGAATTGGGTACAAAGATCAAACGCTCGGATGTGGTTAAGTTCCACGAAGAACCGGTTAGCATTGAACGCAAAGTATACGTGTTGCTGAATAAGCCGAAAGATACGGTTACTACATCGGATGATCCGCAGGAACGCCGTACAGTAATGGATTTGGTAAAAGGCGCCTGCAATGAACGTATCTATCCGGTAGGACGTCTTGACCGTAACACCACCGGGGTACTGTTACTGACGAATGACGGTGATCTGGCTTCCAAGCTGACACACCCGAAATTCCTGAAGAAGAAGATTTATCATGTTCATCTGGACAAGAACCTGACGAAAGCGGATATGGATCAGATTGCAGCCGGTATCCAGTTGGAAGACGGCGAGATTCATGCAGACGCCATCAGCTATACAGATGACTTTAAAAAAGACCAGGTAGGTATCGAAATCCACTCCGGCAAGAACCGTATCGTTCGCCGTATTTTCGAATCACTGGGTTATAAAGTAGTGAAACTCGACCGTGTATTCTTCGCCGGGCTGACTAAAAAAGGGCTGCGACGCGGAGACTGGCGTTACCTGACGGAAGCAGAAGTAAACTACCTCCGTATGGGTTCGTTTGAATAAGAACGTTAATAAAAGAATAAGTTAAATGGAAAAGATTGGTAGAACAAAAATTGTTGATCTGTTGAAGCGCACGGATATTGGCGCTATGGTCAATGTGAAAGGATGGGTTCGCACCCGCAGAGGTAGCAAACAAGTAAACTTTATCGCACTGAATGACGGTTCTACAATAAATAATTTGCAGGTCGTGGTAGACTTGGCTAATTTCGACGAAGAGATGTTGAAGCAGATCACCACCGGCGCTTGTATCAGCGTGAACGGGGAAATGGTAGAATCAGTAGGTTCCGGTCAGAAGGTGGAAGTGCAGGCTCGCGAAATCGAAGTGCTGGGTACTTGCGACAATACATATCCATTGCAGAAGAAAGGTCATTCCATGGAATTCCTGCGTGAGATAGCTCATTTGCGTCCGCGTACCAATACATTTGGTGCTGTGTTCCGCATCCGCCACAATATGGCGATCGCTATCCATAAGTTCTTCCATGAAAAAGGATTCTTCTATTTCCATACACCGATCATTACGGCTTCCGACTGCGAAGGTGCCGGACAGATGTTCCAGGTGACCACCATGAACTTGTATGACTTGAAGAAAAACGAAGAAGGTTCTATCATTTATGATGACGATTTCTTTGGCAAACAGGCAAGTCTGACAGTCTCCGGTCAGTTGGAAGGTGAATTGGCTGCTACGGCTTTGGGATCTATTTACACATTCGGTCCCACGTTCCGTGCCGAAAACTCCAATACTCCCCGTCACTTGGCAGAGTTCTGGATGATTGAACCGGAAGTTGCTTTCAACGACATTACAGATAATATGGACTTGGCTGAAGAGTTCATCAAGTACTGTGTGAAATGGGCGTTGGATAACTGCGCGGATGATGTGAAGTTCCTGAACGATATGTTCGACAAGGGCTTGATTGAGCGTCTGCAAGGTGTATTGAAAGATGATTTTGTTCGTCTGCCCTATACAGACGGTATCAAGATTCTGGAAGATGCCGTAGCGAAAGGTCATAAGTTCGAGTTCCCCGTTTACTGGGGTGTGGACTTGGCTTCCGAGCACGAACGCTACTTGGTGGAAGATCACTTCAAACGTCCGGTCATTCTGACTGACTATCCGAAGGAAATCAAAGCCTTCTATATGAAGCAGAACGAGGATGGCAAGACGGTACGTGCGATGGATGTTCTTTTCCCGAAGATCGGTGAAATTATCGGCGGTTCCGAACGTGAATCGGACTACAACAAACTGATGACCCGTATCGAAGAACTTCACATTCCGATGAAGGATATGTGGTGGTATTTGGATACGCGTAAGTTCGGTACTTGTCCTCATTCCGGTTTCGGGCTTGGATTCGAGCGCTTGTTGCTTTTCGTGACAGGTATGGCTAATATTCGCGATGTTATTCCGTTCCCGCGTACGCCACGCAATGCGGAATTCTAACGAATTACCCTGAAATAATATAAAAGCCTGCATTTTTTTTGAGATGCAGGCTTTTTTTATTGCCTTACAATTGTTATAACCTCAAAAGATTTCTTTATATTTGTAAGCGACAGGCCTTGAGAATGTTAACTAAAACAATACGGCGATGAGAAAACTCTATTTTTTTACCATGCTGACAGTGATGCTGTTTGCGGTAACAGGTGCTATGGCTCAGAAAAAAGCGAAGTTTCAGCCTGCCAATCTGAAAGGAATCTGGCAGTTGTGTCATTATGTGTCGGAGGTTCCGGATGTTCCGGGAGTGTTGAAACCCAGTAATACATTCAAGGTCTTGAGTGATGATGGACGGATTGTGAATTTTACCATTATTCCGGGGCAGAGTGCTATCATTACGGGATATGGTACTTATAAGCAAGTGACAGGTAGTTCCTATAAAGAGAGCATTGAGAAAAATATTCATCTGCCTATGTTGGATAATAAGGATAATATCCTTGAGTTTGAAATTGAAGATGACGAACTATTGCATTTGAAGTATTTTATAGCGAAAGATTTGAACGGCAATGAACTGAATTCCTGGTTTCATGAAACATGGAAGCGTGTGGAAATGCCGGCGGTATTTCCGGAGGATATTGTGAGATAGGGGGGCGGATAAGTTTTTGGTATACATTTCTCTGTCCGGGCAACGGATCATTCTTGCCCGGATGGAGTTTTTTTGTTTATCGGCCCTCTGTTCGTTTTTTCTTTTCGCTCTTCTTCTTTGTGTGTCAATCCGATAAATCTAAAAAAAGGTAGAAAATGTTTGCCAATTCAAAGAAAAGCCGTACTTTTGCAAGCCGATTATTATCTCAAAAGGATAAGAGATTAATTCATAGCAAGTTAATCTTCCTTTGTCCGGGGAAGGTTGATAAGTGGTGAAGAAAATTTTTAGTAGTAACATTTAAAAAACAAATTAAGAGTGGATACTTTAAGTTACAAGACCATTTCTGCAAACAAGGCAACTGTAACCAAAGAATGGGTTATCGTTGATGCTACAGACCAAACTTTAGGTCGTCTGGGAGCAAAAGTTGCGAAACTGTTGAGAGGAAAGTATAAACCAAACTTTACTCCTCATGTAGACTGCGGTGATAACGTTATTATCATCAATGCAGACAAAGTTAAATTAAGTGGTAACAAATGGAATGACAGAGTTTATTTGTCTTATACTGGCTACCCGGGTGGTCAGAGAGAAATGACTCCTGCTCGTTTGATCGCCAAACCTAACGGTGAAGACAGATTACTGAGAAAAGTAGTGAAGGGCATGCTTCCGAAGAACAGACTGGGAGCTAAGTTGCTGAGCAATATGTATGTTTACGCAGGTAGCGAACACAAACACGATGCTCAGAACCCGAAAGCAATTGATATAAACTCACTTAAATAAGATATAATGGAAGTAGTAAATGCATTAGGCAGACGTAAACGTGCTATTGCACGCGTATTCGTAAGCGAAGGTACAGGAAAGATTACTATTAACAAGAGAGACCTTGCAGAGT
>ERZ857775.1232-NODE-1232-length-31450-cov-10.095111_pt1 | contig 31450 bp, 20 predicted proteins | sample MGYA00519698_ERZ857775 | MGnify/ENA primary metagenome ERZ857775 (study PRJEB31778, sample SAMEA3449363) | human gut metagenome | biome: human gut; feature: human-associated habitat; material: faeces | place: United Kingdom | collected 2010/2012 ...
CTTCTCACCGAAAGGACGTTTCACATACATCGCAATCTTAGGTTTCTGTGATTCCATGTTTTTTCTTATTTGGTAAATAAATATAGTAGAAAATAATAAATGCCAATGAAGTGAGAATTACGCCAAGCCTCAACATATCCGGAAGTTCCGTATGACGGGTTATAAACCCTTCTATAAATCCTGCCATTATAAATACGGGGACAGTGCCTATAACTATTTTCAGTCCGCGCTTCGCTCCCCGACGGAAAGATTCAATCCTCGAATAAGTCCCGGGAAACAGCCATCCGTTACCTAAAGCCAGCCCGGCGGCACCTGCCACAATAATTGCCCAGATTTCGAGCGTACCATGCAGCCAGACGGCAAGGGTAGACTCCCAAAGCAAACCGTGCTGATAAAAGAAAGTCTGAAAGGCTCCTATCATAATCCCATTGGAGAGAAGCATATAGCCTGTACCGAAACTGGTCAGCAGTCCCATTGCAAAACAGTTGAAAGATACCATAACGTTGTTGAGCGTAATCCCCAGAAACATCGGTACTTCATCCGAACCGTTATAAACCGCCATCGGCTCCCCATTGGCTATATTGTCCAATGTCATGTCCACATAGCCGTTTCCTAGAATCAAGCGGACGAAATCCGGATCGTTCGCAGCAGACAATACTCCAATCAGTGCGCTGGCAACGAAAATAATAAAAGAAACCAGTAACTCGCGACGTGCATCATACATCGTTTGCGGCACTTCCTGCGTCCAAAAGGTGATAATCCGTGTCCACTTCTCGCGTTTGTTCCGATAGATTTCATTATGCAACGCCGAAGCCAGATTATTCAGATAAATAGTGATGCGGGAAGTCGGGAAATGTGTCTGGGCGAATGCTAGGTCAGCAGTCAGGTCTGTATACGCATCCGCAAGTCGGTCGGGAGACAAGCCTACAGCCTGCTCCACAATCTTCTCTGTCTCTTTCCATTTTTCAATATTCCGACGGATAAACGTAACCTCTTTCATGTTTTTCAGTAAATTCCGGATAAGTTTTGTCCGAAACCGGAAGCAAAAGTAAGAGATTTATAATATATTTGCAACGGAATCCTAAAAATGTTTAACCATAAATGGCAGAATCCACGATAATAACCGGACAATTTGTTCGTATCAGCCAAACACCCGCCAGTATCGGTGAACGTCTGATCGCTTTGATCATTGATTATTTTCTGATCGGGCTTTATCTCTATTCTACAATTGCCCTTATTGCAAAGTTACACTTGCCATCGGGATTCAACCTGTTCTTTTTTCTGTTTATCGTTTATCTGCCCATACTCGGCTACTCCTTTCTTTGCGAAATGTTCAATCACGGACAGAGTTTCGGAAAAAGATTGATGAATATCCGTGTGGTAAAGTTGGACGGTTCTACTCCCAGCATTGGTTCTTACCTGCTACGCTGGCTTCTTTTCATAGTTGACGGACCATTGACAAGCGGTTTAGGCATCTTTGTCATCCTGCTGACCAAGAATAATCAGCGTCTAGGTGATCTCGCTGCCGGAACAATGGTGATTAAAGAAAAGAACTATCGCAAAATACACGTCAGTCTTGACGAATTTGACTATCTGATGAAGAATTACCGTCCGGTCTACCCTCAATCCGCCGACTTATCATTGGAACAGGTAAATGTGATTACCCGTACACTGGAGTCCGGAGAAAAAGACCGCATACGGCGCATCTCAGCGCTTGCCCAAAAGGTACAGTCACTTCTTTCCATCACTCCGCAGGATGGTAATCAGGAAAAATTTCTCCAGACGGTATTAAGAGATTATCAATATTATGCGTTAGAAGAGATATAATTTAACAATTATTTATATTATTCCATTCATCAATTATTTCTAAGATAACTTCCTACGATAGCCTTTATCTCACGAATTTCTTCATTATCTTTTTTAGGAACCATATCCAATATATCCTGTGCAACCTGTCCAGTCACATCCTGTTTGCCATTTTCCTTGTACAACAAAAATAAACAATAACGTGGATAAATGAAATGAGGCAACAGTTCAATTGCCTTTTTATATGTTTTTTCTGCAAACTCCAAATTTCCTAATGACTTATATATATTTCCTAAATCACAATATTTATCAGTAGTAGGATATAAAAAGATAGCCTGTTTCATTATAGGAAGAGCCAGTTCATATTCACCTTTCAAATAAAGTGTATAAGCATATCGAAAGATGAAATCAGCGGAATTTTTAACAGAAGAATAATGTTGGCTGATATAGTCTGCTCCCTTGTAATCATCCCCATACAAAAACCTATTAAACTCTCTCTCCATACCTTCTCTATTCATCCACTTATATCCTAATAATCCAACTAATACGCCTCCTATCAAACATAAGCAACAATTCACTTTAGCCAAATTACATATCCTTATAGGACATACATTTACGCTAAGTGCTCCTAACAATAATGCAAAGGCCGAATATAACAAAAACACATCACCTGGGTAAGAGAAACTAGAGAAAACAAAAAATGCAATAAAACATGGAAATAAGACGGAGCTCTGCCCTATATACTTCTGATACAATAATATCAAAATAATTAAAATGATGAGCAAACCTATGAATCCTTGTTCACAAGCAATGTGCAAGTATTCATTAAACGCATATTTATTATTCCCTAACAACTTATTTTGCGATAAAGAATGATTCTGCTGAATATAATGTGACTGGTAATTCATATATTCACGTTGAAAGCTCCCTACCCCTTTTCCTGTAAGAGGTGAATCAGTTATCATAACGCAACATACCTTCCAAATTTCTATTCGTCCTTTTGCCGATTTAGTCTTATATAGTGTTAGAGAAAATACTCCGGCAAATATCATTAATAAAAGAACAAGAATTACTTGTATGCGAAATCTTACACTCATAAATTGCATAACCATATACAGGGAAGCAATTAACACAGCCAACCATGCGGCCCTAGAGTTAGAGAGAAATACTCCTATTATAAGAAATACGACACACAGCATTTTCAACCGCTTATTAGAATATTTATTATTAGAAAGAGTTGCAATAAGACTAACAGCCATAAATCCACCAAGCGGTCCCGGATTTTCAAAACTTCCAGTCAACCTAAAAAGGCTATGATTAGAAGGTATACAGTCACAGAATTGCATTAAGATAAGAAAAAATTGCAAACAACCGGAAGCGGTCAATACATAAGCCACTTTACTTTCATCTGCAGCTTTCTTTGCCAACAAGTAAATTACGACGCCCACGCTTAACTTAACGAAAAAATCATAATTCCAAATATCGGCTATATTGTATATAATAAGAACAAATAATAAGATATCAATCCAGGAAATATTTAATTCTGAGTTTTTATCTCTATAATGCCAGTAAATCCAAACGAAAACACCTATAATACTATATAAAAATGGAAGACGAAATAATTCTATTGGAAACCATATTTCAACAACTGGTTCTATAAGAAAAACAGCTCCGAAAAATAAATAAGCCGCACTCCTATTTCCACTCTTGAACACCATTTTCATATGCAAAAATACGTTCTTGAGTTCCACGTGTATAATTACATAATAATAAAAGAGCATCCTGAGGGATATTACGAAAAGCCAGAGAGTCAGAAACTGCCTGTATTTCTCCTGCCGATTTCCAATCTTTATCACAATAAAAAAGTTCAAAAATATCTCCCGGACGAATATAGTTATCACGGTTTCGAGGAGTATATACTATTTTACATATTTCGGTAGGAACACCTAAGTCCAAACCAGCCCAACCTCCTGTAGATTCCTTGTAGTCAAAAGATGTCCAACTCTTTCCGTCAAATACGTTAGTGTACTCATGACTTCCATTACGCTGATAGCATCCGGGAGTTCCGATTATCTTCCCTTTTAATGAAACCGAATCATTAATCCCATAAAAAGCAACCTCAGCTATATTACAATTCGTATTTTTATATCCCACATACCGCACATATCTGTATCTTTTGTTCGTCCAACTCTTCACTGTTGTATTTAACCGAAATGGTTTCTGCCGAATAATAAACAAAGTATCCTTCTTAGAAAAGTTCCGTTGATTACTTCCTTCAAAGACACCCCCCAACATTCGGTCAATAAACTGCTTATCATTTTCAAGATTATATTTTGCATATAATATTACATCATGTTTTTTCTCCTCACAAGAATAGAAGCGTAAATCATTCGTCAAACTGTCTTGGTAAAAAGGATCTGTCAAAAAGCATAAATTACCATCTTCATAGGTTGCAACCCTCATTACTCCTCCTTTCCGTACATTATGAAATACAATATTATCAGAATAAAGAGGAGTCCAATCAACTGGTATCCAGTCTCTTTTACAACTCAAGCATAGATAAGCTATTTGAGATGTACAATGACCTCTATAGAATCTCGAAGCAGGTATTTCAACATCCTTTTCTTTATGTCTAGTATAAGAATCAGTTACATCTACAAATTTGGGAGTCTTCCAAAAGGGATATATTTCTTCTCCATACAACATCATTTTATCGACAAACTTCCGATTAACACTAAATGTAGAACGATATATTTTTGCAGTGTTATCATGATTATACCACCAATGTTTGCAAACAGGCGAAAGAACACGCGGGAAATCAGTCATATACTCTTCACCGTTTTTGTCCCAACATACCAACCAAAAATGTCCGACATTCACACGGTCGCGCATCGGCATAAAATCAATGGCACATGGTATTCCTAATGAACGAAAAAGATAAATAGCAAAATCAGTAACTTCCCGACATGATCCCGTCAAATATTGCACGTGTCTCGCACCTACATGCCCAAAAGAATATGGAAAAATACCTGTATAATAGTGATACTTATAAGGAAGCTTTTGTATCAAATAATTAGCAACAGCCACAGGATCTTCTTTATCCGGAGAATCCGAATTCCTCAACGGTTCCAATAATGAATCGAATTTATTATAATACATTTCACGCCAGTACTCCAAAGGCTCATCGTCTATACGATATGGCAACATATATTCACAGAAGGTAGAGAAAGAAATATGCTTTCCCCATGGTTGACCCTTCCAAACTTTAAAAGCCCACTCTATATTATGACATAAATAGGCAGAATCCACTTCACATATATCACTCCTTTTCTCTAAATGTTCCATTGGACCGAAAACTTTTCGGATTGAATCTGATAATTGCTGAGGTGTCTCTCTTTTATAATGCCTTAGCCAATTAAAATACAACTTGTAATTTTCCAATTGCTTGCCTACCGGATAAGAATAATAAGGCATATTTTCAATTAAAAAACAAGCAGCCTTATATTTCAGGCTATCAGCCGGATTTTGCTGATAATAGCGTAGAACCTTTTCAAGTTCCATCCGATTATTGGCGGCTTTTTCCAATGCTATATTTAAAGAAGTTCTTGGAGCATCTTCAAAAACTATCAGAATGGTTAAATGGCCTCCTAATAATAATGCAAATCCAAAAATAAACCACCGTATTTTTTTTTGATCCAATTACCATTGCATCATACATACTACAAATACCTACCGATAACTTTATAGTATCGGTAGGAAAACATTTTTAATATTACTTTTTCAAATACAAAATATCACGTCCATCTAGACCAATTTCTGCATACATCGGAGGCGTACAAAGCTTACCATTAGAATCATACTCTTCTAAAACAGTCTGAACTTTCATTTTAAAAAGTGGATAAGTAGTTATAGAATTCAACCCCATACGCTTATTAAAAACAATATTAACATCATTTTCTGTTGCAACAATAATGGTCAAATAAGGCATATCACCACCATAGGGCCAGCCAAGAAACACTAGAGCCATAGCTTTATGAGATAATTTCACAGGTATAAAATACTCATTATCTGTATATTTTTTAAAATCTATACTTGATCCTCCTCCATACGTATATGTCCATATATCAGGCTGTTTTAATTCAAACTCTCTTCTCCCATCCTTATATATACTAATAACATTAAATCCATTTGATGAATTATCGTCCCAATCTTTAAAGATGCAAGTTTTAAGAGTGTAAGTAGTAGAGCCTACCGAAAATTGGAATGGATAGCTTGGTGTATATTGCAATCGGCTAATGTCAACACCTTTATAAAATTCATCAATCATCGAATAATTTTTAACTATAGCACCTGTAGATTCTATATAAAAAATGTCTTCTGTTCCCACTTGCGCTTTACAAACAGATGATAAATTTATCAGCAAAGCGACTAAAAACAATATATTCTTCATAACTATTTATATTTAAAAAAAACAACTCCATTATGTTTACCTTTACCAAAGCTTTCAGTTATTGGATGAGATTTATATCTCATATTATACCCAGTATCCATCGTATTAGGGATATTCACTCTTCCACCATTCCAATTTCCTTTTTTCTCCACACCCGGCACAATAAGACATACATGTCCACTACCTTTCGTATTAATCCAACCAGCCACAACGAAGTATCCTTGATTAGCTAATTTTTGTGCTTCCGACATTCTTATTGACTCCCATTGAGATGAATTATTTTTCCAGTATTTCACCATATCATTAGCACACATATTGTATAATGCCTTAGATTTATATAAATTATAGAAAGCATTTCTCACCCCCTCATTACAATGTGCTGTTACTTTATCGTTATTATGGTCAGTCAAAACTTTATCTACAGCATCCGAAGCAGACTTCTTGATCTCCTCAGTTGTTCTTTGGTTGGGACTAGTAGGCTTAAAGTCTTCTTCACCGCCAGTACTGCCACCACTAGAGCCACCACCGGAAAAGCAGTTACAACAACCTATTGGTGCACCACACAGTGGACAATAAGCAGTTCCACCACCGGGAGTAATTGTAATACATGTACATTGACTAGCAGGACGTCCACAAAACGAACAAGTAAAATCATCTTCTTCGACAGAAGAATAGGCCAACTGTGGTTGAGTAGCATCCGATTCTGAGAATAATGCTATATAAATATGATCTGTATGTATAGAATCATTTTCTTGCAATGGAACACTTCGGGTTTTCAACTCCCCTCCCATCCGATACTGATTTGAAACAAAGTGAAAAACATGATTTCCTTTGTTATATTTATCACCATACAGAAAAATACCATCCAAAGTAGATACCAAACAGAGACCGGAAAAATGACTACCCTTCAATTTATATCCAAGTTCAGCTACACAGTGTCCGTCTTTCAAGAATTTTCTATCAGGAAGATAAGTTATAATCCTGCCAACCAACTTTCCATCTATTTTCCAAAGAGCCAATTTAGAAGTAGATACAGCCAACAACCGCTCTACTTTTCCCTTTACACGTGTATAAACAAAACCGGACAAAGGCTCCGCATTTCCTTTCAAAGAAAATAATCGTACATCCTCATACTCATCGCAATAAGTTTGTAATGAATTCCAGTCAGGAACAATCGAACCGGACCTTTTCTTTGTACCTTCTATCATAGACCGCGTATTCGCACACAAAGTCTGATGCATATCAGGCAGTGACAAGTCTTTTGTTTTTAAATAATTCATAGCCTCAACAACAGTAGGAGACAAATTTTCTTGTGTACTATCTTCTGAAGAATTTGTATCATCACATGAACAAATCCATAAACAGAGCAAAAGTAGACAACTGCACTTAAACAAGCAATTCTTTTTCATTCTTTCTCTATTATTTTGTTTTATGCTGCAAGTACAGCATTCTACCACTCTTAGAGAAAAAACGACCGTGGACAAATACATTGTCCACGCAATTTGTCTACGGTTTATTTTTTTCTTATATCATTGTCCACGCAAATTTATATTAGAGTTGCAAATTTCGAATAAAGTCAGCTATCGAGTCACATTCAATATTCATTTTCTTCTTCAAGCGATAACGCCGCTTACGAAAAGACTCTAACAGAATATCACATACTCTTGTTATCTCTCTATTAGACATATCAATACGTAATAAAAGAATAATATGAATATCATCTTCTGACAATAAAGGATAAGTAGTCCGAATCTTATCAATAAAATCATCTTGAAATGAATCGACTACTCTTTCCACATCTTTCCAATCTCCTTGAGTTAAATGCTTTGAAGAGTAAATAAATTGCTTCAAATCTCCTATTTGCATTTGTCTGCTTAAATTGTTTTCATTTTGCATCATTATTATTTTTATTCAACATTTGTCTATGAATACGAATTAATAATGAAACCCACCTATAGGAGAATTATATTATTGAAGATTTTGGGTAATGCAGAAAGAATCACATCTTGAAATCCGATGAAAAAAGATCGGATACTACGCATCACAGCACTTGCCAGAAAGGTGCAGTCACTTCTTTCCATTACTCCGCAAGATGGTAATCAGGAGAAATTTCTTCAGACGGTGTTAAGGGATCATCAGTATTATGCGTTAGAAGAAATATTGGGAATTTCTTCCATCCTCACCAACTCCCACCCCCGGAATTGCATAACGATACAATGCAATTGCGTACCTTGTACCAGCTGACGGACACGCGAAGCAACTGCATACTCTTTTATCTGATTCAGAGCTTCTTTCCATTGAGAATCCGCTTTCGTATCAAAATCCGTTACAGGAAGATACTTCAATTCTAAGATATAACTATGAGCGATATCACCATAACACTGTAAATCAGGCATAAGGAACAGATCGCAAAAGCCGTGTTTCAGTTCCAGTTCCGGAGCAAGCAGATAATAGACATTCATGCTCAGGTAAGCCATAAAGAACCCCTGAATATTCCGTTCCTCTTCAATGGCACTACATACGGAAGAGTTTTCGGCATATGCATGAGCGATAAATTCCAACGCTTCTTTCCAATGACCGTCATAAGCCATGTCGCCGCACACATCGGTCAGATAATTCAGGTCAATCGCTTTGCGGCTCTGATACTCCTCCAACAAATACTCATAATATTGTTTGCGCACATTATTATTAGGAATCCCCAAAACAAGCCTGGTACGATAAGTACCGACAATCGTCAGCATACCGTAATAGAACAGCAAACTGGGAAATATCTTTTCGTCAGTAAGCATCTTTGCCGGAAAAGTAGTAAACAAGTCCGTTACTATCTGTCCCTCTTCAGCTATCTTGAACAGGACACCTTTACGGTTCTCATCCAGCTTATCCAGACGGATAAGTTTCTGCATCTTACCATAGTCAGTACGGGTGTTGGGGTCAATCATCATTTCCGGTGAATGTCCGTAAGTCATATAATTACGCAAATAATAAAGCACCATATCGCTGTTGAACATACGCGGATCTTTATCCAGACACTCTTCCGCAAAGCAATAATTATCATACCAAGGCTTCATCTCTGCTATCATCTCCTCAATATCCCCGTTCAATTGCCCCGCTTCCTTGTAATAACGAAACATCTCACGCACTTCCACTTCACTGAATCCCAACAGCATATTAAATTGAGGCTCTGTGGAAATATTCCATCCGATATTAAAACCGCTCGTCAAGTCGTCCAAAGTCACCGGGCTGACGCCAGTCATAAAAATACGGTCAAACATCCCTTTAAACTTCTTGAATACATCGCGATAGAAACCACTGGCATGCGTCAAGGCATGGTAGATTTCCTCCCCTTTTTCATTCAGCACCGTATTGGTGAAGTTATCATATTCGTCAATGATAAGATAAAGAAGTGCTCCCGTCTTTTTTGCCTGCAAGTCGAGGTAGTTGAGCTTATTCGCATAGCCTTCCAACTTCTTCACCTCCTCCGCAAATCCCGGATAATAATAAGATTCATAAGTAGATGCTACATCATTCAAAACAAGACAGCAATAATCGTTAAAATTCCGTTCCAACGCCTCTATGTTTCCGCCAATACGTGAAAAGTCTAAATATACCACTTGATATTTCCCTTGTAAAGGAGTAGGTTGACGCCCAATCCACAGACTACCGAAAAGATTTTGGAAACGTTCTTTCATGGCAATGTCATAATACGACCGCAACATGCCTATCAACAGACTCTTTCCAAAACGACGGGGACGAATGAAGAACAAATAATTAGGTTGGTTCTCCAACAAAGGCAGAAACATCGTCTTATCCACATAATACAAATTCTGCTCCATCACCGCCACAAAATTGGATACACCGTAGGGTATTCTCTTCACATTTTCCATTGCTTTCTATTTACTATTAAGTAGTATCACAAACACATCTCTCACAAAAGTAAGCAAATCCTTTCAGAATATGAAAACATAAACAATATATTTCTCACTTTCCTTGCTGACACAAGCCACTCTCATAGAGTTTTTAAAACACTCTTTTTATTATCACTTGTCACTTTCTGAGGTTAATCATTTACAGCTTAACAACCAGATATACAGTTCCTTTGTTCGTATGCCGGGAAGGTATTCCCTCTTTCTGAAGTAACCGTCCAAAGTGGTATGCCTTGCCGGAAGACAAAGAAATCGTTGTCTTTTTCTGCAAATAATCGAGGATTTCTACCGGAGAAAAGTATTCTCCTTCCGTACTACCCGCTTCCGCAACCTTAAAATAACGGTAAAACAACTGTATGGCAGGCGGAGTCTGTTCGAACTCACGGTTAGTCTGTGTCAAGATAGCCTCATCCTTCTCGTCAAACCAATACCGCTCACCATGATAAATCTCGTACATCGCCTGCGCATACAACTGTTCATAATCGATCGGACGTGTCGTATCAATCGTATCTTTTACCTCAATACAAATAAAACGACGGCTACCGGACGGATCAGTCAGCAAATCCTTCTGATTGCTGGTTCCTATGAACGATGCATAACGCTGCAACTCCTGCACCGAATTTCCGTATGGCTTCCGTACATTAACCACCGGTTTTTGCAAAATGTGTTTCAAGAAGCCCTGTTGCGTCAATGAGATCTGATCAAACTCATCAATATTTATCAACGCAAAACGATTCAGATACATTTCCGCATCCCGCTTACGGCTGAAATCAATGCTGTCCGTATAATAGCTGCGAAGTTCCGGTGGAATCAGATCCCGGCAAAAAGTAGATTTATGCGTACCTTGCGCACCATACAGTAATGGAGATGTGCTATTAGCGTGCTGTTTGTCAAATCCACGCCAATGAGCGACCATATTCAGGAACCAACGATGGAAAAGCATGGACCAATGCGGATTATCGCAAGGAACACGTGCGGCAAGTTCCACGATACGGTCTTTATGATCCCAATTGGGCAGATGAAACATAAAATCCTCCAACGGATTGTACACAGGCACGCGGTTTGAATGCAGATAACGGTCCACATCCCTGTCCCACACGGCAATACCTTCACCCTGCGCATCCAGTAGAATACTGTTCTGCATCCGCTTGTCCAACGGACGAAAACGGAAATAAAATGAACAACGTTCCCGATATTCCACCTCTCCCATCTGGGTATTATACCGAAATTCATACCGACGGTTCATAAATTCGTCCGTTTGCAAAGACAGACGTTGTTCTTTCGTCAGACCATCCTGTCTGGCAAATCCCTGACACTCCTTATATACATTCCCTATCATCTCCCGAACCAACATAGGTTGTTTGTTGGCATAATACCGATGAAGTGTACGCCTCGTCACCTCTTCTTCGGGAATGCCTGCATGGAAGCAGTTCGCCGCAAGTCTTACCACCAACGGTTGCAGGTCGTCGCTTCTCCTCCATCCCTCTTCCATCTCCTCAAATGTCTTCCGCAAGACAGATTCGTAGAGCAATGCCAACGCGTCTTTCGTCTCATATCCCGGCACCGTACGGTTCAACGGTGACTTCTCGGCAGCCATTTTCTCCCGATAAGTAGTCTCCTTCGGCATTCCTAAGGGTTGCGAAAGATAGAAAGGCACGGAATCTTTCCGGTAATACGGCTCCGGATCATGACTCAAACGGGAATATTGTTCCAAATGCGGTTCTTTCAACTGAATTTCAAAAGGGATTTGCGGCTGATAACATTTTACCGCCAGCCGATAGGCGTGCGCCTGAAAAAGTTCAGCCTCTTCCCGTATTTGCGGCAAAGTACCATCGGGACGGGTGAAACACACCCATATCTTTACGGTCTTTTCACTCGAACCCGCAAAGGCTAATTTTGTCTGCGGCAATTCTGCGGCCCTCTTCTTTACTAATTCCACTTCCGCTTTTCCGGCTAATGGCCCCACACTCAATTCCACGACACCATTGTAACTTTTCATTCGTTTCACACCCGCCACACGTCCGAAAACGGCAGCAGGGATTATTTTAGGAAGTCTGTCGGCAAGAGTACAACGGTCTCCGGGTACAACAAAATGCAGGGCTTGGCGCAATCCGCTTACGGGACGAGTCTTTATCTCTGTTTTTATTTTCTCCACCAATGAATCAAGTCCCAATACGCTTAACGTTTCCACGCCTTCCTTTTCCCTGATTTGTGTAATTTTCATTTCTATCCTATCAAATGTTCTATATATCCTTCAAAGGTAAGTATAAAAAAAGACAAAACAAACTTTTATCACCTTATTGTCGAAAGTTATTCCCTTGCGGTCGTTTATCTGCTAAAGTGCCTTATTTAAGCAGATATAAGCCGTGAATTAAGTTGTTTATCCGACTTATTTAATGTATCTTTGCAGCAATAAGAATTCGTTTTACATACATGAACCGTTCGGTTCACGTGCGAGAACCCGAAAGTCCACGCACGTCATCCGAACACTTCACATACGTGAAACGAGAACGTGGTTCCTACAAAATACATTAGTCGAGCCTTGTCTGTATGTTAAGGTTACTGGTCTTTGTTCTAATACACGCGGCATCTTTAAGTTAACAAGACTATTAATCTACAAAAACAAGCAGCATTATGGCAGCAGAGTATGACTTCCGGAGAAAACCGGATGAAAAGGGAAACGGGGAACTCCAACCTTTCTATCCCCGAATTGTATCCAAAGGGACAATCGACAGCAAACAGCTTTTCCGTGAGATAGCGGAAGCCTCCTCTTTTACCGAAGGAGATTTGGAAGGAATCATGGTTTCCCTCCAGAACAAGGTGTCTTACTATCTCAGTGAAGGTTTCCACGTGAAATTAGGAGAAATCGGATATTTCTCTTCGAGCCTGACAGCCCGTCCGGTGATGGAAAAGAAAGAAATCCGTTCTGTTTCCATCTGGTTCGACAATGTGAATTTCAGAGCGACAAAGTGGTTTCGCCGCCATTGCGCCGGAACAGTGACCCGTGCTAAGTTTGGATTTCAAGAATCCTCAAACGTACCGGAAGAGACACGTTTCGCACGATTGGATACCTTTTTGAAGAAGAACTTCTTCATCACCCGCAGAGAATACAGTCAAATAACAGGGTTATTGAAAGGAAAAGCACTGCGTGAGCTCAACCTTATGGTCGAAAAGGGCATTCTTAAGACACGGGGGACCGGGAATCGGATAGTATACTTAAAGGCTGATAATCAAGAGAATAACCTATAAAGCAGTAATAATTAAGGTGATAATAGAAAATACATTTTCTTCTATTATCACCTTATTATCACCCGCTATTGTCACCTAAATTCACCTGACTATCAATAGATTAAGCCAGAAAAGTGACAAGTGACAATTAAAAGAGGGTTTTAAAACTTAAGTGAGTAGAGATTCTAAAATAGTAATCTTTCATCATTTCAACAATAGTATTATTTCAACGGTAACAGCACAACCTGTTTTAAGTTTCCGTCTTTAAGAATTTTTCCCGCAAGCTCCTTCACGCTTTCAGAAGAAACAGTATTCAACAGCTTTTCATAATCCGTATTCCAGTCTTCACCCCAAGTATAATAATTTTGGAGATACGACAGCCATACCTGATTGTTTTTCAGCCCTTCCGGCTGCGCCTTACGCCAATACTCAAGAGTCTTATCCAAATCCGCACTGGCTGGTCCGCTCTTCGCCGTCCGTTCCAATTCTTCCCTCACTACTTTCAACAGCTCGTCCACTTTGTCCGGAGCAGTCTGGAAAGCTATGTTCAGGCTATAGGTCGGTACGGGCTGACGGGAAAGAGTTCCGCTCACATTCACTCCGTAAGCTCCTCCCTTTTCCTCACGTATCGTTTCCATATAACGTGACTGGAGACAAGACGCAAGCATCGCCATTAGCAAAGTGTTTTGTTGCGTATACTCTACTTCACCGGTATAGACTAAACTGACCATCCCTTTAGGCGTTTGCATGGGAATGTTCATGCGCTCTTCTTTCTTGCCGGGAAGCATCCTCACTCCGTCATCTTTCCAAGCCAGCCGTTGCGTACCGACAGGAAGACTGCCCAAGTATCTCTCCACCAACGGTTTCAACACGTCCGGTTCGATGTCGCCAAGGAAATAAAATGTATAATTGCCGGCCGCATCCGTGAAGAAATGACGGTAGATGGCAGCCATCTTGGCAAAGTCAATCCCTTTCAACGACTGTTCGGTAGGAATCTGTGTACGGAGATTGTCTCCGTAGGTCGCCTTGTTCATAAGCTTGTTCATGACAAATTCCGGAGCATCAGCGGAATTGACCAAATTCATCCGGTTCGCCTCCAGCATCATATCGAAACGTTCACGGTCAAAATTGGGATGCATGAAGTACAGATAAGCCAGTTGCAGCATAGTCTCCACATCCGCTTTGGCGGCGCTTCCGCTTATGTCGGAAGAAAAACGACCGATGGAGGGTTGCACGGAAACGGACTTCGTACTCAACAGCTTGCGCAATTGCTCACCGTTGAATTCACCAGCACCGGACACACCGGCAATCTGCGCCACCATTGAAGCTGTAAGATAATCCGACGTATCGATGGTAGAAAGTCCTCCGCCTGCCTGTCCGTTCATGATAATCTGATTGCGGCTATAAGGAGTAGGCATCACTACCACACGGAGTCCATTACTTAGTTTCCAGACAGTCGATCCATACACGCCTTTTTCCGTAGCGGTCACTTTGCCGGACACGGGAAGTTCAGCCAACAAGGGTTGGTCTACGGTTTCCGGCTTGTACGGTTCTATTTCCGCTCCGCGCACCCAGGAAAAGAAATTCGCCAACTGCTCTTCTTTAGGCAAAGTGGCTTTCACTTTCTCGGGAACAGTGAGCACCAGTACATTATTAGCGCGCGCAATCAATGTCTTGACAAGCTCGTTGACTTGTTCAATCGTAGCCTGCCGCATCATCAGTTGCAGGAACGCCCACTGTTCTTTGACCGAAAGCACAGGAGTGTTCTTGGTATAATGGTTCATATATTCCTGCGCAAAAGCACCGTTGGGTTTCTCGTTCCCCGATTCGTAGGCGTGTTTTCCGCCACGCAGGATACCCATGCGGACAAAGTCCAGTTCCTCTTGCGTGAACCCATAGCGGCGCACGCGCTCCAATTCACCGTAGGCGGACGAGAAAGCTTCGGCAATCGCGTCGCCTCGAGCGATGACTTGCAGTTCCAACGCATCACACGTCTCGGTAAGCGAAGAATTGAGAAGGGTAGCAGTGGTGAACGGACATCCGCTTTGCTGCGCCAAGTCGCCGAAGCGGACATTCATCATCGAAACAGCCACGTTAATCAGCATATTCATATAGTTCGCCCCCACCCGGTTGTTCAACTCATGGGGGACTGCCGGACGCTTGATGAAGAAATTGGCTTTGCTCACACGCTCTTCCGGATCAGAAAGAATAGCCACCACAGGATTCGCGTTATCCGGTATCCGTATCTTCTCCTTCGGTTGCGGGTTCTCGGCAGCGGGAATATCCGCCATCACCTTTTTCAGTTTCGCCTCCATCTTGTCCACATCAAAATCGCCAACGATGATTATCGCCTGAAGGTCGGGACGATACCAGCATTTGTAATAGTCGCGAAGCAACTGCGGCTTGAAGTTTTTGAGGAACTCTTCCGTTCCAAGCATATCCCGATGCGCATAGCGGGTATCTCCGTAAACGTAGGATGCCGCCTTGTTTCCGATACGGAACTGCGGTGTATTCCGTTGCCGCAATTCTTCGATAATCACTCCGCGTTCCTTGTCTATCTCCTTCTTCTCCAACAAGAGAGAGCCCGACCAGTCATGAAGGATAAGCAGCAGCGAATCGGTGACGGACTCCCGTTTCAAAGGAACTTGGGTCAGCTGATAGTAAGTCATTTCCATGCCGGTGGCCGCATTCAGGTTGGTTCCGAATTGCAATCCGATACTTTCGAGCCAGCCGATCATGCTGTTACCGGGAAAATGCCGGGTTCCGTTGAACGCCATGTGTTCGAGGAAGTGAGCCAACCCGGACTGGGTATCGTCTTCCTGTATGGAACCTACGTTGTAGACTATGTAGAAATCCGCCATTCCTGCGGATTGACCGTTGTGGCGCAGGAAGTATCTCATTCCGTTGTCGAGTTTACCGATACGCACGGCTGTATCCAAAGGAAGCTCATCACCCATTTTCAAGGGCTGAGCGATGACTGTGCCCGCTCCCGCAAACAGAAGCAGGGAAGCACAGATACATATAAAGAGTAGTTTTACTTTCATTCCAAAGCTGTCTATAAAGTGTTTATCTAACTAGAAACATTCCAACCGGTAATTCCTTTTCCTTGCCTTTCGCATCCTTTACCTTGACTGTCGCCGCTCCGCTTTGACCTATCAAAACATCAATATTCGGAGCATTTGTCGGCAAGTTTTCTAAAGTTTTGTCACCGATTGCAGCAATCGTATCTCCTACTTTCAACGACTTCGCAGCCTCATCACCCCATACGGCAGCGACTTTCAACACACCATCCACGACCCCTGTCAGAACGGGACGACGGTCTCCCGCCCAAACGTTAGCGTCCGGATAGGCCGTAAAGTTGAAACGCTTGCGGGGATAATCAAGTGTCATCTTTCCCAAATCCGAGATTTTAAAAGGCATAAGCAGATAATCCATACCACCGGTCATAATAGACATTTCTTTGAAAGCGCCGTCACCAATATGGAATCCGGTCAAACTGCCACGATAAAGCTTGTCGGTCGTCTTTGAAATGCCACCAATCATCACGGCATTGAATCCTTCGCCTTTCTCTACGTGACCAATCACTCCCGCCTTCGCCCATTCTTCAAACCCTTGCGCCGAAGGCAAAGCGATAGCCCCCGTACCATTTCCGGTATCGAACAGGGCAGGAACATCATAAAGTTCGTCTTTTCCCTGCACTTTGATAGCTAGAAGAGGGTCGGAACCATGCAGACTCAATGTATCCCATCTGACGATAGTCGCATCCGTTTCACCGGAAAGGGTTATCATTTTGCTACGTGAGTCGATGGTCACTACATAATTGTTGATAATGGGCGCGCCAATAATACCGTCTATTCCTAAAGTCTGAAAGGCCGGATTCTGTTCACTCATCACAGCCGCTACCTGATTCTTCAACGTCAGTCCGCCCATAGTCAGTTCGGGAACGGCAGCCATATTCAGTGTTCCCTGCATACCGATAACCGTATTCCCCGTCTGTTGATAAGTCAACTTCTCCGTATTGACCAGTTTGTCCGACACACAGGTATATCCCGCACAGGTATCAAACAAGAAAGAGTAAGTATGTCCGTTGATCATCACTTTCACGACAGGCACTCCCACCCGTTCTTCATAATTCAGTACAGCTTTCCCATCTGCCGGAATACCTGCCTGCAAAGTCGGATTGCCCTGCAACGGGTTACCTTGCGCAGGTTCAGCGGCAGTCTTCTTCAGTAACTCCACATACTTCTCCATCTCCTTCTGCGCTTTCTTCACCTCGCTGTTCTTCCCCACTTCTTGCCAGAGCGTAGCTTTAGCCGCATATAGCGAAGCACGCATCCGGTAAGCGTCCGGAGTTTCCGCTTTTTCTCCGGCAATCAATTCGTCCAGCCATTTCGAACCTTCCGCCACAGCCGCTTCTTTCTCTTTCATCTGCGTCAGCGATTTCATAAAGAAGACAAAATATTGTCCGTAAATCTGTTCGGGAAGAATATTTTCCTCTTTCACGGCACGCATCACCGCCAGCATCTGTTTCCAATTGCCCTGACGGGAAAGAAGAGAGGTATTGAGCCACACCGAAGCCGCCGCCTTTCCCGGGCTGTCCGGCATTTGCGCCAGATAGTCGACAAAAGCATTATAACGCGCTTGATTATAAGCCGCCAGATTGGGAGAGGTGGAAAACTCCATAGCGGTCTGTACCATAGCTCCCGCCAACTTAGCGTCCACCATTGCCCGTTGGTTTTCCAAAGGAATGGCATAGAAACGTTCCATATGCTCCTTCACGGCAAGCAGTGTTTTAGAAAGAGGGTCATTTTCAAACTGCATGATAATCGGCCATATCTCTTTCGTGGCCAATCTGTCCATCGGAAGACTTTCGAGCCATTCTTTCACTACTTGCTGCACTTGCGCAGTCATACCGGCTTGGTTCAACGCCTTGATAAAGTCCAATATAAAGGCTTCACTCCGTTCGCCTTTATTATAGCGTTCGGCAAGCGCATCTATACGCTTGGATGGGTCGAGTACGGACTTCGCCCCTTCAATCAACCAGTCCGCATCACCCGCCCCGACCAACTTTCCGACAGGCTGTTCCGTTGCGGGATCAATAAACATCAACGTAGGAAAAGAAGCCACTCCCCACGGTTGCAGACGTGCTTTTCCATCCGGATCTTTCTCCATGTCGAACTGCACATTGATAAAATGCTCGTTGAAGAAATCCGCGACTTTATCCTGTGTGAAAACTTGGGTGGCAAGCCGCTTGCACGGTCCACACCAGCTGGCGTAGCAATCTACGAAGATCAGTTTCTTCTCCGCTTTGGCTTTCTTCACTGCCTTCGTCCACGAACGGGACTGTTCGAAAATAATGCTGCGGGATTGAGCGGATATATACTGAACGACAGCACTTATCATCGCCAAAATAAATAAATACTTTCTCATTATTACTATTTTACGGTTTACTGAAAATAAATAAAGGATGCATCCAAGAATCATACATAAAATGGATACATCCCCTTATTTTTTATTCTGCAATTACCATGAACGTTGCTAAAGCAGTCCGATAATACTTCACCCAATTGAAATTCGCATCATAGCCATTCTTATAGAAAGTATCACTGACTTTGAACCGGATCTTCTGCGCCTGTGTCGCTGTCTTGTCTTTATTCAGATAGACAAGAGACGCTTCACCTTTTCCGGTTCCGATAGTCACATCTTCATTAAATCCGGCTGCCACCCATTCTCCGGAGGCATTCATCAACTCTATTGTTATCAATTCGGAAAGTTGAAGATCCGTATCATTATTAATATTCGCTTGTACAATCTTGAAACCGACAACATTTTCCATCTTCTTCATATCAATGACAAACGTATGTGTCCTTAGTTGAACGGAAGCGGTCGGAATCCAATATTGCTGCACATCGTCAACAAGCAAGTTCTTCAATCCTGTCTCATATCCCATCGCATCCATCGGAGTTTCCGTTATCTCCCATCCGAAAGTGTCCAGCAATTTTAACGATGGCAATTGAGGGGTAAGATTCTTTCCGGTAAACCAATCTGGGGTTTCGTCAAAATAGTGCTTACTGTACTGGTTGATCTGTACGCCTAGCACATCGTGAGCCAACTTCAATGCCCCCAAACTAATTTCCCGATTTACATCTGACGATAAGGTCGATTTTGCGATATCTTCCGTCCCCTGCATTATATATCGGTCTTTTCCTAAATTAACCGTTTTCAACTGTGGTAAATAAAGGATATCTTCCAAAGATGTCTGGTCGAAATTGAGATTGAGAGAAGTAACGTCTTTTACATCCTCCGGCTGAATTTCTCCACTTACACCAATGAACGGTCTTAATTCATTCGCAAAGTCGCTATTAAAAGTCGGAAGGTCAAAATACAATGTTAGCGGATCCAATTCCAACACTTTGTTGCCAAACGACTCTATCATGCCGGTACGATACACTTTAACAGGTTTCGTGAAATCTATATCCTCTCCGATAACGGCATACGGATGTCCCTTAGGATAATTGCCGATTTTATCATCCGCTCCGGCTTCAAAGAACTGTTCATCACTGTCTCCTTTCTCGAAATACCCTATCTTGAATGAAACCAAGTTGTCAGCCCATACATCAAAGATTACAAATAACTTCTTATCCGCTACGCTAATCTGTTTGGTTACGACATGAGTGAACAAAGAGAGTTCGTCACTTTGCAAATTGAATGGACGGCCGTAAACGGGATTACCTAAAGATTTCTTTACAATTTCTCCATTCTCTTCCGTCACTGCCCAAACATTGAACTCATAGTCATAATTGTTAGTCAATCCCTCTACCAGAAAACTTTCCGCATCTTTGTCCAGCATTTCAGAGTGGGTAGCGGTATCATCTTTCCATTCCACCAGAATCCCCGTTCTTCCCGGATCGAGTTTCAGATTCCAGGTAAGCAATACAGATTCCCATTGAGAAGTCGCCTCCAGATCGTATATCTTGTTCAGATATTGTATCGGTCCGTCACCGGCATGCTCCTTATAAGTATCTTCAATGTCTTCACAGCTCGATAGCACTCCGCAAAATGCAACAAGCATTGTTATATATGTAAGCAACTTTTTCATCATTGTTCTTTTTTAGCGTAAACTTCTATTTCGTGGCAAGTCACCTGATTGTTGTTGTTATGATAATAAGTAGGGGAATAAGGATCAATATACGTCGTTTCAAATTCAATTTTATAATAACGATACTTCTGTTCATCAAATTCAAACGGTATGGAGGCATAAAGAGCCGGAAGAGCATTTAGTTCCGCCAATGTCTTCACTTTATCCAGTTCCTTTTTCCCTTCACCACAATACCAGCGATCAGCTAAAGTTACATTCGGGTCTTGATTATAGCTTCCCATCAATTTCCAGTTAGAGGCCGGAATCTCCGATTGGTTCATATCGGGATCGTAAGAAGTAGATGCCGTCCATGCATAGACATTGATACTACAAGGAAGTTTGCTATAATAATCATTGTCAAAATCTTGATTGGTAGCATACGTATCTCCGTATTTGGCATAAAACCTCATCTCACCAATCATTGCCGGTTGCTTTACGTCTAACACGAAATACACATCATTCATTGCCGAATGCAATGCCCCGGGTCCCGCAAGGAAAGTGAAAGGAGGAGTTGCACATCCCAAACGATAATGGGAGGCAGCACGTATTCCTTTTGTATCCCCATCAAAAAGATACTGTTTTCCCAATGCTCCCGGATGCCAAGAATCGTTCAAATTCATTGCTATTTCTTTTGATTTACCAAAAGGATCCAATAATTCAAAATCTTGATTTGGAAGCATTTCCCTCTCAATACCTACGATGTCCGTCCATACTTCCTTTCTGGCAATCCGTTGCTTGCTGTCTTCAGTAGTAATCACCACCGTATAAGACGATTGCTGTTGGGAAGCATCCAATGTATATGCTTTCGTATACTTTCCGGCCCCCAATTGGAAATTCTCCACCGTCAATGTATCCCGCGAATGAGTATTCGGATTCTCCCCGACAAAGTAGATCGTAGCAGACCCATTCGTCAATCCGGACAGTTCATAAGTCACTTGAAATCCCTGCCAATATGGTGATACCTGTACTTTATCAAAGAAAGCGTATAGGTTGGATGCCAATGTATTAAAGTTCAGTATTGTTGTTTCTGTCTCATTGCCATTCCTATCTAGAAAAGAGACCTTGACCGGCACGCTGCTATGTTCGGAATTAAAACCGTCCAATAGCAATGTGTCTACGGAATAATCTCCTACTTTATAGATTGGCTCACCAAATTCGTCCTGATATTCGGCTTTTACTTTATTGATGCGCGGATCCGACAGTTTATACTGCAATACAGCACCGCCTTCCACCGACTTGAAAGAGAACATATCAGTAGTGATAACCGCGTCAAAGCTTGCCCTGTCGTCATTGGAACAGCTTCCCAAGCAAAGACCGGTCACTATACCTAAAAAGAATAATCTATTTTTCATATATTATCAACCTTTGAAATTACCAACCCGGATTTTGCACAATCCCTGAAATATTGACCTCTTCACTTCGAATAGGCCAGAAATAATCACGCGAAGGATCGAATGACGCCTTATTCCACACGACCACAGGACCTTGATAATTGTTATAAAACTCTCTCCAAGTCTTTCCTACCACTTTCCAACCCAACGGCTTTTCGTTCAGCCCTTCCGTCAGACCTGCTCCCCAGCGCCGGATATCCCAAAAACGGTGTCCTTCGAACATAAACTCAATTGTCCGCTCCCGATGGATAATATCACGTAATCCCTTTTGGTCATTGTATTTGGTCGAGTTAATACCATATTTGTTCCACGATTCTTGAACGGTAGGTATACCCGCACGTTCACGTATGTCATTCAATCTATTGAAGATATTATCCCGATGAGCACCATTCGGACCCTCATATTCATTCCACGCTTCCGCAGCATTCAAATAAATTTCAGCCAACCGCATAACAACAGCTGTCTGTCCCACCTTTGCCTGCATAGTATTAAGATAATCATTCAAAGCACAGTCGCTACGAGTACCTTTCTTTACATAATATCCAGTGATATTCTGACTCACAGACGCATCTACCCTATCTTTCTTCAGTCCAAACAATCCTCCCTGACGAGTATCCACCAAGAAGTTCTCCGCAGATGAATTCCCTAATTTCCAATAAAGTCCAGGTGCGGCAATTGACGCGTAAAAGCGAGGCTCTCTTTGGAGATGCAACGACAACACATCCTCTCCCAAAGGAATCACATTGGTGTAAGCCGGATCTTTTTCTTGAGCCATAGTATATCCATTACCATATTTCCAGGTCTTATCCTCCTCAATAGGTAATCCGTTGGCAGTATAATACTTGTTTACCATTTTTATATTCGTACCAAGATCTCCAAACAACATGGAGTTATAATAAGAATCGGAACTGGAATTTCCTAAACGGGGCAATAACTCCTGGCAAAAAAGATTAGCTGAAGCAACCAACATAATAGATTCCGAAGTAGGGTTCATGTCAGATACCGCCCATTGTGACAACTCCAAATCACGCATTGTATTCAACAAAGGCGTAGATTCCGTAGTTGTCCCTTAAAACAACTTATATCCCTGCCCTTCCAGATAAAGAATCGCTTCATCAGCGTATTCAGCGGCAATCCGCCATTTCTCCTTATCAACGTCCTGCGGAAAAAGTAATCTACCATCTCTGTTTTTTAGATCCTTATACTGCGGCACTCCTCCATTGAACAAAGGAGAAGCCGCATATAAAAGTACTCTCGATTTCAATCCCATTGCCGCTTCTTTGGAAAAAAAGTCTTGCATTTCCCCATCTTTTTCCCTGAATAACTGCAAATCGGGAATCGCCTCATCAAGCAATTTCACAATTTCTCCAAAACAGTCGTCAATCGAGTTTCTCGGCTGACGCATTTCCTCGAGCGACGCCCATACATCTATATTCTCAGGCACCAGTACAAAAGGTCCGTATCGCTTCAACAATTCGAAATAATAAAAAGCTTTCACCGCTTTTATCTGTGCCGTCCACCGCAACAGCTCACCCGGCTTCAGATTAGCTACTTCTTTTATTTTTTGAAGAAACGTATTGCAATGACGAATATAGTAATAGGTCTTATTATAAGCCCATATATCATCATAAGGAGATAGAGCCGACTGTAAACCATCGGGGATATACAAAAGGGTCAGAAACCGTGATTTACGCGCATAATCATTGCCGGTATATTCATCAGCCCCCAAAATAGCAGGGTTATAATTCCAATGATACATAGGCTCGTTTGCCCCAAGATACGTATCCGTCATCCATTGCAGAGCACCGGTGCGGGTCTGAAAGACTTTATCGATTGAAAGCACGTCATCTTCGGGAACCAAGTCGAGATAATTACATCCGGATAGAAATAATACCGAACAAAACACACCCAATATTGCTTTTAAACTCTTCATAATCGAATTCTATTTTAGAAACTAACATTTAAACCTACGGAAAAAGTACGTTGTATCGGGTAATTAAACCCATTACTACCCAATTCCACATCCCAAAGTTTGAAAGAACTGAGAATAAATGGATTGTCAATGCTGATATACGGTTTGATACGCTGTAACCCCAATTTACGCACAGTTTTCGTAGGAAGGCTATACGCCAACATCAATTGCTGACAACGCAAAAACTTGACAGGCCGCATAAAATAAGTGGAATACCGTTGAATTTCCTGTCCATAACCCGCCTCTTCCATATTATGGGTCGTAATGCTACTAGTAGACAATCTAGGCCAGAAAGGATTACTCTTCATATTTTCCGGTGTCCAATGATCATTCCATATTTCTGTCAATAAGGCATGATCTCCATAAAACGGACTAAGCGATGCAGGATTCATAAACAGGGAACGCTGACCGGAACCTTGAAAAGCACAACTGAATTCCAACCGTTTCCAATAAACAAAAGCACTAAAGCCGTACACAAGACGAGGAGTAGTCGGATAACCTATATATACCGCATCGTCCACACTGATTTTCCCATCGCCATTCACATCACGGTACTTGATATCACCCGGCATTACGTCTCCCTCTTGTTTTGGCGAACGGTCAATCTCATCCTGACTCTGGAACAATCCTTCGGCAATATATCCTATCTGTTGAGAAACATCGTGACCTACACGTTTCTGCCATTCAGGTTTGTCGGCCCCCTCTTCCAGTTCTAGATAAGTGGCTTTGCTATAAGTGAACGTTCCATTTAATATAAAGTAGAAATCATTACTAAAGGAATGCTGGATTTTACCCGAGAAGTCAACTCCCCTTGAACGTCCTTTTCCGATATTCGCATACGGATAAAGTCCTAAACCCATACTTGCAGGAATAACGACACGTTGCGAAAGGATGTTATGGCGGATCTCCTGATATGCATCTACCGTACAATCGACCAAGCCATTGAACAAGGCAAACTCCAATCCCCAATTAGCCTGTTCAGCTATTTCCCATTGAATAGTAGGATTCGCATAAGACTGTATAATATAATTATTATTCTGGTTTTGCGTAATATTCTCTAAATAAAGATAGCGACCTACATTGCCATACGTACTAATATCTCCCGTACCAATGCCGTCATTTCCGACTTTTCCGTAAGAAAGGCGTAACTTTAAATAAGAAAGCCAATTGGAAGTACTCTTCATAAAAGGCTCTTTTGAAATAATCCACGCTCCGCCCACAGCCGGGAAAAAGCCAAAACGGTTATCCTTTGCAAAACGTTCGGAACCGTTGTATCCGAAACTTCCTTCCAGATAATAACGTTCTTTAAAACCGTATGACAGACGCATGGATGTACCCATATTACGATGTTTAATGGCACTGAACAAATCGTTTGCGGCAGAAGACGCTTGTTGCTGGATATTGAATAGCCCGGTATACGTTATATTATGGTCACCCCATAATCCGTTATACAATACGCGAAACTCACCCGCAAGCTGAGTACTTCCGTAAACCGTTTTTGACTGATTATCCATCTTCAAATCGTTTTTCCCTTCCTCTAACAATTCCAAAGTGTGTGCACCTGTCTGTTGGTTGTAATCAATCAATGCATATTTATACGGCTTCACTAAAAAAGGTAACATCTCGTATGACTGCTTATAATAGGATACATTTGCCCGAAATTCCAAACCTTTGACAAATCGGCTAAGATTCTGGATATACTCCAATTTATTGGAAGTAGCAAAACGGGTTGTCTCCTGATACCCTTGTTGGATAGAAGCATACGGATTATTGGAGTTCACATCCTCATAACCGAAATGGATATGCGGCCAATTAGAATTGGCATCCGCCGGATATACAGGAGCATAGTCAACCGGACTGGCATTGAAAGCCATTCCATAAGCACCTTGCACACTGGTCAACGGACCGTGATAATCATCCAATGACGAACTGGAGTTGATGGTTAGTTTGGAACTAGGAGTCATATCAATATTCAAATTGATACGAAGTGTAGTTACATTATTCTTAATGTTTACATCAAACTGGTTCAGTTTGTCTGTTTTCAACATACCCTGATCCATATCCAGACCTAAGGAAGCGTAATATTGGATAATCTTCGAGCCACCTCGTACGCTCAATCCCGCACGATGGTTGATAGACACATCTTTAAACAACTGTTTATACCAGTCGGTAGCAGGATATACCCAAGAGGGATAACGTCCCGTATCCGTATTATTGATACGTTCGGCTGTATATTTAGGTTGTGCCAACGGGTCACGAGTCAGCAAAGCTTCGTTGTAGGCTTTCATGTAAGTAATAGGGTCTACTACGTCTATTTTCCGTGTCGGCATGGAGGCTACCATCTCATAACGTGCAGTAGTGTATACCGAACCCTCCTCACCTTTCTTTGAATTTACCAAGATGACACCGTTCGCACCACGAGCACCATACATGGCAGTGGCGGAAGCGTCTTTCATCACGCTAAATGTTTCGATATCTTCCGGGTCGATACGAGAAAGCTCAAGTACAGATACTTCAACGCCGTCAAGTAGAATCAACGGAGTAGTATTTGAGTTGTTACCAAACGAAGTGACACCACGAATATTAAAAGCTGTCTGCATATCGGCTTCGGTCAACGCACCCGGCATACCGCCTTTCAAGTAACCGATCATGCCCGGAATACGTCCAACAAAACTTGCCGTCAAGTCACTATTGGACGTTTTCAACGCTCCCGGATTGATAGTCGTAATGGCACCGACAATACTCTCTTTCTTCTGTTCACCATAAGCGACAACTGTCACTTCATCAATGTTCTGGGCAGAAGATTTAAGAGCTACGTTCAACGTGCTTTTCCCCTCCACCGGAATGGTCTGATCCTTAAAACCAATAAAAGAGAACTTCAACACGTCATCGGACTTTACCATTATCTCATAGCGTCCATGCTGATCGGTTGCTACACCACGAGTCGTCTGGTTGATGACTACGCTCACACCCGGCAACGGGTCACCTGTATCATCGGTGACACGCCCTGTCAGCGTTATCGTCTCACGGGGTTTGCGTTGTTGCGCTCCGGCTTTCCGCTTGATGGCAACCATTCTGCCCTGAATAGAATATTCAAAGCCTTTAGGTATCAAAATCTTCTTTAAAATTTCATCAAGAGTCGCTCCTCTAAAGGTTGCGGTAACTTTGGTATCCTCAGGAATATCGTTTTTCTTATAAACGAAAGTACATCCCGTTTTTGCCTTCAAATCCTCAAGTATCGAGAGTATACTGGCACTCTGATACTTTACGGTAAGCTTTTGCCACTGCAAAGGTTCATCGTTTGCATATAACCGTGCAGTAACACACAATAGCAATCCAATGATAAGATTTGTTACAAAAAGTTGTTTCTGCCATTTTCCGGTCGGAAAATGGTGTGACAAGTAGTTTTTTTCCATATTTTTGTAATTGCATTTAGAAATTCGTCTGCTGCCAACAGACGTTTTATTAACTCTTTAGTGGGGAGGTTCTGTGAATCCTCTCCACTTTTTTTCTCATTCTATTTATTCTACCCTTATTTTCCCATGATCTCCCATTTTAAATTTAACATCCGCTACTCTACTCAAAACAGAAAGAACCACCTCCAACTTTTCGTCATTCGGAATGCTTCCCTGGAGATAAATTTGCTCCGCCTGAACTCCCGTCAACTCAAAATCAACATCATAAGTGCGGGATATAACTTTCAATATCTTACTTAAAGGCATATTGTCAATACTAGTGATGCCGCTTTTCCAAGATATGACATCGGAAACTGATACCTTAGAAACAGAAAGATCTCCAGTTATAGCGTCTAACACCGATTGCTCACCCGGTATCAATATGGCCGCTTCCGCACCGTTTTCCGGAACGACCTTTACACTACCGGAAACCAATGTGGTCTGAATAGACTCCGACGGATAAGCGGTAACATTGAATTTCGTACCTAAAACAGATATAGATTGTAAAGTAGTCTCAACAATAAACGGTTTCGCCTCGTCTCTGGCAACCTCAAAATAGGCTTCACCACAAATCTTAACTCTTCGTTCTTCTTTCGCAAAACTTACCGGATATTCCAAATGACTGTCCGAATTCAACCAAACGACACTACCATCACTCAATATTACCCGATAATGCCCGGTTCCTCGAGGAACAGTTACCTTATTATATATAAGTTCTTCCCGCCCTGCTTCTTCGACCGACTTATGCTTATCATAAACAAGATTGCCGCCATTAACCGCCAGTTTGGTGCCGTTCTTCTCTTTCAAACTTGCATCATTACTACCTATATAATGTTGCGTTCCATCCGAAAGTTCCAGAATAGCCGTATGTGCAGGAGCACCGATATCGGCTACGCTCCTGCTGTCCAACTCCAAAAAATATTGCGATAACAATAGTGTAGCCACAACAGAGACAGCAGCCACAAGCACTGCGGCTACCATCAGATCCTTTAGTTTAAATGTTCGCCGACTCCAGCTCCGACGATTATTACCGGAAACGTTACGGCTGATACGACTACTGACAGAAGAATAGTCGCCTTTTATTAATGACGCACGGACACCTCGTCTCAACCGGAGATGTTCCTTCCGAACCTGTTCAAATAGGTTGCGATTGGTTACGCAAGCTTCTTTCCACTCCAGAATTTCTTTTTCTTCTGCATCGGAAAGCTCTCCATTAAAGTAATCCAACAGGCTGGATTCCGACATTTGATCTTCCATTCTCATTTGATAGGATTGATTAACTATCTATAAGACCGGAAAAAGAAAAAAACGGTTGAATGGATTCAGCAAAAAGTTGAAAGAAAATTGGAAAATATTTCTCGAAGGCGTTTCAAAGCGTTTACGAGTAACGTTTTGACAGTAGAAATAGAGATATTCAGTTTCTCGGATGTTTCCCGATAACTAAGTCCGTCAATATATACAGATGTTAAAACCTCCCTCATACGTGGAGGCAACCTTTGAATTTCCGTCTCAACCGCCTGAAGCATTTCTTCCGTGAGATCGCCCAACTCGTACTCTTCAACCAACGAACCATATTCTTCGGATATGAACACCGGAACATGAACCGCCTCACGCAAAGGGTCACGCTTCTCCAAAAACTTTAAAGACTGATTTCTGACTGATACGAAAATATATCCCCGTAGATTGCCGGAAGTGATTCGCTCATAACTATGCTTCTCCCAAAAAGAGACAAAGAACTCCTGTACCAAATCTTCAGAGGCCGGAATATCATTCAAAAATGTATCCGCCCACAATACTAGTGGCCGATAGTAATACTTGAATAATAACTCCAACCCACGAGAATCGCGATCTTTCAAAAGTCGGCATATAGAGTTATCGTCTATAAACATAGATTATGATTTGTATTTGGCTACAAAGTTATGCAAAATATCAAGAATAAATCAATAAAACGTGCAAAAAGGAAGAGAAAACATCAATTATCTATCAATAAAAACGCAAAATTACGCAGACTACGGCAAAGATCAATTTTAATCTGCGTTTATCTGCATAAATCTGCGTTTCTATTCTTTTTATATTACAGTGAGACCGGACACCGTTTAGTCCACCTGTCCCAGAGAATTTCCGTATTCCATTTCTCCTTGAACCACAAAGAGAACTTCTTCCGGATCGTATTCTCCCATTTCATCCTTTTTGGCTTCTTTCACAATGTAAGCCACAACCTCTTCCAGATCAATATCAACATATCCATCCGCATCGGGCTGAGCATCAAGGATTCCACTTTCAGAGTAATACTCGTCAATCAAATCGAGGAAATAATACAACTCGTCATCCGAGAATTTCTCCTTCAGTTCTTGAGGCAGATAGTTTTTGATAAACTCGATGGTCTTTTCGTCATCGGCATCTGCCAATAAAAAATCTTCTTCCAGTCCCATGATAATTTAAGTATTAAGTGATAGATATTAAGTAGACTGCTTATAACAGCTTCTTTACTTTCTCTACAAATACAGGTTTGCCGACAGCGCCTACTTGCTTGTCTACAATCTCACCATTCTTGAAAAACAATACGGTAGGGATATTACGGATACCATATTCAGCAGGCAAATCGCTATTTTCATCCACATCGCACTTGCCGATGATTACCTGTCCTTCAAACTCAGCCGCCAATTCTTCAATAATAGGAGCTACCATTTTGCAAGGGCCACACCAAGGAGCCCAAAAATCTACCACAACCGGTTTTCCTTCTGCAAGGATCTCCTTATAGTTGCTGTCTGTAATTTCTAAAGCCATTTTCTTTAAAATATTAAGTATTAATTATTAAATAGTATTTCACTTACTATTACCGCCACAAATATAATCAATTTATACGGAACCCCAATTCCGGACGGTCTTTTAAATAGGTTATTAATTCACGGCCCACCGAAAGCTTGACCGGACGGGAAATTAAGTCGACCGCCATACGGTTTACATCAATATCATCCGTCACCCTAAAATAGAGTTCCGTATTTCCCGGATGTTCTTTTGTCAATGTCGCAAGTTCTGTGATTAAAGCGGAGTTCAACACGGACAACGGAATAATAATGGTTATCTTCTGCACCAACTCTTCTTTTACATCCGGCAACAGTTCCATAGAAGTAATCTTCACTTCCAGTTCATCCTGCCGCCATTGCTTGGGTTGGCAACGGGCTTTGATAAACAAAAAAGTACCCTCATTGAGGTATCCTTGATAAGTCACCCAGTCATTTCCCCAGAATGGTATTTCGGTAGAACCGGAATAATCTTCTATCTTGGCGATACCATACGGATTTCCGTTCTTGCTGATTCCACGACGGACACTGGTCACAATACCTCCCATCGTTATTTCGCGACCGGCAAGGGCTGCTTTATCTCCCAAATCTGCCATACGTGTGTTGCAGACGTGTTCCAATACAATGGAGAATTCATCCAACGGATGAGCGGAAAGGTAGATACCGACCAAATCACGCTCACGGTTCAAACGGTCGAGATCACTCCAACGCTCTACTCCCTGAGGAATCTCAGGAGTTGCCACATCAATTACGTTTTCGCCACCAAACAGAGAATTGACAGCAGCAGCTTTATCAGCCTGATAACGGTTGCCATAACGCATCAAAGTTTCCAGGAAAACTTCTCCTTTGGAGTTGACAGCAAAGTACTGTTCACGTTTCAATTCCGGAAAACTGTCAAAGCCACCGGCCAACGCGAGGCATTCCATGTTCTTCTTATTGCAGGCATTCAGATTGACACGTTGCACAAAGTCGAAAATTCCGGTGAAAGGACCGTTCTTTTCACGTTCCTCCATGATACTCTGCACGACAGCCTCGCCTACTCCTTTTACGGCTCCAAGCCCGAAACGGATATTACCCTCACGATTTACAGTAAACTTCAAGTTACTCTCATTGACATCCGGTCCCAAAGTCTGAATACCCATCGCCTTACATTCATCCATCAGCTTCGTGATATCCGTAATGTTCGACAAACTTCGGCTCATCACAGCCGCCATATATTCGGAAGGATAATTCGCTTTCAGATAGGCAGTCTGATAAGCCACCCATGAATAACAAGTAGCATG
>ERZ857775.1243-NODE-1243-length-31149-cov-4.944941_pt1 | contig 31149 bp, 38 predicted proteins | sample MGYA00519698_ERZ857775 | MGnify/ENA primary metagenome ERZ857775 (study PRJEB31778, sample SAMEA3449363) | human gut metagenome | biome: human gut; feature: human-associated habitat; material: faeces | place: United Kingdom | collected 2010/2012 ...
GCGCTCCGGATGAATATGATGATCTCATATCAGGAACTTGTTCGCACCTTCCCTATCACCTGTGTACGATTAATCGTTATCTCCCCATCTTCGGTCTTTATCGTTTTGTTATGATTAACGACCGTACGATCAGAGATCTTAGTCTTGTTCTGGTTGATAACGTAAATAATCACCGCAACCACACCAACAACTATCCAGAAAACTTCCATTGCTTTTCCTCACAATAACATTACCTTAAAGGTAATATCTTGCTTTCAGGTGATCAAGCGTTAAACGCAATCAACCAAATACGGTTGATTTTAATGTTTCTTCGCGCTTATCATTACCTTTACGGTAAATTTACATCGCACTCCTCTTGTGCCATAGTAATCGGGCACTGGCAAAATCCAGTGCCGGGATTGGCGTCCCGGATTACTACAGAGGCACATATGCCGCATAAGCGGTTTTTTTATGTGTAAAGCGCACCTATTCTATGGTGGGCTGTGTGGGGGCACCGAAAGGTGCGCCGGGTCCTTTGTAGCCGGTTACGCCAACCCTGCACAGTTCACCACCAACCGATTGGCGTCGGTAGTGGTGATTAACCTAACTACAAAGGTGATCACTATGACTGCTAACGTAACCCCATCTGTTTTTCATTTTGAATCAGAAGCAACCATTCGAGCCATTGTTATTGATGGAAATCCTTGGTTTGTTGCCAAAGACGTTATTAAAGCTCTTCAACTGACAAACCCCACTATGTCAATAAAATCTCTTGATGATGATGAAAGGGCTAAATTTAACTTAGGCCGTCAAGGCGAAACCAATATTATCAACGAGTCAGGCCTCTACACACTGATCCTCCGCTGCCGCGATGCGGTGACACCAGGCACTATCCCATACCGCTTTCGTAAATGGGTTACAGGTGAGGTTCTTCCTCAGATCCGCCGCACCGGAAGTTACATTAAAAACTCGCTCCCGCAAGAAGAACGCATAAAGATGGTTGCCGACCAGGTAGCCAACGCCACGGCGTCAGCAGTGATGCAGGCAATGAAGATAGAGAACAAAACCTACAGCGCCCCACTGAAGCCCGGCTACCGTAGCCTGATTCATTCGCCGTCTGGTGTTCTCGGCCTGACGGAGAACTCACTGCTGATGAATCTGCTGAACCAGTTACAGGACGACGGGCACGACGTATCGGGAGCGGCGGCGGAGCTGACCACCATGTTCTGCTACATCGTTGGTGTGAGCAAATGCCTGCGTGATATCCAGACCCACGCGGAGTACATCAACGACAAAGCAGGGTTCTTCTGACGGGCGGCGGCACAGGGATGTGCCTTTAAAATAATCATTGGCGATGTGATGTAGATTCGCGTAATATTACCTTAAAGGTAAAGGAGGCGCGATATGACAGCGTTGAAAAATCGTACTCAGCACAATGAACAAGCCAAGCAATGCTGGGATGTCATTGGAAAAGTTATGCTTGGTCGCGCAAGCAAAGAGCGCGACAAGGATATGGTTTACCAGACAGGAACATCTTTTAGCGACTTCAAGGCGGCATTTCGCTCCAAATAGAAGCACATCAGGAGTTTTCCTTGAAGTTTAACATTAGAATATCTAATAGTTTTCTACATGGGGAAAGCAACACCCCTTTCGCTGTAGACGGACCTTTCCTTACTGATGATGAAATAAAAATCATACAAAGGTTTTTAGAGGATGTTGCCAATGGAAGGGCGCTTGTTGGAAAAAACAAGCCCTCGTGGGTTGATGATAACCATGATAAAATTCCCGGCTCAGACAATTATGAGCAAGAGAATTATTGGCATTATCATTGTGGGCCAACATGGTATCCAAACACATTTAAGAATTATACCATTAACTTAAATTTCAACCCTGGCGGAATGCATTCTAATGAATGCATTCATTATGCAAAAAATGATAATGAAATTGTCATTGTTGGATTTTCAAGAGAACACATACCTTTCCTTTCATCAGATGGAAACAACAATCCGCTTTTTAATGATGAAGAAGAAGAATAAGCCCGCGCTGCGGGATTTTTTGTGGACGAAACAAAAGTCAGTGCTACACTCATTGACGCCACATTGAGGTGGCTTATAGATGGAAATTTCACAATGAAAAAAGCATTTGCTGCACTGTTCGTTTTGTTGTCTCTGGTAGCTTCAACTCAGGCCTTTGCCGGTCGTTGTCAGCACGACAGCGATACTGCCGCTGACGGCTCCCGCTGCGGTGGGCGTTCTGCGGATTCCCGCCCGGGAGGCGGTGGCATTCGTTAAAAACAAGGCCGCGAAAGCGGCCTGTGACATGTCACGTTCCTTTTCTGAATGCTAGCCATTCGAAAAATGATGACATTCCACCGCAGACAATAGCAAAGATGATCCCACCAAAGAAGAGAAGGCCAGCCTGCCACCACTCCCACCGCCATACATCCACAGCGCCAACCATACCAACAATCGCTCCAACAAATGGAATATAGCTCACGATGAAAGCAATGGGGGCTGCAATTATCCAGTGCAATCCCCACCATGATTCAAGCCCAGCCATAATTGCTGCCAACTGAAAAAGACCAACGACGATATAAACAATGAATCCTATAGCTTGCATGTAGTCACCTAATTTACCCAGTAAAAATAAGAGGCCTCCCCTCAATAAGGCTTGCAACAAGAACGACTCCCTGCACAACAAAGATGAACCAGCAAATAGCTTGAGTCTGAGGGTTAAGAAAATATTTGTAGCGGTCAATAAATAACAATCCACCAGAAATTATCACACTCAAAATAATTAAAAACACAACACTTCCTTATTGCGGAGTGACATCCTGTGGTCGCCACCAGTATGTCTGGTTAAACTCTTTCTTCGAACGTTGCTCCATTTTACGCAAATAACCTGGTGAAAAATACTCCTGCATCTGGTTAAAGATCATGTGATCGAGAGCCGCCTTTAAGTACCAGAGATTCGCACCTGGCATCAGACCTTTCCCCAGCTTAACCAGATCACCACCAGTCTGCTCATTCTTCCCTTCCACAGCATTTAACGGTATGCCCTGAGCAATCTTCACTACGTCATCAACCAGACCAGCTACCGGGCCAAGCATCGACGCCAGCGCGCCGCTTCCGTACCTAGTGTGATCTGACAATAAAAAGTCACCGTAAAGGCCAAGACCACCACCTTTCAGTAGAGCACCAAGCCAAAATTTAGCAGCATCTTCTCCTGTCATCTCGCGAGGATTACGACCAGACGCAAGGTCGTTAAGTTGCTGCGACAAAGCGCCAAGAATGGTCGTACTGGCAATAAACGTCGCAATATATGCCGCACGCCCACCAGCAGACGGCATACCCATAGCGCGTGACCAGTGACGCATAACCACCGAGATAGGGAACGATTTAAACAGGAAAACACTTCTCGTTAATTCACCTTTCCATGTTCCACGCTGAATACCAGAACCGGTTATCAGTTGCTCACGTGCTCCCGGTGTAATAACAGCCATATCAACTTCTTCAGTTACGGCACCGAGCAGTTTACGCATTGCCTCAAATTTCACGCGTTCAGGCTCACCAAGATGTTTAACTGCTGAATCAGGGATACGCATAATGCTTTCCGGTGTCAGCATCGTATTATTGCCGTTCCCCCAGTCCTCCTGTTGCGCCAGCTTCCATACGCTCCAGTCTGTGTCAGTAATCCCTTTGCTTTTCAGGATACGAAAATCAGAATCATCGAGGCTACGAAGGTCTGGTGTCCGTGACACTACTTCTCCCAGGCTTCCCATCATGGTTACGCCATAGGCGCGCTTGTGCGCATCTGACCATGCTGTAAGCCCACTGGCACGCATCACCGCCGTTGCAGCCCAACGAGACACAGACGGCCCCATATTATCCATCGCCCAGCGGTTAACGCTGCCAAGTAGAGATTCCATCGCCAGACCAGCGCGGCGCGCCCGCGCAAGTTCTGTACGGTTCGTTGGGTCCATAGCTTCAAGCTGGTTGCGGAATAACTGGTTCATTGGAAGGTTGGTAACCTTCGCAGACAGATACATGGTTCCAAGATCAGAGAACGATGACAGCAACGCGGATCCGAGTCTGCTGGCAACCAGCCAGTTGCGGATATTGTCAGACCATCGCGCGATGTGCGGATTCGCTACAGGCTGTGTCTTTCCGGAAATAAAGTTGTACAGATTCTCTGTGTTGTTCGCCAGCCGCTCGACTTTACCGGTTTTACTCGGGTTAGCTGTTGCCGTTTCTGCCTTCACCTGATCAAGAAGAGAGCGGAAAACATGATCGGGGTTTGGGCCATATGTTTCCACCAATGCAATATCTTTACTGATACCTTCAAGGTGACCGACCATGATTTCCCATAGAGAGCGATCGCCATAAAGTTGCTGATATTGCAGATAGGAATCTGCATCTTTGAAATGTATCTGTCGTGATGCATTACCACGGTTAGCACGTGCGCCGGAAATTCGCATTCCGGTATCAGTAAGCTTATTCAGCCCACCAGTAGCGATCGTGTTATAAGCCTCTCCAAGAAATGCAGACAACTCGGCATCGTTCATCAGTTGTCCATCGGCTAGGGTATAATATTTGCGATCCAGCTTACCTATAACATCGCTAACCCATTTATCTTTTGATACCGCCCCAACCTTTTCCATAGAATGATGTTGAGGGATCCCCCAGTTTTCGAGATAGCCAGTGTCCCCACCAGCATCATTAAACCGGCGGCGCAGCAGCTCTGTAACTTCTCTCCACGCCTTAGCACCTTTTCTTGCTTTAGCATTGCCAGTATTTTGCCCCCGCATTTCATATACCAGGTCACGTACGCCCGCTTCATCTTCAAACAGACCAAAAAAGCGAGGATCAACTGCTTCGAATGCCTCCTGCAATTGACTCAATGCATAATCACGGGTGGCTTTTGTTCTGGATTCAACAGAGAGGAAATTCGATTTACCGTCTGCATTAAAAGCAATAGTACGGTTAAGAGCGCCAAGTTTCCCATCAGCCCCTTGATAGCTATTGATAAATTTATCCAATCTCTGACGTGCGGCTATAGTGAGGGCCACACGACGTTTCTTTAATGCCGCTTCTCGCTGTAATTCTTCAGATGCCAATTGTGCTGCACGATACAACCGTTCTGATTCGGAAAGTTGTCGCCACGACATCGGGTCATCACGAGCAATGGAGCGCATATTTCGATAAATGCGGTCTTCAATGTTCTGTATTTCTCGCGCCGTTAACGTGCGCTGCGCCGCCTGCTGGACCGCTTGTATACATTCCTGTCTCATTTAATTTAACCTCTCAAGAAACACGCCACAGCAACATCAAACAGGCTGGAATCCTGTATTGCCTGCTCACTTTCCCTGTTCGCTTCATCCAGTACTTCACGCGCACTGCGCGATTGTGGATTACCATCATCATCCAGCACGGTGATTATCATGTCAGGTGATTCAAGCAGCGAGTCTTCAGCTATGCGCAGATCAATATCTCCTGCCTGATCTGACATCATTTTTTGTTCTGCCTGTTGCAATATTTTATCAGGCTCAAAAGGAGCTACTTCGTCTGGCGTCCTGACCTCTGCTGTTTTATAGAATGAAACAGCCTGAGCATTAAGTTCACTTTCTGCCTGCTGTCTCCGAGCCAGTTCTGCTCGAGCTTCAAAAAACTGACCGCCAGGCTCGTGCGGTGCCAACGCGTTACGGGAAAATTCCAGGCGTTCTTGTGCCTGCCGGATTCGTTGATCAATATCGCGAAGTCTGGCCTGTTTATCTGATCGAGCACGAGACAAAGCTTTACCGCTACCGGTTGGCTCTTCTGCAAGAATTTGTGCACGCTGTTCAGTGAGATTTTCAATAATTCGTTGGCTATTAGCGATTTCAGACTGGTAAACCTGTCTATCTCCACGCGGCAAAAGCTGCGCGGCCTGTTCTTCAAGCAACCGATTTTCTATAGCGCGCGCCGTTACTCCATCATCTACAGATGACAGAGCCTCATTAACTGCCTGAGACAGCAGACTCTTGCGCCCAGGAATTTCACTGAAAGATGCAGACTCAACAATGCTGGCAACGTCTACAGGTCTCCCCTGGCTAACATCAGACATAGCTTTTCGCAGAGCCTGAATGTGAGAATTGCGCGAAAGCACGTTGATCGGCACGCCGGGCGCAATATCAATTTCAGCATGATGAGCGGCATTCGCCGCCAGTGCAGCATCGATATCAACTGGTGAAAAATTTGGTGCGTTTGTAGACTCGCCGCGAGAGTTAATAAATCTGCCGACACCACCAAACGCCACCCCAAGAACAGCATCAATAGCAATTGCCTGTCGATCCAACACATCATACTGGTTAGCCATTTCGCTATAGCCACCATCACGAAGTGTTTTTGCAGTAAGCCCACGCTGTGCCATACCGAACGCAATATTTGTACCTGCGGCATAGGCAATATCTGGCGTTGCACGTACTGCTGTTGCTGCGGCGCGTCGCACTGAACTCTCACCCGTCCGCGCAAGCTGAGCCGCCACACCTTCCGCCAGCGCACCACCAGCACGTAACCCGAGGCTCATAGGGATCAGCGTTCCGGCACCAGCAGTAATGCCCTGCACTAATCCCGCTTCCTGCGCCGTCCTGAAATCAACACCCTGTGCTGTCAGCCGTTCAAACTCAGAAAAACCCTGTAGCGAAGTTACCGCCGCTGCACCTCCGGCAGGACCACCGAGCGTTGTACCGACAACAGCCTGCCCGCCCATATCGAACAACCCATAAAGAACCTGCCCAGCGGTTCCGGTTGTCGCGGCATCAGGCGTCAGCCGCTTAACCTGCTGCTCTGCTAGTTTTCTCTGCTCGGCAATGTATGAAACTGAAGTATCATTGAGCGAGGTGTTTTCGTTAACAAACTGAGCAATCGGGGATACGATTTTATCCATCCCTGCCCATAGCAACTGATCTGGCTTTGCCACCAGCCCGGAGTACAAACCAGACAATGCCGCTCCTACAGCATTGTCGAAAAAACCAACATCGCTGTTAAAGCCAGCTGGATTTGATGCTGCTTCGTCAAGCTGCTGATTCTGGTTTACTGGATTAAGGCCAAAGTAACTCATTGCGGAATATCTCCGGAGAATCTCTGACGCTTCTGTGTCAGATTAAGAACAACGGGAGAACCATCATCTTTCAGCAGATAACCAGTACCAAGTTTCACCAGGTACTGACTATCGCCGTAACTTTGCAAACCATACTGACCAGGCGGTGTTTTTATCCCAGAGCCGACAACTTGTTCATTCCAAGCCTGATTAACCTGCTTATCGAATTGCTCTGCAGACATTCCCCACGGCAAAAGGACATTCCCCATTCCGTTATAGTCATGCACGCCACCTGTAGCTACGTTAACAGCCTGTTTCCAGACATCATTGTCAATTTCGCCTGATACCACGCCTTTTTTCGCCATCACACCAGCGTAATAATCCTTTGCGATCTCGTATGCCATTGATGCCCCCTGAGCGTCACCAGCAAATGCATCCTTCACCATGTCAGAAAACTCAAGGCGAAGATCAGCATCTTTAGGCATCGGAATACCTTTCGCATCATCAGTACCTTTACGAGCCGCCGCGCCAGCAAGAATTGTCTGCGCAGCGGTTTCAGGAGACACGGAAACATCCGGATTAAACCAGTTTTTTTCTGCCAAAATACCACCGGGCTTATCCATCAGTATCCCGGCAACGGCAGCAGATGGAGCGTTGGCACTGATCTGCTGTAGTGCTGACATATACACCTGCCCACCACCAGTGCTCTGCCTGATGGTATCGAGATATGCTGCCTGTTGGGAAACTGGAGCATCACGAAAGAAAACACCGATCTGATTGGCCTCGTCTTTGGAAAAGAACGTCAGTGGAGTGCCATATGACTTAGCAAGGTCACTGACCTGAGCGGCACGCAAGGCAACGCTCTGTCCAAAGTTATCCTTATTGCTCATGTCGATAGGCTTTGCCTGTCCGGAGGCAAGAGAGAACTGCACAGGATCCGACTGCCGCTGCTTTATCACCTGATTTGCAGCCGAAACAACGTTGTCATAAAGAGCTGCGCGTGCCGCATACCCCTCCCCTGTATCACCAGTATCCGGGCGTAATTGCTCAACATATGCTGTAATGCTGCTTGTCGGCATGTTGCGGAAAGAGCCTATATACTGTCCGGCGATTTGCGTATTTCTGAACTCGGTATATCGCAGGCTTCCTTCTCTTACTCCATAAGCTGCAATAAAATCAGCCTCACCAGGTGGGTTAGGAAATTCAACGCCACGCATATACGCAGCTGTCGCATCGCGAACCTGGCTGTCAATCATCGTTTTATATTCAGCCTGCTGCTGCCGACGCAGTTGATCCGCCTGTCGCATAAAACTTGCCTGCGCCTCAGGAGATGCCGCATCGAATGCTGCATTACCGGTATAGCGTTTGGTGTTGGTTGGAATTGTTGATAAACCAAGTGCTGCACTGACACCAGCAGTTAACTGCTGATCACTGTATGGCTGGCTACCGTTCTCATGATGGATAATGGCTGCACAAAGCGCCTTCAGGGTATCAGGATTAGATGCATCGAGAGGCTCATCAGCAGAAACGCCAAGTTGTTCGCACACTGCTTTGATATACGACATAGTGTCATTTTTATCAGTAGGCGGTGCCCAGCGATTAATTATCTCGCTGACGGTATCAATACCCTGCCTCTGATACGACATCAGGTTTCGCCCTAATGCACGAATCCCGTGTTCAGGTGTTTCGAATTTAGCAAATCGACCATCATCACCGGTCTGGCCTACCCACGGATTAGTTTTGCTGTATTCGAGATTTCCTGGGTTATTGTTGCGTATGCCACGGGCACGCTCGGAAGAGTCACTATCTGCTACAGCACGGCGAGCTCCAGCAGCAGTATCACTTAACTCGCCATTACTTTGGATGAATGCGGTCGCATTGTTTGCCGACCACTGGGACAATGCGGCATCAGCAACCTTCTCTTTAAACTCGACTTTCTTGGCCTGGATTTGCTCGTCGCTCCAGCCATGCGCAATGCCGTAATCCTCAATTTGCTGGAAAGTTTGCTTATTAGCCAATACGTATGCGGCGTTGTCGCCATACAATGCTGCGGCATTTTTACCATTGTTCAGCAGCGTAGCCTGAAACTGGCCTTCTTCGTAGGCGTTTATTTGCCCTATCTCGTGCCGCCCTGCCTGCGTAGTGAACTGAATGCGCTGCTGCTGCGCCTGCTGCATGAAAGCATTACGAGCCTGTTCATCCGGCAGCGACATAGCCAGTTGTTCGACCTGAGCATCAAACTGCTGCGTATACTCATGGCCTTTTCCAATAGCATTTTTCCCTTTCAGGTTAAGCAACCCTGTTTCAGGGTTATTCAGCAGATCGCTGCTTATCTGACTGAGGTTAAGAGATGCCTCCTGAGCCAGAGCGATATTGGCACGCTGTTTTGCCTGACCAAAAACATCAATAGTCTCTGCCCCTGCCCGAACAAAAGCATCACCAATACCTGGCTGAGAAAACGTCTGCAAGCCTGCTGACTGAACTCCACGGCTCTCAACCTGACGTCCGGATACTGTTGGTACGACTGGCATTATAATCCTCCGGGTAATCTGGTTCCTGCTGCTGCCCCGATTGGCGCAGGAGTGCTTTGAGTAAACGGACTCCACGTCCCACCAAACATCTGGTACGCACCGTATGCCTTCAGAGGCGCAGTGAGCAATGTTGTTGCTGCTCCCACATTCCCCTGTTTACGGGCTGAACTGGCTTCTGCTTTATAGTTGGCAGCCTGAACCTGATAACCGTAAGCCTCGCGTTGCGCGTTATTCACCGTCGTCAGCGAATCAAGAGCGCCAAACTGGGCAGTGTCGCCAAATATATCCAGCGCGTTACCTGTAGATAAATCAGCGCCGGTAGCCCCCATTGTCGCCGCTTGTGTACCAAGCCGCTGTCGGGTCTCTCTGCGCCGTTGCTCAGCTTCAGCGTTACCTCTGTTTATTGCATCATTTGCCTGAGCAGTGGCTATATCTGCGTTCGCTTCTGCAACCTTCGAGGCATACTTTCCCTGTTGGTACTGGGTGTATGCCTGAATGCCACTCATGGCGAGCATTGCGCCACCAGCAATAACCGGATCGCACATTATTTTCTCTCCATGTGAAATCTGTGGAAATTAAGACCAAGAGCACCATAAGGCGCGGCTTCTTCAAGCCTGAATCCAAGCCAGTGCAGCCATGCTTTGGCAACATGGTTTCGCTCGTCGACATAGTTTTCCAGGCGCGGATAAACTGCCAGCATCTGCTGCAATACAGGGCGGCAGTGGCGAAGAAATGTCTTCTGATATTTTTCGATACGGCTGGTTCCGACCAGCCAGGGCGTACCATTGCCACCGATCATTGACGCCGGAGATACGCCAAACATGGTTACCAGTTCTCCGTTCGCGAACCCTGACCAGGCCATAGTCGCAGTGCGAAGACCAACACGCAGCGCATCTTCGGTAGTCATCAGCGATACCGCATACAGTTCGTCAATATCAGCCTGACGAACATCCGGCAAAATCATCTGAAGATGCTCTTCGGTGGCGGGAATAATTCGAACATCGATCATCAGAATCCCCCAACAGTAAGGCGAGGAATAACGGCAAGAACAGACAGCGGCAACGGGTCAAGCTGACGGATTCTTACACGTCCGTTTTTGCCCCAGTTACTGTCCAGTTTCACTTCTACTTTTCCGGTAGCGTCATCAACAGGATCATCGTAGAACTCGAATTCACGCTGTGGATATTCGTACCATTTACCGCCGGGCGTAGTCGCCCAGATGCCGCGGCTGGCATTCACAACCAGAGTAACGGATGGGATCACCTGTTTTTTGTCCAGCAGCGTTTCCTGTCCGTTAATGTTGATATCCAGTGTTTCGAATTCAGCAGTTATTGGCAGGCCGATGTGCACTACAGCCCCCGGTGATTCCAGCGTAACGGCACCTCCGAAAACTACTTTCTGTGGTTCCACGTTCGCATCAGAGAGGATGTTTACGGTCTGTCCTTCAAGATGAGACAGGCCTCCAAATGTCCGGCGCGCCATCTGCCAGTTCGTGGTGGCCACATTCCTGAGGAATGGTGGGACGTTCCTGTTAGCACGAACCACTACAGCGGTATTGCTGGTTACAGAAATAATGTCGCAACGTAATTCTTTTGACACTTCATCTCCAGTATCAGGAACAGTTCCGGTATAAGGGAACTGTAGTTGCGCGCCGACATCACTACTGGTGAAGTACGCACCACCAGAAACACTGATTGTATATTCCGCACGGTAATCCCATTCACCAGAACCACCAGTGATGGTCATCGTTCTGTCAGACGTATTTCTTCCATCATAGCTAAGGCCAGAATCAACAAAGAAAGCATCTTCATCGCTGGTAAATAAACGGCTGGACAGTCTCTCGATGTATCTCACTGTTTGCCCGTTAACGGTTCTGTTAACGACGAAATACACCGCATCTTCATTGCCTTCGCTGATACTGCATGTGCTTTCATATTTTCCGGTACTGGATTGTGGTGCCCATGCAAAAACCTGCTGATCACGCAAATAGGTCATCACCAGTAATTTACCGTCATCACGAATGCAGAAGGCGCTGGAGTAAGGGACAATAGAGAAGCACCAGTCAACAATGCTGTGCTTCTGAAAAAGATGATTGGCAAGGATGGTCAGGTCGTTCCCCTGATAGCCGTCAACATCGAATGAGTAGGCCAGATCACGGACAACACTGCCTTTCTCCTGGACGAACAGAGCAATATTCGCCACGGCAATTGGTGGGACATTGCTCGAGCCATTTGATCCCTGAGAGCTGAATGCAAATGATGATGGGGTTAACACTTTGTTCTGGTCGCCGGTGATGACGTACTCACCTCCGGAAGTCAGTGCCACCAGCGAACCGACATCAATCAGGTGGCGGATCTCATTAACCTGACGCCCGGCATAGGTGTAGATAATTCTGTCGTCATCCTGCGTAGGATTGCTTTTGCCAAAATCCTTATAATCCCCGGTACGGCTGGCCCAGATAGTCTGAGGGAACGCAGTCGATGCGGCGAAGTAAAGACGTTGTTGATAATAAACAACAGTGCCAGGATAACCATTAACACTGTTCCAGGCATATTTAGCCCATTTATAGCTGGCATTATCCTCGCCAACTACCTGCGAAGGGATATAGGAAATCACCTCGGCAGTTGCAGTAGTTCCATTTGCAGCAGTGATACGGGCAATGCCAAAACCACTGTGCAGATATTCCCACTCAATGCCAGTATCATCATCACCGGATCCGCCCCAGCCATCCCATGATGTGCCTTCTGTATGCGAAGGGCGCAAAGTACCTGTTTTGCCTGCTGTAACGGCGCGATAGTAGTTACTGTCTGCACGGCGAATATCGCCAATCGACGTACTCTTACTGGTTTCCCATACCGGCACAGAATCCACTGCAGGCTGTTCCAGATAGAACAATTTGCCTACCAGCTCCGCGCCAAAAATAGAGGCGCTTGCCGTTAGCGTAATTGTCCCGGTGCTGGCGCTGGCATAAACCGTCACTGACTCGTCAATATTGATATCTTCAAATGGCCCGTTCTTCGTTACCACATCAACCAGTTGCCAGTTGTCATGCGCATAGCGGCGCAACTCTTTCGGCGGGTATGCCGGATGAACCAGCGTAAGCACGTCTGCGCTTTGCGTGAATTTAATTCGGAACAGATCGGCTTCAGTATATGGCGTGGCAATTTCATAAATAACATTGCTGCTGTTCAGCACCAACGCACTATCTTTGATAACGCGCATGTACTGGTGTCCGAACTCCAGAGCATAAGTCTGAACCGTCGAGAACTGGAACGGGATCAGGCGGCATTTCCGATTTGGGTATTTGGCGGCACCGACAAAACGCGTACCAGGTCGATTCTCAACGCCGCCATACTGCCGCACGATAAAGTTATCGCACTTGCGCAATGCCACCTGGTACTTCGCCATGTCGATACGTCCGTACAACGACGGTCCAATCTCACCACCGGCAAAGCTGGGCTGGATCCAACTGATAGCCATCAGGACAACCTCGCAATGGTAAACTCGTCAACCGGTGGCTGTGGTTCCTGTGATTCATTCTGGCTATGCGAGCCAGCACTAAGAATCACGCGATTGTACATATTGAGGGCAAACGTACCGAGGTCTGCATTCCCAGTCAGCGCCATGTTAATAGCTGCCGCAAGACGCCAGGCCAACGCCTCCATAAAAATGGCATCAAACATGTTCACATCTGTAACGCGAGAGACATACTTGAGCCATGCCTGAGGCTGGTCTGTGTAGATCAACTTTCCTGTTCCGTTGGTGTCTGCACCAACTTCGTACTGAACGCGCATTGCTGCTGTTGGATTGCGTACACCAGGAAGCATAATTTCAGTAATGCGCAGACAATCTGACGGGTACTGGTACGCATATTCCCAGTCAGGCGGTGGATTGCTCGTATCTGCAAGCGCCACGCGTTTGGTAGCAAAGTTCCAGTCAAAATCAGAAAGCACAGCATCACGGCAGGCCTCAAAGTGCAGCGAACATTCCCCCGCTTCCTTGCTGGCTTCCGTCAGGCTGTTAATGCTGCGGCTATTGCCAATATTGGACAGCGCACGATTACAGATCTCTACTACAGAGGCCATCACTCACCTCCGTTACCGTACAGAGTTTCAGCCGCTGATTTTTCTACATCCCCGGAAACAGGAGCGATCGCCATATCAGTGATCTGCAGATCGGCGCTGCGATTAACACCATCGTCAGTTTCTCTGGCAGACAGGCCTCGAATAACAGCCTTTGCAGTTATCATCACTTCTGTTCCGACGCCCTGAGGTTGCACCTTCAGCCTATTCAATGTGTCGTTATTAAGAGTGATGCACAGTCCCCACGGGTATTCATCGCGAGTTCTGGTTTCTCCGCTCTCATCCTGGTAGCTGTCAGTGCCGGTTTTGAGGTTTACGAGTTCCATATACACTCCTGCAATAAAGGGGCCGAAGCCCCTTGTCTGATCCGCGAGGCTTACACGCCCAGTTCTTTACGCTTATCTGCGATCTTCTCGCGGAGCGTTTCGGCTTTGGCGTTATGGTGTGGCTTCTCGTTAAAGAGCAATTCGTACTCTTCACGGAGCTTATCCAGTTCACCATCATCTGACACATCGTTGATGATTTTGGTGCTGGTTGCTGCCATAGACACCTTTCCTGCTACCTTTGCTTTTGCCTGTCTGGCTGCATCGTTAACAGGTTCCAGTGCGCTACCAGGCTCACCTTCGTATTCGATTTCTGCCCCCTCCGGCCACAGTGTGTTATGGATATGAGAGAGGCGCAGAACGCGGTATCTTGGTTTCTCACCTGACATCGATATCACCTTAACCAGTTACTTTTGAGCGGATCGGATACGGCGTATTGGCATCAACATCAAGACTGATACCAGCAGTGAATTCGCCAGCCGTTAGTGGGCCAGTTGCGACGGAGTAGTTAACACGCAGATATCGCTGAACACCGGCAGGCACCTTTGCAGAAACAACTCGTTTACCTGCTGTCAGGGCGGTCTTTGCCAGTGCGCCACTATCATAAATAGTGGTCCATGAGCTGTTATTCTCACTCGTCTGCAACTGGATGTTTACAGTTGCATCACCGCTTGCCGCGGCGGCTGTGTTAACCAGCGCCCAAAACTCAAGCGGGTAACCCACGCCGATATCACGACGTTTTCCGTCAATTGGACCGAGATCGATTACGTCAGTAGAAGCCGCGGTATTCGTAACCGCCTGAGCTTCGGAGAACATCAACAGTTTGTCGGTGATCATCTTCTTTCTCCATTAGTGGGTCTGTTACGACCCACAGGTTAATAACAGGCGTTACACCACGCGGGCTTCTGTTTCCAGAAGCGCATCAGTTTCACGGATTGGTACACCACGGAATGAAGTCCACCACTCGCCTTCTGTCTCTTTTACGCTGATCGCCAGAGATGTTTTCTCCAGAGATTGCAGATCAAGAGCCTGGCCTACAGTGCGGTTCATGTAGAACACCGGGCGACCCATGCCACGGTTTGGAATTCGATGCAGTGCTTTAACCATCAACTTCGCAATATTTGCGGCAGAGGAAGGTTCTGAAAGATTGCTGACATCGATGTTTGCAATGCGAACAACATAACGCCAGTCACGCAGAGCAAGTCCGTTATCCCATTTGTAATGGGTGCGATAGCCTTCGTACTTGCCGCCATTAGCATCTTCCAGTGTCACCTGGCCTTTATCTTCCATCTGGATGCCAGCCTTCTGCCCTTTCGGGAAGATGCCATGCACGGTGTTTTCGCCCCACACCACTAACCAGATTGAGGTGTTATCTGTACCCGTGCCACCAGCATCAATGATGTTCTGAGCATTACCCGCAGACAGGCTGGAATAGCGGGAGGACAGTCCCATAAACTGCTGAGGGTTAACGCTGGAATCACCATAAAACAGCGTCTGCGCCATCTGCTGATTCATCGCTTCAATAAATGCGCGGTCTTCAGACAGGCGGAATTCGGCGGTATTGCCGTTCAGATCAGCCAGTGACTTATCGACTTCAGCATAGGTTTCCAGCATGCCCACGGAATCGGTTACCCGGGCATGATGATCCATAAACATCTTCGCCGTTAACTTCCCAGCGCGGAGCCATAATTGGAAACTCATCGAATCCGGACTCACGCAACAACTTGTCGTTATCGCCACCAACCTCGTAATAAACCGATTTGAATGGCTTGTTCTTGCTATCCAGCTTCGATGTATCGCGGTCAATGTTCGGGTAAACCGAATGCATCACTTCAATCCACTTCTCGTAGGTGCCGCTTTCCCACATGCTTTTTACGGATTCGCTGACGTTATTTAGCCCGAACTCCTGAACAAGCTGACGAACAGTCATAGCGAACTTGCGAAAACAGGTGTCCACACTGCCACGAGGTGAGTTAGCCAGGTAGTAACTGCCTATCGGGAATGGCATTGTGCGAATGATGTCCTCGTCATCTTCCAGCACTGCCATTGCACCAGTGCTGTATGTGCCGAGGCTTCCGTATAACTGCGGCAGCGACTGATAGAGATTCGACTTATTGAACATATCGTTCATGCGGTTCTGCACCGCCTCAAGCCACAACTTAACAGGGCCATAATCCATCATTTCAGGATCTGGCGTAGCCAGGCGAAACCACGGACGCGCGGGGCTTGTGATGCCTGACACCATGCCGCTGGCGAGAGTGCGCGCCGCCATAGTCCCGGTCGAATCAATAATGCGTGTATTGCGTCGATCGTTACGGTTGACCTCAGAAGTCAGAAAGCGGGAACCACGCGGGTTGATGTAATCACTCAACTCGCGCCAGTGCGGCTCGAACGACTGACGCTCGCTTTCAAGTTGTGCGAACTGTTTGTTCAATCGCTCTTTAGTTGTTTCCGCCATTTCAATGACTCCGGTTACTGACCAAGCAGCGTTTTACCGCTGGTATTAGCGGTTGATGTGTCGCCCTGAGAACCGGTAAGCAGCGTAGAACTACGACCAGCAGCAGCGCGACGGCGACGAGTTTCTTCGTCGCGGGCATCAACAACGGCGGCATCCTGCTCCTGTGGTGCTGCCTGAACTTCTGGTGTTGCAGGCACTGACGGTGAGCTACCCATGCACATATCAATGACTCCGTACGCAATTAAATTATTACCAATTTAACCACATATGATTTATTTATCGTAGATAGTTGACATTTAACGCACAAATTATTACCTTTCAGGTAACCAAAGAGTTCATTCCGGTTACTAACCTGACTGGCTTGTCGTTAAATTGAACAGGTGGAGTGAGCTTTTATTTTGAGCAGTACGGCGTATGGCACATGCGCCGATAGCGGTCTGGATACGTTTAAGGGGCACCCTCCCTTGCTCGGGCAAACGAACCAGGTAGCCGGAATGTGCAAGTCGAGCGGTTTTATTCCGCGCACGGGGATTCACCATCCCGGCGATTCGGTGTGACGCCTCGGAAGAGACGAGGGTACAACGATGAGAGCATTTATGGAGCCGCGACAAAGTGTGGTGCCTTAACAGGCTAAGTGCTCTCAGCGTTGTGGCATTAGCTCAGTTGGACAGAGCAACCGCCTTCTAAGCGGTTGGTCGCAGGTTCGAATCCTGCATGCCACGCCAGAATCACGCCTAAGGACCGTGATGCCAGAAGTTCCAGGGGCTTGGCGGTGATGGTTTCCCTTGAAGGACTATCACCGCCCTTTTTACAGCAGGACGCCATTGCGATGACTTCATGCTGTAAACCAGTACAGCCACGGAAGGCATAACTCATTGCTTCCAGTTCGCCCGGTTCGCCGGGCATTTTTTTAAGGTGAGATTAGACTATGAGTGACAAAGACATTGAATCTGAAATTCAGGCTAAAGGTTTAGCCGCGCCGCGCGTTACGCCAGACCATATCGAGAGCATTATTGCTCAGGAGGCATATTTCACAGCAGAAGATGGTGCCTTTGGCGTAGCCATAAAAGCGAAACATACTGGCGGAGAGGTAAACTACCAGCCGCACGAATCACTTTCTCTGCTGACGTTCTGCGTCCTGGTGCTGCGCAACGGCTTCACCGTCACCGGAGAGAGCGCCTGTGCAAGCCCGGAAAACTTTGATGCAGAAATTGGTCGGAAGATTGCCCGACAGAATGCTGTAAACAAAATCTGGATGCTTGAAGGTTACTTGCTGAAGCAGAAGTTAAGCGAGCAATAACACCGTGACATATCACAAACAGCCAGCCTATGAGCTGGCTTTGTTTTATCCTCATCAGAGGATATCAACAACATTATCCCCTCAAGCGGATTAAGCATAGGGATCGTAATCTGTGATGGCCTTGCCTTGCTGGTTCTGCTGCCCGGGAATTCGCAGACGCTTAGACACAGGGAACGCAAACGTCAGCAGTAGCGCATCGCCTTTACCCGGCGAACGCCCAAGCCGCTCCTTGATATCTTCCTTCGGTTCGATAACGATTTTACCGTCCACGCGAACTTTGTACTCTGCCGCCGACAGATCGTCCGCTGTTTCCTGGTCATCCAGCATCCCTCCCAACCTCAGCCATGTCTTGCATGAGTTGAACATCTCCCCACGCTTGTTAAGCATCTGCGGGTCAGTGGACGCACCGCCGAACGGAACAAGTTGCCATGTACGACCCCAGCCATCACCGATTGACTTCAGACCGGTTCCGTAACCGAAGTCAATGAACACCGCGTCAGCATTGTACTGGTCTTCAAAGTCAGCGATACGCTTCGCCATAATCAGATCGTCAGTGGTCTTGTTGCCAGTCCATAGCATCTTACTATGCAACCCCTGCCGCAGGTATATCACCGCGTCATCAACGCCGGAGTATGCCGGGTCAACGCCGATTATCACCGGAGCATGTGCAACCTGCGCAGCGGTTACCACCCGTTTCATTGCCTCATCAGTAAGACCGGTAGGGATAAACTGCAATTCAGATGCATCAGGGAATATGCCGCGCACACGGATTTTAACGAAGTCGCTGTCTTCCCCGTAGTCATCAACCCATTTCTGCAACTGCTGTTTGTTAGTGCCTTCCACCGTCCGGCTGTCAATCTGCGCAGTTTTCCAGCGGTGTTTATATTTGCGGAAACATTCGCGGAAACGCCCGGTATTACGCGTCGGGTTCCCGAACGCCACCCAGATGATTTCGGTGTCTTCGTCCGTCAGCGCACCCTCTGCTACCTCCCACACCAGATCGGCAATGTTGGATGCTTCGTCGAAAACCACGATGATGCGTTTGCGCTCGTTGTGTAGTCCGGCGAATGCCTCAGTGTTGTGCTCAGACCAGGGGATTGCGTCAGCTCGCCACCGCTTGTCGTGCCCAGGATCATTGCTGTACATCGCGGTAGCGGTACAGGTAAACCAGTCTTTCGTGATGGCAAGGTTCGACCACTTGATAATTTCCGGCCAGGTCTTCGTTCGTAGCTGGTTGTCGGTGTTGGCGGTCACCACGACCTTACAATCCTCGCAAGTGGACATGCCCCAGTTGATCAGCATTGAGATGAATGCGGATTTACCAATACCGTGACCAGAAGCGCGTGCCAGCATAAGCGGCTGATAGCGCGTCTCTGGATTCTGCAGGTGATCACGTATCTCTCGGAACGCATCGGCCTGCCACTGACGTGGACCGGTAGCATGTGCCAGTTCAGTCCCCTCTTCCCCCCAAGGGAACGCATAGAGGGCATAGCCAAGCGGATCGTGAGTGAACCCTGCAATATCTTCGATTAACTGCTCTTCAGGAGATAACGCTGCATCTGTCACTGATTACCATCCTGACGTTCTTTGAGTCGCTTCCTGGCTGCTGCTATGCGATCAGCAATTGTCACATTCACATTAACATCCAGGCGTTCTTTGAATGCGTTGACGTCGACGTGCTTACCGATGAGCTCGAGGTTTTTCACCTTGTCGGGCCATTTCACCTTCTTCAGGATATGCTCGACATCCTCAACAGAGAGATCCGCCTCGCCATTCTCTTTTTGCAGGGAAGCCTGGGTTGTCTTGATGGTAGCGATATCCATAGCACTGAGAGAGGTACGCCAGACCTTCGGCCATTCAGCGATCGGCTTCATCCCGCCGTCATCGTTCAGTATATCCAGCACGTCCATCTGGTCTATTTCCACCAGGCGCATGAGAACGTAATCAGCACTGACGCGCATTCGTTTGTTGCGCTCCTCCATCAACTCGGCAATCCGTTTTTGAATGCGTTCATCGCGCATCATGACACTGGCTTTAACTGCCGCTGTATTTGGGGAGAATCCTGCATTAATCGCTGCCTGAGTCTGGTTTTCAGGCGTTTTGATGTATGACTGGCAATAAGCCTCCTGCATTGCTGTTAGTGGCTTAAATTGCGTTGATTTGCGTTTATAGGTTTTAGGTTCAGCAGGCATCATAACCACCGTGGTAATAGTTACCGTTGTGGTAATAGTACCATGCAAAATAAAGCCGCCATAGTTGGCGGCAGTATTCAAAACCCATCAAATTCATCATGCATAATCTACTCGTGACATGTCACACTATTAATTTCGTTTCATGCCAGCCTTTAGTCACCCAGCATTGCGAGTCACCATTACACGGGCATGAATTCACAGGAACTCTCTCGCCGCACTTACCGCAACGTTTTCTGCTGATCGATTTTATACGCCCGTGCGCGCGAGCATCATCCTGGCGGATAAGTAACGCAATATACTCACCAAATTCGTAAGGCACACGCCCGGGGCGACGCGTGGCGCAGTTCCGCTCCAGCATTTCAATTTCCTGAGCATCAAGCACAATCTCCAGCTTACGTACACCGGATGCAGCTTGTCTGGCTCTCTGAGCGGCTTTGCGCTCTGCTGCTGATTTAGCCATTCTGATTTTCCTGCATCATGAGAAATACAATCATGGCGGCTCGGAGGGGATTTTCATGTATAGCTCGCTTAGATTTACAGTAGGCCACACCGCGTGCACCCCACTCGTCTTCATCGAGATTGATAATGCTAATCCTGTATTTTTCAATAATCGGCCATGCGTCTGCTGGGTTTGCGCATGGGTTAAAGGATCCGCGCTCAACTTCTACTTCAACTGCGTCTCCGTTTACAATGTCTCCCTCAAATGAGACAAACACCATATCGCCATTCTCACCTTCTTTGTAATCCGGTGATCCGTTATGAATGGCTTCGAATACCGCCACGTTAATTTCAAAATCACTTAACTGTGAATAGTCCATCACTTAACCTCCTGCTGCGGTGCTGCTGGCATTTCACGCCAGTGCGTAACTGAGTGCGGATCCGGATATTCGGTGCCATCATCCCAGCGATTGCCATTCCACATTGCAGACCACATCTCACCGTCTTCATACATGACCATTACCGGAATTAACTTATCCGGCATTCGCTCACTACAGCTTATCCAACCATCCGGAATTACCGGAGAGTTGCCATTTACCAAGTCAGCTCGAACATATAGCGTGTCATCATGGTGCTGATTGTGGCTGCACCATGTTAATTCGCTTAACTCGCCATCTTCTGGCCATACTCCAGCTGTTTGCAGCCAGATATGGGCTGGCGCATCCTGGCAAGGTGTATTAACTGGAAACTTGTAAGTTTGGCTTACAGGTTGGCTACCCTGAAGCATGGCAGCGTGGCAGGCATACTCAACGCCCTTAACTGCATCTGCGCAGTAGTTATAGCGATTGCATTCCACTAATTTCCGTTTGAGTTTTTCAATTGCCTGCGCGACATCAGCCTGTATTACAGGAACTGGCGGAACGGCTGTTTGCTCTCGAACGTCATTAGTCGCTATCGGTTCTGCTGCCAACTGACTGGCATATTTGTTAATGGTAACGATAAGCTCTTGCTCAGCCTCATCCAGACAATCACCGATACCTCGCCTGTCACCGTCAAAATCATCGAAATCGGCACGAATCTTGGCAACCTTCAGGATTGCGGACAACACCTCACTAGGAATTACCGGATAGTTGGTTGACGTTTCCGCGATTTCCCGAAAATTATTGGTTGACGAATTCTTGTTTTCCCGAAAGTTTCCGGACTGAAGCATGGCGGCGCGATAGGCGTTCCAGCCGACAGCTTTTCCGTGTTCAAACGCGCTGTCAAAGTCATCATCAATTTCCATCGCAGCGGGCACAGATACCGGCGCCGGATGGGCGGTGTACAAGCGAGTTCCATCCTTGAAGTTTTCCCAATCAGCCTGTCCATCAGCGGCTATGCACACCACCTTCGCATCCGGGTGGCATCCGCAATCGTCATACTCACCGAGGACAACCTCGCCAACAGCCTCCGCTTCGAGCAATGCCAGCGCGATACGCGCCAGCTCTGCAATTTCTTCGCCGAGAATAGCCCCGACATTTTCACGTCTGGATAATTCCGTCAGTCTCTCTTTGGTGAATGTCATGGGTTAGTCCTCCCCGTTGATGCGGATGCCAGCGTCGTGCAGCGCCTCAAGCACTTGATGCTGCTTATAAACCATTTCCGCTTGATACGGCTCGTCGAAATCAGTTCTATGAAGCATGCTGTAGCGCTGCGGGAGCTTCACCTCGCGCGCCTCCAGCTCGGCCACGCGCTTCTCTGAGTCTTCTGTTTTTCTCCTTAACGCCTCGCTACAACCCTCAGCTTTTCGGATTGCTAACTCCAAGTGTTTATTCAGTGCTTCTGCGGCTTCCAGCTCATCCAGCAGTGCCAGCACGGTAGCCGGATTGGCTGCGGCGATGAATTCAGCATTGGCCTGCTGTTCCATTTGAAAATCTTCATCGAAACCGCTTTCAGGATGCGCCCCTTCAATTCTGCAAATGGGAAGATATCCAACAACTTCACGATGAATTAGCGCATCACCAGCATCAAATCTCTCCTCTCCATATTCGAGCGACCACACACCACACGTTGCTTTCTCTGCCTTTTCACGCAGTGCCTGATAGTTAATTTTGGTCATATCACATCACCCTGAAGCCGTTGCATTTACGTAAAAAATCGCAGATATAGCCCTTCATTTTTTCTTGCCAATCTCGATCATTCCCATTGCACCAACCATCAGGTGGAGTCCAGTTTTCTATCAGAGCAGCCATTTTCTTTGCTTTCGTCGGAGTAGCTGTTGCGGTATCACATACGACCCAGTACATAACCGGATGTCGCCACGGGAATCTTTCGGGACCACCAGGATATAAACTTTTTTCCTTGCTGTACCGGTGAAACTCCGCCATCACATCGTCAATGGTGACGCCAAGAACCATCTTGCTGTCTTTACACCACTTGATGAATTGCCCTGGCGACGGCCAGAACGGAGACTCACTGGCGCGGGCGTGGCGCATACCAGCAGAAACCTGTTCACGGGTTCGGATCCCCCCTTCGGCAAACGCAGCAATCCACTGCTGTTTTGCAGCAACTTCCTGCTCTGGCGTCTTCAGGTTGGTTACCACTGCCGCCGGAAACAGTTGTTTCAGCTGTTTGAAAAGGGCATCAACAAGCCTCTCTGCTGACATGTTCACCACGTTGTCATTGTTGGTGTACTGATGCTCATAACCTGACATGCGAGAAAGGGCTTCTCCGTCACGGTTTTGTATCGCGGTAAAAACGTTGTTCACAAGAAATCCTCCCATGCTTCAGGGCTGTTCCAGTGCGGAACGTTGTTATCAGGTAATGTTGATTGCTTCTGTCTGCTAATCTGCAGCCGCCTTGCCAGCTTCTGCTCCCACTGTGCCTGATGGTATGCCTTACCCTCAGCCATCCAGTAAATTCTGAACTCTGCAAGTTCCTGTGCCGTTGGCAGACTGTCCAGGTAGATCCCCTGCAATGAGCTTTTCCGAAGAAAGTCATCTGATGGCTGCCATTGTTCATGCATGACAAATTTGCCTAATTGCCCTGGCCCACCAGGAGGAACAAAGTTATTCATCACGGCGTTGTTTGCGCCGGGGTCATGATGCACAGAATCCCCGTTTTTTGTCCTGCTCTCCCTCTCTTGGTTAAATGACTGGTTATATGACTGGTTCTGGATCCCGTTTTTGGGATCATTCAACATCCCGTTTTTGGGATCATTCAACATCCCGTTTTTGGGTATATTCCCGTTTTCGGTAACATTACCGTTTTCGGGTTCATTGCCCCCCTCCCGGTTGCCTTTAATGTTCCCGTTTTTGGTTATATTAAGAGAGAAAACCCGCACTCTTTTTGTCGCTCCCTTTCTCTCTCCGGTATCTGAAATAAGCCCCATTTTCATGAGCGATATAAGCCCGGCCTGCACGGTTTTTTTATTCAGGCAAGTGTCTTTAACGAGGCGTTCTATGCTGGGGTAGCAGAGGTTATATTCATCGGCTCTGTCAGCCATCGAGAGCAGTATGAGCTTTAATGATGAGCTACCTGGATCTGTCTCCCAGGCCCAATCTGTTGCATGTCTGCTCATGATTAATCTCCGCTATCAGCTTGAATGTTGTGGGGAGGAATTAATCATGATCTGCTTAATCTCTGCCCTGATGCGACGGTTTGATTCCATGGTGCACTCAACACAGTGTCCGTTGTAAACCCAGCGTTCACTGTCATGTCCGTGCTTACATGGTTTTCCGGTGTAGTAGCGTTTAAGTCCGCGCTTTGCGGCATCAATACGTGTAATGATTTCCATGGTAAGCCCTGTTATTAGTATTGGGATTACGGTTATTTTGTGCTGACACAAAAAAAAGATCAACCAGATTTGGTTTTTTATTACCTTTGAGGTGCGAATAGATATGAAAAGACCGCCGGATGACGGTCTACAGAGGGTTGTGGCTGGATATCATGAGTAGAAGAAGTATGCCAGTTCTGCTTTTGAGCGCAGCCATTGTCTTGTTTTACAGGCTTTAAAAAGCCCATTCATCAATACCTTACCTGGCATTTTGCGCTTACCTGTTAAGTGAGTCTGGATATAGTGACTCGTCGTTCCGGCTTCCTGTGCGAAGGCTTCACGCTCATCCGGAGTAAGTGCAAGCCAGTGCTTTTTGAAATCGAAATGTCCGTTATCGCTCATAGCTATTGCCTGATATTTATTTCAGATAATAAATATTCACCCATAAGGTAACAAAAATCAAGGATAGTTACCCATGGGGTGCATTTACCTGTTGGGTAATATTGCTTTAAATTGAATCATCTACTGATTCATATATGAGGCGATTTTCCAGAAAATGAAAAGTATCCAGGACGTCCGCAGGCAAAATCTCAACGACTTGATCGACCGTGAATTCAATGGTGTTCAGACGCGGATGGCAGAAAAACTTGGAACTCAGGCAAATCTGGTAAACCGCTGGGCTCTTGGCAAGAAGGTTATCGGCGACCAGGTTGCGCGAAAAATTGAAGCTGCCGCCAATAAACCCCGTAACTGGCTTGATATCGATCGCTCGCTTTCTCAGGAAGGTTTTCAGCCTGTCGGACCAAGCGACATTGGTCAACTGGCGGCTCACAACCTGGAACGCTGGATGAGCGAAAGCCGCGACCTTTCAACACAGGGAAAACTTCACCGCGCATCCGGCGTCGCCCAGGTGACAATCAGCCGCCTGTTAAACAATGAGGTCAGCGTTTCCATTTCCACCCTGGAGAATGTTGCATCCGCATTCGGGCGTCACGGCTATGAATTACTGATTCACCCGCACGACCCTGCGACCATCAACTATGACCGCTCGCGCTACGCATTGTTACCCGAAACCGAGAAAGCAAAGATCGAAAGTTACATTGAATTTGTCATCAACCAGAACGAAAAAAACAAACAATAAAATCATACTTTTCAGTAAGTAAGCCGCCTTCTGGCGGCTTTTTTACTGCCTGTTCGATTACCTGTCGGGTAATTTTTTTAACTCATATCTATTGACATCAAACCAAATACGAATAATCATTACCTCAACGGTAACAAACCGAGGTAACAAGTTATGCAGTGGAAAATCATCAACGGTTGGTACTGCGTTACTGCATGCGGATTCATGAGCTGGAAGTTCCGCACCTTACAGGAAGGTATTAAGTGGGCTTTCGTCAGCAAAGAAGCTCGCGATGTGGCCAACGATAACGAGATATGGGAGGGCTGATAATGAACGTTAATCAGCAGAAAAATCTTCAAAAAATCATGCTGGCATTCGACAAGGACTACCGCCTGTCAGAACAGCTATATGACCGACAAGTTGAACTGATCGAAAGCATCCGGCTTCATCAACTGGCCTCAACTTTTGACGCTGTAACAGTTAAAGGCGTTCGCCAGGAAGTGCTGGAGGCAGCTAAAGACAGCCCTGAGTTCGAAGAACTGATGGATGCCTACCGGCGCGAGGCAATGGCAATTATCGCCCGCTGGGATCTGGCGGATCGGATTGATGGGCAGAGGGAAGCGGCATGAAACCGGGAATTTATTTCGACATCAGCAACGAAGACTACCACGCCGGTGACGGCGTGAGTAAGTCGCAACTGGACATGGTTGCCAAGAATCCGGCGCTTCTTAAATGGGTTCAGGCAGCACCAGAAGACGAAGAGAAAAAGTCTGCACTGGATATGGGAACCGCATTGCACTGTCTGCTTCTGGAACCTGGAGAATTCGACAAACGCTTCATCGTTTCACCGAAATTCGATCGTCGGACAAAACAAGGTAAAGCTGACGAAGAAGCATTTCTTCGTGATGTGGCGGATATGGGTATTACGGTACTTGATGTCGAGCAGTGGCGAAAACTGGAGCTGATGCGTGATAGCGCAATGGCTCATCCGGCGGCACGCTGGATGTTGGAAGCACCTGGTTACTGCGAAGCATCAATGTACTGGAACGATGAAGATACGGGTGAGTTGTGCCGAATTCGTCCAGACAAATGGCTGAACGAGCACAACGTGATCGTCGACGTGAAAAAGGTTGCAGATATGGACCGTTTTGCACGTCACATCGAGGAATTCCGCTACCACGTGCAGGACGCAATGTACCGCGAAGGCGCAATGAGAGTTACTGGTCAGCCGCATGGTTTTTTCTTTCTTGCCGTGAGCGAAAGCATTGATTGTGGTCGGTATCCGGTACGCGTGTTCGAGCTGGATGCGCCGGATGTCGATGCCGGGCACGCTCTGTTCCGCCGGGATCTGAATACCTATCACGAATGCCGCATCAACGATGAATGGGGCGGTGTGGAAATCATTAAACGCCCTGAGCGGGCACGCAAACAGGATATGTACATATGAGCAACGACATCGCAAACATCAACGCACCAGTAGACACAGCAATCGCTGGAACTGCTGCAACTATTTTCAGCCCAGACGGCTTGAACCAACTGATGAAATTCGCCGAGGTAATGGCGCAAAGCCGCGTAACGGTACCGGCGCACCTCGCCGGGAAACCAGCTGATTGCATGGCCGTGGCAATGCAGGCTGCGCAGTGGGGAATGAACCCGTTTGCCGTGGCTCAGAAAACCCATGTTGTGAACGGCACGCTAGGTTATGAAGCCCAATTAGTAAACGCAGTTATCTCAACGATGTCGCCAACAAAAGATCGCATCAACTACGAGTGGTTCGGGCCGTGGGAACGCGTGATCGGTAAGTTTGTTGAGAAAACATCCAAAAACGGCAATCCATATATCGCACCAGGCTGGACTCTAAAAGACGAAGAAGGCTGCGGTGTTCGCGTATGGGCAACCATGAAGGGCGAGGATCAACCTCGAGTGCTTGAGTTAATGCTGTCTCAAGCACAGGTAAGAAACTCCACACTTTGGGCCAGTGATCCGAAACAACAACTCGCATACCTTGCGACAAAACGCTGGTCTCGCCTGCACTGTCCTGACGTAATCATGGGCGTCTACACCCCAGACGAATTACAGGAAACGGCACCGCGCGTTGAGCGAGACATTACTCCGCAAACGACCACTGCTGCGGGAATGAACAGTCTGATCAACGCTAAACCAGCGAAAAAGCCTGATGAGCAAACGCGTAAAGCGGATAGCCGTGATCCAGAAGAAATGCTGATGGCCTTTACCAGCGCAGCGATGAATTACAGCACTGTCTCCGAACTGGATAAGGCTTACAAATACATTGCACAAAAACTTTCAGATGATGACGAACTGCTGGCAAAAGCCACCGACGTTTACAGCGTTCGTCGGGAAGAATTAAACGAAACATCTATGTAACCACCACCGCGGCGACACGCGCGCCGCACTGCAACCAAGAGAGGTATTTATGAAAGGTGCATTAGGTAAGAAGGAACTCCTGGCGGTGGTGCCACTGTCATGGAGCACTATCGATCGTATGGAGCGCGCAGGTGAATTTCCTAAACGCTGGTATATCACTGACAAACGCTGCGCATGGAACCGTGACGAAGTTGAGCGTTGGCTTGATGAACGTCAGGCAGCAAGCCCGGCAGAGTTCCAGGGTAAAAAGCCTCCTGTTCAGCAACGTGTATATCGTCCTGTGAGCAACGCTGCATGAGTGTGCTGCTAAGGCACTGGAGCAAATGGTCAGGATGGTACTTATTCCTGGCCTCTGTTTCAGCATGGCTTTATCTGCTGGCATTAATTTTAAGAGAGGGTTTGATTAAGTGAGAAAGTTAAGCCGACTTGAAAAATATCACATGAATAAGGTTTCAATGCGTAGTCCGTCAAAGATTGTCGCCGTTACTCCTGCGGCGATAGAGATCGAAAAACGCGCGATTGAAAGAGAGAAAAAAGGGCAGTTCCGCATTGCCGCTCACCTTTGGCTTCAGTGTATGGATGTTGCTTCTGGTGATGTTGAACGTGCAAGGATCGCGGTTCGCAGGGACCAATGTATCACAAAAGGTAACGGCCTTCGCCGTGGCGACTATAGCGGCATAGGATGTTGTGGGGTGGTTTATGACTAAGAAATACACACTAATCTATGCAGATCCACCCTGGGTATACCGGGACAAAGCCGCAGATGGTAATCGCGGGGCCGGTTTTAAATATCCGGTTATGAGTGTGCTGGATATCTGCCGCCTTCCTGTGTGGGATTTGGCCGATGAAAACTGTCTGTTGGCCATGTGGTGGGCGCCAACACAACCACTCGAAGCACTAAAAGTTGTTGAAGCCTGGGGATTCCGTCTGATGACCATGAAGGGCTTCACGTGGATAAAATGTGGTAGTCGACAACCAGATAAACTGGTTATGGGTATGGGTCACATGACTCGCGCCAATAGTGAAGATTGCCTGTTTGCAGTAAAGGGAAAACTACCTACGCGCATTAATGCAGGGATCGTTCAGTCATTTACCGCACCGCGGCTTGAGCATTCAAGAAAACCAGATATCGTTCGTGAAAAACTTGTGCAATTGTTAGGCGATGTTTCTCGCATTGAACTGTTCGCCCGCCAGTCGTCTCATGGTTTCGATGTTTGGGGTAATCAGTGCGAAGACCCGGCAGTGCAACTACACCCTGGATACGCGTTGGATATTGCCAGATTAACAAATGCATTCAGCAATGCTCCGCTGTCACCAACAGACAACCAGGGGCGGGAGCGTGCAGCATGAACCTATATCAACGCATCAATGGCGCTGACTGGTGCAATATCTTCGTCGTCGGCGATCTGCATGGGTGCTACACGCTGCTGATGAACGAACTCGACAAAGTTTCATTCGACCCGGCGCGCGATTTGCTTATTTCCGTTGGTGACCTTGTTGACCGCGGCGCTGAAAACGTCGAATGCCTGGATTTGATTACTATGCCGTGGTTCCGAGCTGTTCGTGGCAACCATGAGCAGATGATGCTGGATGCACTGGTCAACGGCGGAAGTTTCGGACATTGGATGTCAAACGGCGGTGGATGGTGGCACCAACTTGATTCTGAGCAGGATGTGCAACTCAAATACCTTCTGCCAAAGGTTACCAACCTCCCGATGATTATCGAACTGGTTACCGGCAATAAGAAGGTCGTCATCTGCCACGCAGACTACCCGCACAACGAATACGCATTCGATAAGCCAGTACCGGAAGAAATGGTGATATGGAATCGTGAGCGGGTTAGCGACGCGCAGGACGGTATTGTCTCGGAGATAACCGGTGCCGATTTGTTCATCTTCGGTCATACGCCAGCACATCACCCACTGGTGTATGCAAACCAAATGTACATCGACACCGGCGCAGTGTTCTGCGGAAATCTGACGCTTACCAAAGTCCAGGAAGGATAGAATTATTTATTACTGTCTTCCATCCACTTCTCAAACTTCGACGGGGAGAACGGAATCAGATCCGTATGCTCCCCGTCAATCCAGGAATCAATCATATCTGCCCACTGCTGCAACATGTAGGCGCGCTGTCTGGCGTATTCCGCTTTGTTATATACGGCGCGCACACCTTTCTGCTCATGTGCCAGAGCCTTTTCAATCCAGTCTGAAGGATAACCAGCCTCATGCAATAACGTACTGGCTGTACGGCGCATATCGTGTACGGTGAAGTCCTGAATATGCTCACCATTTTCATTTATTATTTTCACCGTTCTGTCGATCAGAGAGTTCAGCGCGGCATTAGATAATGGCTTCCGGAAGTTGTAACGACCAGGAACCAGATATTCACTTCCACCAGCGCACATCTGCAGCCCGACCAATATATCCTGTGCCTGTTTAGGCAGGTAAATAACGTGCGCCCGGCTTCCCTTCATGCGGTCTGAAGGAATTGTCCATGTCCATTTTTTAAAATCTATTTCATCCCACGTTGCATTGGTGAACTCGCCTTTACGAACCATAGTGATAAGCACCAGCTTTAAAGCCATTTTCATAGTGCCCATAGCACCAATGGCATCCAGCGTGCGGAAGAACAGGCCAATTTCTTCTGGTGTCAGTGTTCGCTCTCTTGGTTTAAATATGGCGATAGACGAAGGTTTAATGTCAGCCGCAGGATTAAACAAACCATGACCACGGTCATTGGCGTGACGGTATACGCTGCTGATGATCTCCCTTGCCTGTACTGCTGTTGCCCGACCACCGCGTTCGACAATCCGGTCACACAAATCACGAACCATCGATGTGGTAATTTCAGTCATCATTTTGTTGCCAAGAACTGGAAGTATGTCACGGTCGATCACCGCCTGCTTCATTGCGCGGGTACTGTCAGCCAGGATGACGTGTTTCATATAACTGTCGGTATGTACCGTAAACGTCTCGGCACCACGAATCTTTTTGATACCGTCACGTTTAGCCGCAGCCGGTGACTGGCCTGCTTTAAGCAGCTTCTTTGCAGCAATCAGTTCTTCTCGCGCTTCTGCCAGGCTGATACCGTCACGCCCATACTGCCCGATTACCAGTGTTTCGCGGCGACCGTTGATACGGTAGTCATAGCGAAACGAGACCGTACCTGACGTAAGCACAGCTACATACAGCCCGTCACGATCGGAAACTTTGTACAGTTTGTCCTGTGGCTTGAGGTTCTTTAATTTTGTATCGGTAAGCACAATTCACCCGTATAGAAACCATTTTCATGACGGTATGAGAGTATACCTTTAAGGTAATACCGTCACCTGTACCGCCAAAAAATATGGTGTAGAGTGAATAGAAATGAATACATAAAAACAAAAACCCTCTGCAAAAACAGAGGGTTGAATTAGTATCTGAATAGGAATGAGTTGCTATGAGTTAGCTGTTAATCATTCCCACTCAATGGTAGCTGGCGGCTTGCCGCTGATGTCATACACCACGC
>ERZ857775.1265-NODE-1265-length-30860-cov-12.623697_pt1 | contig 30860 bp, 23 predicted proteins | sample MGYA00519698_ERZ857775 | MGnify/ENA primary metagenome ERZ857775 (study PRJEB31778, sample SAMEA3449363) | human gut metagenome | biome: human gut; feature: human-associated habitat; material: faeces | place: United Kingdom | collected 2010/2012 ...
CCCGCCCCCCCCTTTTTGGTGGCTGGCGCCACCACCTTCCCCCCCGCAAGCGGTGGGACAATAAATGGGAGAGGGAACCCTCTTAAAAAGGGGCCGCAACGCGGCCCCTTTTTAAGAGTAGCCTTTTTCATGGCCCATGTCGTATAATATCTTATGAGATTACATTATATAAGAGGAGGATATTATGATTCCGGTCATGACAAGGGAAGATATACATGATGCTACAGAGACATTTGCCCGGTATGGCGTGCCGTCGGATCGCATTTTTGATGAGATCATGCGGGCGCGGTATCTGGATTATGTCCTTTTTTTAAATCCTACGAACCAGCAGTACGGTATTTCCATTGAAGATTTATATAATAATATGAAGGAAACGGCGGATAAGCTGGGGATGTATGAAGGGGATGCGGACACTTATGTAAGGGTGTATACTCTGGCCCTTCGGGTGGATCCCATGGTCTTTGCGCCGGATATTTCTCCTTTGGGTGATGAAATGAAGGCGCTTGTGGCCTATGGGGAAGAGCGGGCGGCTGAGTCGGGGAAGACGGTTCTTTTTTCCGGTGCGGAGTCCTACCTTCCCTATGCCGCAAGGCTGTGGGACCATCTGTCGGACAAGCGGCTGGCCTTTGTGGTAAAAAGTCCGGTCTGGAAGAAAAGGCTGCAGCTTCTGTTTCCCCGCTGCCGTTTCCTCTTGACCGGGGAACTTGCTGAGGATGAGGTGCGGTATGATTACATTTTCCACTGGGGAGAGTCTGGGGAAGAGGAGAAGCAGCTCCTGCCCCTTCTTTCGGAGGAAGGGCAGATGGACTGGGTGGTTCCCTATGAATCCTTTACCAGGTCTTCAGGCCCCATGGAAGGTGTGAGAAATGACATCCTTCAGAGCGGCCGCCTTTCCGGCTATTACGATCTGGCTGTAGGGGAGAGGGAATATGCTTTCCTTGGTTTTGAAAAGAAGGCAGACCTGGTATTCATCGGAAATATGGGGTTCACCGATGGAAAGTGTTCTTTCAAGAATCAGATGAAGATTTCCGATTCCTCCTTCAAAGAAGCGGATGAATGGAATTATGATGTGTATGCCTACAATGCTGTGCCTGCTCTCCAGGCCATTCTGGCAGGAAATATCCTTCAGATGGAGCATCCTCTGGGAGAGGAATTCCAGAGCGTAGAGAAGGAAATCCTTCCGGCCGGCCGTCATGTGATTTTAACACCTTCCGCCCTTACGGATTCAGAAATCCGGACGGAAGAATTGAGAGCGGCGGTTTGGGATGAGGAAAAGGAGGGAATCCTGCTTAAGGGTGGGGATCTGGCTCTTGCCTTATACAAAGGAGAAATTCATTTCTTCCCGGTATCAGAAGGGGAGGAATATGTGGCAGGAGAAGGGGTCTTCGGCCTTCGGAGTTCCGGTTTCTACAGCCCCTGGTATCTGAAACTTTTCCTGGACGGCCCGGTGGGCCGCCTTTTCCTGGAAACCATGAGGAACGGGGAGGACTATGCCTTTACCCTGTCCCGCCTTCTCCGTATCCCCCTTCCTGTATCGGACAGAGAAAAAATGGATGAAATCAGCAGGACAGCCAGGGAGTCCGTTTCCCGTCTGGCGGAAGCGGAAAAGGGATGGCGACTGGTGAAGAGAAGTTCCGTAGGCATGATGATGGGTCATCCGGCCCTGTAGGAGGTTTTTATGAAAATCGTACTTGCAACCCACAATGCTGGGAAGATCAGGGAGTTTCAGAAGGCGTTTTCGGAAATCGGATGGGACGCGGTGCCTGTGGCGGAAATTGCGGATGTGTCGGAACCGGAAGAAACGGGTACTACCTTTGAGGAAAATGCGCTGCTGAAGGCCCGATATTATGCGAAGGCTGTGAATTATCCCGTGCTTTCCGACGATTCCGGCATCATTGCCGATGCCCTGGGAGACAGGCCGGGCATTTATTCCGCCCGCTATGCCGGCGTCCACGGGAATGATGAGGCTAATAACCGGAAACTGGTGGAAGACCTTAAGCCTTACAAAGGAGAAGACAGGAAAGGACGCTACCTGTGCGTAGTGGCTCTGGCATGGCCTGACGGGAAGGAAATGACGGCGGAGGGCACCTGCGAAGGCATTATCCGCGATTTCTACCAGGGAAAAGGAGGATTCGGCTATGACCCTCTCTTCTACCTGCCCTCCTACGGAAAGACCATGGCGGAACTTCCTATGGAGGAAAAGAATAAAATCAGCCACCGGGGAAGGGCTTTAAGGGCGCTCCTGGAAAAGCTGAAAAATGCAAAAATGTAACAGGTGACCAAAAGTCATGGAGCCTATACTTATTGATACTTAAAAGGTATACCTGTTACCGGCCTATTTAAAAATATGTAACCTTATGTTATAATTTGAATGTTCCATCAGAAGGAATACAGGGAGGTGTCAGTTTACTTCATGAAAAGGAGTAAGCTTAAGCTTTACGGTTTCAACAACCTGACGAAGACTCTCAGCTTCAACATGTATGATGTGTGCTATGCCAGCACGGAAGAGGAGAGGAAAAAGTATATCGCCTATATTGACGAACAGTACAGTGCGGAGAGGCTCACCGGCATTCTCCAGAAGGTAGCCGACACCATCGGCGCCCAGGTGCTGAATATTGCCCAGCAGGACTATGATCCCCAGGGCGCCAGCGTGACCATGCTCATTGCGGAGGAGGAAGTGGAAAAGCAGGATGTGGTAGCCCATCTGGACAAGAGCCACATTACCGTCCATACCTATCCGGAAATGCATCCCCAGGACGGCATCTGCACCTTCCGGGCGGATATCGACGTATCCACCTGCGGACAGATTTCGCCGCTGAAAGCGCTGAATTTCCTGCTTCGTTCCTTCGAGGCGGATATCGTCATTACTGACTACCGCGTCAGAGGGTTTACCCGTGATGTGAACGGAAAGAAAATATTCATTGACCACCGGATCAATTCCATCCAGAACTACATGGCACCGGAACTCCGGCATGCCTATGACATGATCGACGTCAATGTATATCAGGAAAATATTTTCCATACCAAAATGATTCTCCACGATTTCAAACTGGACAACTACCTTTTCGATATGACAGAAAAGGACCTGAGTCCCCGGGAACAGAAGAGAATCCGCCGCCTGCTGAAACAGGAAATGTATGAAATATTCAATGGCAGGAACATGCCTGCCATTAAAGACTGATTGTATTCTTTATTACAAGGAGGAAAAGAATGGATACTGCAGAACTGAAGAAAGAAGCCATTGCTCTTCGTAAAGAAAAGCACCAGATGATTAAAACCGCTCTCAATGCGGACATGAAAGACGGCCATGACCTGGCCATCGTATACACTCCCGGCGTTTCCGCACCCTGCCTGGAAATCAAGAAGGATGAAGACCTGTCCCTGGAAATGACCTGGAGAGGCAATGTAGTCGCTGTTATTTCCGACGGCACCCGCGTCCTGGGCCTGGGCGACATTGGCGCAGCTGCTGCCATGCCGGTTATGGAAGGCAAATCCGCTCTCTACAAGAGATTCGGCAATATCGACGCCATCCCCATCGTCCTTGACACCAAGGACAAAGATGAATTCATCCACACCGTAAAACTTCTGGAAAAGAACTTCGCCGGCATCAACCTGGAAGATATTTCCTCCCCGAAATGCTACGACATTGAAGACGAACTGAAGAAAATCATGAACATCCCCGTATTCCATGATGACCAGCACGGCACCGCCATCGCTGCCCTGGCAGCACTTCTGGGCGCCCTCAAAGTCACCGGCAAGAAGATCGATGAAATCAAGGTCGTCATGAACGGCGCCGGTGCAGCAGGCACTGCTATTGCCCGCCTCCTTCTAGAAGACGGCGTAAAACCGGAAAACATGACCATCCTCAACTCCAAAGGCATCCTCTATGACAATGGCAAACGGGACCGCGTACAGCGGGAACTGATTAAGAAGACAAACCCTGAAAACAAACAGGGCACTTTCGCCGACGCTGTCAAAGGCGCAGACGTACTCATCGGCTGCTCCGCTCCCGGCGTATTCAACTGCGACGCCATCAAGACCATGGCCGACAAGAGCATCGTATTTGCCATGGCAAACCCGGTACCGGAAATCATGGAAGAAGAAGCCAAGGAAAAGGGCGTATTCATCTATGGCTCCGGCAGAAGCGACATGCATAACCAGGTAAACAACTCCTCCGTATTCCCGGGCCTCTTCCGCGGCGCCCTGGACGTAAGAGCCCGTCAGATTAATGAAGAAATGAAACTGGCAGCCGCTCACGCCCTGGCAGACCTGGCCACCAAGTGCACCCTGGATCCGGATCACGTAGTGGTAGACGTATTCGATGAAAGAGTCCCCTACGAAGTAGCAAAGGCAGTTGCTAAAGCAGCCATTGCTTCCGGCGTGGCAAGAGTTACCGAACTTCCGGAGCAGTACAAAGACTGATCGGATCATGTGAAGAAATAAACTCCCCTGCAGAGTGGAAAACTCTGTGGGGGAGTTTTTTGAATTTTGGAGGATTGGGGAGCCGCCTGCGGCGGGATTGGGGTTGAGATCGGGATCGGGATCGGGGTCGGGGTTGGTATTCCCGAAGGGGCCTGCCGCTGCGCGGCCGAGGGGCATATGGCCCTGTGCCATGGAAGCACTGATTAATTCGCAGAATCGAATTTCATATGTATTTTTATCCAATGCCGCGTCATAAGTCTCCTTAAATAGCTTGCTATTCGCGTCGACTTATTCCTTGCATTGAATAAAAATTCAAGAATGAAATCCGATAACGATTTAATCAGCGCTTCCCTAAGATTCTTCGCCTGCGGCTGAGAATGACGATGAGGGAGGAAAGGTAATCCCGTAACGCTGACTTTATATTTATTGCCGCGTTAGCGGCAATCCACAACCCTCAGACGCAGAGCGTCTGTCAAACTTAAGAACCTTAGGAACCCTCGGGGCCCCAGGCCCCGTCAACCTTCCCCCTCTGAACCCACAGAACTCTTTGAACCTTTCGAAACCGGCCTCTTTGCGCGAAGCGCACACAACCTTTTTATACAACCTGCGGCGCCCCTCTGCGGCCTTCGGCCGCAGTACATTACGCCTTTGCCGTTCCTTCCACCAGTTCGGTGAACAGGTCATGAACCGTGGTGATTTTATTGATTTTCCATGCATTGGCACCGCAGAAGACGAGGCCGTGGTCTACATCTCCTTTGACGGCGCGGATGAGGGCCTGGGTGATGCAGTAGGGGGTGGTGCCGGGGTCACAGGTCTTAAGGCAGTGGAAGCAGTTGGTTACCGGCATTCTTCTCTGCTGCACGGCGCAGACAAAGGGGTTCAAAAGGGCTCTGCCGGGCATGTGGACCGGGCTCTGCACGATGGTGACGTCCTTTTCTTTGGCCTTTACATACATATTTTTGAAAGCTTCCGATGCGTCGCACTCTTTGGTGGCTACGAAACGGGTAGCCATCTGCACGCCGGAGAGGCCCAGGGAGAGGTAATGCTCAATATCCTTTTTATCGAAAATGCCGCCGCCGAAGATGACGGGGATTTTCTTATGGAATTTTTCTTCAAATTCTTTGACCACGTCGAGGATTTCCCTGATTTCTTTTTCATAGCCGTCGCTTTCGTGCATTTTGATCTGTTCTCTGGTGTAGCCCAGATGGCCGCCGGCTTTCGGCCCCTCGATAACTACCAGATCGGCAGTGCGGTTATGGTGCTTGGCCCACAGTTTCAGAATGACTCGGGCTGCTTTGGGAGAACCGATGATGGGTGCGATTTTTGTATCGGTCCCTTCCACACATACAGGAAGGTCCGCCGGAAGTCCGGCGCCGGAGAAGATGATGTCCGCTCCGTTTTCGGCGGCGGTGCGGGCGTAGTCTTCATAGTGCTGGCCCCGCCACATAATGTTTACGCCGATAATTCCGTTTCTCGCTTTTTCCCTGGCCTTCCGGATCTGGTCCTTCAGCGCACGGATGTTGGCTTTCACTGTGTTGGTGCGGAAATCGGGTTCATTGAAGCCGACCTGGGCGGCGGAAATAACGCCGATGCCTCCTTCTTTTGCCACGGCACCGGCCAGGCCGGAAAGGCTGACGCCTATGCCCATGCCGCCCTGGATAATGGGGATATTGGCGGTGAGGTCACCGATGTGGAGTTTTGGAAATTTCATATTTTCCCTCCTGCTGAGTTTTAAAAATATAATACAAGACTTTTTAAATGTTTGACAAATACAAATTCATGTAGTACCCTGTATTTACTGTAGTTTATTCCATGGACGCCAATAAGTCAATGAGAATTTTTCTGTTCTATCACATAGTTATTTATACACAAAGCTAATTAGGTTTGAATATAAAACTATGGGCTTTCTGTTTCCTCTATAGGAGGGATTTCTTTTATATCTGGTGATAACAGCAGAAATAACAAAAATCTGGTTTCTGCCGTTAAGCTTCTTCTCTGTCGGAGGACATTCTTCCCTAAAGGGTCGAGAGGGGAGAGCGGGAAACAGGATGAAATCGAAATTTTACCTTTTATCCAATTTCCTGGTGCAGTACTTGCATGGTTGTGGTATAGTATTATCAGCAGGTGATAAAAATGACGGAAAAACGGAAAATGGATAAAAATCAAAGACGAGAAGCCATACAGAATTTACTTCGCCAAAATCCATGTCTGACAGACGGAGATCTGGCAGAACGTTTTTCTGTATCTGCAGCCACCATCCGGCTGGACAGGCAGACCCTGGGCATTCCCCAAATGAGGGAGCGCATGGAACATCTGGTGGCTTCCCAGCCTTCAGAGGCCCGGGAAGGGCTTCGGGTTCTTGATCTGGATGTGGGACAGAAGGGTGTAGGCCTTTTGAAGACTACAGACGATATGGCCGACAGTGCCGGCATGGTGTCTGCAGAAAAGCTCTACGGCGCTGCGGCCGGATTTGCGGAGGCCCTGGCGGGAGTGCCCTTTGCATCTACCCAGGTGGGAAATATCAAGTACAAGATTCCTGTGGTTCCCGGAACTATCCTGATAGTCAAAGGGCGCATCGTCCTTATGCGGGGAAATAAGAAACATATATATATCAGTTTCTTCCGCGGAGATGAAGAGGTATACCGGGCCAAATTTATTATGGAAATTTTGAGTGAGACGGAGGCGTCCCATGGATAAAATCGCAGTTGACGCTATGGGCGGTGATTTTGCGCCGCTGGAAATCGTTCTTGGCGCTGTTCAGGCGGTACGGGAGTATCACATACCTGTGGTGCTGGTAGGTGACGAGGAACGGATCCGTGATATTTTACAGAAGCATCATGAGGAAAATAATCCTCTTATCGAAATCCACCATGCGTCCCAGGTCATTGAAATGGGAGAACATCCCGGCATGGCTTACCGCAAGAAGAAGGACGCTTCCGTGTCAGTGGGAGCGAGACTTGTGAAAAGCGGGGAATGCGGAGCCCTCATCGCTCCCGGTTCCACCGGCGCTGCGGTAACTGCAGGCCTTCTGGGCATCGGACGGATTAAGGGCATTGAAAGGCCCGCTATCCTGACCCCTATTCCCAATGAAAAAGGGGGATATACATACCTCATTGATTCCGGCGCCAGCGCCCAGCCCAAGGTGGAAACCTATGTGCAGAATGCCCTTCTGGGATATATTTATGCAGTGAAGGTGGCAGGCATTGCCCATCCGAAAATCGGTCTTCTGAATATCGGCGCAGAAAGTGCCAAGGGCAGCCCCCTGGTGGCAGAGGCGAACCAGGTGCTCTCCGGACAGAAAGTTATTCCCTTTGCAGGGAATGCGGAGGGACGGGATGTGATGACAGGCGATTTCGACGTCATCGTTACCGACGGCTTCACAGGCAATGTGGTGCTGAAATTCGGGGAAGGAGCGGGAAAGCTCATGGCCGCCCTTTTAAAGGACGCAGTCATGAAAGGCGGTATCCGGGCCAAGCTGGGAGGTCTTCTCCTGAAGCCGGCGTTGAAGAAATATATGGCCAAGCGGCTGGACTATTCCGAATACGGCGGTGCGCCGCTCCTTGGTATCAAAGGAGCCCTTCTCATCTGCCACGGAGCATCCAAAGCCCGGGCTATCAAGAATGCCATCCGCATGGCCAGGGACGTCTGCAGCCAGCGGCTGGATGAAGTGGTGGCGGAAACCCTGTCCCACATGGAATTACCGAAAGAATCATAATTTTTCCTTCCTTATGGAAGCATGGATATTTTGGAAAAGCAGATTCAACGGGATGATGCTTTTCCCCATTCTGTTTCAGAAGTAAGAATCTGTCTCTTTTCAGGGAAAGGATTTCTAATGATGAATACAAAACGTTTTGCCGGTATACTTGGCACCGGTCATTATGCGCCGGAAAAGATACTGACAAATGAAGATTTGGAAAAAATGGTGGATACATCCGATGAATGGATCCGCACCAGGACAGGCATTGAGACAAGACATATTGCCGCCCAGTCGGAAAATACATCGGATCTCTGCGTAAAGGCGGCCCGCCAGGCTATGGAGGCAGCCGGTGTGACTGCCGATGATATTGATTTCGTGCTGGTGGCCACCGCTTCTCCGGACTATGTGGTGCCTTCCACTGCCTGCCTGGTGCAGGACAAGCTGGGCTGCACCCATGCAGGAGCCATGGATATTTCCGCCGGCTGTTCCGGCTATATCTACGCAGTGGCCCTGGCTTCCAATATGGTAAAGGCCGGCATGTACAAACATGTACTGATTATCGGCGCTGAAATCCTGTCCCGTCTGGTGAACTGGCATGACCGGTCCACCTGCATCCTCTTCGGCGACGGCGCCGGAGCAGCGGTGATTGGAGAAACGGAAGAAGGCTATGGTCTTCTGGCTTCGGACCTTGGCTCCGACGGCAGCCTTGGCAAAATCTTAGATATTCCCGCCAGCGGCGTAGCGGAACCGGTCACCCACCGTGCCATCGATTCCGGCCGTATTTATATCCACATGGAAGGGCCGGAAGTGTTCAAGGCGGCGGTCCGCCACATGGGGGCCACCACCCTGAAGACGCTGGACGCAGCAGGCGTGAAGAAAGAGGATATTAATATGTTTATCGCCCACCAGGCCAATAACCGCATTATCCAGGCCATTGCGAAGCGGCTGCAGGTGCCGGCGGATAGAATGTGGGTGAACGTAAACCGCTTCGGCAACACGTCCGCCGCCTCCGTGGGCATTGCCCTTGATGAAGCAGTGCGGGCAGGCAGGGTGAAGCACGGGGATATCGTGGTTCTTACCGGCTTCGGCGCCGGCCTGACCTGGGGCTGCGACGTGATGAGATGGATGTGAGGCGGTCAAGGCTGCTGAAGTTTCTGATGTCCGTCTATGGAAAACGTTTTTTCCCATGAGTTTATTTCCAATGTCTACAATGTTACCATTACGTATTACGCCATGAGGTGATATGATGAAAACTGCATTTCTTTTCCCCGGCCAGGGCTCCCAGAAGGTGGGCATGGTTCATGATCTCTATGAAAAGTACGATTCTGTAAAGCATCTGATTGAAGAAGCGGATGATACACTGGGCTTTTCCATTTCCCAAATGATGTTTGAGGGCCCGGACTCCGAACTGATGAAGACGGAGTTCACCCAGCCCGCCATCCTGACCGCCAGCGTAGCTGTATGGCAGGTGCTGAAGGAAAAGGGAGTGGAACCGGACATTGCTGCAGGCCACAGCCTGGGCGAATACTCCGCTCTTGTGGCAGCCGGCGCTCTTTCCTTTGCAGACGCTGTGAAAACGGTTCATCTCCGCGGCCGTTTTATGCAGGAGGCAGTACCTCTGGGCGAAGGCGGCATGGCGGCAGTTATCGGCCTGACGCCGGATAAGATTGTGGAAGTATGTCAGTCTGTCACCACTCCGGAAGCGCCGGTACAAGCAGTCAACTTCAACTGCCCGGGACAGGTGGTCATCGCCGGGGCTACCAAGGCTGTGGAAAAGGCATGCGAAGCACTGAAGGCAGCCGGCGCCCGCCGGGCTATCATGCTCCACGTAAGCGCCCCCTTCCATTCCACCCTTATGGAACCGGCAGCTGCCCGTCTGAAGGAAGTGCTGGATACCATTGAAATCCACGATACAAAGATTCCGGTGGTGGCCAACGTGAATGCAAAGGAAGAAATGAAGGCCGATGAAATCCGCAAAAACCTGGTAGACCAGGCCGCTCATCCGGTGCATTGGGAAGAATCTATCAGGAACATGATTGCCGGCGGCGTGGACTATACGGTAGAAGCAGGCCCGGGAACCGTTCTTTCCGGATTCATGAGAAAAATCGACCGCAAGGTGCCCTGTGTTCATGCAGAAGACGTGGCAACGGTGGATGAAGTGGTGAAAGCCCTGAAGGGAGAATAATCCATGGAAAATATTGAAAAAACAGCGCTGGTAACCGGTGCTTCCAGAGGCATTGGCCGGGCCATCGCCCTGGCCCTGGCTGCCAGAGGCTTTGCAGTGGCCCTGAATTATGCAGGAAGCCATGACGCAGCAGAAGCGGTGAAGAAGGAAATCGAAGAAGCAGGCGGCAAGGCTTTTACCGTTCAGGGCGACGTGTCCAAAAGTGAAGATGTGGACCGCATTTTCAAAGCAGTGAAAGATGAATTCGGCGGGCTGGACGTACTGGTCAATAATGCCGGCATCAACAGGGATGCCCTCCTCATCCGCATGAAGGAATCGAACTGGGATGATGTGATTGCCACTGACCTTAAGAGCGATTTCCTTACCACCAAGGCAGCGGCTGCCATGATGATGAGAAAGAGAAAAGGCTCTATCATTAATATTTCTTCGGTAGTCGGCATTATGGGCAATATCGGACAGGCCAACTACGCCGCTGCCAAGGCAGGGGTTATCGGCCTCACCAAAGCCTGTGCCAAGGAAATGGCTGCCAGGAATATCCGCGTCAACGCCGTGGCTCCCGGCTTCATCGAAACGGCCATGACCGACGGCATTCCGGAAAAGATCAGAGAAGGCATGATTTCCTCCATCCCCATGGGACGGATGGGACAGCCGGAAGATATTGCCAAAGCCGTATGCTTCTTGGCATCCGACGACTCCTCCTACATCACCGGACAGGTGCTGGTGGTGGACGGCGGACTTGTGATGTAATCCGGATAGGGAAAGTCCCTGCTTTATGAGACGCTGTTAAAAAAACGGCCTGTTCTTTGGAAAACAGGTGACAAGCTCCCATACTTGTAATATAATCAGAAAGGTACAATTTCCAGTGAAAGGTGGTGAAACTATAATGAGCACATTTGACAGAGTAAAGAAGATCGTTGTTGACCAGCTGGGTGTAAATGAAGCTGATGTTACTATCGATTCTACTTTCATTGACGACCTGGGCGCTGATTCCCTCGACATCGTTGAACTGATCATGGCATTTGAAGAAGAATTCGACATCGAAATTCCGGATGATGCTGCTGAAAAGATTAAGACTGTAAAGAACGCTGTAGACTACATCGACAGCCAGATCCAGTAATCAGAAAGTAATAGTCATAATGGAGCCGGGGAATTGTTTCCCCGGCAAACCAGTATGATGGGGAAAATGCCTCAAAAAAGCGGATCACCAGTCCGTTGTCATCCGTTTTTTTGAGGTTTTATCCTACCGTGAATATAGATATTTATCATTGTTATTGCGAGGTGCTCCTTCATGGAAAAAAGAAGAGTTGTTATTACAGGCATGGGTGTCGTTTCTCCTGTAGGCATTGGAACAGAGGAATTCTGGAATGCGCTGATGGCAGGAAAATCGGGCATCGGCCCCATTACCGAATTTGATGCGGCAGATTTCCCTGTCCGCATTGCCGGTGAAGTGAAAGACTTTGACCCGGTGAAATATGTGGGGGACAGGAAAGCTGTCCGCCATATGGACCGGAATGTGCAGTTTGCCGTGGCTGCTGCAAGGATGGCTGTGGAAGACGCCAAGCTGGACATGAGCGCTGAAAACCCGGATCGCGTTGGTACCATCATCGGTACCGGCATCGGCGGTATCGGAACCATGGAAGATACGGTACACCGCATCGATACCAGAGGACCTTCCAAGGTCAATCCCTTTGCTGTTCCTATGATGATTGCCAATATGGCTGCAGGACAGGTATCCATCAACTTCGGCCTCATGGGACCGGTACTGGCGGATGTGACCGCCTGCGCTTCCGGCAATAACGCCATCGGCCGTGCTACCAGAACCATCCAGTACGGCGATGCAGATGTTATGTTTGCTGGCGGCACCGAAGCAGCTGTGGCAAAGACCCCGATGGCAGGATTTGCTGCCATGAAGGCCCTGTCCTCTCGCGAATGCCCGCCGGAAGAAGCATCCTGCCCCTTTGACGTAAGAAGAGACGGATTTGTCCTTGGCGAAGGCAGCGGCGTGCTCATTCTGGAAGAACTTGAACATGCAAAGAAGAGAGGCGCCCACATTTATGCAGAAGTCATCGGCTACGGTTCCAACGGCGATGCCTACCACATCACCGCTCCCCGTCCCGGCGGAGAACTGGCTGCCCGCTGCATGAAGAAAGCCATCGACGACGCAGGCATTTCCCCTGATGACATTGACTACATCAATGCCCACGGTACCTCCACCGGCCTGAACGACAAGAATGAAACAAAGGCCATCAAAGATGTACTGGGCAAACATGCCTATGACGTGGTTATCAACTCCACCAAATCCATGACCGGCCATCTGCTGGGCGCAGCCGGCGCTATCGAAGCCATCGTATGCGTACTGTCCATTGAGCACAATAAAGTACACCAGACCCTGAACCTGAAGACTCCGGATCCGGAATGCGACCTGGACTATGTACAGGAAGGCCCCCGGGACGTGAAGGTGGACGTCACCATGTCCAATGCCTTCGGCTTCGGCGGTCACAACGCTGTTGTGGTGATGAGGCGCTATGAAGAATGAGCCATGCAGAAACAAGGCGTAAAGAACGCCTTGAGGAAGTAAGGAAATTTGCGGAAGAGAACAATATTCCCGTACAGAATATCCAGCTCCTGAACACCGCCCTCACCCATACTTCCTATGCCAACGAGCATAAGAATGAAGTCATTCATGACAATGAACGACTGGAATTCCTGGGGGACGCAGTACTGGACCTGGTGGTGGGGGAATACCTCTTCCTCCGCTTTCCTACCTGGTCTGAAGGAAATCTGACCCGCGCCAAAGCCAGCGCCGTATGTAAACCGGCCTGTGCAGAATGTGCCGCCAAGTTCCACATCGGCGACTACATGCGTCTTGGCAGGGGCGAAGAAATGTCCGGCGGAAGGACAAGGGTCTCCATCCTGGGAGACGCCTTCGAAGCAGTCATCGGCGCCATCTACCTGGACAACAACTACGAAGTGGCATCCCGCTTCATCCTGGGTCACCTGAAGAAATACCTGGACCTCATCGACGAAGGCAACTACGACCATGACTACAAAACGGACCTGCAGGAACTGGTGCAGAAGCACAAAGATGCAGAAATCCACTACGAAGTCATCCGCGACGAAGGGCCGGACCATGACAAAACCATCTGGATGAAGATTACCATCAATGGAAAAGACTTCGGTACAGGCAAAGGAAAAAATAAAAAAGAAGCAGCCCAGAAAGCGGCCAAAGAAGCCATCGGCCGCCTGCAGAAAGGCGCACAGATATAAAAGAAAGCACCGGATCCGGAAGGGACGGTGCTTTTGTGATGGTCTCTTCGCTATGCAGCGCCGGAGACATAAAGGCAAATCCCGCAACGTCCCGCGTTCCCTTTAGGATGGGAAAGGGGACACGAAAAATTTAGATAGGCCTTCCTTTTAAGAGGCTGCCTGCCGACAGGCAGTCTTCTGCAGGGAGATTTGAGGACTTCGTTTCACTGAATCCATGATAGGCAGGATTCATATTGCGCTTACCATTGCTCGAAATGACTGGGGAGCAATAATGACACAAACGCAAGTCCCGTAACGTCGACTTTATACTCATAGCCGCCAAAGGCGGTGCACAGCGAACTGGATTTGTAGGGAGTCGTCAGACGACTGAAAATCCAGTGAGTCGTTTCCCCTGTGGGGCTATCCACAACCCTCAGCGGCCAAAGGCCGCTGTCAAACTTCAGAACCCTTTGAACCTTCTGAGCTCTCATGCTGCAGGGCGCATCAATCTTAAGAACCTTTTTTCTCTCCCCAAACACACAATTACTTGCTTGTCATGGTATAATTAAAATAGAAAAATATCGATTATGAAACTGTTCATTTTGAATGGTTTCATTTTTCTTTACGCGAAGAGGATGTCTATGGATAAGAGCAGGATACAAAGGCAGTATATGGAGCCCATGGTTCCATTCAAGCTGAAGGCGCCTTTTCAGCCTACCGGTGACCAGCCAAAGGCGGTGAAATCACTGGTGGAAGGGCTGAATGAGGGGCAGTGGGCCCAGGTGCTTCTGGGGGCTACAGGCACAGGGAAAACCTTTACCATGGCCAAGGTAATTGAAGAAGTGCAGCGGCCTACCCTGATTATTTCACCGAATAAAACCCTGGCGGCCCAGACGGCCAGCGAGTTCAAAGATTTCTTCCCGGACAACGCGGTGTATTATTTCGTCAGTTATTACGATTATTACCAGCCGGAGTCCTATGTGCCCCAGACGGACACCTATATAGAGAAAGATTCGTCCCGGAACGAGGAAATCGACAGGCTGCGCCATTCCGCAACCATGGCCCTCTTTGAAAGGAAGGACGTTATCATCGTGGCTTCCGTGTCCTGTATTTACGGCTTGGGGGATCCGGAGGACTACAGCACCATGGGCCTTTCCCTTCGTCCGGGAGAGGAAATCGACAGGGATACCATTATCGAAAAGCTGGTGAATATGCAGTACATGCGGAATGACATGAATTTCACCAGAGATACCTTCCGGGTACGGGGCGATACCATCGACGTATTTCCTGCGTCCGAAAATAATGTGGCCGTGCGGATTGAAATGTTCGGCGATGAGGTGGACTCACTCACCGAGTTTGATGTGCTCACCGGAGAAACGGTGGCGGAACGAAACCACATCGGCATATTTCCTGCTTCCCATTATGTTACCAGCTCCGATAAACTGCGGCGGGCTATGGGCTCCATTGAGACGGAACTGCAGGGAAGGCTGAAGGAACTCAGGGATGAAGGAAAACTGCTGGAGGCCCAGCGTCTGGAACAGCGGACGAACTATGACCTGGAAATGATGCAGGAGGTAGGGTACTGCTCGGGCATCGAAAACTATTCCCGCCATATGTCGGACAGAAAGCCCGGAGAGCCGCCCTACACCCTTTTGGACTATTTCCCCGATGATTTCCTCATTATGATTGACGAATCCCATGTAACGGTGCCCCAGCTCCGGGCCATGTACAACGGCGACCAGTCCAGAAAGCGCACCTTGGTGGACTATGGCTTCCGCCTGCCCAGCGCCCTGGACAACAGGCCCCTGACCTTTGATGAATTTACGGAACGAATCAACCAGATTATTTATGTATCCGCCACGCCGGGGCCCTATGAAATGGGGGTACAGACGAACCTGGCAGAGCAGATTATCCGTCCCACCGGCCTTTTGGATCCAAGCATCGAAGTGCGGCCCATTGAAGGGCAGATGGATGACCTGCTCGGTGAAATCCATAAGAGGGAAGAGGCCCATGAGCGTGTGCTCATTACCACACTCACCAAGAAAATGGCGGAGGACCTTACCGATTTCCTCACCGAAGCAGGAGTAAAGGTGCGTTACCTTCATTCCGATGTAGCCACCATTGAAAGAGCGGAAATCATCCGTGACCTCCGGGCCGGCGTTTTTGACGTACTGGTAGGCATCAACCTGCTCCGTGAAGGGCTGGATATGCCGGAAGTATCCCTGGTGGCCATTCTTGATGCCGACAAGGAAGGGTTCCTCCGTTCGGAAACATCCATGATCCAGGTCATCGGCCGGGCCGCTAGGAATGAACACGGCCACGTCATCATGTATGCGGACCGGGTGACAAAGTCCATGAAATACGCCATTGACGAAACCAACCGCCGCCGCAGCATCCAGGAAGCCTATAACAAGGAACACCACATTACGCCTCACACAGTGCAGAAGCGGGTTAAGGACCTCATCGACCTTACGAAGATAGAGGAAAAGCCGGCAGAGTACAGTAAGAAACCCGACAAAAAGGAAGAAATGTCGGATGAAGAGCTGTATATGCAGATGCAGCAGACCGAAAAAGATATGAAAAGGGCTGCCAAATCCCTGGAATTTGAAGAAGCCGCCATGTGGAGGGACCAGCTAGCCAAACTGCGCCAGATGTGGACCGATCGCTATGGCTCCAGAGCCGACGCTGCCTTGAAAAGGGTGAGCGCGGGGAAGAAGAGAATCAACCGGCCCATGAAGAAGAAAATATAAGAGGGGCCTAAAGGGGCCGTAAAGCGGCCCCCGGATTCAAAGGGTTCTGCCCGCCTCCGGCGGACGGGGTCAGAAGGTTCAGAGGGAAAGGCGGCGCCCTGCAGGCGCAAATTTTTATAAAACTTTTACAACTGGGCTTTGACCCGGAGAAAAGTGTTTCCCTTTTCCTGCCAAACCGGTATTCTTTTGTGAGGGAGTCGGAAGCACTCCTCCTGAACCCGGCAAACACAACCTTTCTGCACAACCTGCCGACGAAGTGGGCCATAACCTGCGCCGTCAGGCGCGCCCCTCTAAACCCATAATCACATAGAATCAATCATCAGCTTATGAAACTTACATCATGAGAAAGGAATAGAATGGAAAAAGGAATTGTCATTCACGGGGCCAGGCAGAATAACCTGAAGAACATCGACCTTACCCTGCCCCGGAATAAGCTCATCGTATTCACAGGCCTCTCGGGCTCCGGCAAGTCGTCCCTGGCCTTTGATACCATTTATGCGGAAGGGCAGAGGAAGTATGTGGAGTCCCTGTCTGCCTATGCCCGCCAGTTTTTAGGGCAGATGAACAAGCCGGATGTGGATAAGATTTCCGGCCTTTCACCGGCCATTTCCATCGACCAGAAATCCACCAGCCACAATCCCCGTTCCACCGTAGGCACGGTGACGGAAATCCATGATTACCTCCGTATGCTCTTTGCCCATGCCAGCCGGGCCTTCTGTCCTCACTGCGGCAGGCCCATCCAGCGGCAGACGGTGGACCAGATCGTAGACGCCCTTATGGCACTGGGAGACAGGACGAAGCTCATGGTGCTGGGCCCTGTGGCCTCCCAGAAAAAAGGCACCCACAAGAAGCTGCTGGAAGAGCTCCGGAAGGAAGGCTATGTCCGGGTGAGAGTGGACGGACAAGTAATCTCTCTTTCCGATGAAATCGAACTGGAAAAGAATAAGAAGCACACCATCGAAGTGGTGGTGGACCGCATTGTTATCAAGGAAGGCATCGTGCGCCGCCTCACGGACTCTGTGGAAGAAGCGCTGAAGCTGGGGGACGGTCTCATGGTGGGAGCCGTGGTTGGCGGGAATGACTACCTTTTCAGCACCCATTTTGCCTGCCCGGACTGCGGTATTTCCCTGCCAAAACCGGAGCCCCGCATTTTCTCCTTCAATAATCCCTTCGGCGCCTGCCAGGCCTGCATGGGGCTCGGCTCCTCCTTGGAAGCGGATTTCCGCCGTATCCTGCCGGATCATAAGCAGACCTTCCGTCTGGGTGCTATCCGCCCCTTCCCCTATAACCGGGAAAGCTGGCTGTACAAGCAGCTGGATGCCTTTTTGAAATCCTATGACCTTACCATGGATGCCTGCTTTGACGACCTGCCGGAAAAGGGGCAGGAAGAATTCAAGTACGGCGGCAGGGAAGTACTTACTTTCTCCTATACCAACCAGGACGGAGAGACGAAGACCTACCAGCGGCAGTTTGAAGGCATTGTGCCCATGACCAAAAGACGGTACGAAGAAGCCTGGACGGAAAAAATGAAGGAATCCCTGGCCAATTACCTGGTCGAAAAGCCCTGCCCCGTATGCCACGGCGCCCGTCTCCGTCCGGAAAGCCTGGCCTTCCGGGTGGGCGGTAAGAATATAGCAGAAATATCTGATATGCCCGTTTCCGAGCTCCTCCCCTTTTTGGAAAAGCTGGAACTGACAGATAAGGAAAAAATCATTGCAGACCAGATTCTTCGGGAAGTAAAAAGCCGTCTCACCTTCCTTTCCAATGTGGGTCTGGAATACCTGACCCTGTCCAGGGGAGCGTCTACCCTTTCCGGCGGTGAAGCCCAGCGCATCCGTCTGGCCACCCAGATCGGTTCCGGTCTGGTGGGGGTGCTTTATATCCTGGATGAACCATCCATCGGCCTTCATCAGCGGGACAACGACAAACTTCTTGCTACCCTGAAAGGAATGCGGGATCTGGGAAATACGCTCATTGTGGTGGAACATGATGAGGACACCATCCGCTCTGCTGACTGGGTCGTGGACATCGGGCCCGGTGCCGGCGAAAACGGAGGATATGTGGTGGCGGAAGGAATGCCGGAGGATATTAAGAAATCAAAGAAATCCATTACCGGCGCCTACCTTCGGGGCGAAAAATATATTCCTCTGCCGGAACACAGAAGAAAAGGAAATGGCCTGTTCCTTACCATCAAGGGCGCGTCAGAGCATAACCTGAAGCATATTAATGTTTCCTTCCCTCTGGGAGCTTTCACTGTGGTCACCGGTGAGTCAGGCTCCGGCAAAAGTACCCTGGTGAATGAAATCCTTTATCAGGGGTTGTCCAATATCAAGAACCATACCTCCTATGCCGAAGGACAGTACGATACCATGGAAGGGGCGGAATATGTGGATAAGATTATCGACATTGACCAGCAGCCCATCGGCCGCACGCCAAGATCTAATCCTGCCACCTACACCGGTGTTTTCAATGATATCCGGGAGCTTTTCAGCCAGACTTCCGAAGCCAAAATGAGGGGATACAAGCCCGGCCGCTTCAGCTTCAATATCAAAGGCGGCCGCTGCGAAGCCTGCCACGGCGACGGCATTATTAAAATCGAAATGCAGTTCCTCTCCGATGTATACGTACCCTGCGAAGTCTGCCACGGCGCCCGGTATAACAGGGAAACCCTGGAGGTCCGGTACAAAGGGAAAAATATTTCCGACGTCCTCAACATGACGGTGGATGAAGCGGTACCCTTCTTTGAAAACCATCCGAAAATCCTCCGCAAACTGGAAACACTGCAGGAAGTGGGGCTGGGCTACATCCACCTGGGCCAACCTGCCACCACCATGTCCGGCGGCGAAGCCCAGCGCGTGAAGCTGGCTACGGAACTCATGAGAAGGGGCACTGGCGATACCCTCTATATTCTGGACGAACCTACCACCGGCCTTCACTCCGAAGACATCAGGAAACTGCTCATCGTACTGCAGAAACTGGTGGACCAGGGAAATACGGTGGTGGTCATCGAACATAACCTGGACGTGGTAAAGGTGGCGGACTACATCGTCGACCTGGGTCCCGAAGGGGGAGACAAGGGCGGCGAAGTGGTGGCCTGCGGCACACCGGAAGACATCTGCCGGGTGAAGCGGTCCTACACCGGCCAGTACCTGCTTCCTGTGATTGAAAGAACCAGAGAAGTGATGAAAGCCCATGAAAATGATTGACGTAAACGACAAAATCAGGGCCAAGGTGGAAGCCCTGCCGGACTCCCCCGGCGTCTATCGCTGGAAAGACAAGGACGGCCGCATCATTTATGTGGGAAAGGCAAAGAACCTGAAGAACCGGGTGCGCTCCTACGTCAGGGAGGACAAGAACCGCTCCCCCAAGGTGGCTGCCATGATCCGCCATGCGGAGGATCTGGACATTACCATGACCGCCACGGAAATGGAAGCCCTCATCCTGGAATGCAACCTCATCAAGGAAATCCACCCGAAGTACAACATTTCCCTCAGGGACGACAAATCCTATCCCTATGTGAAAATCACCACCAATGAAGAATGGCCCCGTATCTTCGTCACCCGGAACATCCGCCATGACGACGGCGCCCGCTACTTCGGGCCCTTCACCGACGTAGGGAGCCTTCGCACCACCCTGAGCCTCCTTCGGCGGTACTATCCCATCCGCAGCTGCCGGTCCATGAAAGTATCCCGGCCCTGCCTCCAGTACCACCTCCACCTCTGCGCAGGCCCCTGCTTCCAGCTCTGCTCAAAGGAAGACTACGACTCCTATGTACGCACGGTGTGCGATCTTTTCGAAGGGAAAAGCATGGAACTGGTAAAAGAACTGAAGCAGAAAATGATGGACGCTTCGGAAAAAATGGACTATGAACTGGCCGCCCATTTCCGGGACCAGATCCGGGCCATCGAATCCGTACAGCAGCGCCAGCACATCGTAGCCAACGAAGGGGACTTCGACGTAGTAGGCTATGCCAGAGACGGCAGCCATGCAGGACTGGAAGTCTTCTATATCCGCTACGGCCGCATGGTGGGCAAGGAAAACTTCAGCATTCCGGAAAGTGAAAACGAAACGGACGAAGAAATCGTAACCGCCTTCATCCGCGATTTCTACGGTGCCAATCCCACCTCCATTCCCAAAGAAATCATCCTGCCCCTCCTTCCGGCGGAACAGGATCTCATTGCCTCCTGGATGACAAAGCTCCGGGGCAGCGAAGTCAGCCTCATCCTGCCCCAGCGGGGATTCAAACGGCGGCTGAAGGACATGGCCATGGCCAATGCTGCCAAGTATCTTTCTGACAAAAAGCTGCAGTGGGAATACCAGGACGCCCGGGAACAGGGGGCGGTGAAAAAACTGAAGGATCTGCTCCACCTGCCAAGGCTGCCGGAACGGATGGAATGCTTCGATATTTCCCATAACCAGGGCGCTGAAACCACAGGCTCCATGGTAGTCTTCGAACATGGCCGTCCGGCAAAGAGGGAGTACAGGAAATTCAAACTCCAGACCACCCAGGGCCATGCCGATGATTTCAAATCCATGGCAGAAGTCATGAGCCGCCGCTATGGAAACGAAAAAGACTGGCCCGCACCGGACCTTATCGTTCTGGATGGCGGCCTGGGACAGCTTCATGCCGCCCTGCCCGCCATCAGAAACGCCGGCTGTGATGCCCCTGTCATCGGCCTGGCCAAGAGAATCGAGGAAATCTACGTGGAAGGCTCCGAAGACCCTATCATCCTGGATCATCACGAACCGGCCCTCCAGCTCCTACAGTTCATCCGCGACGAAGCCCATCGCTTCGTCATCACCTACCACAGGAAATGGACGAATAAGAGAAATACAGAATCCATCCTGGACCACATCGAAGGCATCGGCCCCACCAGAAGAAACGCTCTATGGCATGCTTTCCGCTCTCTTGACGAAATGCGTAAAGCCACTATAGAAGAACTGTCCCAGGTGCCCGGCATGAACAAAAGGGCGGCAGAAGCGGTATACCGATTCTTCCATATGAGAAAAGACGAAAAACAGATGATCATTAACGGGCAGAAGGTGGGGGAATAGACGAGAGATGTCAGATTTTAGACAATCAGACAACCAGATGTCAGGCGTTCAGACAGTCAGACACCCGCTGGAGAGGTCATTCTGGGCGCCAGCGAAGAATCCTGGTGCATGCCGATAGTGGCACAGAAGCCGATAAATACCGGTCGGCGGATGGGCAGACGCAAACAAGAGACGGCCAGACAGTCAGACAGGCTGCCGGGGAAGTCATTCTGAGCGCAGCGAAGAATCTTGGTACATGCCGATAGTGGTACAGAAGCCGATAAATACCGGTCGGTGGGTGGGCAGACGCAGACAAGAGACGGATGGCCGTTCAGACAGTCCGCCGGAGAGGTCATTCTGAGCGCCAGCGAAGAATCTCGGTAAGCGTCGATAGTGACACCATAGTCGGTAAATACCAGTCTGGCGGGAGGGGCAGAAGCAAGACATCAGACCGGGCAGATATAAGGCAGGACAGTCATTTGGTTTACAAGAAACGGTTTGACACAAGTGCTTACTCCACTTCATTGCCATTTCGACTGCAGCGAAGCGGAGTGGAGAAATCTCATTCCGAAGTGATACAAGCCACAGTGTTGTTGGAAATTCTCGGAGCCTATAAGCGATCAAAGGGATGTGAAAAATTGATTGAACATTTTTTCACATCCCTTTTCAAACATATGGATACATCTACATCTGAAGTGGAAGAAATGAATAGGTTTTGATTTCCGTACAAGTAGGGAATATGTTATAATACTTGACAGATTTTAATGATTATAGATCGGTGGAGGGAAAACCAGGTGGAATTGTTATCAATAGTGGTGCCTTGTTTCAATGAAGAAGCCACTATACCCATTTTTTATGATGCGGTAGAAAAAATCAGGCATCAGATTGATGCAGACATAGAATACTGCTTTATTGATGACGGGAGTCGCGACGGGACTCTCGATATTTTGCGTGACTTGAATAAAAAATCGGGGGGGGTAGTTCGTTACACTTCTTTTTCCCGTAATTTTGGTAAAGAAGCAGCCCTTTATGCAGGGCTTAAAATGGCAAAGGGAGATTATATAGTGACAATGGATGTGGATTTGCAGGATCCGCCATCCTTGCTGCCTGAAATGTGGCATATACTTCATAATCCGGATAATGATTATGACTGTGTGGCTACACGAAGAACAACAAGGAAGGGGGAACCGCGAATCCGCTCTTTTTTTGCGCGTCTTTTCTATAAACTCATTAATGAATTATCGGATACGGAAATTGTGGATGGAGCCAGAGATTATCGCATGATGACCAGACAGATGGTGAATGCGGTCATTCAGGATAGTGAATACAATCGCTTTTCCAAAGGCATATTCAGCTGGGTGGGATTTCATACAAAATGGCTGGCTTATGAAAATATAGAGCGCAGCGCCGGAGAAACGAAATGGTCTTTTTGGAAGCTGTTCAAATATTCCATTGAAGGGATTCTTGCATATACGACTATTCCACTTTATCTATCTTCCATTATGGGCATCCTCATGTGTGGAGTATCGTTCATAGCTCTTCTCTTTATTGTCATCAGAGCCTTTGCATTCGGAGACCCCGTGGCAGGCTGGCCTTCGCTGGTGTGTATTATTACCCTGCTGGGCGGACTGGTTCTGTTAGCCTTGGGAATCATGGGCCTTTACATAGCCAAGATTTATTTGGAAACGAAAAAGAGACAGATATTTATTGTGAGGGAAAAGAAATAGGAGAATGTTTTATGAATCGATGGATTTTGGACATGGAGCATGTAGTTAACCGATTAGATGGTTTTTATAATCGTAAAATTGATAGCAATAAAAAGTTAGAAGTTTTTGTTACTATTATTGTCCTGCTGGGAATTGTTGTGGAGATTTATCTTTTAAATAAGCCTACTCCGTGGGTAGTTGATGATTTGGTAAAAAGTAATGGAATAGGAGACCTTAATCAATTCCGCGGGTGGTGGAATCATGCCAGAGGCTTTTATCTAGGATGGGGAGGCCGTGTTTGGGGAGAGCTTTTCACTCTCTATTTCTTGACATTACCGAAACATATCTTCAATTATCTAAATACTTTTGGCTACTTATTATTTATTCTTCTTATTTATATAAACATAATAGGCAAGTGGAAATGGTCACCTTCCATCCTTATCTTCATTAATTTCTCACTTTTTATGTGCTTACCTGCGTTTGGACAGGATATTTTATGGATTTCTGGGGCAGGCAATTATATGTGGGCCAGTCTCATTCCATTATTATTTTTATCCTTCTGGCGGTTTTACTTAAATGAATCATACCGGATGTTTAATCATGCTGCATTCATTATAGCCTTGTTTTTGCTTGGAATCATGGCCGGATGGTCTAATGAAAATGTATCTGTAGGTATTTTAGGCATTCTGGTTATTTATATGTACTTGTATAAGATTCAGTATTTAAAAATTCCGACCTTTGCGGTTAGTGGTTTTATTGGTACAGGAATTGGGGCTGTATTGCTGTGGCTGGCTCCAGGAAACTTTGCTAGATTTGCGGCAGAACATCACACTAAGTCTATTATCTCCATTTTAAAAGCCTCAATACATAATATTAAGGCACTTTTAGACCCTAATGCCACACTACTGCTAGTTGTTATTTTTATATTGTTCATTTTTTTAGGACGCAGCAAAAACAAAAGAGTTGCAATGATTTATTTTGTTGGAGCTGTTCTTTCTGCTGGTGCTATGGGTATTGTAGGAAATTTAAGTACTAGAGTATTTCTAGGATGTACTGTCTTATTGATTATTGCTGCAGGAATCCTTTATAATGATTGGCATTATAGTTTTAGAATCAGACAGACCAAAGCTTTGATAACAATTTGCCTTTTGCTGGCATCGGTTAGTATCTATCATACAGCAAAAGATGGTATCAATGACTATGCTATGCGATGGAACGAGAACCTTAAGATTATAGAGATGGAAAAAGCAAAGGGTAATTTGGACGTATATGTAAATCCAATCACTCCTCTGAATAAATTCTGTGCTACATATCAATTGGATGATATTAAGCCCCATGCACAAAATCAACATTGGTTAAATAAAGGTGTAGCAAAGCACTATGGACTTCATACGATTCAGTCGTTTCACATTTATCCGAATAAAGATAAATAGTCTTGCGCAATAACATCTTTTGGCAGGCTTAGGAGTAGGAAGGCGTTTAATTCACCTTTTTAATCACATGATTGAGAGCATGATATGTGATTTTCTGCGGTGTATCATATGAATTTTTAGTAGTATGAACCCTTGACAAAGTCGAATTCTCCACGTATAATGATGAAGTTGATAATTTTATCCACCAGCTTAAGGCGCTGTATGAAACATACAGCAGGAGCTATCAAGCGGCAGGCCGATAGGTAAGGAGGTGCTAAGAATGCCGGTTCCGAAGACAAAAAGTTCCAGATCCCGTCGTGATAAGAGACGTGCTAACTGGAAGCTGACTGTTCCGGGTCTTGTGGAATGCCCGCAGTGCCATGCACTGAAAAAACCTCATCATGTATGCCCTGTATGCGGTTACTACAAAGGCAAACAGATCATCAGCAAGACTGTTGAAGAATAATAGAAAAACGTTTTCCTCCAGAGGGAAACGTTTTTTTAATGCCTGGAAAGAGGATAGATGGCAGAAGATAGACGATAGAAGATAGATTTTAGATGATAGATGGTAGAAGATAGACGTCAGACGCTCAGGCGGTCACTTCCCGCTGACCGGTATTCTTTAGGGAAGCGCTGATTAAATCGCAGAATCTAATTTCATATGTATTTTTATCCAATGCTTCGTCATAAGCCTTCTTAAATAGCTCGTTCTTATCTTTTTTCGGACCTATCCTCAGGGCTCAGCCCAGGGGCTGTGAAAAAATGTAAATCATTTTTTCACAGTCCCCTTTTTTATAAATAAATTTTCACGGAAATTGGCCAAATGACAGACTGCTTCCTGCCTCTACGTCATTTCGAGCGATGCTGCATGTAGTTATGGATGATAATGCCTTTTGTTCTATTGAGGCTCTGAGCCCCGAAATCTCCCGCCGCAATGAGGTTTATACTATCGTGGAATGAGATTTCTCCACTCTGTGGAGGTCCTGCATAGGACCTCCAAGTCAGCCGAAGTTGGCCTCTAGCCTGCCCAATAAGAGGCTTTCCTATTGTCGGCTGACCGACCGTCGAAATGACAGTGAGGCGGAGTGGCAGCGGTGTCATTTCTATATTTTTTCACAGCCCTCTGACTGTTCGTCATGTGCCGTATTACCGCCACGTTCTTACGAATGAAGAAGGCTTCAGTATTCCGTCATGCAGCACTGGAGACACAAATGTAAATCCCGTAACGCTTACTTTATACTCATCGCGGTTAGGTGATACCGCAACCCTCAGCGGTCCAGGGCCGCTGTCAAACCTGAGAACCTTCCGGCCCGGCGGGCCGGTTAATCTTTAGAACCTTTTTCACCTGAACCCTCTGAACCCCCTGAACCCGCCCGCCGCAGGCGGGCCTTTCTTTTATCTATTTTCCACATGGTATCCATGCAGAAAATATGCTATAATTATCGCAAGTTCAATGCAGAAGTCTGCTCGTTCCGGTTTCATTTGAAGGATAGTTTGATTAGGAGTTATGGAGCGTTGGAAGAGGAGAATGGATGCAAAATAAAAAAAGGGAGGAACAGTAGAATGGCAGGAAATCAATGGAAGAAGATTCTGGCAGTAGGTTTATGCGGCCTTATGGCAGCAGGTATTTTCGCGGGGTGCGGCGGCAGCAAGAGCGGCGGCTCCGGGGACAAGATGAAGGTGGGCATTGTACAGATCGTGCAGCACCCGGCGCTGGATGAGTCCAATAAGGGCTTTGTGGATGCGCTGAATGAAGCAGGTCTGAAGGATAAGGTGGAAATCGATGAGCAGAATGCCCAGGGTGACCAGTCCAATCTGAAGGCCATTGCCAATCGTTATGTGTCCGGCAATTACAAGCTCATCGGAGCCATTTCCACGCCGGCAGCCCAGGCCATGGCCAATGCTACCGATAAGATTCCGATTATCTGCACCGCTATTTCCGATTTCGAAAATGCAAAGCTCATGAAGTCGGAGAAGGCGCCGGACAGCAATGTGACTGGTACCAATGACCGGGGGCCTGTGGATAAGCAGGTGAAGCTGATTAAGGAAATCCAGCCGAATGTCAAGAAAATCGGGATTATTTATAATTCCAGTGAAATTAATTCTGTGGTGCAGGCAAAGCATCTGAAGAAAAACTGCCAGCCCCTGGGCATTGATGTGGTGGAACTGACGGTGAATTCTGTGAATGATGTGCAGCAGGTGGCGGAAGGCTTCCTGGGCGGTAAGGTAGATGCCATTTATGTACCTACCGATAACATTATCGCTTCTTCCATTCCTACCCTTATGGCTGTAGCCAACAGGGAGAAAATCCCCGTATACGGCGCAGAAGTGGGCCATGTAAAGAACGGCGTGCTGGCTTCCGAGTCCATCAGCTTCTATGATATCGGACACCGGGCAGGCCAGATGGCTGCGGAAATCCTGAAGGGAAATAAGACGGTAAAAGATTTCCCTGTGGAAGGGGCAGACAAGACGAAGCTTTACATCAATAAGAGTGAAATGGAAACACTGGGCATCCAGATTCCGAAGGAAGTTCTTGACCGGGCAGAGATGATCTGACGTTATATGTGAAACGACAAAGAGTAACTTCCGTTTTAACCGGAGGTTACTCTTTGTCTATGGCTTTGAAATTTTAGGGAAAGGGTTTGTGTCGTGGCTTCAAAACTGAAACAGCTTTGGTGGTTAATGCTTATTTTCGCGGTGTGCAATGTAGTGATGGCCGTGATGTTGTACCAGTCTTCATCGCCGGAACCGGTGAATGAAGATGTGGTGCCTGTTGCGGCGAAGAATGTGTATTCCATTGGCATTCTGCAGTCCGATGATCTGGCAGAACAGAATAAAATGACTGCCGGTGTGCTGGCAGCGCTGGAGGCTGAGGGATACAGCAAGGGCGGCAGAGCCAAAATCGACATTGTGCAGGCCAAGGGCAATGACAAGAAACTGGAAACTTCAGCAAAGAAGTTTGCCCGGGACAAAAAGGACTTAATTATCGCCATAGGCACCGACTCCGCCAAAGCAGCCGTCAAAGCGACGAAAAACATTCCCATTGTGGGAGTGGGGGTCATGAATTTCAAGAAGGATAAAGATTTTGCAGGACATCGAAATCTTACCGGCATCATGGATAATCCGGCTATCCTGACCCAGATTCGCATGGCCAGCCGCTGCATGTCTCTGAAAAAGCTGGGTATCCTCTATAATCCCAGCGATACAGCGGCCTCTCTGCAGGTAGAAATCCTGAGGGAAGTAGCAGCCCAGAAGGGGCTTTCTCTTTATGAGGTAGCCTATCAGCCCGACAAAGCGGCAGCACCCCAGATTCAGAAACTGGTGGGCCATATTACCGCCCTCTATGTACCGGAAGACAGGGAACTTCTTTCCCATTTTGATGAAATCGTGAAGATCATGACCGATGCAGGCATTCCCATTATCGGCGAGCAGGCGGAAATGGTACGGCGGGGCGCTGTCATTTCCGTTTCACCCAGCTACTACCGCATGGGTTTCGCCGGCGGACAGGTGGCAGCAAAGCTGCTGAAAGGGGATATGATTCCTGAAGACATTCCCATCATGCGCCAGCAGGATCCAAACATCGTCATCAATATGAAACAGGTGAATTACCTGAACATCCCGCTGCCCGGCGACCTGTGGCAGCGTTCCAGAAAGCTGTACCTCTATGACGGACAGCCCGCAAGACCCTGATTGTTTTTATTTCTATAAAGGAAGGAAATCAAATGGCAGATTTAGCAGTTTCCACCGTGGCCCAGGGACTCATGTGGTCCATCCTGGCCATCGGTGTATTTCTATCATTCCGCGTACTGGATGTACCGGATATGACCTGCGAAGGCAGCTTCCCCCTGGGTGGTGCTATTGCAGCTTCTCTTATTGCTTCCGGCGCCTCTCCATGGGCAGCCATCGCAGCTGGTGCGGCAGGAGGCCTCATTGCAGGTACGGTTACCGGTATCCTTTATACGAAATTAAAGATTCCCGCCATTCTGGCCGGCATCCTTACCATGATTGCCCTTTACTCCATTAACCTTCACATTATGGGAAAGGCCAATATTTCTCTTCTGCGGGTGGATACCGTATTTTCCACCACCGCCAGCCTGCTCCATGTGAGCCAGTCCACGGCAGCCTTCATTGTGCCGGCAGTCCTTATGATTATTATTTCCGCCCTTATTTACTGGTTCTTTGGTACGGAACTGGGAATGTGCATCCGCGCTACCGGCTATAATCCACAGATGGTTCGGGCCCAGGGCGTGAACACGGACACCATGATTATTATGGGCCTCTTTATTTCCAATGCCCTCATTGGCCTCTGCGGCGCTGTGGTAGCACAGAACAACGGCTTTGCAGATGTAGGTATGGGCATCGGTACCATCGTCATCGGCCTTGCCTCTGTCATCATCGGCGAAGTCATTCTTGGCGTGGACAGTTTCTCCGGCTCTCTCCTTGCTGTGGTGGTGGGCTCCATTATCTACCGCGTGGTCATTGCAGTGGTGCTCTATCTGGGCATGCCGCCGAACGATTTGAAACTGTTCACCGCTATTCTTGTCATGCTTGCCCTGGCTGCTCCTATGATCAAGGGCAAAGTCAATATAGGAAAGGCAGGCTGATCATGCTTAAAGTTACAGACATCAGCAAAACATTCTTCAAAGGAACCACCAATGAAAAGAAAGCGCTCAGCCATTTGTCCCTGACCCTGAACGACGGCGACTTCTGCACCGTCATCGGCAGCAACGGCGCAGGTAAGAGTACCCTTCTGAACTCTATTGCCGGTGCCTATATTCCGGACAGCGGCACCATTGAAATCAATGGCAATGATGTGACTAAGGTAAGCGAATATAAAAGAGCCAAGTACATCGGCCGGGTTTTCCAGGATCCATTGAAAGGTACAGCCGCCGGCATGCAGGTGGAAGAAAACCTGATTATCGCTTCCCGAAGAGGGGAGAGCCGCCGGCTTCGCTGGGCTTTTTCCTCCGGTGACCATGAAAAATTCCGGGACATGGTAGCCCGTCTGGGCCTTGGCCTGGAAGACCGTCTCTCCACCAGAATCGGACTCCTTTCCGGCGGCCAGCGGCAGGCACTGACCCTGCTTATGGCCACTCTGAAAAAGCCGGATATCCTTCTTCTGGATGAACCTACCGCAGCCCTGGATCCGAAGACTGCAGGCAAAGTGCTGAAAATTACCGATGAAATCGTACACGAACAGCACCTTACCACCCTGATGATTACCCACAACATGAGGGATGCCCTGAAATACGGCAACCGCCTCATCATGATGAACAGCGGCACCATTATTGCCGACTACAGTCCTGAAGAAAAGCAGAAACTCACCATCGACGATCTGCTGAAGAAATTTGAAGAAACCTCCGGCGCCATGAGCGATAGAGTCCTTCTTGGATAAACGCCTTGCAATCTATAGTCTGTTCATGTATAATTACACGTGGTTGAACTGTACCCCAGTTTATCGCAACTCCGGCGTAGACCTGGATACAGCAATTTATATTTTTATAGGAGGCTATTATGTTAACAGCTGAAGCAAAAAAAGAAATCATTGACACCTATGCAGTTCACGAAGGCGACACCGGATCTCCGGAAGTACAGATTGCTATCCTCTCTAAGAGAATCGCTCTCCTTACCGAACATCTGAAATCCCACAAGAAAGACCATCATTCCCGCCGCGGCCTGCTGAAAATGGTCGGCCAGCGCAGAAACATGCTGGACTATCTCCGGCGCAAAGACATCGAACGCTACAGAGCTCTCGGTGCAAAACTGGGCCTGCGTCTGAAATAAGATTTCAAAGAAAGAGACTACCGCAAGGTAGTCTTTTTTAGTGAAAAGAGGACCGAAAGATATTCACAGACAGTGGCTGTATGGCAACAGACAGGCTGCCAGGAGAGGGAAGGGGGATGAAGTATACAGCTTTCTTCCTCTGGAAGACGACTATCCTGCAGCACTGTGGCGTAAGGCTGTTATTCGAGTATAGACTGCACACCATGCGGGCACCTGAATGCCCGACGGTGGTGCCGCAGGCAGTGGATAACAGCAGACTTTTTGCAGGAAAGATAACCCCCCATGAAGTCTGGGATAGCTCATTTTTCAGAGTAAATTTGTCAACTCATGAATTCAATAAAAAGATCCCCACCCTTTGTAAAAAAAAGGCGGGGATTTTTTTATTGAGCCCGATTTCATCACGACCGGCAGCACGAATAGCCTGAAAGAGCTAGGTCCGACGGATAGAAGACAGATGCGCCAATCTTCCACCGCTCCATCATGATGATGGCCTCTTTCAGGCATTTCGCTTGTAAATCCTCAGAATGAACCGAGGTGCTTAATCAGGTAATGCAAGACTACTCATAACACATCGAACGGACCGAAGCCCGGAGCTCTTATGGTTTCATCCATGCGAGATGGCTT
>ERZ857775.1278-NODE-1278-length-30634-cov-8.651166_pt1 | contig 30634 bp, 24 predicted proteins | sample MGYA00519698_ERZ857775 | MGnify/ENA primary metagenome ERZ857775 (study PRJEB31778, sample SAMEA3449363) | human gut metagenome | biome: human gut; feature: human-associated habitat; material: faeces | place: United Kingdom | collected 2010/2012 ...
TAAAAGAGATGATTAGACAGACTATTTTCTCAATTGCCTCCAATGAAACCAATAAGCTGATGACCGGTGAACTTTTTGAAATCAAAAATAACTACCTGAAAATAGTATCTCTCGATGGACATCGTATTGCGATTAGACGTATGGAACTGAAAAAAGATTATGCTGACCGCAAAGTGGTGGTACCTGGCAAAACACTTAATGAGATCAGTAAGATTTTATCCGGTGAAATTGATGATATTGTAAATATTTATTTCTCAAAAAATCATATTTTATTTGAGTTTGACCAGACTATTGTTGTTTCCAGATTAATCGATGGAGAATATTTCCGTATTGATCAGATGCTTTCCAGCGATTACGAAACTAAAATTAAAATTAATAAAAAAGAATTTCTGGACTGTATCGACAGAGCCACTCTGTTGGTAAGAGAGGGAGAAAAGAAACCGATCATTATTGAAATTACAGATAATTCTATGGAATTACGTATTGATTCTGCAATGGGTTCCATGAATGAAAATATTGATATTGATAAAGAGGGCAAAGATATCCTTATTGGCTTTAATCCAAGATTTCTGATCGATGCACTCAAAGTAATTGATGATGAAACAATCAGTATCTACCTCGTAAATCCAAAAGCACCATGTTTTATCAGGGATGACGAGGAAAATTACACATATTTGATTCTGCCTGTAAATATCAACCAGAATCAGGCAAGATAGGGAGTAAATGAAAATGGAAGAAATTAAAATCAGAGATGAATTTATAAAACTGGGGCAGTTACTGAAACTTGCAGATATGGTTCAGGACGGGGTTGAAGCGAAATATGTGATCACTGACGGACTGGTAAAAGTAAACGGAGAGGTAGATGACCGTCGTGGCCGAAAGGTTTATGAAGGTGACATCGTTTCTTATGATGGAAAAGAAATTAAAGTGATCAGGTGAATAAATGTATATTGAATCTGTTCAGTTAAAAAATTTCAGAAATTATGATTCTCTGGAACTCGATCTGGCACAGGGGACGAATATATTTTACGGCAATAACGCTCAGGGAAAGACCAATATCCTGGAGGCACTTTATCTTTGCGGAACTACAAAATCGCATAAAGGAAGCAGAGATAAGGATATGATTCAGTTTGGAAAGGATGAATCTCATATCAGGATGATGGTAAAAAGAGATGAGCTTTCCTACAGGATTGATATGCATCTTAAAAAGAATAAAGCAAAAGGCGTTGCGATCAATGGTCTTCCTATCCGGAAGGCCAGTGAGCTTTTCGGAGTAGTTAATCTGGTGTTTTTTTCTCCTGAGGATCTGAATATTATAAAAAATGGTCCGGGCGAGAGAAGGAGATTTCTTGATCTGGAACTGTGCCAGTTAGATAAAATATATCTTACAGATCTGGCTTCATATAACCATATTGTAAATCAGAGAAATAAATTGCTGAAGGATCTCAGTGTTCAGCCTTCACTTAAAGATACACTGGATATCTGGGATATACAGATGGCTGAATATGGACGGAAGATCATTGACAAGCGCAGTGAATTTATTAAAGAACTAAATGAAACGGTTCGAAAAATACATGGTAATCTTACAGGGGGATTGGAAGAACTGAACGTTATTTATGAACCGGACTGTACAGCAGAGAAACTGGAAAGTACCATTTGTGCCAACAGAGAAAGAGATATGAGGATGAGACTGACATCCGCAGGCCCACACAGAGATGACCTGTGTGTAATGGCAAATGGGATTGATATCAGGAAATACGGTTCTCAGGGACAGCAGAGGACAGCGGCACTTTCACTTAAATTATCAGAAATATATATAGTAAAGAGAAAAATAAAAGACACACCGGTTCTGCTTTTGGATGATGTTCTGTCCGAGCTGGACAGCAGCAGGCAGAATTATCTTCTGGACAGTATCAGTGATATCCAGACATTGATAACATGTACAGGGCTGGATGATTTTATCAGTCATCAGTTTCAGATAAATAAGGTATTTCAGGTAGTTCAGGGAACAGTATCACAGCCTGTGTAAGAAGAAACAATCTTTTGACAAGGGTACGGGCTTATGATACACTGAGCGTAATTATGGAAAGTTGGTGAATGCATTGGATAAAGAAGAATTTCGGATAAAACTTGAAGAGATTAATAAGCTGGTTCAGGACAAAGATTATAAAGGTGCCATGAACATTGTAGACAGCATAGACTGGAGACGCGTCAAAAATGTCCGCACTTTATGTGTTGTCGGTGAAATATATGCAGCAAACGGAAGATATGAGGACAGTAAGGAGATTTTCCTTCTTGCATATCATAAGGCATCTATTGGAAAAAATATTCTTTACCGTCTGATTGAGATCTCTCTGCGGATGGATGATATCAATGAAGCAGAAGAATTTTTTGAAGAGTATAAGCAGGTGGCTTCGAATGACAGTACACAATATATTCTGCAGTACAAGATTGCAAGGGCAAAAAATTCTTCATTAAATGAGCAGATCAGAATCCTGGAAGAGTATAAAGAACAGGAATTTACAGAGAAATGGTCATATGAACTGGCAGCCCTGTATTACAAAGCAGGAGAAAAACAGAAATGTCTGGATTTATGCAATGAAATCATTCTCTGGTTCAGTGAAGGCAAATATGTTATGAAAGCCTATGATCTTAAAATGAGAATGGGTGAGCTGACAGGTGCTGAGAAAGCAAAATTTGAGAAACAGTTTGTTCCGAAACTTCTTACACCAGAGCAGGCGAAAGAACTGGAGAAGAAAAAAACGGAAACAGAAGTAAAAGCGCAGGAAGAGCCTGAAGCTGAAGAAGTGGAAGAAACGACAGAAAACAATGAGCCGGAAGTTCAGGTCAGCATGGAAGGCATTCAGGAAAAGATTTCAAAGGGGATCAGGGATGTCTTTGGAGGTAAGACTCAGGAAGAGAAAGAAGAGTTTCCGGAAGAATCCATGGATATGGTTAACGAGGCCGGTATCACCAGGGAAGATGAGATTCCGGAAGAAATCATAAAGAGTGATGCGTCACAGAAAGAACCTGAAAATGTTCCGGAATTGGAGGCAGAACCTGAAAAACCGGGGGCAGAACCCATGGCTGCAATTAAGATGCCTGAATTAAATATTCCGGAATCCATGAAAAATATGGAACTGAGCAAACCGCCGAAAGTTGAGGAAGTTGCTGAGACGAAACTGAATATGGATTCTTTTGATCTGGAAGGGAAAGAGTTGAATCTGGAGGATACGATTCTTGCTGCTGCCAGTGCGCAGGGAATTGAGATTCCGAAGGAAGAAGAGTCAAAAACAGAAGAAGTACAGGAAGAAAGTTCAGAAACTGATGTTGATGATAAAGAAATAAAAGACCATGATATTTCAGAGGAACTGGAAGAACCGGATTTCCTCAGCGGAGATATACAAGATATAAAGGTTGCTGATCCAAAGCCGGATGAAGAACCGAAAAAGGAAATACCGGTGCAGCCGGAAATAGAAGAAGCTGAAGAAGAAGATGAGGTTACAGAAGAAGATCTCAGAAGAGCTGAAGAGGAATTTCTCCATGGACCGATGGGGAATACAGATCTGAATCCGGAAGATGATACAGAGGGAACGGAAGAAGCCCAACCCCTGACAGAAGAAGAGGAGCTGGAACGTTTTATAGAATCTATCCAGCCGGAAAATGGAGCAGATCCAAGGGATATCGTACCAAGAGAAAAAGAACTTACAGATGATGAGAAGCAGTTATTTACATATTTTGTAAAGGTTCCGGGTATGAAAGAGCAGCTTGTGGATACTTTATATGATGTACAGATGGCTGCAGCAGACAAGACTTCTAAAACTGGAAATATTATTGTGATGGGCGGTAAGGAATGCGGAAAGACCAGACTGATCTCAGGCCTGATTCCGGCAATCTGTAAAGAACTGAATCTGGAAGCGTCAAAAGTAGCATATGTTTTTGCAGATCAGATCAACGGAAAAAATATTTATAAGATTTTTTCAAAGCTGGCAGGTGGCTTTCTTGTGATCGAAAATGCAAATCAGCTGACACCGGAAACAGTAGAGATGCTTGACAAAGCCATGGAAGTTAATACAGACGGACTTACAGTAATCGTGGAAGATGAGAAGATTGGTATGCGAAAACTGATTGCCAGATATCCGAAATTCGCAAAGAAGTTTACTTCAATGATCAATATTCCTGTGTTTACCAATGATGAACTTGTCAATTTTGCAAGGGTTTATACAAAAGAGAATGGTTATGCTATTGATCAGATGGGAATGCTTGCGCTGTATAATCTGATTGGAATTAACCAGAAAGAGGATTCTCCTATGAATGTTGGCGCAGTAAAAGAACTGATAGATGCTGCGATTGCAAAATCACAGGGAGGAATCCGTAAATTTAAACGAAATGTATCTAAGAAACGTATAGACAGAGATGGATATATTGTTCTGTACGAGAAAGATTTTACTAAATAATGCGTATTTGTACAGTTACAGGTAATAAAGAAAAAGGAGTAAAGATTATGCCCAGACCGTATCTAGGAGATCCAAAGTATACCATAGAAGTGCTTCAGAAGTATAATTTTGCATTCCAGAAAAGGTTTGGTCAGAACTTTCTGATCGATACTCATGTTCTGGATAAGATTATAGATTCTGCACAGATCACAAAGGATGATTTTGTATTGGAGATTGGACCGGGAATCGGAACCATGACACAGTATCTGGCTGAAGCAGCAAGGGAAGTGGCAGCAGTTGAGATTGATAAAACACTGCTTCCTATTCTGGACGACACTCTGAAAGATTGGGATAATGTGACAGTCATCAACAACGACATCCTCAAAGTAGACATCCGCCAGCTTGCACTGGAAAAAAATCAGGGGCGTCCGATCAAGGTTGTTGCCAATCTGCCATATTACATTACTACCCCGATCATCATGGGATTGTTTGAGAATCAGGTTCCTGTTGATTCTATTACTATTATGGTACAGAAAGAAGTTGCGGACAGAATGCAGGTAGGACCCGGAACAAAAGATTACGGGGCGCTTTCACTGGCTGTGCAATATTATGCGAAACCAAAGATCGTGGCAAATGTACCGCCCAACTGTTTTATGCCAAGACCTAAAGTGGGAAGTGCGGTGATCAGACTGGAACGATATGAAAAACCGCCGGTTGAGGTAAAGAATGAGAAGCTGATGTTTCGTATTATCAGAGCATCTTTTAACCAGAGAAGGAAGACACTGGTGAATGGTCTGAAGAATTCACAGGAGATACCATTTTCTAAAGAACAGATTGAGCAGGCGTTGGGGATGTGTGGACTTTCCCTGAGTGTCAGAGGAGAAGCACTGACACTGGCACAGTTTGCACAGCTGGCAAATGCATTTACAGAAATTTCATAAAAAGATAAATATAAAAAGCATCCGGTGGCTAAGCGGATGCTTTTTATATTACGTTCAAATTTATTTTTTAAAAGGAAGGAGAGTTAATTGCCTCTTCCGGCAATCAACATATGAAAAAGAAATTTTATAAAAATAACGTTGGCTTTATTATTTTTATAACTTTAGTATATCCTGCAATTATGAGAAAATCGTGTTTAAGATGTGAAAAAAATTTGAACAAATGTCGAAGGAATTATGAAGACAGAAATTGGGATATTTATTTTACAGAAGGCATAAGATTTCTGATATAATGAGCCGGTAAATGAAAATGCCTGTTCATTGTCTGTAATCTGCTGACAGTGAAAAGACAGAGACTTATTATTGACTGGCAAAAGTATGGAGGTAATTAAATCATGAGAATAAAAAAAGCAGGAATACTTATTATTGCGGCAGCAATTACATGTACGACACCGGCAGTACCGGCGATGGCAGCAGATACTTCGGAATCTGTACAGGAGATTATTTCTGATAATGAGATTGATTCTCTGGTATCAGATCCGGACAAAGTAGTTGATATCATTATGTATGTGAAAAATGAGGCAGCAAAACAGGATATTTCAGATGATCAGATTAGATCGCTGATCCAGACTGCGGAGAGTACTGCAGGAGTTAGCCTTTCGGAGGAAGAAGAGAACAGAATCATAAAGATCGTTAAACAGATCAAGGATTCTGATATTGATGAGGAACAGCTCAGGAGTGCTGTGACGAAGGCATATGATAAACTGGAAGAAATGGGGATTGGTAAAGAAGAGGTAAAAGGAATCCTGCATAAACTGGCTGATTTTGCAAAGAGTCTTTTTGAGTAAAATCTGCTCATTCTCAAATCGTAACTGTGAAAAGACGAAATAGTTATGGAAGATTATGGAAGATATACAAGATAGACAAGCATAAAATAAAACAAGAACTATAAATATGTGGTAATTCTATAAAAAAATATTAAAAAATATAAAATAATTGTGCAAATAAACGAAAAGTTAACTGCGAGTTCATAATTTATTCATAAATGATTGCTACTATATAGATAGTTCGAAAGAACCTACGAAAGACGTTGTAATGTGTTATCATTACACATAAATTTTTTTCATAATAATAGCCCCGGTAAACCACTGCCGGGGCACTCCTCGTTTTACGGGGATTTTTTATTTTTTATCTGATAATTTTCCATATTTCTGGATTTCATTATTGAGTTCTTCCATGCGGGTATCCAGTTCTGCTACATATCGCGCACATTCTCTTAATTCTTTTGTGATATAGTCAGGTCCGTCTCCCTCAAATTTGTAATGCATCTTATGCTCCAGAGTCGCCCAGAAATCCTGTGCAACTGTGCGGATCTGAATCTCTACTTTGGTATCAATGATACTGTCGGAGAGAAAGACCGGTGTGGTAACCAGCATATGATAACTGCGGTAACCGCTCTTTTTAGGATTTTTCATATAATCACGTCTTGCAAGGATCGTTAGGTCATTTTGTTTGGAAATCATGTCTGCGATCAGATAGATATCAGATGTAAAGGAACAGCTGATACGGATTCCTGCGATGTCATTTACATAGCGTACCATGTTCTCGATACTGGATTCATATCCATGTCGTTTCAGTTTTTTTACAATGCTTTCCGGAGTTTTGATTCTGGATTTTACATGTTCGATCGGATTGTATTTGTGTCTGTGCTGAAATTCACCGTTTAGAATATCAATCTTTGTTTCTACCTGTTTAAGGGCAGACTGATAGACAAAAATAACTGTCTCCCAGTCATTCAGTTCTTTAAAATCCCTCAAGGGGACAGAATCATAATTCATGTATAATAATATCCTTTCCTGATACAGGCAGTTCCCCGTTGATTTTTGTAATCTCACAGGGGACTTGTTTATAGATTTGCTATAGTTGGTTGATGATATTATTGTAACATATAAATATCTGTTTGTGTGAACTATCTGTATGAAAATTCAGATTTCCATTATTAAAGTGATTGTGTTATAATGTTTGAAAATAGCTGACATAATATACTCTATTTGTAACTGTTCAGTATCCTGTAACAGATGGAGAAGAGTTACATTTATTCCAGGTAAAGGAGAAAACAGATAATGGCTGAATCAATGAAAGATTACGAAACAGAACTGGAAGCCTCTTTTAAGAAAATTGAAGAAGGGGATATTCTTACAGGAACTGTCATCAGTGTAGATGAAAAAGAAGTTGTGGTAGATTTGAAGTATTATGCGGAAGGCATTATTCCGGCAGAGGATTACAGCAGAGAACCGGGATTTTCTTTAAAGGAACAGGTGAATGTGGGAGATGAAGTTTCTGCGACTGTTGTGAGTAAAGACGATGGAAATGGAAATATTCTGTTGTCCAGAACAGAAGCAGCAGATGTGCTTGCATGGGATAAGCTGAAAGAATTAAAGGATTCAAAAGAAGTAATTGATGTGGTGGTAAAAGGCATTGTAAATGGCGGCGTGATCGCCTATGTAGAAGGTGTACGTGGATTTATTCCCGCCTCAAAGCTTGCCCTGAATTATGTGGAGGATACAAACGAATATCTGAACAAACCAATCCAGGTTCGGGTTTTCGATATTGATAAAGAAAAAGGAAGATTAATTCTCTCTGCAAAGGAAATATTAAGAGAAAAAGCAGAAGAGGAGAGAAAAACAAAAATCTCCAATGTGCAGGTCGGACTTGTAACAGAAGGTGTTGTTGAGAGCTTACAGCCATATGGTGCATTCGTAGATCTGGGAAATGGTCTGTCAGGTCTGGTTCATATTTCACAGATCTGTGAGAAGAGAATTAAGAAACCATCAGAAGTTCTGACAGTTGGAGATAAAGTAAAGGTAAAAGTAACTGCTGTCAAAGATGGAAAATTAAGTCTGAGCATCAAAGAGGCAACAGATATGATGGCTAAGGAAATTGAGGAGGAAGTGATCGAGCTTCCGGATTCAAAGGAAGAGGCTTCCACATCTCTTGGCGCACTTTTTGCAAACATTAAATTAGATAATTGAGGTTAGAATCTGTATGAGAAATCAGGAAAAAATATTTGTAATAGGTCATAAGAATCCGGATACGGATTCCATCTGTTCAGCAATTGCCTATGCGGACATCAAAAACAGGACTTCTCAGAAGGTGAAATACATTCCAAAGCGTGCAGGACAGATCAATGAAGAGACAGAATATGTGTTAAATCGTTTCGGCATGCAGCCGCCGGGATATCTGTCTAACATTGGAACACAGATAAAAGATATGGATATCCGTATGAGTCCGGAAGCTGATAAGAGTATGTCCCTGAAAAATGCATGGGATCTGATGATGGAGAAAAGTATCGTATCTCTTCCGATCAGAGACAGAGAAGGACAGCTGGAAGGTCTGATCACAATCGGTGATATTGCTAAGACTTATATGGATACAACGGACAGTTATCTGCTGTCAAGAGCGAAGACACAGTACAGAAGAATTGCCGAGACAATTGCAGGTACCGTAGTAGAGGGAAATGAGCATGGATATTTTACAAAAGGAAAAGTTCTGGTGGGAACTGCAAATCCGGAAATGCTCAAAGCCTATATTGAATCGGATGACCTGATAATCATGGGAGACAGAGAAGAGGATCATCTTCAGGCGATTGCGCAGAATGTTAGCTGTATTATCGTTGGTATGGGAATTGAAGTCAGCGAAAAGGTGATAAAGCTTGCTCATGAGAGAGAAATTGTAATTATTATGTCTCCGTATGATACATTTACGATCGCAAGACTGATCAACCAGAGTATTCCTGTACGGTATATTATGAAAACAGATAATCTGGTTACTTTTAATACAGAGGATTTTACGGATGATATTCAGAATGAGATGATCAAACACCGTCATCGTGCGTTCCCTGTAATTAACAAAAAGGGAAAATGTATCGGAACAATTTCCCGAAGAAATTTCCTGGATATGCACAGGAAAAAAGTAGCACTTGTGGACCATAATGAGAAAGATCAGGCAGTTGACAATATCGATAAAGCTGAAATCGTGGAGATTATCGACCATCATAAACTGGGGTCTCTGGAAACTATGGTACCGATTTCTTTCAGAAATCAGCCGGTCGGATGTACAGCAACGATTCTGTATGAAATGTATGGGGAGCAGAAACTTGAGATTTCACCGAGTATTGCGGGGCTTCTCTGTGCTGCGATTATTTCAGATACACTGATGTTTCGTTCACCTACCTGCACATTATCTGACAAGATGGCGGCAGGTGCGCTGGCACTTATTGCAGGAATCAATATTGAGCAGTTTGCAAAAGAGATGTTTAAAGCAGGAAGTAACCTGAAAGACAAATCACCGGAAGAAATTTTCTATCAGGATTATAAGAAATTTATTGCTGAGGATGAGATCAACTTTGGTGTTGGACAGATCAGTTCTATGGACAGCGATGAGCTGGCAGAAATCAAAGAGCGTCTGGTTCCGTTTATGGTCAGCGAGTGTGGCCGTCATGGTGTTACCCGCGTATTCTTTATGCTTACCAATATTATTGAGGAATCTACAGAGCTTCTCTATTATGGTGAGGGAAGTGAGGAAATGGCACGTATTGCTTTCCATATGGAGCCAAAGGATGGTGTATTTGATCTGAAAGGCGTTGTTTCACGTAAGAAACAGCTGATTCCGGCACTTATGGAAGCTGCACAGGCCGGACAGAACGATTACAACTGATGGCAGCAGACAGAATAGCTGAGGATAATAAGAAATGGAAAAAGAAACCTGGAAAGCAGGAAATATGCTTTATCCACTTCCGGCAGTTATGGTAAGTGTTTCTGACGGAGAGGGGAATGACAATATTATTACAGTTGCATGGGCAGGAACTGTCTGCACGAATCCGCCGATGGTGTCTATTTCTGTGCGACCATCCCGTTTTTCCTATGATATGCTCAGAAAGACGGGAGAATTTGTAATAAATCTGACAACAGAGAAACTGGCATATGCAACGGATTACTGTGGAGTCCGTTCAGGCAGGGATGTTGATAAATTTAAAGAAATGAAGCTTACCAAAGAGAAGGCGGATTTTGTGAAAGTTCCCATGATCGCAGAATCTCCGGTGAGTATTGAATGCAAAGTAAGGCAGGTTCTGGAATTGGGTTCCCACCATATGTTTCTGGCGGATGTGCTTGCAGTTCATGCTGATCCGCAGTATATGGACGAGAAGAAGAAATTTCATCTGAATGATGCGAAACCTCTGGTGTATTCTCATGGTGAATATCTGGGAATTGGTAAAAAACTGGGAACATTTGGATACAGCGTTAAAAAAAAGAAGAAAAAATCCGGAAAAAAGAAATAGTAACCCGCAATTTGCAGACGCAGACAATGTATGATAAAATGAAAGGACATAAACATGAATAATGTGACATTAATAGGAATGCCCGGTTCAGGGAAAAGTACAATAGGAGTTATTCTTGCAAAAGCATTGAGATATGAATTTCTGGATTCTGATCTTCTGATACAGAAACAGGAGAAAAGAAAGCTTTCAGAGATCATAGAGCAGGACGGACCGGAAAAATTTAAGGAAATTGAAAATCAGGTTAATGCAGACATTCATGTGACAGATACGGTCATTGCACCCGGCGGAAGTGTTATTTACTGTGATGAGGCAATGGAACATCTGAAGTCCATAGGTAAGGTTATATATCTTAAATTATCACTGGAATCTTTATCCAAAAGACTGGGAAATCTGAAAGGCCGCGGAGTTCTGTTAAAGGACGGTCAGAGCCTGAAAGATCTGTATGAGGAACGTGTACCTCTGTACGAGAAATATGCAGATATTACCATTGATGAAGAGGGGAAAGATTTGGATGAAAGTCTTCTGGCAATTCTGGAGATAATACATATCAAAGAGCAGGGAAAGTGATTATTACAGCTCGGGAAAAGGACAGTGGTAAATAATTTTTGTTTACAAATGATAAATATATGATATAATATACAACTGACTTTAAAATAGGATGATCGTTTAGTATAAACATATATGCATTTGAAACAGAAGTTACATGTTCGCAGAAAACGAAAAACAGAGTGAACAGTGACCATTAATTCTGCTCATGGAGTGAAAATAAATAAGAGGTGTGATATGGAACAGTATGTTATAAAAGGAGGCAACCCTTTAGTCGGTGAAGTTGAGATTGCCGGTGCCAAGAATGCGGCACTTGCTATTCTTGCAGCAGCCATAATGACTGATGAGACGATTCTGATAGAGAATTTGCCGGATGTAAGGGATATCAATGTATTGCTTGAAGCGATCGCTGGTATTGGAGCACAGGTAGACCGTATTGATAAATCTACTGTGAAGATTAACGGATCTACAATTGGAGATGTAAGTGTTGATTATGAATATATCAAGAAGATCAGAGCTTCCTACTATCTGCTGGGAGCACTTCTTGGTAAGTATAAACATGCAGAGGTACCGCTTCCAGGTGGATGCAACATCGGAAGCCGTCCGATCGACCAGCATCTGAAGGGATTCAGAGCGCTTGGTGCAGATGTAGATATCATGCATGGAGCAATTGTTGCGAAAGCAGATGAACTTCATGGAAGCCATATTTTCCTTGACGTTGTCTCTGTAGGTGCAACGATCAATATTATGATGGCAGCCTCATTGGCTCCGGGACGTACTATTTTGGAAAATGCCGCAAGAGAACCGCATGTAGTTGACGTTGCCAACTTCCTGAACAGTATGGGGGCAAATATTAAAGGTGCAGGTACAGATGTGATCCGTATTAAAGGTGTGGAGAAGCTCCACCGTACAGAGTATTCTATTATTCCGGATCAGATCGAGGCAGGTACATTTATGTTTGCTGCGGCAGCAACAGGCGGAGATGTAACAGTTAAGAATGTAATTCCGAAGCATCTGGAAGCAACTACGGCTAAACTTGAAGAAATTGGATGTGAGGTTGAGGAATTTGATGATGCAGTTCGTGTACGTGCACCAAAGAGACTTCACCGTACTCATGTAAAGACTCTTCCATATCCCGGATATCCTACAGATATGCAGCCACAGATTGCTGTAACTCTGGCACTTGCAGAGGGAACCAGTATTGTAACAGAGAGTATTTTTGAGAACAGATTCAAGTATGCGGACGAACTTTCACGTATGGGAGCAAACATCAAAGTTGAGGGAAATTCAGCAATTATTGATGGTGTGAAGAAGCTTACAGGTGCGAGAGTAAGTGCACCGGATCTGCGTGCAGGTGCAGCCCTGGTGATCGCAGGTCTTGCAGCAGATGGAATCACAGTTGTTGATGATATCGTATATATCCAGAGAGGATACGAGAATTTTGAAGATAAGCTGAGATCTCTCGGTGCTGAGATTGAGAGAGTATCCAATGAGAAAGAAATCCAGAAATTCCGTCTCAGGGTGGGATGATAAAAAATACCAAAAAATTACTTGACATTTGTAAGGGTTAAGTATATTGTATGGTATGCAGCAATCTTAATTAATGCAAGTTAATAATTAGTAATAGCCTTTTATTCAGAGTGGTGGAGATACAAAGGATCTGCGAAGCCACGGCAACCCCTGTTTGTGTAGGAAGGTGCCAACCTGAGCGAGTGATCGAACAATAAGAGGATTGTTGAGATAATCAGACAGTCCGATTACTTCGGGCTGTTTCTTTTTGTTAACGGAAAAGTATCAGCGGAGAGAAATAATCTGTTGATACAGTACATAAATGGCTGCGGGTTATTCTGCGGTCGGGAAACAATTGTAAATGAATAAAAAAAGGAGAACACAATGGAGAAAATTTTATTTACTTCTGAATCTGTAACTGAAGGCCATCCGGATAAAATGTGTGATGCTATTTCCGATGCTATTCTTGACGCTCTTATGGAAAAAGATCCTATGAGTCGTGTTGCATGTGAAACTGCTACAACTACAGGTCTTGTACTTGTTATGGGTGAGATTACAACAAATGCATATGTTGATATCCAGAAAATCGTAAGAGATACTATCCGTGAAATCGGATATACACGTGGAAAATATGGATTTGATGCTGATACATGTGCAGTTATCACAGCAATCGATGAACAGTCTGCTGATATCGCTCTTGGCGTAGATAAAGCTCTTGAAGCAAAAATGGGTGAAGATGAAATTGATGCCATCGGAGCAGGTGACCAGGGTATCCAGTTTGGTTATGCCTCCAATGAGACAGAAGAGTATATGCCATATGCCATCAACATGGCACACAAACTTGCACGTCAGTTAACGAAGATCCGTAAAGACGGTACATTAAAATATTTAAGACCGGATGGAAAAACACAGGTTACTGTAGAATATGATGAAGCCGGAAAACCAAGCCGTATCGATGCAGTAGTATGCTCTACACAGCATGATCCGGATGTAACTCAGGAGCAGATCCATGAGGACATTAAGAAATATGTTTTCGATGAGATCATTCCGGCAGATATGGTAGATGAGAACACAAAATACTTCATCAACCCAACAGGACGTTTCGTGATCGGCGGACCTCATGGTGACAGCGGACTTACCGGACGTAAGATCATCGTTGATACTTACGGTGGAACCGGACGTCATGGCGGCGGTGCTTTCTCCGGTAAAGACTGTACAAAGGTAGACCGTTCCGCAGCGTATGCTGCACGTTATGTTGCAAAAAATATTGTTGCAGCAGGTCTTGCAGATAAATGTGAGATTCAGCTTTCCTATGCGATCGGTGTTGCTCATCCGACATCTATCCACGTAGAAACATTCGGAACCGGTAAACTTTCTGATACAAAGCTGGTTGAGATCATTCGTGAGAACTTTGACCTTCGCCCGGCGGGAATTATCAAGATGCTTGATCTGAGAAGACCGATTTACAGACAGACAGCTGCTTATGGACATTTCGGACGTACGGATGTAGACCTTCCATGGGAGCATCTGGATAAAGTTGATGACCTTAAAAAATACCTTGCTTAAATAAGAAAATCGTAACTGTTCAGTACTTGCACAGACAGTGGAATGCTGAATAATTACAGAATATCACAAAAATTGCGGTGCAATGGGATAAAACAGGAATTATCTGAAAGAACAGGACAGATGATTCCTGTTCTTTTTATAGAAAATTTAGATATGTAAAACAGACTTTATGATATAATGCTTGCAGAGGGCAAAATTATAGAAACCTTATAAATCAACAGATAAAGGATGATCGGGATGAAGTTAAAAACAAGGATTATAGTTGGATTCGGTATGAGTATTCTGGTTCCTCTGCTTTTATTTTCGGCAACTTTGTACGGATTAGGTCATACAAAGTTTGCACAGCAGACAAAGGATTCCTCGGAAGTGGTGTATGATATTTCAGTAGGGGAATCCACCCACAGCCAGACACAGGTAAGGATTATTGCAAAAGATCTGCTGTTTACTGCGACGGTAATATTAGTATTCACAGCTTTATCTATTGGATTATGGATTTACAGAAGTATTGCCACACCGCTGGTTAAATTAAAGAAAGCCACTCAGAATATCAAAGAGGGAAATCTTGATTTTGTTCTGGAAGTAGATGGTGACGATGAGTTTTCGGAACTTTGCCGGGATTTTGAGGAGATGAGAAAGCGGCTGAAGGAATCAGCAGAAGAGAAAGTTCTTATGGATAAAGAAAATAAAGAACTTATCAGCAATATTTCTCATGATCTTAAGACGCCGATCACAGCGGTAAAGGGATATGTAGAGGGGATTATGGACGGCGTAGCGGATACGCCGGAGAAAATAGACCGTTATGTGAAGACTATTTATAATAAGACGAATGAGATGGATCATCTGATCAATGAGCTGACTTTTTATTCAAAGATTGATACCAACAGAATTCCATATACTTTCAGTAAACTGAATGTAGAAGATTATTTCAGTGATTGCGCAGAAGAAGTAGGACTGGAACTGGAAACGAGAGGAATTGAACTGGTATATGCCAATTATGTTGAGGATAATGTGCAGGTGATCGCAGATGGAGAACAGATTCGGCGTGTTATTCATAACATTATCAGCAATGCTATCAAATATATGGATAAACCCAAAGGTATCATCCAGATTCGCATAAAGGATGTGGGAGATTTTATTCAGGTTGAAATTGAAGATAATGGAAAGGGAATTGCAGCAAAGGATCTGCCGTCTATTTTTGATCGTTTTTACAGAACAGACGTGTCGAGAAATTCATCCAAGGGAGGAAGCGGAATCGGTCTTTCCATTGTAAAAAAGATCCTGGAGGATCATGGAGGAAAGGTCTGGGCAACCAGCAGGCTTGGAATCGGCACAATCATGTATTTTGTACTTAGAAAGTATCAGGAGGTACCAATGAAATGAGCAGAATTTTAATTATAGAAGATGAAGAGGCAATTGCAGATCTGGAGAAGGATTATCTGGAGCTTTCCGGATTTGAAGTTGAAATCTGCAACAGAGGAGACACCGGACTGACGCGTGCGCTGAATGAGGAGTTTGACCTGATTATTCTGGATCTGATGCTTCCGGAAGTGGATGGCTTTGATATCTGCAGGCAGGTAAGACAGGAAAAAAATACTCCTATCATCATGGTATCTGCAAAGAAAGATGACATAGATAAAATCAGAGGTCTGGGACTGGGGGCAGATGATTACATGACAAAACCATTCAGTCCAAGTGAACTGGTAGCCAGAGTCAAGGCACATATGGACAGATATAATCGTCTGATCGGTTCCAATGTACGCAAAAATGATATTGTGGAGATCCGCGGGATCAAGATTGATAAGACTGCACGCCGCGTATGGGTAAACGGAGAGGAGAAAACATTTACTTCCAAGGAATATGATCTGCTTACCTTCCTTGCAGAGAATCCGAACAGAGTGTTTACCAAGGAAGAGTTGTTCCGGGAAATCTGGGATATGGAATCTGTGGGAGATATTGCAACAGTCACTGTCCATATCAAGAAGATCCGGGAGAAAATTGAATTTAATACTGCAAAACCTCAGTATATTGAAACAATCTGGGGCGTAGGATACAGATTTAAAGTTTAACTGAATCAGGGAAGTTCCATATTTCAGGCACGAAAAGGCAATAATCAGTGGGAAATTTGGAATGAGTATTGGAAATTTAGACGCAAGATTGTTCGAGAAATCAACTTGTTGGCACAATAGTATAAAAAGGAAAAAAATGGAAAGATTATATAAAAAATTAGAAAGCTATGGGCAGTCTGACTATTATCCGTTTCACATGCCGGGGCATAAGAGAAACCGGGCATCTTCAGCAGATGATTTTCTTTTTGAGAGAGATATTACAGAGATTTCAGGATTTGACAATCTTCATCATGCGGAAGGAATTTTGAAAGAAGCACAGGAATATGCAGCTCAGATTTATGGGACAAAGAAATGTTTCTTCAGTGTAAATGGAAGTACGGCGGCTCTTCTGGCAGCAGTCAGTGCAAGTGTAAATAAAGGTGGGAAGATACTTGTCGCGAGGAACTGTCACAAGGCTGTTTACCATGCATTGTATTTACGTGAGCTTCAGCCGGTCTATATTTATCCACATGAAGATCAGAGACTGGGGATAAACGGAGGAATTTCTCCTGAACGTGTGGAAAGATATCTGGAAGAAAATACGGATGTGCAGGCTTTTCTGCTTACTTCGCCTACATATGACGGCGTTGTGTCTGATATAAAGACAATTGCAGAAGTTGTACACAGACATAAGATTCCTCTTATTGTGGATGAAGCACATGGTGCACATCTTCATTATTCTAAATATTTTCCGGTGTCTGCTGCTGATCTGGGAGCTGACATTGTAATACAGAGTTTCCATAAAACGCTGCCATCTATGACTCAGACGGCGGTGCTTCATATATGCAGTGATATGGCAGATGTGGAAAAGATAAAGAGATTTATGGGGATTTACCAGACCAGCAGTCCGTCGTATATTCTGATGGCGAGTATGGATGCATGTATGGATAAACTGAGAAAAGACGGGCAGCAAATGTTTCGTGAATTTACCTTCAATCTGGAGAAGGCCAGACAGCGTCTTTCAAAGTGTGAAAAAATAAAACTGATCGAAGGTTCTATGATCGAAGGCAGTGGAATCTATGATTTTGACAGATCTAAGCTGTTGTTCTCCACAGTCGGAACTTCTGTTAACGGACGCCTTCTCCATCAGATACTTCGTGACAGATATCATATTGAAATGGAAATGGCGGCTGAGAAATATGTTCTTGGAATTGCAGCAGTGGGAGATACAGAAGAGGGATTTGAGAGACTGTGTACTGCAATTGAAGAGATTGATGCAGAGATACAGCAAACAGATGAGTCGGAGGAATCGCAGTATCATACTTCTCATGCGAGAATGACACAGCTTATGACAATTTCTCAGGCAGTGGATGCGCAGCAAAGGCGATATTCTCTGAAAGAAAGTGTTGGCAAAGTCAGTGCAGAGTTTGCTTATCTGTATCCGCCCGGAATTCCGATTATTGTGCCGGGAGAGCAGATAACTGGACAATTTGTAAGAAATGTGAGAAGATACATGGAACAGGGGCTGGAAGTACAGGGACTCAGTGATACATCTGCTGAAACAATCTGCGTAGCTGCCCGAAATGAAATTGGACAGGAAGAATACAGTCCGGCAAAGGAATAACATAACAGATATGGGAAAGATTTTTTACATCATGGGAAAGAGTGCATCCGGAAAAGACAGAATCTATTCACTTCTGGCCGCACATAAAGAATTGAATCTGAAAACACTTATTCTGTATACAACCCGCCCGATCAGGGTAGGAGAGCAGGATGGAAAAAATTATTATTTTGTAGATGACGGAAAACTGGAAGAATTCAGAAAAAACGGAAATCTTATCGAGGAGAGAGCATATCATACGGTTTATGGGATATGGACTTATTTCACTGCAGATGATGGTCAGGTGAACCTTGCAGATTCCGATTATCTGGGAATCGGTACTCTGGAGTCATTTAAAAAGATGCGTAAATACTATGGGGAAGATGCAGTCTGTCCTGTTTATGTCCAGGTAGAAGATGGAGAAAGACTGAGTCGTGCTCTTAATAGAGAGAGAGAACAGGAAAATCCAAGATATGAGGAAATGTGTAGAAGATTTATTGCAGATCAGTCGGATTTTTCAGAGGAAAATATTCTGAACGCAGGGATAGAGAAACGTTTTCAGAATATAAATCTTGATGACTGTGTGAAAGAAATCGCAAATTATATAAAGTCTGTGCAATAGTTCTTCTTTTATGGTATAATATCTTACAAAACGGACTGGTGAGGTGATTCTTATGATGGGATTTAACAATATTATCGGACATGAAGAGATTATCGGACATTTAAAAAATGCAATAGAATCAGGAAAAATATCGCATTCTTATATTTTTACCGGCGAACCAGGTTCTGGTAAGAAGCTCCTTGCAGGGACTTTTGCGGCAACACTTCAGTGTGAGGCCGGAGGTACAGAACCCTGCCAGAAATGCGACTCCTGCAAAAAGGCGATGGGTAAGAATCATCCGGACATTATTATGGTCAGTCATGAGAAACCTGGAACGATCACAATTGACGAGATCAGGGATCAGGTGATCAATGATATAGATATCAGACCATATTACAGTCCTTACAAGATTTATATTATTGCAGATGCAGATCTTATGACACCACAGGCACAGAATGCTCTTCTTAAAACAATTGAAGAGCCGCCGGAATATGCAGTGATTCTTTTGCTGACTAATAATATCGGGGGACTGCTGCCGACTATTCAGTCAAGATGTGTTCGTCTTGATCTGAAGGTAGTGGATGACGGTCTTGTAAAGAAATATCTGATGGAGCATCTTCATGTTCCGGATTACCAGGCGGAGATTGATGCATCCTTTGCACAGGGCAGTATTGGAAGGGCAAAAGAAGCAGCTACTTCTCAGGAGTTTGCAGAGATGACTCAGAATGCACTGAGGATTCTTAAATATGCAAACACCATGGAAGTTTATGAACTGTCAGATGCGATTAAGAGTCTTTCTGAGGACAAACAGAATATCAACGATTATCTGGATATTTTCCAGTTCTGGTTCAGAGATGTCCTGATGTTTAAGGCAACACAGGAGATTGACAATCTGGTATTTAAACAGGAAATTAATTTTATCAGAGAACAGGCAAAGCAGCGTTCCTACGAGAATCTGGAGAACATTCTGGATTCTATTCAGAAGACAAAGGTACGTCTGAAAGCAAATGTTAATTTTGATCTGGCATTTGAATTGCTGTTCCTGACGATCAGGGAGAAATAGAATGACAAAAGTAGTAGGCGTGAGATTTCGTAATGTAGGCAAGATTTATTATTTCAGTCCTAAAGATTATGAAATTAAAACAGGCGATCACGTGATCGTGGAGACAGCCCGGGGAATTGAATACGGGAAAGTCGTACTTGCACCAAGAGAAGTAGGTGAGGAAGATGTTGTTCACCCTCTCAAAGAAGTTCTTCGTGTGGCAACAAAGGAGGACGACGAGAGAGAGGCACAGAACAGAGTCAGAGAGAGAGAGGCATTTAAAATCTGTCAGAAGAAGATTCGTGAACATGGTCTGGAAATGAAACTGATAGATGCAGAGTATACATTTGATAATAATAAAGTGTTGTTTTATTTCACTGCTGACGGCAGAATTGATTTTCGCCAATTGGTAAAAGATCTGGCAGCAATTTTTAAAACGCGTATCGAACTTCGTCAGATTGGTGTTCGAGATGAGACAAAGATTCTGGGAGGAATCGGTATCTGCGGAAGATGTCTGTGCTGCCACACATATCTGTCTGAGTTTGCACCGGTATCCATAAAGATGGCAAAAGAGCAGAATCTGTCCCTTAACCAGACAAAGATTTCCGGTGTGTGCGGAAGACTGATGTGCTGCCTGAAGAACGAGCAGGAAACATATGAAGAGCTGAATAAAAAGCTTCCGGGACTGGGAGATACAGTTACAACTCCGGATGGGCTTACCGGAACTGTACACAGTGTAAACGTGCTTCGTCAACGTGTAAAGGTAATTGTAGAGATCAATGACGAGAAAGAAATTCAGGAATTTCCGGTAGATGATCTGAAATTCAGACCGAGAAAGAAGAAAGTCAAAGTCTCTGAAAAAGAATTAAAAGAACTTGGAAATCTGGAAGATAAAAAAGGAGATTCCAAATTAAATGACTGATCAGCTGGTAAAAGATAATGAACGTATAGATGATCTTCAGAACGGATATTATGTGATACAGGATCCGGATAAATTCTGTTTTGGGATGGATGCAGTTCTTCTTTCCGGCTTTGCAAAAGTAAAAAAGGGTGAGACTGCTCTGGATCTGGGAACAGGAACGGGAATTATCCCGATCCTGCTTAAAACCAAAACAAATGGGAAACACTTTATAGGTCTTGAGATTCAGAAAGAGTGTGCAGATATGGCCGGACGCAGTGTCAGATATAATCATCTGGAGGACGATGTTGAGATCGTACAGGGTGATATTAAGGAGGCTGCTGATATTTTTGGGGCAGCTTCTTTTGATGTAGTGACAAGTAATCCGCCTTATATGATCGGACAGCATGGACTTCGCAATCCGGATATGCCAAAAGCAATTGCCAGACATGAAGTACTCTGTAATCTGGAGGATGTAGTGAGCCAGGCATCAAAGGTTCTGAAAGAACGTGGAAGATTTTATATGGTTCACAGACCGTTCAGACTGGCTGAGATTATGAATGTTCTCACAAAGTATCGTCTGGAACCGAAAAGGATGCAGCTTGTATATCCATACATAGACAGAGAACCAAACATGGTTCTGATCGAGGCATTAAAGGGAGGAAATTCCAGAGTTACAGTGGAACCTCCTCTGATCGTATATAAAGAGCCGGGAGTCTATACAGAAAATATACTGAAGATTTATGATATGATTTAACCGAATTTTATTTGCAAAGTAATATGAGAGGAAACAAATTATGAGTGGTAAATTGTATTTATGTGCAACACCCATAGGAAATCTGGAGGATATTACACTCCGGGTACTTCGAACATTGAAAGAAGTGGATCTTATTGCAGCAGAGGATACCAGAAACAGTATTAAACTGCTGAACCATTTTGATATAAAAACACCTATGACCAGTTATCATGAGTACAACAAAATTGATAAGGCATATGTTCTGATCAGTAAAATGCAGGAAGGGCAGAATATTGCACTGATCACAGATGCGGGAACTCCGGGGATCTCAGATCCGGGAGAGGAGCTTGCGGCAATGTGTTATGAAGCGGGGATTGAAGTAACTTCTCTTCCGGGACCTGCTGCCTGTATCACTGCCCTGACTCTGTCCGGACTTCCAACCAGAAGATTCGCTTTTGAAGCATTTCTTCCGGCAGATAAAAAAGAAAGAAAACTGATTCTGGAAGAACTGAAGAATGAAACGAGAACTATCATTCTCTATGAGGCTCCTCACAGACTGGTAAGAACTCTGGAGGAATTGAAGGAAACTCTCGGAAATCGCAGAATGACTCTTTGCAGGGAATTGACGAAAAGACATGAGACTGCATTCCATACGACTATCGAGGAGCTGATCCTCTATTATCAGACAGAGAAGCCGCTTGGAGAGTGTGTGCTTGTGATCGAAGGCAGAAGCAGACAGGAGATGGAAGAGGAACAGAAGGCATCCTGGGAAAAAATTACCATAGAAGAACACATGGAAATCTATGAAAATCAGGGACATTCAAGAAAAGAAGCTATGAAAATGGTAGCAAATGACAGAGGAATGACGAAGAGAGATGTCTATCAGTACCTCATCAATAAAACCGAAGAATAAGATTAACATACAGAAGAATTCCCGTTTTCGGGGATTCTTTTTTATTCAGGCTGTGGCAAGGAACGGGCTTTTGTGCTATAATAAATTTGTATTATTATGTCCAGATACCAGAATATATTTGAAAACCTGTCTATAATTTTCACGCAGGGGTTTTCAGATATATTCTGGTGATAAGTATATATAACAGGAGGAAAGAAATGGGCGGAGAAAATACAGAATACGGAGCGGATCAAATCCAGATTCTGGAAGGTTTGGAAGCCGTACGAAAGAGACCAGGTATGTATATCGGAAGTACATCCGGCAGAGGTCTTCATCATCTGGTTTATGAGATTGTAGATAACGCGGTTGATGAAGCACTGGCAGGATTTTGTACAGAGATTCAGGTAGTTATTAATCCGGACAACTCTATCACAGTTGTAGATAACGGACGTGGTATTCCGGTAGGAATCAATCATAAAGCAGGGATTCCTGCTGTAGAAGTAGTATTTACTATTCTTCATGCCGGCGGTAAATTTGGAGGCGGAGGGTACAAGGTATCCGGTGGTCTTCACGGAGTAGGTGCGTCTGTAGTAAATGCACTTTCCACATGGCTTGAAGTAAGGATCTATCATGAAGGTAAGATTTATCAGCAGAGATATGAACGCGGTAAAACTATGTATCCTCTGAAGGTTGTGGGAGACTGCCAACCGGATAAGACCGGAACAACAGTTGTCTTCCTTCCGGATAAAGAAATATTTGAGGAAACAGTATATGATTATGACATTCTGAAACAGCGTTTGAGAGAGATGGCATTCCTGACAAAGGGATTGAAGATTTCTCTTAAAGATACCAGAGAAGGAATGGAAAGAGAGAAAGTTTTCCATTATGAAGGTGGTATCCGTGAATTTGTAAGCTATCTGAACAGAAGCAAGGAAGCGCTTTACCCGGAAATCATTTACTGCGAAGGACAGCAGAACGGTGTGTCTGTAGAGGTTGCCATGCAGCACAATGACTCTTATACAGAGAACTGCTATGGATTTGTAAATAATATTAATACACCTGAGGGTGGTACTCATATTGTAGGTTTCAGAAATGCCCTGACAAAGACGTTCAATGATTATGCCAGAAAGAACAAGCTGCTTAAAGACAGTGAACCCAATTTGAGTGGCGATGATATCCGCGAAGGTCTGACTGCAATCGTCAGTGTTAAGATTGAGAATCCCCAGTTTGAGGGTCAGACAAAACAGAAGCTTGGAAACAGTGAAGCAAGAGGGGCTGTTGACAGCGTGGTGAGCAAGCAGCTTGAGATTTTCCTTGAGCAGAATCCAACAGTAGCGAAAACTACAGTAGAGAAATCAGTTCTTGCACAGAGAGCACGTGAGGCTGCACGTAAGGCTCGTGATCTGACCAGAAGAAAATCAGCACTTGATAATATGTCACTTCCTGGAAAGCTTGCAGACTGTTCAGATAAGAATCCTGAGAACTGTGAAATCTACATTGTAGAGGGAGATTCCGCCGGTGGTTCTGCAAAAACAGCCAGAAATCGTGTAACACAGGCTATCCTTCCACTGAGAGGTAAGATCCTGAATGTAGAGAAAGCACGTCTGGATAAGATTTACGGAAACAAAGAGATCAAAGCCATGATCACCGCATTTGGAACAGGTATCCATGAAGATTTTGATATTACAAAGCTTCGCTATCATAAAATCATTATCATGACTGATGCCGATGTTGATGGAGCACATATTAGAACATTATTACTTACTTTATTTTATAGATATTTTAAGCCATTAGTAGAAAATGGACATATATATGCTGCACAACCACCTTTATATTCAATTAAACATGGTAAAAATATTAAATATGTACTTGATGAAGCAGAAAGAGATGAATATTTAGCTACTTTACCTCTTAATACGAAGTATGAAATTGGTAGAATGAAAGGTTTAGGAGAGATGAATCCAGAAGAACTTAGAGAAACAACAATGGGTATTGATAAGAGAATATTAAAACAAGTTACTTTGGATGATGCTATTCTTGCTGATGAAACATTCCAGTTACTTATGGGGGAAGAAGTTGAACCTAGAAGAAAGTTTATTGAAGATAATGCTCTATTTGTAGAGAATTTGGATATATAGGAGGTTTATGATGGAAGATAAGAATATAGATAAAAATTTAAATATAGAAGATATGGGTGAGGATAATAATCATGAAAGAGATAGAAAAGTAGCTGTTAATATTGTTGGTGAAATGAGGAAGTCTTTCCTTGATTATTCGATGAGTGTTATTGTTGCAAGAGCTCTTCCTGATGTTAGAGATGGTCTTAAGCCTGTTCATAGAAGAATTTTATACACTTTATATGAAGAGGGTATGACTCCTGATAAGAAATATCAGAAATCTGCTAATGCTGTTGGTGCTGTTATGGGTCATTATCATCCACATGGTGATTCTGCTATTTATGAATCTATGGTAAGAATGGCACAAGATTTTACTTATCGACATACTCTTGTTGATGGACATGGTAATTTTGGATCTATTGATGGTGATGGTGCTGCTGCTAGTCGTTATACTGAAGCTAGACTTGCTAAGATATCGATGGAACTTTTAAGAGATTTAAATAAGGATACTGTTGATTTTTCGGAAAATTATGATGGTCAGAGAAAGGAACCTGTTGTTTTACCTAGCAGATTTCCTAATATATTAGTTAATGGTAATATGGGTATTGCTGTTGGTATGGCTACTAATATTCCACCACATAACTTGGGTGAAGTTATTGATGGATGTGTTGCTTATATTGATAATCCAGAAATTACTGTTACTGAACTTATGCAATATATTAAGGGACCTGATTTTCCTACTGCTGGTGTTATTCTTGGTAATAGTGGCATTAAAAGGGCATATGAGAGTGGTAGAGGGGCTATTACTATTAGAGGTATGGCTACTGTAGAAGAGACTCATAATAAGCACAGAATTGTTATTACAGAACTTCCATATCAAGTTAATAAGAAAGCTTTGATTCAAAGAATTGGTGAACTTGTTAGAGATAAGGTTATTGATGGTATTTCTAATTTAAGTGATGAATCGGCTTTAGAGGGTATTAAGATTGTTATTGATGTTAAGAAAGAGGCTAATGCTAACGTTGTTTTGAATAATTTATATAAGCATACACAGCTTCAAACTTCTTATGGTATTAATTTTTTAATGCTTGTTGATGGTAGTCCTAGAACACTTGGTTTAAGAGAGATTATTGAGAAGTATATTGATCATCAGAAACATGTTATTTATCGTAGATGTCAATTTGATTTAAAGAGATATAAGGATAGATTACATATATTAGATGGTTTAAAGATTGCTCTTGATAATATTGATAGGGTTATTAAGATTATTAGAGAGTCTGCTGATGACGATGAGGCTAAAGCTGGACTTATGTCTAATTTTGCTTTATCAGAGGTTCAATCTCAAGCTATTCTCGATATGAGATTGAAGAGACTTACTGGACTTGAAAAATCTAAGATTGAAGAAGAGATTGCTGAACTTGAAAAATTAGTTAAGGAATTAGAAGAAATATTAGCTAGTGAAGAGAAAATTCTTGAAGTTATTAAAACTGAAATGCTTGAAATTAAAGATAAATATGCTGATGAGAGAAGAACACATATTGATATGACTGCTATTGATTATATTGAAGATGAATCTTTAATTCCTGTTGAGAATGTTGTTATTACTTTAACTAATAAGGGTTATATTAAGAGATTACCTGCTGATACCTATAAAACTCAAAATAGAGGTGGTATGGGTGTTAAAGGTATGGCTACTAATGAAGAGGATTTTGTAGAGCATTTGATTAATGCTACTAGTCATGATTATATTCTTATGTTTACTAATATGGGTAAAGTATATAGAATTAAGGGTTATGAAATTCCTGAATATAGTAGACAATCTAAGGGATTACCTATTATTAATTTGTTATCTTTAGATAAAGATGAAAAGGTTACTTCTTTATTGAAAATATCTAATGATGATGAATACAAATGTTTAGTTTTTGCTACTAAGAATGGTTTAATTAAAAGGACTGATATATCTGAATTTGATAGTATTAGGAATAATGGTAAGAAGTTTATTACTTTAAAAGATAATGATGAACTTGTATCTGTTAAGAAAACTACTGGCAATGATGAGATATTAATGGCTTCTTCTAATGGTAGAATGGTTAGATTTAATGAAGATGCTGTTAGAATTATGGGTAGAAGTGCTTCTGGTGTTAGAGGTATTAATCTTGATGGTGGTATACTTGTTGGTATGGAAATTGTTGAACCTAATGAGTATGTACTTGTTATTACTGAAAAGGGTTATGGTAAGAAGACACCTGTTGATGAATATAGAATTACTAATCGTGGTGGTAAAGGTGTTAAGACTGTTAATATTACTGAAAAGAATGGTTCTATTGTGTCATTTAAGACAGTTGATGATAGTAAAGACTTAATGATTATTACTGATTCTGGTATTATTATTAGATTGGCTGTTGATAAGATTTCTACTATGAGTAGAGTTACTCAAGGTGTTAAACTTATTAATTTAAAAGAAGATAGTATTGTTAGTTCTACTTCTATTGTTGATAGAGAAGAAGTTAGTGATGATAATATTAATGGTGAAAATATCGAAAAGGAAAGTGAATAGCTTTCTTTTTTTTCACACTTTTTTCAGTATTTAAATTTGGTTTTTACCTATTTCACATACGGTTTTCGTTAAAAAATTATCATGCGCTTCCACTCAATTCCGCAAAAAAGAGACGTTTTTTGTATATTTCTCACAAAAACGTCTCTTTTTCCATTTGGTTTCAAAAATGATTTTTATGTAATTTGCGCATTGACAGCCGTATTAGTAGAATATGTGATGTCCGATGATCGTTCCTTCCAATCCATCGATCACAGTTCTGAAATAGAGGCAGCTGTTTGTGATGTTCCCGTTAAGCACCTCCTGTGCCGCCTGCATACAGGTATTATTGACTCCCTGCTCGAGGCGGAGCGCATATCGTCCACTGGCTACCGGAGAAAACTGTCCGCTCTGATAAATCACACCGGATACGGTATTCGGGAAATAAGAGCTTCGCACACGGTTCATGACAACACTTCCGACTGCAAGCTTTCCCTCATATGGTTCACCGTCTGCCTCACACTGGATGATCGCACCTAACAGGTAAAGATCACTGTCACTTGGGACATAAGAAAATTCGCCGTTGTTCTCAGCCTCCTGGCGCTTGATCTCCGCCATTCTCGCAGCGTCTTCTTTTGCCTTCTGGATCTCTAACTGTTTTTCCAGTTCTTCCATCTGTGCGATCTGACTGTTGATATCATTGACTTTTCCCTGGGCGCTGCTCAATTCAGAATTGGTCTGGCTGATATTTGCCTGTGTTGAACTGATAAGGCTGTTTACAGAATTCTGTTTTACCTTCATGTCATCCTGCATGGCGAGCAGTTCCTGCTGCTCACTCTCGAGATCCTTCTTCTGTTCTTCAAGAGAAGCTTCCTCTGCCGCAATCTGTTCCTGCACCTGGATAAACTCCTCTAATTTCTGTCTGTCATACGAATTGATCTCCGAAATATACTCCGTCCGGTTCAGAAAATCAGAAAAGGATGATGCCGATAACAGCATCTCAAGCATCGGTGTATTTCCATTTTCATACATATAGCGGATACGTATCTTCATATCCTCATACTGGCTGGCTGACTGCTGCTTTGCAGCTTCCAGATTATCCTGCGTCTGATCGATCTCATCCTCAAGATCTGACAGTTCTTTTTTCTTATCATTGATCTGTGACTCAAGGGCATTCATGGACGAAACAATGTTGGTCATCTGTCCATTTAAATTGTTCAGGTCGCTCTCTAGCTGGCCTTTTTTTCCATTGATATCATCGACCGCATCCTGTGCATCTTTCTGCTGGTTTTTCAGATTGTTGATCTGATTTTTTGCATTGTCAATATCTTCCTGCGTGACATCTGCATAAGCTGTTGTCACGGTAAGACAGCACACTAATGCTGCCGCTGCAAATATTCTTTTTAAGGGGATTTTTTTCATAGGTACCTCATTCTGTCGAAATATTCCTGCATCTGCTCCTAAAAAATTTCTTTCAATCACCATGATAGCAGATTGTATTTAACCTTTCAATATGCTATATTTGGTATGTATCAGCTTGTTTTTATTTTATCATATTTGCATCAGGAAAGGTATGGGGATATATGCAGTTTGTAAGATCACAGGATTTAAAGCCGGGAATGCGGCTGGCAAAACCCATTTACAATAAAATGGGAGTTTTATTGTATGAGCGCAACACAAAATTAACACTTCAGAGTATAAACAGTATTGATAATTTCGGTCTGATTGGCATTTTTATTCTGGAACCGGCGGAGCCTGTTCCTCCTCTTTCCAAAGAAGACCTTGAATTTGAGCAGTTCCAGACTATCTATATGTTCAAATTGAAAGACTGCATGGACAAGCTTCTCGCGCAGAAAAATATTCCGGCAATCACGGAACTCGTACAGAATATATACACACATTATGGTGCATTAGACCACAAACTTAATTTCACACAGAACCTCAGAAGTTCTGCCGATTTTGTATACAAGCATTCGATCAGTGTTGCGATCCTCTCTGCGATGATCGCAAATGAGATGCATATTGAGCCGGAAGACTCCCAGTCGCTGATCGCAGCTTCTTTATTATATGATTTTGGTTATCTCTCCGTTCCAAAGAGCATTTTAGATAAGAACGAAGATCTCTCTGCTTCCGACCGGGATCTCATCCAGTTAAAATCAGAACATGGGTATGAGATCATCCGTCCGCATTTTGCAGAACTCGGCTTAAATGACACAAGTCTTGAGATCATCCAGAACATTATATTTGAAGATCATGCAACGATCAGCCCAAGACTTCCAAAACCACCGGTTCAGCTTCTGATCGATATATTGAAGGCTGCGGACAAATTTGACCGTCTGACTGCCATGAACATTAACCATGCACCAATGTCAGAGCTGGCTGCCATGACATTTTTTTACAGCCACATCTCAGAATATAACCGTTCTGTGATTGCCGCTCTGGCGGACAGCATCCAGATTCTTCCTACAGGTGCATGTCTCGATTTTGCAAACGGAGAAAAAGGTCTGGTGCTTGCTGACAATCCGGCTGATTTTCTGCATCCTATGATCCTGAATTTCAAGGATAACCAGATTTATGATCTGAGCGATCCTGAAACCTCGGATCAGTTACAGATTGTAGATATTATGAAGACAATGGACAACCGTATCGCCATCGACAGCGATACGCTTAAGCAGTTTGTTGCAGATCCATATATTAAGGCGACCGCTGACCGCTTCCGTGCGCAAAAAGAAAAAATAAACCAGCGCAGGAATGCAGCATCTGCCGTTCTGCCCACAAAACAGCCAGTTATGGACAAACCTGTCCCGCCTGCGTCACCAGTTTCAGCCGTATCCATTGCTGCCAGAAATGAGGTGACACCTCCTGTAAAGAAACAGCGTCCGGCAAAGCGAAAAAAATTAATTTAATCTGCATAATAGAAAGAAAGCTGATACCTTCAGACGTTTCATCTTTTCCGTCTGAATGCATCAGCTTCTTTTTTACTGTGCACTTGTCAAATAACTCGATACACAATATAATGTCTGTCCATTATAGTCAACTCTTGACCATCCATAGTCTGTATTGATTCCGGTTCTCGTCACGGTCTCGCCATTTTTTAAAACTGCCGCAACTGCTGCATCCGGGTTTGTGACACTCGGAAGTGTTCTTAAATTCACTTCGATCTTCGCTGTCACCACATCATTGCATGCAGTAAATTTTGTTTTCAATCCATCTCCTGAGCCTGAGCCGTCCGTTGTTGTTGTCTCTGCAGCCGTATTGGCTGCTGGTGCTGTATACCCAAGATCTGTCGTCAGATAGCTGGACACTGCATACAAAGTCTGTCCATTGTAGCTTACCCGCGACCATCCACTGCTGCTCACGCCGGTTCTTGTCGCTGTCTCACCATTCTGCAAGGTTGCCACAACTGTTGCATCAGAACCCTGACTTGGAATGTTTCTGAGATTTGTGGACTGTTTTGCTGTAACCGTCTCATTTACATCAGAGAAATTCATCAACGCCTCCGCGTCTGCACCGACTGTTTCCGGTGTCACATCACTTTTTGCATCTGCAGTTCCCTCATAACCGAAATAGGCAATATCAACATCAACCGGCTTACTGATCCCTGCCACTGTTCCCTGATTGGTATACTGCCACATTGCGTGCGTTCCGGTGTAATCGGACTGTGCAGTCTGTGGATACGGTACAGATGGATATTGAGACACCCAGATTTTATATGTTTTTTCAATCCTTGAAGTATCCCATTTTGCATCGCCAAGCATCTCATTTTTTGCCGCATAAAACATTCCTGTATATCCCTGCGCTTCCAACTCATCCAGAAATGTCTGCGCCAGATTTGAC